>JAESGW010000899.1_pt1 | contig 10641 bp, 7 predicted proteins | sample 9269791 | NCBI WGS metagenome assembly JAESGW01 (sample SAMN16773120, study PRJNA677053) | algae metagenome | isolation source: Aphanocapsa lilacina HA4352-LM1 and co-occurring heterotrophs from near cave... | place: USA: Maniniholo cave, near Haena, Kauai, HI | collected 2009-07-28 | reverse complement strand
TGAAATCCTGCAGCAGCACGCGCGCCGGGCGATACTGGATCTCGCGGTCGCTGCGCCGCTCCTGCTGCCAGTCGATGATCGCCTGGATATCCGCCTCGGTCACGGTCTCGCCGTCCTCGAAGCGCAGCAGGTTTTCGAGCAGGACCTTCATCGAGAACGGGAGCCGCGAGACGTCGCCCAGCTTGGCCGCGGCCTTTTCGATGCTGAAATAATCGACATTGGCGCCGCCCACCGAAAGCGTGGAGCGGGTGCCGAGGCTGTCCTGGCCGATGGCGGTCATGCGGGTCTTCCCTTCCCAAAATGGCGGCGCGGCGGGGAGGCGGCAAGGGCCGCGCGGGCGCACCGAATATCAAAGCGAATGCGAGATTCGAGCGGGCCTTAGCAAGCGCGGGGGGGTGGGGGAAGGGCGCTTTGCACCCGCCGATGCGTCGGCGAAGCGCCGCGTGCCTCCTCCGGTCTTGGCGGGCGAAAATTTCGGGATATGCTGCGGTGCGGCGGCCCGCCGTGCAACCGCCACGATTCGTCGCCCACGCGATTTTTGCGCCTGTTCATGCGCTATTCGGGTGAGTGCGTTTATGACAAATTAGGTAAACAACGGAGAACATTTGATGAAGTTTGCGATGACCGTTGCCCTTGGGGCGTTGATGGCTGCTCCCCTTGCGGCCCAGACCGCCACGCCGGCGCCTGCGGCGCAGGCCGCCGCCAAGCCCACCCTAGCTGTCGGCACGACGGTATATGATCCCGCCGGCGGCACCGTCGGAACGATCGAAGCAGTTTCGGCCGATGCCGTGACGCTGTCGACCGGCACCACCAAGGTAGCGCTGCCGGCCACCGCCTTTGGTACCAGCGAGAAGGGCACCGCGATCGGCATGACCAAGGCCGAGCTCGAAGCCGCTGCTGCATCCGCTGCCGCGGGCGCGACCTCGGCGCTCAAGAGCAAGCTGGTCGCCGGTGCGCAGGTCTATGGCCAGTCGGGCGCCACCCCGATCGGCACCGTCAAGGACGCGGCGGGGGATCTCGTGACGCTGACCACGCCCAAGGGCGATGTCCGCCTTCCCGTCGCCGGCTTCGCCGCTGGCGCCGATGGCAAGATCGTCATCGGCATGACCGCCGCCGAATTCGACGCTGCGGTATCCGGTGCAGCCGGCGCCAGCGCCGCTCCGGCGCCTGCGCCTGCGCCTGCACAGTAACGCCGATCAATCGGTAAATGATGCGGGCCGTACCCCGGTGGGGGTGCGGCTCGTTTCATGTTGGGCAAGCGTCGGCCCTAAAATCTCTTCCGAACGGTCAACCGCATCGTGCGGCCCAACGGGTCGACCTCGTCGCGGCTATAGCCGGCCGGGACGCTGCCATCGCCAAGGGTTACCCGGCGATATCCGTTGAAGAGATTTTGAATGTCGAGCGAAAGCTTCACATTCTTCATCCACGGGGATTTTTCAGCGTCGAGCAAGACATGCTCCGGCTCGACAAAGAAAGAGAGATTGAAGATCGCCGGCGGCTTGATTTGAAAGTCGCCGGCAGCAGCGGCGGATGCGCTGTTGCGCACACGCGAGGCGCTGCTCCAGTTCCCGCTCACATTAGTGCCAATCCCCCGCTTGCCGGCCGTGATCTGCAACGAAAGCGAGTGACGGGATTGGCCGCTGCCGCCAAGCTGATCGATCACCGGAACGCCGGGCCGCGTCAACAATTCGCTTTTCAGACGCCAGCGGTGATTGAGCGAGATGCTGAACTGCACAGGATCGGCGCCTGGCTTAGGCCGCAGAGCGTTCCGGCGCGGCAGGCGTAGCGCGATGCCGGAGGTCAGTTCGGTGTCGGTGTCATGGGCGATATTGATGGCGCGGGCATCGATCGCAATGAGCCGCCCATCGGCATCCCGCGTCACTCTTTCGGGGAAGGCCGCCTCGATAATCGGCGTCAGCTCCGGGAAGGATGCCACACCGCCGTTCGCGGTCTGCCGGCGATAGCCGACGTTCAGCGCCAGCGTCTGATCGTCGAAGGGCAGCACCCTGGCCGTCAGGGAAAGGCTTTGCCGGCTGCCGCGCCCGAGGTCGGGATTCCCCCCGGTCGTCGACACGACATCGACCGTTTCCTGTCGCGCGAAATCGAAGATCCGGGTGATGGTGGTGACAAGTGGCCCGTCGAGCTGGTCGAACGAGGGGGCGGCCTCGGCATGTTCGAGCGAACCGCGAAGCTGCAGGATCGAGAAAGGCGACCAGTTGACGCCTGCACCAAAGCGCTTCTGCAGCCCGCTCTCCGACATCGTCTGGCCGCCCAGCGACAGATCGAGGGCAAGGTCGCCGAGAGGCCCGATCTCGCCCTCGCCCCTTCGGGACAGCGGGACGTTGAAAGACATCTGCCCATTCGCCTGACCGCGGGATCGCCTGTCCACCGCGATCACGTCGTCGAGGGCGTCGCTCCTGCGGTTTTCGGATCGATTGCGGCTGACGTCCACGGAATAATTGGAGGTCAACGGCCCCGCCGGCAGATCGACGATGGTCTTGCTGACATTGACGCGGGCGCTCATATTCTCCCCGCGCAAACGATTGCGGTCGGCCAGCAGCAGGCCCTCGTCCAGCGGGCCATAGGGATTGAACGCCGGATCGCCGGCATCGACCAGGTCCTGAATCCGGCCAGTGTCGATGCCGGGTTCGAGCAGATTATCCGTCCAGTTGCGCGAATAATTGGCGGCGAAACTGGTCTGCCAATCGCCGATCCTGCCCGACAGCGTGAACGCCGCGCCCAGCGATCTCGAGCTGTTGTCGTTGCGCAGTGGCCGGGTGCCCGCGAACGGACGGGTCAGGACGACGTCGTTGGCGAAGGGCGACCAGGGGCTGCCGGCGGGGATGTCGATCGAGGCCATTGGCAGCCCGCGCAGCCCGTCGCTGCCGTTGCTGGTGGCAGTGATGTTCAGCGAGGCCGAAAACGCCCCCAGCGGCCGGGTGACCCCCGCGTTTAACGACATGTTGCGCCTGGCCGATCGCAGGGTTTCGAAGTCGTTGGGATCGACCGCGTGCACGCCGTTCGCGGTCGCGGCGAAATCCTCCAGCGTCGGCGCCCCCGATAGCGCCCCCGGCGGGATCGCGGCGACGGTCACGATTTCACCGGCGGCGAGGCTGAGCACGGGGTCGATCTCGGTGCCGTCCAGGCCGGCGATGAAGCCGACGCTGTCGAAGGCGCCGGCGCGGGGTGGGATGTTCCGGGCGCTTTTGAGCAGGGCACTGTCGCGTTGGATGCGCGCCTGCACGTTCCAGCGCGTTGGCCCGTTGATCGCTACCCGCCCGGCGGACAGGCTGCCGCCATATTGGCCCCCGGCGGTTGCCCAGGACGCGCCCGCATCGGCGTTCAGGCTGGCGAAGGTCTTTTTCAGGACCAGGTTCACGACGCGCTTGCCGGACGGATAGCCATATTGTGCCGCCGCCTCCGGCTTCAACACGGCGAGGCGGTTCAGCGCTTCGGCCGGATAGGACAGGACCGAACGGTCGCCATCGGCCGGCTTGCCGTTGATGAGGAGGATGGGTTCTTCGGCGTCGTTACCTATGAACGGGGTCAGGCGGGAGAGCAGGTCCTGGATGCTGTCGGTGCCCTGGGCGGTGATCTCTTCCTCGCTGAATTCGGTTTCGGCCGCGACCTTGGCCTCGCCGTAGCGATTGGCGGTGACGATGATATCGTCTTCCCGCACCAGATCGCCGGGCGGGGCAGGCTGCCTAGGACCTGCCGCCGCACCGACGCCCCCTTTATCATCCTGAGCCTGGGCGCCGGACCACGGCGCCAGAGGCAATGCGATGGAAAGCAGCGCGGCGATACGGGCCGGGATCATCGCAATACACACGCTTTCCGTAATTTAACCTCAACTCTCACGCGATAAGGTGGGTATCTTCCGGCACCGATAACGACGCGAGCATACGATTATCGTGTCTCGCCGCCTTGTTTTGGCAATAGCGGCTGAATCGTTGAAGCAACAGCTTCAGGGCCATGTGATGGCGCCGTTGATTACGCAATCTCCTGTGCCAACGTCCCATTCGGGCACCGTCGCGTTAAAGAAGGTCAGCTCCTCGGAGCTTCCCGCCGAGAAAGTCGCGGTGAGCGTTCCGGCGCAATCGCCGGCGGGGAAGTATGTATCAATATAAATGCCGCTGATCGATACACTCGATCCGGAAACTGTCACAAGATATGGTGGATCGTGAAAAATGAACGTACTGCATAATCCATTAAAACCACCAGTAAGTATAAAGTTATCAGCAGTAATAGATCCATTATTGATGATATCAAAGCTAAAGCTGCATAAAAGTTCAGGGCCGTTGGGTTTTTTTATTAGGATTCCGTTGCCGAAGAATGGATTGCCGGAGAATTTATAGACTCCGGGAGTGGTGGTAAATGTCTGTGCCGAAGCGGCTTGAGCGGTCACAAGCGCAAAAGCCACCGCGGAAACACTGATAGATTTCCTCATGTTTCTCTCTCCGCTTATATTGACGCACAATCTATCGTGTTCAGCGAGTATTCCGCTGAACGGGCGACCCGCGAAAGGCAATGCCGCGGCCCAGGAGAGGGCCGCGGCACTGTTTTTTGGTTCACCCTTGCGGGCCGTCGATATCAGGAAAGCGAGCCGGCGATAGTGCAGTCGCCCGTACCAAGATCGACTTCCTCAAGGATGTCATTGATCGTCACGACCCCGCCACTGATCGTGCCCGTGAGGTCGCCAAAGCAATCGCCTGGCGTGATCGTGGTATCGGCGAAGACGCCATTTACCTGGAAGGCGCCACCACCCTGGGTGATGCTGTGCGGAACGTTGGGGAACTGCACTGTCTCGCAAAACCCTAGAGAGCCGGTTAGCGACAGTGATGTAACCTGGGTCGATGTTGAGGGCGACGAACCGTTAAGACCGGCCGTCGCAGTGCACATAAGCTGAGGGCCGTTGCCCTTCTGCACGGTTACAGTTCCCGATATGGTGGACTGCGCCATCGCCGTCGCCGGCACAAGTGCACAAAGCGCCGTGGCCGCTGCCATCAAAGCAAATTTTCTCATCATCCTGCTCCTCTTTACTTTCTGCTTGCGTCGATCTTTCGACGACTCGAAGATAATCTCTCCAGAGCACATATAATATGCCACTCCTTTTTGTTTTGAGTCAAATCTAAAAAGACATTACAGAAGTAATAACTTGCATGTGAAAAATGGCAATATAATTCTACTGCTCTGTCGACTTAATTAAGTCACAGAGTTGGTAATTTTATTACGTAGTATTTACTTTTTTAAATATTAGTTATTCATAGTTATTAGAGATGCACATACTAAAATCTCTTGGCCATGCTGAATCCGATTATTCTCGGGTCCAGCGTGAAGATGTTCGCGCTCAAGCCAGTGTCATCGGCGTTGGTGAAGAAGTCGGTGATGGGCGCATCATCGAACAGGTTCTTGACGTAGAGCTGAAAGGTCAGGTCATCCGCCGGCCGCGCCAGCGTCACCGCCAGATTGGCATTGTCCCATGCTCTCAGCCGATCATATTCGGTATTGTAGACGCGCGCGAAACTGCTCGACTGACGGTAATAATCGCCGCGGAAAGTCAGTTCCCAGGCATCGAGGAAGAAGGTGTATTGCGCGCCGACGTTCACGGTCATCCGGGGCGAGTTCGGCAGTTCGTTGCCCGACAGATCGGCATCGAAGCCGCGCCCGCCATTGGGCGCGCCGCTGCCGCCCTGATTGATGTTAAGGCCAATGGTATCGGGATTGTAGGGTGCCAACGGATTATAGGTGAATCCGTATAAACCGTTGAGCAGCAGGCCGCTTGGGAAGGCCGGATCATAGGAACCGACGCGGTTCGATTCGGCACACAGCGCCGACAGGGCGATCCCCTGAAGCCCGGCTAAACCACGCAATACGCGTTCGACCAGCACCCGGGGCGCGATGCAGTTTGATGGCGCCTGCAGCCATGGCCGGACCACCATCCATTCAGGATCACCCTGTGTCCGGTTCATCACGTCGATCGATTTCGCGCCGTCCTTCAAGCGCGTCTTGAGCAGGCCGAGATTGCCGTCGATGCGGAAGGCGCGTGACGGGCGCCACGCCGCTTCGAACTCCAGGCCCATGCTCGTCGCGTCAAAATTCTCGTTGAACGCGATCCGGTCGACGATCTGCGAAATCTGATAATCGTCATAGTCATAATAGAAGGCCGTGGCGTTCAACGTGAAGCGCCCGCCCGCAAAGCTGTTCTTCGTGCCGATTTCGAAAGCGTTGAGATATTCCGGCGCGAATTCCGTAGCCAGGGGCTGATACCGGACGATCGCCGGATTGAGATCCACCCGCGGGGGGTTGGTGCCGCCCCCCTTATATCCGCGCGATGCGGAGGCGTAGACCAGCGTGTCGTCGGTGAAACTCAGGACGGGCTTCCAATCGAGCACCAGGCGCCCGGTGAATTCGTTCCATTCCTGCTCGATATCGGACAGTGCCGGATAGCCGCTGTTCACGCGTCCGCCCGTATTCTGACCGGGACGGAGTGTTGCCGTTCCGCCGCCCAGCAACAGCTGGCTGGGAACCTGTGTCGAAGTCTTCTTGTCCCGCGTGTAGCGCAGACCTGCGGTCAGTTTGAGGCTGTCCGAAACGTTCCAATATAATTCACCAAATGCCGCCGACGATTTGGTGCGAATGCCATTCTGACTGAGAAAATAATTATGTCCCAAATTGTTGAGGCTACCAATAGGATTGGGGTCGACATAGATACATTCTTTAGACTCGTCTCCCAGTTCACACGATCTTTTTACCGGATTGCCATTCACGTTAGTAGCAGCGTAGAACCACTCGGCAAGCAAAGTGAATGTGTTATTAAATACGTAATAATTATCCTGTGATTTGAAATCGAGATAGTTCACGCCAATGTTGAAGTTCACCGGACCATCGAAGTCCGATTGCAAGCGGAATTCCTGGGTCCATTGACGGCTGGCCGATTGGCTTAAATCCGCCGACAATAGCCGGTCGGAGCATCCCAGTTGCGGATCGCAATATTGGCCACCAGGGGTAGCTCCAGGATATATTGCCGGGTCAATCAGTTGATTTCGCGAGTTCAGCAATGGCTGGGTGGAACTATTGAAAATCGGTGCTGAGACGAAGCGATTATAATCCTGGGAGGAATAGAAGCGATCGCGTGCATAGCCGGTCTGCGACACCAGTTTCAGGCCGTCCGCTGGCTCGAATTCCAGGTTGAGCTGCACCACATCGTTCTTCGCCCGGAACACCGGATCATAGCTTGTCGCGATTTCTCGCAAATCACGCGATTGGACGACATTGGCGAAGGGATCGACCCCTGGGTTCGTGGCGAATACGGATGCCCTGGTAACGGGATTCCTGCCGAGGCCGATGGTGGTTGGCACCAGGACATAGGTTAGCGAATTGCCATTGGGCGCGCTGAAAGCAGCATCATCATATAGCGACCCCGGCAGACAGCCCTGGCTCAAACGCCCGCGCGTGAACGGATCGGTAATCGTGATGTTGCCCACCGTCGCCGGCCCCGGATCGCGGGTGCACAGCTGTTTGCCGGTACGTGCGCGGTCGTCATCCTCCTCGAAATGCTGCCAGATGACATTGGCGCGAAACCGGTCGCTCGGCTCCCACGCTACCGTAGCGCGGGTCGACCAGAGATCGCGGCCGTTGACGCGGCGATCGGTAAAGCTGTTGTAATCGAAGCCCTCGCGACTGGTCCACGCGCCCGCGACGCGGACCCCAAGCGTATCGGTCAGCGGCACGTTGAGCATGCCGCTTGCCCGCATGGTGTCGTAGTTGCCGATTTCGAGCTTCCCCTCGCCGGCCAGATCGCTATCCGGCAGCGCGGAGATAACGTTGACTACGCCCCCGGTCGCGTTGCGGCCATAGAGCGTACCCTGCGGGCCGCGCAGCACCTCTACCCGTTGGAGGTCAAAAAACTCTTGTTCGAACAGCCGGTTGCGCACCAGCGGAACGTTGTTGAAGCTGACTGCGACCGCCGGATCGCTCGACGCCGAAATCGCCTTCGTCCCGATCCCGCGGATCGAGATATTGTACATGCTGAAATTGGATTTCGAGAAGTTCACGTTGGGCACCGCGCGCAGCAGTTCCGAACCGCCTTCGATCTTGCGATCGTCCAGTGCCGCCGACGACAGTGCGGTGATCGCGATCGGCACGTCCTGGATGCGCTCCTCACGCTTCTGCGCGGTCACGATGATGTCGGCGCCAACGTCCTGTTCATCAGGCGCGGTCGCGGTGGATTGGAGCGCGTTTTCCGCCGGCGCAGGCGTATCCTGAGGGGGCGCGGTCGCCTCCGGCTGGACGATGAACAGGCCCGATCGACCGACGCGGACGGTTAGCCCGGTGTTCGAAATCAGCCGCTGGATGCCATCGCGTGCGCTGAATTTCCCCGCCAGCGGAAGGCTTTTCTTGCCCCTGACCGCGGCGGGATCGAACGTGATCTGCTGTCGAGAGGCCCTTGCCAGGGCATTGAGGGCGCTGCCGAGATCCTGCGCGGGTATATCGAAGCTGTAAACCTGCTCCTGGGCTGCGGCTGGCGCCGCCTGGACCGATGCGGCGATGGCCACGATTGCGGTTGCTGAAAACAAATGGGCGCGCAGAGCACTCAGTAGCATATTTATCCCTCCCACATGCCGCCGCCCTTTATGAGCTTGCGATCAAGGAGGTAATACGCACGGCCTTCCGGATCACACACCCGGCGGGGCGAGATTCTCTTCGGGTCTGCGTTTTTTGAGGACCAGCGCCGCTTTTCCCGGGACGGCCTGAACGGGATAGATCGCGCTCACACCCTCGACGAACGCATCCACATCGCCCGCGGCGAAGACGCCGCTGATGCCGTAGGACGCGATCTGCGCATCGCCGACGACCAGCTTGTTCCTTGCGCCGCGGTTGATCCGCTCCACCGCCAGCGCCAGCGGTTCGCCGTCGAAGCTCAGCAGCCCCGTTTCCCAGGTCAGCGATCGCTCCACATCGGTATCGTCGATGCGTATCTCGGGCCCCGCGGTGGAGGCGATCAGCTCATGGCCCGGGGTCAGCGCCACATCGTCCGTACGCGCCGCCAGCAGATTGCGGTTCGCGCCGTCCTGCGCCTGTTCCAGCACCTCGACCTTGCCCTGATAGAGGATGACCCGCACCTGGCGCGGCAGCAGCTCGACGCTGAACGAGGTGCCGGTCGCCACCGTCAGCCGGTTGCGCGCGAGAACGCTCAACGGGCGCAGCGGATCATGCGCGACATCGAATTTGGCGCGGCCGGCGATCAGCTCCAGCCGTCGCCGATCGCGTTCCATCCGTACGTCCACCCGGGTCGACGCGTCCAGCGTCAGCCGCGTGCCGTCGTCCAGCATCACCACGCGCCGCTCGCCGGTATCGGTCTGGTAGGTCTGCGCCCGGTCGCCCAGCAACAGCACCGCCGCCACGATCAGCATCGCCAGGCACGCCGCCATCGCCGCCGAAACCGTCCACCGCCTGCTCGGGCTCCGTGCCCAGCGGCGCGCATTCGCCTCGCGTAGCCCTTCCACCGCCTCGGCGCGGAAGCGGATCATCTCGGGCATGCCGGTGGTCGCGTCGATCCGCTGCCAGATCGCGACGGCTTCCTCGAACGCCGCCGCATTGGCCGGATCAGCCGCGATCCAGGCATCCAGCTCGGCCTGTTCGTCCGCGCTCAGCTGCGCATCGGCCAGGCGCATGCACCAGGATGCCGCCTGCTCGTCGCGCTGTGACGCGGCGTTGTGCGTATCGTACGTCATCGTGCATCGTCCCTGGCGCGGGCCATGAGATGCCCCATCGCGCGCGTCACATGCTTTTCGACCGCGCTGGTCGAGATCGCGAAACTCTCGGCGATCAGCTGCTTGCTGATATTTTCCACGCGATAGAGCACGAAGATGGTGCGCGTTCGTTCGGGCAGTTCGGCCAGCCCGGCGATCAGCGTCACCAGCGCCGCCCGCCCTGTGGCGATCTTTTCAGGGTCAAGCCAGTCGATCGACTGACCATAGAGAATACCCACCGCCTCATGGCAATCGGTGCGGACCTTCAACCGGCGCGCGCGATCGCGCAGCAGGTTGGCCGCGACCTGAAAAATATATCCCGAATGGAGGCCGGTATTTGCGCCGGCGCCCCCGAACACCCGGGCAAAGGTTTCCTGCGTCAAATCTTCCGCTTCCGTATGATCGTGCGTCCGCTTCAGAAAAAACGACATCAACGCAGGCCGCCACCTGCGGTAATGCTGGGTCAGCTCGGTTTCCCGGTCAGCTAACAGGACGCGCCCCTTCCCCCAAGATATGGTTCCGTCTCTGCGTAATACGCGCGATCCGCTAAAACACACACCCACTTGCAGAGTCACATTCCGGAAATGGCCGTGCTCCGAGCTGAAGGGTGAGCGGTACGACGTGTTTGGTGCATTGTGATCGGGAACCTCCAAGTTTTTCGCTTGCCGTCTTCTGCTGGCGGCTGGGCAACACATTATCCGCTAAACTAATTGGAGAATGTCCCGACTAGGAAAGTGAAGGGCGAGCGGAGAGTCCTTCAGGCTAGACTTGGGGGCATCAGATGCTTGGTATCTTCACGGGCGCGGGTACGGGTTTTGAGCGCGGTTCGGGATCTGTGCTGGGTGGAGCGGGGCTGCTGGGTTCTGGATCGCTGGGGCGGTCTGGCGAG
>JAESGW010000898.1_pt1 | contig 10671 bp, 8 predicted proteins | sample 9269791 | NCBI WGS metagenome assembly JAESGW01 (sample SAMN16773120, study PRJNA677053) | algae metagenome | isolation source: Aphanocapsa lilacina HA4352-LM1 and co-occurring heterotrophs from near cave... | place: USA: Maniniholo cave, near Haena, Kauai, HI | collected 2009-07-28 | reverse complement strand
CCGCACTCGCGTAGCTTTCATCCCCGCACAAATAGCTATCGACAACCGAGCGCTTGAAACGCGCACTGTGTTTGGACATGCAAAACCCCCGAAGGTTGTGTCCAACTTTCGGGGGTCAGTTCATCGCCACCGGGCTCTTGTCATTTTGCGTCCGAGGCCCTGGCTTTGCCAGTGCCTCGGAAATGTCTCCTGACAGGGTTGTGTCAGGTCGTCAGGCGTCAGTTGCCGTCGATCTCGGCGCCGATGATGGCGATCGCCTGCTGGTAGACGCTGGCTGCGTTCCAGCCCTGCAGTGCGCCGAAATTGGCCTGGCCGGGCTGGTAGCCGCCGCCTGCGCTCCAGCCGTGGCCGCGCAGGAAGTTGGCGGTCGAGGCCAGCGCGTCGGCCTTGGAGCGGACCATGTCGATCTTGCCGTTGCCGTCGCCGTCAGCACCGTATTTCAGCACGTTGACCGGCAGGAACTGCGTCTGGCCGATTTCGCCATGAGCAGCGCCGATGGCGTTGGGCGCCAGCGTGCCGCTCTGGACGAGCTTGAGCGCTGCGTAGAGCTGGTCGGTGAAATATTCCGAACGGCGGCAGTCATAAGCGAGCGTGGCGACCGCCGACAGCGTGTGTTGGTTGCCCATGAAGCCGCCGAAGCCGGTCTCCATGCCCCAGATCGCGATCAGCGGGCCGGCCGGCACGCCATAGCGCGCCTCGATGCTCTGGAACAGCGCCGCGTTCTGCTTCTTGATCGTCTTGCCCTTGGAGGCAATCGCCTTGCCGCCGCGCTTGGCCATGAACTGGTCAAGCGAGAGCTTGAAGCTCTTCTGGTTGCGGTCGGCGTAGATCGTCTTGGTGGCATAGGTCGTCTTGGCGAGAGCGCTCAGCGCGTTGCCCTTGATGCCGTTCGCCGCCGCCTGGTCGGCAAATGCCGCCTTCCATGCTTCGAAGCCGCCCGCGTTGTTGCCGCATTCCGCCGCAATTGAGCTGCCTGCCGAAACCGCCAGCATGGCGGAGGCCGCAGCAAAAGTCTTCACCTTGGCAGTCAATGCCATGCCGTTCTCCTGATGCCTGAATCAAATGTCCCTGGGAGGGGTGTTGCCAGCCCAACGCTCGCTTTTTAGCATTAAGAAGGCGTTTACGTCCCCGTCTGCCTGCAATGGCAGGTGGCAAAATTCTCGCATAGGATCAAGCGGTGAATATGGCGAGAGCGGGGAAAAAACATGGATGATGTCGATGTTGTGATCGTCGGCGCCGGTTCCGCCGGCCTTTCGGCGGCAAAAGTCCTGCGTGCCGCAGGACTTAGCTTCAAAGTGCTGGAAGCCATGGATCGTATAGGGGGGCGCGCCTGGACCAGCAGCAAACACTTCGGTGTGCCCTTCGACATCGGTTGCGCCTGGTTGCACGCCGCCGATCGCAACCCCTATTTCCCGGAGGCCGAGGCCGCCGGCTGGACCATGCATCATCACGACATGAACATTGATCACCTCTACTATCGCAACCGTAAGGCGAGTGAGGCCGAGGAAGCGGAGGTCAAACAGGCGGATGCCGCCATGGCGGCCTTACTTGAAAGTCACGCCGACCCCGACGACCGGCTTGGCGCGCTCTTGGCCAAGGGACGCTCGTCGCGTGCCGCCGCCACCTTCTGCGGACCGATGGATTTCGGCGCCGACGAAGACGAGATTTCGATCGCCGACTTCAGGAATGCCGCCGATCTCGATCCCAATTACTTCACCCGGGAAGGGTATGGCGCACTGGTCGCGCGTTTCGGCGCGGATGTTCCGGTCGAGCTTGCCACGCCGGTGCGACGGATCGACTGGGATGGTGAAGGCGTCAGCTGCCACACCGATCGCGGCGTGCTGCGTGCCGGGGCTGCGATCGTGACGGCATCGCCGGCGGTGCTGGCCTTCGAGGAGATCGCCTTTTCGCCCGCGCTGCCGGAACACTATATGACGGCGTTTTTCGACCTGCCGATGGGCATGTTGACCAAGCTGCCCGTCGAAATCAAAGGCAGCCGCCTTGGTCTCAAACCCTTCGATGACCTGCTCGTCGAGCGGTCCGCGCGTCACGACATCTACTTCCTCAGCTTTCCCTTCGATCTCGACCTGATGGTCGGCTTCGTCGGCGGCGATTTCGCCTGGGAGCTGTCGGCAGCCGGCGAGGCAGCCGGCGTCGATTTCGCCACCGACCGGCTGTGCGAGATTTTCGGCAACGACACGCGCAAGCATGTCGGCCGGGCGATGATGACGAATTGGGGCGGCGAACGCTATGTCAGGGGCGCCTATGCCGCAGCGCGTCCCGGTCGTTCCGAGGCGCGGTCGGTCCTGATGCAGCCGCTCGGCGAGCGCATCTTCTTTGCCGGCGAGCATCTTGCGGGGCCGCTGATCCAGACCTGCGGTGGGGCCCGGCTGTCGGGCGAAGCGGTGGCAGGACAGGTCGCTTCGCAACTGGCGACACATTGGAGGACATCAGCTTAGCGAACGTCAATCTGCTACAATTCGTGAGCGTTCCGGGCCATTTCGTCAGGAACCGATGACTGTCGGCTCCGTTTCGGCACCTTGAGGGACCAGGAAAACGGAGCGAAAAGATGAAAACGAAACTGTTGTTGCCCGCCATCGCGGGGGCGCTTCTCGCCTTCTCCGGCCCGTCATTTGCCGACGTTGCCGTGCAGGCGGCGACCGATCTCAACGTCCGCGCCGGGCCCGGCCCGCAATATCCGGTCATCGGCGTCATCGGTGCCGGACAGGGCACTACGCTTCGCGGCTGCCTTGAAGGCAGCAAATGGTGCAGCGTCGCCGATTCCGGCGGCGACGGCTGGGTTTACTCCGATTATCTCGTCGGCGATTTCGGCGGCCAGCAGATCGTGCTTTCGGCGCGTCCGGTCGATTCCGGCGTGATTGTCGTTGATCCGCCGGCTGCCGGTGGCGCCGGTGACGTTGTCATCGACGGCACGACAGGGGCGATCGTCGCTGGTGAAGTGATGCCGGCCATCGAGCCGCCCGGGGCGGTTCGTACCTATGTGACCGACCATCGGGTCGAGCCGGTCTATCTCGACGGCGAGGTCGTGGTGGGTGCCGGCCTGCCTGATACGGTCGAACTGACCGAGATACCCGACTACGAGTATCGTTATGTCAATGTGAACGGCCAGCCGGTGCTGGTTGAACCGTCGACGCGGCGCGTGGTCTACGTGGTCCGATAGCCTTGGAGGCCGCCGGGCAAGCTGTCCGGCGGCCGGTCCTAGAGCGGCGTGATCGACGTCTCGGAAGCATGTTCCGCCCGCTTCAGCATTTGCTCGAACTCTGCAGCCGGCAGCGCCTTGGAATAGAGATAGCCTTGGCCGACGCGACAGCCCATGGCGTAGAGTGCCGCCTCCTGTGCCCGCGTCTCGATGCCTTCGGCGATAACCGACAGCCCCATGTCACCGGCCATGCCGAGCACCGCGCGCACGATTGCCGCGTCCTGCGGATCGCGCAGCATGTCGCGGATGAAACTGCGGTCGACCTTGAGCACCGTGAGGGGAAAACGTTTGATCGTGCTGAGTGCTGCGTGGCCGGTGCCGAAATCGTCGAAGGCGAGGCCGACGCCCGCCTTGCCGAGTTTGCGGAACGGCTCCAGAGTACGCTCTTCATAATCGAGCGCGATGGTTTCGGTGACCTCGAGTTCGAGCGCGTCGGCGAGCAGACCGTGACGCGACAGCGTCGACGTCACGGTTTCGGCCAGGTTACCGGCGTTGACCTGAACGGCAAACAGATTGACGGCCATCGTGATGGGGGCAAAGCCTGAAGCCCGCCACGCGGCCGACTGTCGGCAGGCCTCATCAAGGATCCAGTTGCCCACCGTCAGCGCGCCGGAATGCGTTTCGAGCACAGCAAGGAAATCGGCGGGCGCGAGCAGCCCGCGTAACGGGTGGTTCCAGCGCAGCAGCGCCTCGGCGCCCATCACCCTGCCGCTCTCCAGACAGACCTGCGGCTGATAGTGCAGCACGAATTCCCGGGCCCTGATGGCGCGTAGCAACTCGTCCTGCAGCGCGCGCCGTACGGCCACGGCGTTGCGCATGCCAGGCTCGAATATGCGATAGCTGCCGCCTTGCTGCCGTGCGCGGTAAAGCGCCAGATCGGCGCTGGCCATCAGCTCTTCCGAGTCACCGCCATCGCGGGGCGCAACCGCGCCGCCAATGCTGACGCCGAGCTTGAGAAAGTGGTCGCCGATCTCGAAGGGCTGTTCGAACGAATGCAGCAGGCTGTTGGCGGCGGCAGCGACCGCCGCCGGCCTGTCGATACCGCGCAACAGCACCGCAAACTCGTCGCTGCCTAGCCGCGCCACTATGGCATTGGCGTCGAGCGCTGCGGGCAGGCGCACGGCAAGCGCCTGCAAAAGCGTGTCGCCGGTGGCGTGGCCGAGCGTGTCGTTGACCTTCTTGAAGCCGTCGAGGTCGACAAGCAAAAGTCCGGTCGCCTCGCCTCTCTCAAGTGCATCCTCAAGCTGCATGTCGAACTGCAAGCGGTTGGGCAGGCCAGTCAGCGTGTCCTGATGCGCCAGACGATACAGGCGCATGTCGCGCTGCCTGCGCTCGGAAATGTCGCGGATGATGCCGCCCATGGAAACGCCGTTGGGCCCATCCCAGACCGACAGCGACAGTTCGATGGGGAATTCGCTGCCATCGCGACGCAGTGCCGAGACCTCGACGGTCTTGCCGCTCAGCTTGGATGGAGTGCCGGCGGCGACGCGCGCGATGCCGGCATTGTGGGCGCCGCGTAGTCTCGCGGGAATGATCAGATCGAGGGTTTCGCCGACGAGTTCGGCCTTGTCGTAGCCGAACATGCGCTCGGCCGACTTGTTGACGAAGGAAATGTTGCGGCTGGCATCGATGACCACCAGGGCGAATTCGATATTCTCGACAAAGCCGGCAAGCGGCGAGGCATCTGCGGTCGGGGTCATGAAGTCACCACCGTCCATACATTTATGCGGATCAACCCGATGATCACACATGGTGGTAGAAGACTCTAAAATAGTACATGTATCCCCCCGGATGGCGCATATGATAGCAGGGAAGTATTAACAGCCACTGATTTTCGTCCGGGAATCCGCCAACAATCGCCGTTCTCGGGCCCTTGCCTTGACTCGCCCGGCATTTTCCTGTCTACAGCCGTCAAATTCCGCGACGAGTTCCACTCCGAGCGGCCGACCGGGACACCCTTAGAGGTACCAAACGATCCCGGAGGCCAACACCCGGCAGCGCAATGCGCCCCCGGGTGCTTTTTGGTTTGGTTCAGGCGCGCAGAGGCATTACCTCTCGGTTCGACACCGGTTGGCTGAGAGAAGGGAAGTCGAATGTTTGAATCGCTGCAAGAGCGGCTTGGATCAATCCTTAACGGCCTGACCGGCCGTGGCGCACTGTCGGAGGCCGATGTCTCGGCAGCCCTGCGCGAGGTTCGCCGTGCCCTGCTCGAAGCCGACGTGGCGCTGGAAGTCGTCCGCTCGTTCACCGACAAGGTGCGCGAGAAGGCCGTCGGCGCCGCCGTCCTGAAGTCGATCAAACCCGGGCAGATGGTGGTCAAGATCGTCCATGACGAACTTGTCGAAATGCTTGGCGCCGAAGGCGTAGCCGTCGACCTCAACGCGCCCGCTCCGGTCGTCATCATGATGGTCGGCCTGCAGGGTTCGGGCAAGACCACCACCTCGGCCAAGATCGCCAAGCGCCTCACCGAGCGCCAGGGCAAGAAGGTCCTGATGGCCTCGCTCGACACGCGCCGCCCGGCCGCGCAGGAGCAGCTGCGCCAGCTCGGCGAGCAGACCAAGGTCGCGACCCTTCCCGTCATCGCCGGCCAGTCGCCGGTCGACATCGCCAAGCGCGCCGTTCAGGCGGCCAAGCTCGGCGGCCACGACGTCGTCATCCTCGACACGGCCGGCCGCACCCATATCGACGAGCCGCTGATGGTCGAGATGGCCGACATCCGCAAGGTGTCGGACCCGCACGAAATCCTGCTCGTCGCCGACTCGCTGACCGGCCAGGATGCCGTCAACCTCGCCAAGAATTTCGACGACCGCGTCGGCATCACCGGCCTGGTGCTGACCCGTATGGACGGCGACGGCCGCGGCGGTGCTGCGCTGTCGATGCGCGCTGTCACCGGCAAGCCGATCAAGCTGATCGGCGTCGGCGAAAAGATGGATGCGCTGGAGGAGTTCTATCCCAAGCGCATCGCCGACCGCATCCTTGGCATGGGCGACATCGTTTCGCTGGTCGAGAAGGCTGCCGAAACCATCGACGCGGAAAAAGCCGCGGCGATGGCCAAGAAGATGCAGTCGGGCAAGTTCGACCTGAACGACCTCGCCGACCAGCTTGGCCAGATGCAGAAGATGGGCGGCATGGGTGGCATCATGGGCATGATGCCGGGCATGGGCAAGATGAAGGACCAGATGGCCGCGGCGGGCCTGGACGACAAGATGTTCGGCCGCCAGCTTGCCATCATCTCGTCGATGACCAAGGCCGAGCGTGCGAACCCCGACGTTCTCAAGCACTCGCGCAAGAAGCGCATTGCCGCCGGTTCCGGCACCGACGCCGCCGAGATCAACAAGCTGCTCAAGATGCATCGCCAGATGGCCGACATGATGAAGGCCATGGGCGGCAAGGGCAAAGGCGGCGGCCTCATGCGCGGCATGATGGGCGGCCTGGCTTCCAAGATGGGCCTCGGCGGCATGATGCCTGGCGGCGGCATGCCCGACCTGTCCAAGATGGATCCCAAGCAGCTCGAAGCCCTGCAGAAGCAGGCCGAAGCCGCAGGCCTCGGTGGCGGGCTCAAGGGTCTTCCGGGCGGCATGCCTGGTCTCGGCGGCGGTGGCCTTCCCGGCCTGCCCGGCGGCATGAAGCTTCCCGGTCTCGGTGGCGGCCTGCCTGGCCTTGGCAAGAAGAAGTGAGGAGCGCGATGACCGACATCACCCCGCAGGCACAGCTTCAGGAATTGCGCGCTTCGATCGACAACATCGACGCAGCCTTGATCCACATGCTGGCCGAGCGCTTCCGCTGCACCAAGTCAGTCGGCGTGCTCAAGGCCACCCACGGCCTGCCGCCGGCCGATCCGGCGCGTGAGCAGACCCAGATCGCGCGCCTGCGCCGCTTGGCCGACGACGCCCGTCTCGATCCCGATTTCGCGGAGAAGTTTCTCAACTTCATCATCCGCGAGGTGATCCGTCACCACGAAATGCTGGCTGCCGAACACAACGGCGCGTCAGACAAGACTACCTCCGCCTGACGGCGGAACAGACAGCAGACCAAGAACAACCCAAGACAGAACTATTCAGGAGTAAGACAATGTCCCTTAAGATCCGCCTGGCCCGCGCCGGCTCGAAGAAGCGCCCCTACTACCACATCGTCGTTGCCGACGCCCGCAGCCCGCGCGATGGCCGCTTCATCGAGGCAATCGGTGCCTGGAACCCGCTGCTGCCCAAGGACGGCGACCGCGTGAAGCTCGACGCCGACCGCGCCAAGCATTGGCTGTCGAACGGCGCCACGGCGACCGACCGCGTTGCCCGCTTCCTCGACGAGGCAGGCATCGTGAAGCGCGACGCTCGTTCGAACCCGACCAAGGGTGAGCCGGGCAAGAAGGCCCAGGAGCGTCTGGCTGCCCTGAAGAAGGCCCAGGACGACGCCGCTGCCGCCATCGCGGCTGCAGCTGCTGCCCCGGCTGAAGCTTCGGCCGAGTAATTTTTCGCCTTATCGGCGAAACAAGCAACGGCGGGCCGAAAGGTCCGCCGTTTTGCTTTTTCGGGGCGTGTTTCAGCCGTTTCGGCGACATGGATCTGGCCCCGCCCGCGCCACCGCTGCTGCCCCTAAGCACATGACACTTATGTGACATTCGGCTTAAGCAGGCGGTAAGGCGGCAGCGGATAGCTTGCCCCTGACAGCGCGCGGCACACCGCGCAGGCATGAGGCCGTGCTGTCGGCCGAGGGGGGCTTCGGCATGCCGACAATCGATGCGACGTGCCTGCGACCGGGCTGATCTGGTCCGGGCGGTCGCAGGCTGACAGGTGACCGGATGCTTTTGGCAATGCGAGCTTGGGACAGGGGGCGGGCGCTTCCGTCGGAAATGCCGGGTGGTGCGGCGGAGCAGCCGATCGCAATGTGCGCCGCGGACCTGTCAGCTGGCGTCGACACCGAGTTCGACGACGTCAGGTTGGTTCTGCGGCGCTGGCAAGCGGCCTGCATCGACGGCGCCTTGCCGCCCTATGAAGAGCTGGCGCTCGGCAGCGTCGGCCGCTTCGCCGACGAGATGGCGGTTGTTCGTCTCCAGCCCGCCACGGACAGCTTCATCCTGCGCGCCGGACCGCGCTTCGGCGCGATTGCCGGCCTCAGCGTGCCCGCGGCGGTGCTGTCGGTGCTGCCTTTCGCGTTCCAGCGCGCCATATCGGGCGCGATCGAATTGGCCCGCCTGGCGGCGCGTCCGCAATTGGCGTTGTGCCGCTCGATCGTCGACGGCATGGTCTCCACCGTCGAGGTTTTGGCGCTGCCGCTGTCGTGCCGCTGGCCGGGCGAGTATTTCCTGATCTTCGCGCGGCCGCGCAAGAGCCAGATCGACCTGGCCCGGCTGCTCATCAACTCGACCGACGAAGGTATATTAGCGCTCAGCGCGCTCGAATCCGCCGGTGGCGAGGCACGGGACTATCAGGTCCTCAGCATCAACAACGCCGCAGCGCGCCTTCTCGGGGTCTCGGCCGAAGACATGCGATTCAGGCTGCTGTCGCAGGCGAATGCCGCTTGCGGCCTGTCGCGCCTGCTCGACGAATGCGGCGTCGCCCGTGCGCATGGTGTCGCTGCGCCGTCGCTCGAACTGGAATACCAGCTTGGCGGCGAAACCGTCTCGCTGCAGGTCGGCGTCGCTGAAACCGACGGACTGCTGGCGGTGACGCTGACCGACATACGCGAGATCCGCAACCGCGAAACGCTGTTTCGCTCGCTGTTCGACGACAACCCGGTCCCGATGTATGTGCGCCAGGCCGATGGCGGCGCGTTCCTGAACGTCAACACCGCAGCGCTCAATCTCTATGGCCGAGGCCGGGGCGAGTTCCTGGCGCTCGGCATCGCCGATCTGGAGCCCGGTGTCGCCGACCTGCCGGCGACGGGCGAGCGCTTCGTGCGTCACCGCACGGCGGCGGGCAGCGAGCTCGATGTCATCGAATATGCCAGGAACATTCAGGTCGGCACCGCACCGGCGACGTTGTCGACAATCGTCGACATCACCGAGCGCAAGCGCGCCGAGGATCGCATTTCCTACCTCGCCCACCACGATCCGCTGACAGGCGTCGGCAACCGCACCACCTTCTCGCAGGAGATCGAGGAGGCCGTCGGCGCTGCCGTCGCCGGCCACCAGCCTTTCGCGCTGTTGCTTGTCGACCTCGACGACTTCAAGGCGGTCAACGACACGCTCGGCCATGCCGCCGGCGATTCCCTGCTGGTCGAGACGGCATCCCGCATCCGCACGCTTCTGCGCCGCAGCGACCTCGTCGCCCGGCTCGGTGGCGACGAGTTCGCCATCCTGCTGCGCGGCGCGCTCAGCCGCGCCGATGTCCAGGCGCTGGCCAAACGCATCATCCAGGCGATCAGCGAGCCGCACGCCTATGAGGGCCACAAGCTGTCGATCGGCGCCAGCCTGGGTGCTGCGATCGCGCCGGCCGACGCGCGCGACGCCGGCACGCTGCTCAAATGCGCCGACTTGGCGCTCTATCGCTCGAAGCGCGACGGCAAAGGCGCATTCCATTTTTTCGAACCGGAGATGGACGCCGAAATGCGCGATCGCCGCGAGCTTGAACTGGAGCTGCGCTGCGCCGACCTCGATCGCGAACTCGAGCTGCACTACCAGCCGATCATTTCGGTGAAGACGGGTGCGCTGCGCGGCTTCGAAGCACTTGTACGTTGGCGCAATCCCAGGCGCGGCATGGTCTCGCCTGCGGAATTCATTCCACTCGCCGAAGAGACCGGCATGATCGAGGCGATCGGGCGTTGGGTGCTCGACGAGGCCTGCCGGCGTGCCGCCACCTGGCCGGAAGACCTCGTCATCGCTGTCAATGCGTCGGCTGTGCAGTTCCGGCAGGGTCAATTCGCGCAGACCATCGGCCAGGCGATTGCGCGGTCGGGGCTCGACCCGTCGCGGCTCGAGATCGAAATCACCGAATCGGTTCTTCTGGCCGACACAGGCGCCAATCTCGACGTCCTGCAACAGCTCAAGCAGATCGGCGTGCGCATCGCGCTCGATGATTTCGGCACCGGATACTCATCGATGAGCTACCTCCGGCGCTTTCCATTCAGCCGGCTGAAGATCGACCGTTCCTTCGTCCGCGATATCGGCAGCAGCCGTGAATCGATGGCGATCGTACGCGCCATCATCGGCCTTGGCGCCAATCTCGGCATCGACACGACGGCCGAAGGCGTTGAAACAGGCGCCCAGCTCGAGCTGCTCCGGCGGGAGCGCTGCGGCGAGATCCAGGGATTCCTGTTCAGTCCGCCGGTCGACGGGGCAGGAGCGGCCGACATCATCGCGAGCTATCGTGGCAACAAGGTTCAGGTGGCTTAGGTGTCGTTTCCAAGAAGGTTGTTCAGTCTTTGGAACGGGCTGATGCCTCCAAGGGCCGAGTGTGGGCGTGCCAGGTTGTAGTTGGCTGCCCATTGGTGAATGGCCTTGGCGCGTTCGTTCGATG
>JAESGW010000897.1_pt1 | contig 10686 bp, 12 predicted proteins | sample 9269791 | NCBI WGS metagenome assembly JAESGW01 (sample SAMN16773120, study PRJNA677053) | algae metagenome | isolation source: Aphanocapsa lilacina HA4352-LM1 and co-occurring heterotrophs from near cave... | place: USA: Maniniholo cave, near Haena, Kauai, HI | collected 2009-07-28 | reverse complement strand
AGCTCCGCCCCGCCGACCAGCCGCAGCAGCACCGGCTCGGTCATCTCGACCCCCCGGACCCGGGCCTCCTCGACCGTGATGGAGCGGGTGGTGAGCAGCCCCGAGGTGAGGTGGAGCGACCCGTGCTCGCGCACGAGCCGGAAGCCCCACCACTGCAGGACGTAGCCCGCGACCGAGACCACGAGCCACACGACCAGCGCACCCACCGCGAGCGTGGGCACGATGACCACCAGGGCGAACTGGGTCAGCCACTGCCACACCGAGGTCGCGGTCTCCTCGTTCCAGACGGGCAGCTCGTCCGCGAACTGCGACAGCACGCCGAGGCCGCCGACCAGCAGCACCAGCCGGCCCAGGATGAAGGGCGCGAAGCGCAGCCACGACCAGTCGATCGTCGCCAGCGGCGGAGCGGGAGCGGGTGGCGGCGGGGCGTACGCCGGTGAGGCCCCACCCGGGCCGTCGGCGCCCTCCGCCCCGATGGCGTACGGCTGCTCGACGACCGGTGGCCCGGGGACACCGCGGCGCCCGAGCAGGGACGTACGCAGCACGTGGGCGTCGGCGGCGGCGAGGGCGTCGAGCGTGATGCGGTCGTCGTCGACGCCGGTGCCGACCTGCACCTTCTGCAGGCCCAGGACGCGGTGCAGCAGCGAGGCCTCGAGGTCGACGCTGCGCACCCGGTCGAGCGGTGCGGTCGACGTGGTCTTGTTGAGGATCCCGCTGCGCACCTGGATCTGGGTCTCGGTGAGCCGGTAGTGGGTCGTCAGCCACGGCAGGGCGCCGAGGACCAGCGGCCCGAGGATCGCCACCGGGACGATGATCGGCCAGAAGCGCATGTCGCTCTGGCTGATGCCGACCAGCGCGACGACGACGGGCACGACCGCCTGGCCGACGGCCTTCACCGGGTCGAGCAGGAGCTTGCGCGGGCTGAGCCGGACCCAGCCGTTGCCGGGGGACGGGATCACGTCGCGTCGCCCTCCGTGGCCGCGGTGATGGCGGTCAGGCGCGCGACCACCTCGGCCGCGGTCTCCGCGTCGAGGCAGTCCACCGTGATGGGGCCGGCCGCCGACGCCGTGGTGACGGTGATCGAGGCGAGGCCGAAGAGCCGCATCAGCGCCCCCTGCCGGGAGTCGACGGTCTGCACGCGGCTGATCGGCGCGATCCGGGTCTCCCGCCCGACCCATCCCTCGCGGGTGTGGACCGCGGTGTCGGTGACCTCCCAGCGGTGCACCCGGTAGCGGATGCGCGGCATCAGCACCACGTGGGCGACCGCGACCACGGCGAGGAGGAGGACCAGCAGCCCGACCCAGCCGGGAGCCCCGGGGACGACCAGCCACGCGACGAGCGCACCGACCACGACGACGAGGTCGCCGATCAGCGCCGACACCGTCCAGAAGCCGATCGCCTGCGGCGAGACCCGATGCGCCGGCACGCGCAGCGCAGGCCCTCCCATGACCGTCCCGGCCCCCACGTCACCCATGCCCAGAGTCTCGCAGGTGCGTCCTCGACCGGCGCATCGGCACAAAGGTGCAATTGGCATCGTACGCCTCGGCCGGAGTGGTGGTTCTGCAAGTTCGTGCAGTGCACACACCTGGCCCAGGACATGCCTTCCCCCGGGTGGTCCGGTCCGGTTTGGGTGAGTGCAGGCGCCCACTCCATCCACCTGATGACCACAAGGACGACCACGATGTCACTTCGCATGATGCTGCGAGCCGCCACCGCGAGCCTCGCAGCCGCCACCCTCGCCTTCTCCCTAGCCCCGGCTGCCACCGCAGCCCCGGCGCGGGACCGGGTCCCCACCTTCGGTGAGTTCCAGGCCTCGACGTTCCGCGACGTCGCCGGCCAGTACGTCGTCAACGGCGACGAGACGATCGGCAGCACCAGGATGCTGCGTGAGTACTACGACGAGATGATCGCCTCCTACCAGGCCGGCGACGAGCCCTCGACCCAGCTCATCATCAACCGGATCTACGGGGTCGACGACAAGTGGTCGGCGACGACCGCGCGCAACCTCACCTACTGCGTGTCCAACAACTTCGGCACCCAGAAGGCCAACATCGTCAACGCGATGGCCAACGGAGCCGGCCAGTGGGAGGCCGCGTCGTCCGGGGTGAACTTCACCTACGTCCCGTCGGCCGACTCCAACTGCCGCACCAGCAACAACGCGGTGCTGTTCTCCGTCGAGCCGACCTACACCACCCAGTACATCGCCCGGGCGTTCTTCCCCAGCTCCTCCGACAGCCAGCGCAACGTGCTGGTCAACGCCTCGTCGCTGATGAACTCCGGCTCCTGGACGCCCGGCAACATCATGGCCCACGAGCTCGGCCACGCCCTCGGCTTCCGTCACGAGCACACCCGGCCCGAGGCCGGCACCTGCTTCGAGGACAACAACTGGCGTCCGCTGACCCCGTACGACTCCTCGTCGATCATGCACTACCCGCAGTGCAACGGGACCTCGAGCAACCTCTCGATGACGAGCACGGACCGTGCCGGCATCCGGGCGGTCTACGGCTCCTGACAGCCGCCTGCGACCTGCGGGAGGGGAGGGCCCGGCCGATCGGCCGGGCCCTCCGTCATGCCCGGGGTCACGCGCGGACCCGCGCCCGGCTCGCGTTTCGTCGCCCCGCCGTCCACCGCCGTAGACTCCCCGCCCGTGGCTCTCACCATCGGCATCGTCGGTCTCCCCAACGCGGGCAAGTCGACGCTCTTCAACGCCCTGACCAAGAACGACGTGCTCGCGGCGAACTACCCGTTCGCGACGATCGAGCCCAACGTCGGAGTCGTCGGGGTCCCCGACGAGCGGCTGCCCCAGCTCGCGGAGGTCTTCGAGTCGGCGAAGGTCCTGCCCGCCACCGTCGAGTTCGTCGACATCGCCGGCATCGTGCGCGGCGCCTCGCAGGGTGAGGGCCTGGGCAACAAGTTCCTCTCCCACATCCGCGAGTCCGCGGCCATCTGCCAGGTGACCCGCGTGTTCCGCGACGAGGACGTCACCCACGTCGACGGCGAGGTCAACCCCGCCAACGACATCTCGACCATCCAGTCCGAGCTGATCTTCGCCGACCTCGAGACGGTCGACCGGGCGATCCAGCGCCTCGAGAAGGAGTCGCGCAAGGTCAAGGACCTCGTCGCCAACCTCGAGGCGGCGAGGGCGGCCAAGGAGGCGCTCGAGTCGGGCACCCCGATCATCGCCACCGACATCGACCGCTCCCTGCTGCGCGAGCTGTCGCTGCTGACGGCGAAGCCGTTCATCTACGTCTTCAACTGCGACGCCGACGAGCTCGCCGACGAGGCGCTCAAGGACAAGATGCGCGAGATCGTCGCCCCCGCCGAGGCGATCTTCCTCGACGCGAAGTTCGAGGCGGAGCTCGCCGAGATGGACGACGACGAGATGGCGCACGAGATGCTCGCCGAGATGGGCATCACCGAGTCCGGCCTCGACCAGCTCGCCCGCGTCGGCTTCGACACCCTCGGCCTCCAGACCTACCTGACCGCCGGCCCCAAGGAGACGCGGGCCTGGACGATCAGGAAGGGCGCCACCGCCCCCGAGGCCGCCGGTGTCATCCACACCGACTTCCAGAAGGGCTTCATCAAGGCCGAGGTCGTCTCCTTCGAGGACCTCATGGCCGCCGGCACCATGCTCAAAGCCAAGGAGGCCGGCAAGGTGCGCATGGAGGGCAAGGACTACGTCATGGCCGACGGCGACGTGGTGGAGTTCCGCTTCAACGTCTGACGGACCGACGCGACACGGTCCGACTCCGCTCGTACGGGACGCGAGTGATCTTCGACCCAGTGGCGCCGGACGGGCTGTCGGCGGGGCTACCGTGGGGTAACCACCCCTCCGACCCCCGCGAGGACCGATGACCACCCTGGCTCCGCACACGGTCGAGCTCCACGGCCACGAGCTGTCCTACGTCGACAGCGGCTCGGGACCGGTCGTCCTGTTCATCCACGGCATCCTGGGCTCGCAGCGGCAGTGGGCCCACCTCGTCGACCAGGTCGACGAGGATCACCGCGTGGTGGTGCCCGACCTGTTCGGGCACGGCGACTCGGCCAAGCCGACCGGTGACTACTCGCTCGGGGCGCACGCCGCGACCCTGCGCGACCTGCTCGACCACCTCGGCATCGAGCGGGTCACGCTCGTCGGGCACTCGCTCGGCGGCGGCATCGCGATGCAGTTCTACTACTTGTTCCCCGAGCGGGTGGACCGCTTGGTCCTCGTCTCGAGCGGCGGTCTCGGGCGCGAGGTCAACCTCGTGCTGCGCTCGGCCACGCTGCCGGGCGCCGAGCAGGTGCTCGGCGTCATCGCGTCGGCGCCCGTCCTCGAGAGGGTGGGCGCGCTCGGCCGGCGAGCCCAGCGGGTCGGGTGGAAGCCGGGCGCGGACATCGGCGCCATCTGGCGCGGCTTCGCCTCGCTCGGCGATCAGGAGAGCCGCAAGGCGTTCCTCGCCACCACGCGGGCGGTGATCGACTTCGGCGGCCAGAGCATCAGCGCCCACGACCACCTCGCGTCCGTGACGCCACCCCCGACGCTCATCGTGTGGGGCTCCAAGGACCGGATGATCCCGGCCTGGCACGCGCTCAGCGCGCAGCGGGCGCTGCCGGAGTGCCGGGTGGAGCTGTTCGAGGGCGCCGGCCACTTCCCCCACCTCGACGACCCTGACCGGTTCGCGCGGGTGCTGCGCGAGTTCATGGCCGACGCCTGAGGCACGGCTAGCGGGTCGGGCCGGCTCAGGCCGGCTTCGTCCACGCGATCGTGTGCCGGAACCCGAGCCGGTGGCGCATCGTGGCACCGGGCAGGGCCCGCTCCACGTGGGCGCGCAGCTCGCCGTACGTCATCGTCGGGTCCTTCACCGGGCAGGCCGGGGGCTGCACGCCGGCGCGGTTGACGCGCGGGTGCTTGACGAAGCCGATCACGGGGTTGGTCACGATCGAGGCGGCGTCCCAGAGGTGGTCGCGGACGGTCCCGGGAGGGGCCAGTCCGACCGCGAGGAACCGCCCGCCCGGGGCAAGGACCTCGGTGACCCGGCGCAGTGCGGCCGGGACATCGAGGTGGTGGAGCACCGCGACCATCGTGACCAGGTCGAAGGGTCCGTCGAGGCGGGTCCAGTCGCCGCCGTCGATCGTGACTCCCGGGAGGCCCGCGCAGCGCTCGGCGGCGTCGGCCCGCATCCCGGGGTCGGCGTCGTTGCCGGTCACTCGGGCGACGTGCGGCGCGAGCGAGGCCACCAGCACACCCTGGCCGCAGCCGACGTCGAGGGCAGCATGCCGCTCGGCGGGGAGGTTGGCCAGGATCCAGCGGTGGAAGTGGTCGTTGTGGCTCCATGGGTGCCGGGCGTTGAGCCGCGCCATCGCCGACGACGCAGCTCCTCCGGCGTAGGTCCTCGCCCAGGTCCGGACGTCCATCAGGAGTGCACCCGCCAGTCGTCCTGGAGCATCGCGAAGACCAGCTGGGTGGCCCACTCGCCCTTGAAGTGGACGCCGTCGACGTGCCGCGCCTCCTGTCGGAAGCCGAGCCGCTCCAGCAGGCGGACCGAGGCGTCGTTCCCCTCGATCACGACCGCGGTGATCCGGTGGAAGCCCAGATCGTCGAAGCCGAGGCGGAGCATCGCGGTCGCGGCCTCGGCGGCGTACCCCCGGCCCTGGTGGGAGCGGGCGAACGCGAAGCCGATCTCCCCCTGCCGGTCCGAGGCCCACTTCAACAGCACCTCCCCGATGACGGCGCCGCTCTCGCGGACCTCGGCGGCCAGGACGAGCCACTGCCCGTGGGCGACGAGCTCGGTCTGGGCGAGCTTGACGCGCAAGGTCTCCTCGGTGGCGGCGCGGTCGCGCACCGGCCACGGCACGAAGCGGACGACCTCGGGGTCGGAGTGGAAGGCGACGAGGTCGTCGAGGTCGGCCATCCGGTGCGGCCGCAGGACCAGCCGCTCGGTCACGATGGGCAGCTGCACGTCCGGGCCCGCGTCGCTCACGCGAGGGATCGTACGGAGCCGGCCCTCACCCGACCAGCACCGCGAAGATGCCCGTGCCCACCGCGAGCCAGACGAGCGAGAGGGCCAGCAGCACCGCGAGCTGCCGGTCCTTGCCCCGGCCGAAGGACTCGTAGCGCGCCCACATCACAGGGCTGATGACGACGAAGACGCCGAGCCCCGCGGCCACCCACCGCTCGATGCCGAGGACCCAGAGGGCCAGCACCAGGCCGAGCGCCACCGGCACCTGCCAGACCATGCTGCGGCCGTACGACGCCAGCAGCTCGGCGGGCGTGCGGCTCACAGTGAGAAGTGCCCCGGCGCCAGGCTGCGCAGCACGCAGAACTCGTTGCCCTCGGGGTCGGCCAGCACGACCCAGGACTCCTCGCCGGTCTGACCGACGTCTGCCCGCGTGGCCCCGAGCGCGAGGAGCCGCTCGACCTCCTCGTCGCGCGAGCGGTCGACGGGGGAGAGGTCGAGGTGCATCCGGTTCTTGACGACCTTGCCCTCCTCGACCGCGGCCAGGAACATCGTCGGCGGCACGGGCCCGGACCGTACGGCGTCCAGGAGCGCCTGGTCGGTCGCGCGCGCCGGACCCACCTCGACCAGCCCCGGCTCGCGCTCGAGCACGACCCACTCCAGGGCGGCGGTCCAGAACTCCGCCAGCCGGTCGGGGTCGTGGCAGTCGAGCGAGATCTCGGTCAGTCGGGAGGCCATGCAGCCGATCCAAGCACGGCGCATACTGGTCGGCATGTTCGACCGGAAGCCCGCCTCCGTCTCCGCCGCCGAGGGCGCCCGCGCTGCGGAGGAGGGCCGCGTGGTCGTCTACTGGCGCAAGGGCTGTCCGTTCTGCAAGCGCCTCCAGCTGACCCTGGGCAAGAAGGTCCGCGACGTCGTGTGGGTCGACGTCTGGGCCGACGCCGACGCATCGGCGTACGTCCGGAGCGTCAACGGCGGCGACGAGGTCGTGCCGACCGTCGTGATCGGCGGCGTCCCGCACACCAACCCGCCGCCCGGTGAGGTGCGCGCCGCCGTCTGAGGCCGCACGTGCGTACGTCTGGTTGGATCGCCACGTGCGCCTGGTCCTCAACGTCGTCTGGCTGGTGTTCGGCGGCTTCTGGCTGTTCCTCGGCTACGTCCTGGCGGGCGTGCTGCTGTGCCTGCCCATCATCACGATCCCGTGGGCGATCGCGTCCTTCCGGATCGCGGGCTACGCGCTGTGGCCCTTCGGCCGCACGATCGTGGCGAAGGAGTCGGCCGGGGTCGGGTCGTTCCTCGGCAACGTGATCTGGTTCGTCCTGGCGGGGTGGTGGCTCGCCCTGCTCCACGTCGTGTCGGGCATCGTGCTCGTCGGCACGATCATCGGCATCCCGCTCGCCTTCGCCGACTTCAAGATGGTCCCGATCTCGCTGGTTCCGCTCGGCAAGGACGTCGTGTCCACCCGTCGCGGCGAGTTCGACCGGGCCGGCTGACCTCAGCGCACCGCTGCGGCCGATGGTGACGCCGCGGTCTCTCGGGTCTCGGACCGCCGCACCCAGAGCAGCAGGCACAGGACCCCGATCGACCCGGTGCCGAGCACGAGCACGAGCCAGGGCCACGGCGAGGAGCCGGTCGCCCGCAGGCGAGGCTGCGCCAGCCACCACGCGGCGCAGGCCATCAGGAGCAGGTCCATCCAGATCTGCACCTCCCACACTCCTCCGGTGTGCTCGGGCCAGAAGCCGCCCGGACCCTCGGTGACCACGGCGTACACCGTCCAGGCGGAGAACGCTGCGAGTGGAACGGCGGGCAGCCACCACCGCGAGACCGGCGAACCGGCCGTACGCACGATGACGACGAAGGACACGACCGCGCAGGCCGCGGCAAGGACAGGAACGAGCTCGGTGAGGTCCATGCCCCGAGCCTCTCCGCCGCAGGTCGTCGTCTCAACTACCTGCGAGGTAGTTGCCGCGACGACCCTCCCGCGCTTCGATGGCGCGGTGGAGGAGTCCCTGCCCCAGCTGCTCAAAGGTGCCCGCGCGCGCCGCCGCATCAGCCAGTGGGACCTCGCCCTCGAGCTCGGGATCAGCCAGCGCCACCTCTCCTTCGTCGAGCTGGGCCGGTCCCGTCCGAGCCGGGACCTGCTGGTGCGCTGGCTGGGCGCCCTCGAGGCACCGCTGCTGCTGCGCAACCAGGTGCTGCAGGCCGCCGGCCATGCACCCGCGTACGACGAGGGCGGCTGGGACGCCGACAGCCACGACGAGGCGCGCCGGGCGGTGGCCACGCTGCTGCGCAGCCACGAGCCGTGGCCGGCGCTGCTGCTGGGACCGGACTGGGAGGTGGTCGCGGCCAACGCCGGCGTCACGTGGCTGCTCGACGCGGTCGGCGTACAGGTGGACCTGCCCGGACCAGAGGGTGCGGCCGACGGGTCGGCCCCGGTCAACCTGCTGGACCTCGCGCTGGGTCCGCTCGGCGCGAGGGTCACCAACCTGCCCGAGGCGGCGGCCGTGCTGCTCGGGCAGCTGCGGCACGAGGCGGTGTCCAACCCTGCCCTGCGCGACCGGGTCGAGCTGGTGACCGCGATCGCCGCGCAGCTGGAGCCGGGCGCCGGGTTCCCCCCGACCCTGGTGACCCGCTACGCCAGCCGCCACGGGGAGCTGTCCTTCCTCAGCATGTTCACCACGTTCGGCACGCCGCACAGCGTCACCCTGGAGTCGCTGCGGGTGGAGCTGATGTTCCCCGCGGACGAGGAGACCCGCGCGCTGCTGGGGTGAGGAGGACCGGCGTCGCCGGATTCCGCCAAACCCGCCACACCACCCCTCGGGGCGTGCCAGTGTTGGCGCGGCCCGAGTCGGTCGGTCCCTCCCGTCGTGAGACGGGGGCGCAGCGAGCAGAGAGCACGAACTGTGGCGTCGAGCAGCATGTCCCCGTCGCGACCGTCCTGGCCGGGGATCGTCGTCCTCGCCCTTCTCGGCGCCGTGCTCCCGGCGGTCGTCGCGGTGGCGCCCGCGTCTGCCGACGCCGCCGACCGCGCGGCGGCCGAGCTGGCCTGCACGATCACTGGCACGAGTGGCGACGACGTCCTGGCTGGCGGTCCCGGTGACGACGTGATCTGCGGCGGCCGCGGCGACGACGTGCTGCGCGGCGGGGGCGGTGACGACGTCCTGCGCGGCGGCGCGGGCGAGGACCGCCTCGTCGGCGGCGCAGGCGACGACTACCTGCAAGGCGGTCGTCACGACGACCGGCTCCGGGCCGGCGCCGGCGACGACGTCCTGCGCGGCGGGCGAGGGGACGACAGGCTGCACGCCCGCGACGCGGCCCGCTTCGACGACCACCTCCGCTGCGACGCGGGGGAGGACCGGGCGTACGCCGACGCCGGCGACAAGGTCTCCCGCACCTGCGAGCTCCCGCGCCGCAACGCCGCTCCCACCGACCTGGTGCTGGCGCCCGCCACCGTCGTCGAGAACGCACCCGTCGGCACCCAGGTGGGCATGCTGACCGTCACCGACCCCGACGCCCGCGACAGCCACCGCTTCACGATCGCCGCCGGCGCGGGCGACGCCGACAACGCGTCCTTCTCCATCGACGGTCGACGCCTCCTGACCGCCGCGGTGCTCGACTTCGAGCGCGACGCCGCGCTCTCGCTGCGCGTCCGGGTGACCGACCGCGCCGGCGCGACGTACGACGAGGTCGTGGCCGTGTCGGTGCTCGACGTCGACGAGAACGCCTCCCCGACCGCGGTCGACGACACCTACTCCACCGACGAGGACACTGCGCTCGTGCTGCCCGTCGCGGGCGCCGGCAGCCCGGTGGCCAACGACACCGACGCCGACCCGCTCACCGTCACCGCGGTGACCGCCGCGTCGGGCGGCACCGTCGCGCTCACCGGCAGCACGGTCCGCTTCGACCCCGACGCCGACCTCTGCGGACCGGCCGCCGGTCGTTTCGACTACACGGTCTCCGACGGCCGCGGCGGCAGCGACGTCGGCCGGGTCACCGTCGACATCGCCTGCGTGCCCGACGACCCGCAGGCGGCCGACGACTCCGCGAGCGTCGACGAGGACGACCCGGCACGCGCGATCGCCGTGCTCGACAACGACGACGACGCCGACGGTGACGACCTGGTCATCGGCAGCGTGACCCAGCCCGCCAACGGCACGGTGGTCATCACCGGCGGTGGCACCGGCCTCACGTACGCCCCCGACGCCGACTACTGCAACGCCCCCGGCGGCGCTGCGGACACCTTCACCTACAGCCTGGTGCCCGGCGGCGCGACCGCCGAGGTCTCCGTCACGGTCACCTGCGTCGACGACGCCCCGGTCGCGGTCGACGACGCGAGCACGGTCGTCGAGGACTCCGGCTCCGGCGCGGTCGACGTGCTGGCCAACGACACCGACGTGGACGGCGGCGCGAAGGCGGTCGCCTCGGTGACGCAGCCCGCCGACGGCACGGTGGTCATCACCGGTGGCGGCACCGGCCTCACGTACGCCCCCGACGCCGACTACTGCAACGCCCCCGGCGGCGGCCCCGCCGACTCCTTCACCTACACGCTCAACGGCGGCGACACCGCGACGGTCTCGGTCACGGTCACCTGCGTCGACGACGCCCCGGTCGCGGTCGACGACGCGACCACGGTCGTCGAGGACTCCGGCGCCGGCGCGGTCGACGTGCTGGCCAACGACACCGACGTGGACGGCGGCGCGAAGGCGGTCGCCTCGGTGACGCAGCCCGCCGACGGCACGGTGGTCAT
>JAESGW010000896.1_pt1 | contig 10701 bp, 12 predicted proteins | sample 9269791 | NCBI WGS metagenome assembly JAESGW01 (sample SAMN16773120, study PRJNA677053) | algae metagenome | isolation source: Aphanocapsa lilacina HA4352-LM1 and co-occurring heterotrophs from near cave... | place: USA: Maniniholo cave, near Haena, Kauai, HI | collected 2009-07-28 | reverse complement strand
GCCTCACCCACGTCGTCCGACGCGGCCAGCACCCGAGCGGTGAGCGCGTCGAGCTGGGAGCGTACGGACATCAGCGCCACCAGCGCCGACTCCTTCTCCCCCGTGCTCATGAACGCCGGCTCCACCGCCTGAGCAGCCTTCAACGCAGCCGACAGGTCAGCGGCACACTCGACGATCGGATGCACTGGGCCACCTCCACGGGCACGCGTCACGGACACCCACCCCGAGACCCGGGGATGGTGCGGTGAGACGTGCCGGCCCACTGCCACGGTCGCCACCCGAGAGCCGCTGTGAACGGCGCCCCGCCAGCACCACGACGGGTTCTATGGATGACTGTCCCGACCCCCAGATCACCGTCGCCTCAGACGGGACCCGTTCCGGATCGGCGTGCTACACGCAATCGTACACCTGTTCGAATGTGCACGCAAGCGTCACCACGACCCTGTTACGACATGAGGTATGCCTCCACCGATCCTCGCCGCACGACGACACGGAGCCCCTCGCCGGCATCGACGCCCGCGGTCAGCAGTGCCGTCGCCCCCGGGCGACCCGATGCCTTCCGGCCGTCGGCGCCGCACGGCTCCGTGACGCGGCGGGCGCGGGTCTCGCCGAAGCCCCCCGCGGCGGAGCTCTGGGTGTCGAAGCGGTGCCGGTAGGGCACGGTGCTGGAGCACAGCAGCACCTCGCCGTCGACCACCGGGCGCGACGACCCGTCGAGCAGCGACAGCAGGCGAGGACCGGTCGGGGTCGGCACGACCACGAGCTCGTCGCCGTCGAGGATCCGGTCGACCTCCGCGTCCATCTTGAGGATGTCGAGGGACAGGGTGCGTACGGCGGACCGGTCCAGCTCCTCGCGCCAGGTCGTCTCGCCCGTCCGTGGGTCGAAGCCCTCGAGGTGTCCCCGTGAGGACGCCAGCCGCGGCTCCCTCCCCTCGCGATAGACCCGGTCACCCGAGAACGCGCACCGCACGGGCACGTCGGTCCGGCTGAGCTCGAGGCACCGGATGTCGGCGCCGCGGTGTCGCCACAGGACGTCGCCCGTCTCGATGTCGACACCCACGGTGCGCCGGTTCGCCTGGTCGAGGCGGACCGTCCGTCCGCGCTCGTACCGGTCCAGGACCCGCTGCGCAGGAGTCTCCAGCAGCTGCAGGACCGCGACGCCCGCGTCCTCGTCGACCATCCCCGACGAGTCGTCGACCAGCCATCGACCGCCGCCGCTGACCCGGGTGTGCGGCACTCGCCACGGCCGGGGGCCGGCGCGTCCGACGGCCGTGGCGGCGACGTACTGGCGGACGGCCCCGTAGACCGTGTAGACGTCCGAGCCCTCGACAAGGCTGTTGGCGCCAGGCGGGACCCGCTCCTTCTCGGGCCGGAGCCGCCACGACCCCAGGACCCACCGCGTCTCCTCGAAGCGGTCCTCCGCGGAGATCCGCAGGCACACGTCGAGCCCGTCGTCACAGCTCGGCGCACCGAACTGGGCGACCACCGGGCGGGTGCGGGCGACGACCTCGCCCGTCGACGGGTCGAGCGCGAGGTAGGGCAGCTCGGCCCCTGCGCGCAGCGCCCGACCCGTCCTCGCCTCCTGCATCACGACGTACGTCTCGCCGTCGGCCGACTCGTGGACGAGCTGGCCGAGGTAGGCACCGACATCGCTGTCTAGGACCATGAGCGGACGTCGCCAGCGGACGGCTCCGTCCTCGCGGTCCAGGGCCACCACGTCGAGCTCATCGCCCCGGGCAGCCGCCACGGTGACCAGCACGTCGCCTGCCGGCACGGGCGGTTGCAGGGCCTTGACCGGTGCCGACCAGGCGGGCGTCGCCTCGCTCGGCAGCCCGTCGACGACCGCGACGGGCGCTGCCTCGCTGCGTACGGTCGCCGGCGCTTCACCGCTGCCGCGCGCCTCACCGCCACGGTCCGTGCAGCCCGCGAGCAGCACGATTCCCACCATGATCATCCCGAGAACTCTCACCCGATCGACGCTAGCGGCGCGGAGACCTGCCCAGGGGCCGCCGGGACGATCTGTGGAGAACGCTCGTGTGCCCCGCGGAAACAGCGGCGGGACCTTCGCCCCGCACCCCGGGCCCATCGCCCCTGACGACCACCGCGGCGCACGGCGACCCTCGAGGAGGAGCGCATCCGCTCCCCGGCGCAGTTCGCGCCGCCCAGACCCCAGAGGAGCACCCCATGAAGGCTGCCGTCGTCCCCACCCTCGGCGCACCGCTCGAGATCCGCGAGGTCCCCGTCCCCACGCCCGGTCCCGGCCAGGTGCTCGTCCGCATCGAGACCTGCGGGCTGTGCCACACCGACATCCACGCAGCCCGCGGCGAGTGGCCGGTCAAGCCCAAGGACCAGCTCGTGCCCGGGCACGAGGGCGTCGGCATCGTCGAGGCCGTCGGCGAGGGCGACGTGCCCGTCGCGCTCGGCCAGCGCGTCGCCCTGCCGTGGCTCGGCCACGCCTGTGGCCACTGCCGCTACTGCGTCGACGGCTGGGAGACCTACTGCACCAGCCCGGCCTACACGGGCTACACGATGGACGGCAGCTACGCGGAGTACGCCGTCGCGTGGGCGAGCCACGTCGTACCCGTCCCCGACGGTGTCGACCCGATGGACGCCTCGCCGCTGACCTGCGCCGGCGTGACGACGTACAAGGCACTCAAGGTCGCCGACCCGAAGCCCGACGAGACCTGCATGGTCGTCGGCATCGGCGGCCTCGGCCACCTCGGGCTGCAGTACGCCCGGATCTTCGGCACCCGCACCGTCGCCGTCGACGTGCACGACGACAAGCTGCAGCTGGCCAAGGACCTCGGCGCCGACCACGTCATCGACGCCCGCGGCGACCAGGCGGCGCAGCTCGCCGAGATCGGCGGCGTCGACATCGCGCTCGTCACCGTCCCCTCGCCCGCCGCGATGCGCGCCGCCCACGCGGCGCTGAACCCCAACGGCCGCCTCGTCCTGGTCGGGCTGCCGGCCGACAACCGCCTCGAGCTGCCGGTCTTCGAGACCGTGCTGAATGGCATCTCGGTCATCGGCTCGCTCGTCGGCACGCGCAACGACCTCGCCACCTGCTTCGACCTGCACGCCCGCGGCCTGACACGCGTCGTCACCGAGAGCCGGCGGCTCGACGACGTCAACGCGTGCTTCGACGAGGTGCTGGCCGGCGAGGTGCCCGCGCGGCTGGTGTTCGACATGCGGTGAGAGGTCATCGGTCCGAAGGGAGCACCTCATGAGCACGAGCAGCACCACCTCGACCAACCACGCGGGCAACGCGATCTACGGGTTCGGGATCTTCGGCGCCTGGGTCTACTTCTGGATGCAGGCGGACGGCTTCTGGCAGCACGTCCTCGCGATCATCGAGGGCGTGGTCTGGCCGGCGTTCGCGGTCTACCACGGGCTCGACGCGCTGGGCGCCTGACGCCGCTCAGCCGACGCCGAGCCGCCGCGGATCGCCGTCACCGGCCGGTTCCCGCCTCGTCCTCGTCGAACAGCGCGAGCTGGTCGAGCTGCACCTTGCGCACCGGCGCGTCGACCATCAGCCGCAGCCCGGCGCGCATCCGCGCCGTGAGGTCGCGGAGGTAGTCGTGGCGGGCCTGGACGACCTTCTCCTTGTTGCGCTGGCCGAGCTGGCGCGCCTCGCGGATCCTGCCGCGCATCTCGCGCCGGCGCTTCTCGGTGATGCGGATGGCCTTGAGCAGCAGGCCGGTGTCGTTGCCGAAGATCCGCACCATGGTCGCCGGACCGACCGACCCGCGCCCCTCCCGCTCGAGCTCGGCCAGCACGGCGTACGCCGTCTCGAACCGGCTGCCCGCCCGCTCCCGCGCGGGCTCGGGAGCGGTGCGTACGCGCTCGCCGAGGTCGCGCGCCCAGCCGTCGACCTGCGAGAGAAGGCGCGCGATCTCGCCGCGCACGGCGGACGGCGTCGCCGCGCCGAGCCCGAGCTCGCGCATCACGCTGATCCGCTGGTCGGCCACGAAGAAGGTCAGGCCGAACTCGGTGCGGTTGAGCCGGTTGACCTCCGCCAGCGCGGCCTGCTCGTCGGCCACGTCGTCGACGAGCAGGCAGGAGAGCAGCACGCGCGGCGCCTCCTTGTGGACCAGGACCCAGACCAGGAGGTCGTCGGTGGGCAGTGGGAGGTCGCCGTCGTCATCCCACGCGGGCGGCTCGTCGAACAGGTCCGCGACCGCGAGGTCGACCAGTGCGCGCACCTCCTCGACCGACGACGGGCGGTGCACCCGGTCGAGGTCGGGCTCAGGCTCGTCCGGTCGCGTCGGCTTCGGCGGCAGCGGACGTACGGCTCCCTCCGGCTCGAGACCGTCGGCGACGAGGTAGACGGGGTGCAGCACGCCGTAGGTCTGGCGCAGCACCTCGACCACCATCACTGCCGCCCGGTCGACCTCGCGCGCCTCGAGCTCCTCCGACAGGTCGGTCTCGGTGCCGCGCATCGCCTCCACGTGGAGGAAGCCGTCGGAGACGAGGACCTGGCACCACGGCGCAGCCGGGTCGTCGGGCGCGGTGTCGACCATCACGAGGCCCCCGTCCTCCAGCTCGGCGAGCCTGTCGGCCAGCCGCTGCCGGAACTCGCGCCACGCCGTCTCCACCGCGTCGTCCCACCGACGCCCCAGCTCGTCAACCATGCCTTCGACCCCTGACCGGATCGCCCCCGCGATCCCCACGAGGACGACACTACGGACGACCACCGACAGTGGGTCGGCACCGCGAGCCGGAGCGGTCCAGACAGCTCCGCCGCCCCTGTCCGCGACCCCCGGAGCGGCGTAGATTCGACGACTGCCCTCCCACCCCCGACCCCCGAGAGGTGGGTGGTGGAACGTCGCCTCCGCTGAGACATCCATCGTGGATGCACCGGGGCGCTCGGGAGCCCCGGGCGGGGCGCGCCCTGCTGCGGCTTCTCAGGGCCGCGCGGGCACGACGTGCGCGTCGGCTCCCGGGTAGACCAGGCCCTCGTGGCCGTCGCTCCACGTCACGACGTACGGCGGGCCGCCGTCCGCTCCGCGCACCTCGACGATCTCGCCCTGCCGCGGCGCCGCGTCGACCCTGTTGCTCTCGACGACCAGGCGGTCGCCCACCTCTGCCTTCATCGCTCCACCATGCGCCGGCCCCGGGCATCCGGCAAGGGACCTTCGACCCCGTCCGTCACTGGGTCGCGCCATGATCTCCCCATGACCGAACGCAACGTCCTCGGCGGCGAGCTGGACCCGTGCGGCACCGACCCGGTCACCGGGTTCCACCGCGACGGCACGTGCACGGTCGGCCCGCACGACGCCGGCCTGCACGCCATCTGTGCGGTGATGACCGAGGAGTTCCTCACCCACCAGCGCTCGGTCGGCAACGACCTCTCCACACCGCGCCCGGAGTGGCACTTCCCCGGCCTCGTGCCGGGCGACCGGTGGTGCGTGGTCGCCGTCCGCTGGCGCCAGGCGTACGACGCCGGGGTGGCCGCGCCGGTCGTGCTGTCCGCGACGTCGGAGCGGGCGCTCGACGTGGTGCCGCTCGAGGTGCTGCGGGCGCACTCGGTCGACGTGCCGCCGGACCTGAGCGCGCTGGAGTGACCTGACCCCGTTGTCCACAGATCCGGGCTCGGGGGTGTCGGCGGCCCTCTTGGCTCGGTGAGGGTTGAGGCGTGCGGATCAGTGTCGAGTGCGGTGGCTACGCGGAGGCGGCGGCGGTGTGCCGCACGGCCAACCACGTCGCCGCGCTGCTCACCGAGTCGCTGGCCGGCAAGCTCGGCGGGTACGCCGGCATGGCCGGCGACGACGCCACGAGCAGGGACTTTGCGGCGGCGTACGACCCTGCCGCGCGCGAGGCGTTCTCCGCTCTGACCGACCTGACCCACGCGCTGATCGGGCTGGGCCGGCTCGTCGACGCCAGCGGCCGCAACCACGACCGCGCAGAGGTGGCGGCCGCACGCCGGACCAGCGCGTACGTCGGCGGCGGGCTCGACGAGGACTCGTACGTCCGCGTCTCCCCCGCCGCTCCGCCCTCGAGTCTCGGCGGTTCGGTCGCCGCAGGTCTCGGCGACGTCCACGCGTGGATCCTCGACCAGGTCGAGGGGTTCGTGTGGCCCGGCGCCGATGTCGGGCTGCTGCGCGACGCTGCCTCGGCGTGGCGGCGTACGAGCGGGTCGGTCGCCGGCCTCCCCGCCCACTTGGACGTCGTCGCCGGCCTGCTGGAGCGGCAGGTCTCGCCCGAGATCCCGCTCGCCCTCGCCGCGATCGCGGACCTGCGGTCGCTGGTCTCCGACGTCGCCGACCAGCTGCTCGCGCTCGCCGAGGCGTGCGACGACTACGCGACGGCCGTCGAGGACACGCGCGAGCGCACCCGCGCCCTGCTCACCGAGGTCGGCCAGATGGTGGTCGAGGAGGTCGCGATCACCGTGGTCGTCACGGGCCTGACCGGCGGCTTCGGCGGCGGCGCGAAGGCGCTGGCGGCGCTCGCCCGCATCCGTGCGCAGGCGCCGCGGTTCCACGCCCTGCTCGTCTCGCTGCGGGTGGTGGTGGCGTCTGCGCAGACGAGGCTGCGTGCTGCGGAGGAGCAGCTCGTACGGGCGCGCGAGGGGTTCGACCGGTTCGTCCACCTGCCGGTGCGGGGTGAGCGCGGGGAGATGGTGAACCCGCTGGGGTGGGGGACGAACCGCACCGCGCGGCTGGCGAGGATCTCGGCGACGATCGCGGACCCGAAGCTCTTCGACCCTCAGGACCTGCGGGATGTGCCCGCCGAGGATCTGCGCCGGTTGCTGGAGCCGTGGGGGTCTCTTCCTGTCACTGACGGGGACGGACTGAAGTATGTCGATCCATCGCACAGGGGCCGCCAGATCCGAATCATGGAAGGCTATCCGGGCAACAGACCCGATCCGATGACTCATGGCCCCTACGCCGTGGTGTCACAGAACGGAGCCAAGCCGGTGAAGGTTCCGCTGGAAGGAAACCCCACACTGTGAATCGCGACAACGCACTCGTGACGGAGCTGGTCGACGAGCTCGAGGATGACCTCAGGACCGATGGAATCCTCTGCCTGTACCAGTTCAGCTGGTTCCAGGACATCGGGAGCCGACCGGCCGAGAGAGGCGAGATCGAACGCCTGTCGCACGCGGCGTACGACGAGCTTCTTCGAAGGTATCCGGACCTCCGCCTCGTGTGGGTGACCTGGCCCGACGTGACTCCCTCGGCCGCCAGGCCCGCAGCCGCCGAGACCGAGCTCGACTTCTTCCTCGACAGCGACGGACCGGGCAACGATCCCCTCTTGGCAGTCGTGCTTCCGCGGTGAGCACCGAGTTGTCGCGGCAGTACCCCGCGCTCTGGCAGTTCCTCGGCGCGTACCTGCACCAGGACTGGCCAGAGGAGTATGAGTCGCCGAGTGCCGCGCTGCGCGACTTCGTCTCCGGAGAACCCCGTTACGCAGGAGACCTACCGGCGGAGATCGAGCAGGTCCTCGGCTCCAACGGCCGACGACGCAGCATTGGAAGAGACCTTTGGCGACCTCGGCAGCTTCTACGTGCCTTCGCGGACGGGTGAGAGCCCACGCGACTGGCTGCGCTGCGTCAAGGATGAGTCGCAGAGCTTGATGGACAACGAGGAGTCGCGGTTTCTGGGCGACGTACGCGGTCTCTTGGCGGGCACGCAGAGCGGCAGCCTGACTCTGGCCGAGTTCGAATCGCGGTTCCTGGAGCTTCATGCTGAGATGCCGCTGCACATCACGGATTCCAGGGCGACGGCAGTCGAGGACCTTTTCTGGGTGGTTGAAGAGTTCGTCGCAGACCCTGCCCTGCGGGGGACATCGGATCCGGACGAGCGGGCACTCCTCGAAGCGATCAGCACATGCCTGACGCGGCTCGGGTCGTGATGGCGTGGAGACCTCCAGCACGTCATCGGCGCGTACATCCACCAGGACTGGAACCACGTGTACGCCGCGCGCCACGAGGCCGTCGCCGATTTCGTTCGACTCTCCGCCAGACGGCGACCGCGCCTTCCTCATGAAGCTCCGTGACCACATTCTCCGAGGATGAGTCGCCTGGGTGAGGGACAGCGGAGGACAGGCCGCTACGCCCCCGCTCCCCCGCTCTCCTACGCCCCCGGCAGCACACCCTCTCCCGGACGCACCACACCGATCTCGTAGCCGAGGACCACGACCTGCACCCGAGCGGTGAGTTGCAGCTTGGCCAGGATCCGGTTCACATGGGTCTTCACGGTGGCCTCGGAGATGACGAGCTGGGCCTGGATCTCGGCGTTGCCGAGACCGCGCGCCATGAGGACGAACACCTCCCGCTCGCGCTCGGTGAGCACGTCGAGCGCGGCGTCGCTGCCCCGCGGCCGGCGTACGTGGTCCTCGATCAGGCGTCGGGTCAGCGACGGCGCCAGGAGCGCCTCGCCGGCCACGACCGTCTCGATGCCGGCGACCAGCCGTTCGGGAGGCGTCGCCTTGAGGAGGAAGCCCGCGGCACCCGCGCGGAGCGCGCCGTAGACGTAGGCGTCGATGTCGTCCGTCGTCAGGACCAGCACCCGGGTCGGTCCGCCGGTGGCGACGATCTCCCGGGTGGCGGCGATGCCGTCGAGCACGGGCATGCGGACGTCCATGAGCACGACGTCGGGCTGGTGCGCGGCGACCGACTGCACAGCCGCGCGGCCGTCACCGACCGTGTCGACGACGTCGATCCCGCGTGCCTCGAGCACCATCTCCAGACCGCTGCGGACGAGGTCCTGGTCGTCGGCGACCACCACCCGGACCGTGGCCGTCATCGCGGGTCCACCGGCAGGCTCGCGTCCACCTCGTACCGGCCGTCGGTGACCCCGTGGACGAGCTCGCCACCGAGCACGTGGACCCGCTCGGCGATGCCCAGCAGCCCGAGCCCGCTGCCCTGCCCGGAGCGCCCGCCGACCCGGTTGGCGGCATGGATCCGCAGCGTGTCGACGTCGCGGCTGATGGTGACCGTCGCGCGTCGGCCGGCTCCGTAGCGCAGCGCGTTGGTCAGCGCCTCCTGCACGATGCGGTACGCCGAGACGTCCACGCCGGCGGGGAGCTCGGGCACGGGATCGGCGAGCTCCAGGTCGACCTCGAGGCCGTCGACGCGGAACTGCTCCACCAGGTCGGGCAGCTGGGCCAGCCCGGGTGCCGGCGCCAGCCCGAGCTCATCCGCGCTGTCGCGGATCAGGTGCAGTAGCCGCCCGGTCTCGGCGAGCGCCTGCCGGCCGGTGGCCGCGACGTTGTCGAGGGCCTCCGCGGCCTTCGTCGGGTCCGTGTGGAGGAGGTCCTGGGCGACGGCGGTCTGCACCACCATCGCGCTTACGGAGTGGGCGATCACGTCGTGCAGGTCGCGCGCGATCCGCTGGCGCTCGTCGCGTACGGCCTGCTCCCGGACGAGGTCCTGCTGCCGCTGGAGCTCGGCGGTCTGCTCGGCCAGCCGACGCGTCACGCGCCCCAGGATGTACGGCGGCACCAGCAGCGACGTCACGAAGAAGACGTCGGTGGCGTCGTTGTCACGCTCGTCGGTGAAGAGGTAGTCGGAGGCGAGCAGCACCATGAGTACGCCGAGCACGAGCAGGCCGCCGAGGCTCGGCACCCACCGCGCGAGCGAGTAGGCCACGACGGCCAGGACCATGATCGGGGCGGCCAGGTCGTTCAGCTCGGGTCCGAACCACGGCGTGAAGAGCGTCAGCATGCCGGCCACCAGCGTGCTCAGCCTCGGCCACCGTCGGCGCGGCACGAGGGCCAGGCACGACAGCAACGACAGCACGACCGCGGCCGCGGCGCCGTCCGGCGCGACGAGGGCGACCTCCAGGAGCGACATCGCGGCGACGATTGCCGGGACGCCCCAGTCAGTCACCGTCGACAAAGCTCGCCCGATCACACGTCGAGGCTACGCGGCTCGACGCCCTCGCTCCGTCAAACCAGGGGTTGACCCCGGTTCGGTCCCTGCGCCGATGCGCCGCGCGCGCCGACCGGACCATGGTGGAGGCCCCTCGAGCGAAGGAGCAGCCATGTCGCACCTCATCTCCCTGGACCGGCCCGAGCACCAGCGCCTGATCGGCCGCTTCGCCTGGGCGATGGCCTGGGTCGGCCTAGTCGTCGGGCAGCTCCACGCCCTCGCGAGGGTCGCCACCCGCGACGGCGCGTCCGACCTGGACGAAGGGTTCATGCACCTCTGGGCCGAGCCTGCGTCGACGGCCCTCGCGCCCCTGCTCGACTGGTCCTCGCCCAACGTGGTCTACCTGACCTACGGGAAGATCTGGTTCCCGGTCCTGCTGGCCGCGACCCTGGCCGCGTTCGTGGTCCACCGTCGGCGGTCGGTCGCCGGGTTCCGCGGGGCCGAGCGCTGGGCCTGGCGCCTCACGCTCGTCGCACTCGTGCTGGCGACGGTCGGCTGCTTCGCCGAGTACTGGACCCAGTGGGGCAGCGGCAACGAGCGCCTCCTCGAAGTGGTCTTCGTCATCCTGATCCCGGCTCTGCTGCTCACCATGGTCGGCGCGACCTTCCTGGGCATCGTGCTCGTCCGGCGCGGGCTGGGGCTTCCTGCCTGGCTCCTGGCGTCCGCCGTCCCGGGGTTGTTCGTGATCTCGGAGGTCACGTCGCTCGGCAGCGTGTTCCTGCCGATCGCGTTCGCGTTCGGGATCCTAGGCCGCCGGATCGCCCGGGAGCCGCACTCCACGACCTCGGTGCCCACCTCCCGGAGGGCGCCGGTCGTGCACTGACCGA
>JAESGW010000894.1_pt1 | contig 10785 bp, 9 predicted proteins | sample 9269791 | NCBI WGS metagenome assembly JAESGW01 (sample SAMN16773120, study PRJNA677053) | algae metagenome | isolation source: Aphanocapsa lilacina HA4352-LM1 and co-occurring heterotrophs from near cave... | place: USA: Maniniholo cave, near Haena, Kauai, HI | collected 2009-07-28 | reverse complement strand
TTGGAGCCGACCACCACGATGTCGTCGACTTGGGTGACCTCGGGGTCCTGGGCGCCCGGCACGGCGTCCTGGGCCATGGCGGCCCCGGCGAAGGCCAGCGCCGCCGTCATGGCCGCGCCGCCCAGCAGGCGATTGCGTCGCGTGTGTCTCATGGTCTTCCTCCCCGAAGTCTCGTCGTTTGCTCGCCGATCTCAGTCGGCCGTCAGAACCTTGTCGTCGCCCGGGCCGGCCGCCGGATCGGGGCGCGCGGCCAGACCCTTCGGCTTGCCCGCCAGCACCTCGCGCATCCGCGCCTCGTCCAGCTCGCCCTCCCAGCGCGCGACCACCAGGGTGGCCACGGCGTTGCCCGTGAAGTTGGTCAGGGCCCGGCACTCGCTCATGAAACGGTCGATGCCGAGGATCAGCGCCATGCCGGCCACCGGCACGTCCGGCACCACGGCCAGCGTCGCCGCCAGGGTGATGAAGCCGGCACCCGTGATGCCCGCCGCCCCCTTGGAGCTCAGCATCGCCACCAGAAGCAGGGTGATCTGCTGCCACAGGCTCAGCTCTATGTTCATCGCCTGGGCGATGAACAGGGCGGCCATTGTCATGTAGATGTTGGTGCCGTCCAGATTGAACGAATAGCCGGTCGGCACGACCAGACCGACGACCGACTTGGACGCCCCGGCCGCCTCCATCTTCTGCATCAGACTGGGCAGGGCCGCCTCGGATGAGGAGGTGCCCAGCACCAGCAGCAGTTCCTCCTTCAGATAGGCGATCAGCCGGAAGATCGAAAAGCCGTTGGCCCAGGCGACGAGGCCCAGCACACCCAGCACGAAGACCGCGGACGTCAGATAGAAGGTGGCGATCAGCGCCGCGAGGTTGGCGATCGCCCCGATCCCGTAGGCCCCGATGGTGAAGGCAAAGGCACCGAACGCCCCCACGGGCGCGGCCTTCATCAGGATGGCCACCAGGCGGAAGACGACTTGGCTCAGCGATTCCAGCGCGCGCTGCACCGGCGCGCCGGCGTCGCCGATCATGGCGAGGGCGACCCCGAACAGGATCGACACGAACAGCACCTGCAGGATGTTGCCCTGCACGAAGGCGCTGACCAACGTGTCGGGGATCACCCCGAGCAGGAAGCCCTGGATCGTGCTCTCATGCGCGGCGGACGCGTAGCCGGCCACCGCGCCGGCATCCAGCGTCGCAGGATCGATGTTCAGCCCGCGTCCCGGCTGCACCACGTTGGCGATCACCAGACCCACGATCAGGGCCAGGGTCGAGAACACCAGAAAATAGGCGAACGCCTTGGCCGCCACCCTGCCGATGCGCTTCAGGTCGCGCATGCCGGCGATGCCGATGACGATGGTCAGGAAAATCACCGGAGCGATGATCATCTTCACCAGCTTGATGAAGCCGTCGCCCAGCGGCTTCAGGCTCTCGCCTGTCTCGGGGAAGAAATGGCCCACCAGGCCGCCCGCCACGATGGCGAACAGCACCCAGAAATAGAGCGTCCTGTAGATCGGCCTGCGCGCGCCGGGCGCGGCTCCGCCGTCGGTGGTGATCAGCACGAACTCGTTCCTCCCGGCGGACCTCGCGGCCCGCCCCTTACGCTCGGCCCCGTCTGACGCGGGATCTCGGAGGCCAGTTTCGGCGATGACTCGCGCCGGGGCGAAATTTTCCCGCAAGCGACATATCTGACGGATTCAACGAAGAAATCCATCTCAGACACACACTGCGGCGGCCAGCATTTGTGCGGAAATCCGCACATCGTGCTCGCGTTTCGTGCGGATTTCCGCCCTAATGCCACCATGAGCCGGCCGCCCCTCAGCCAGACCTCCCAATGGAGTCTCTTCGGTGCCGCATGGGTCGTCTTCGCGGTGCTCGCCGTCCTCGCCGCCGGCTGGCTGGCGCGTCGCGACGCCCAGGCATCGGTGGACCGTCAGGCCGCCACCGCCGCGGCGCTCCACGGTGCCGTGCTGCGCAGCGAGCTGGAGCGGGTGCGCACCGTCCCCTCCGTGCTCGCCGCCGACCCGGATCTGGAGGCCCTGGTCACCGCCCCCTCCCCCGCCCGGCGCGATCTGGCCAACGCCAAGCTGGAGTCGCTGGCACGCGAGGTGCGCGCTGCCGCCCTCTACGTACTCGACGCCGAGGGCACGGCGCTGGCCGCCTCGAACTGGCGCGAACCGACCAGCTTCGTCGGCTCCAACTACCGCTTCCGGCCCTATTTTTCCGACGCCGTCCGCGACGGAGACGCCGCCTTCTTCGCCCTCGGCACCGTCAGCGGCCGGCCGGGCCTCTACCTGTCGCGCCGCATCGTCGACCCGTCGGGCGGGCTGGTCGGCGTCATCGTCGCCAAGATCGAGTTCGATGCGCTGGAGGCCATGTGGCGCCGCTCCGAAGAACCGACGTGGGTCACCGACGCCAGCGGTGTGATCCTGATCACCACCGTGCCCGACTGGCGGTTCCGTGCCACCCGTCCTCTCAGCCCCGAACGGCGCCGCACCCTGGCCGAGGAACAGACCGCGGGCGCGGCCCTGACCGACCTGCCCTTCACCGCGCCCAACCGCGGCCTGATCCGGCTGGACGACGACGTCGCGCCCGGCCGCTATGCCCACGCGGTCGACGCCATCCCGGACCTCGGCTGGACCCTGCACCTGCTCCAGCCGGCCGATCAGGTGATGTCGCGGGCCGTCGGCGCCGCCCTGACCCTCGCCGCGCTGGCCAGCGCCTTGCTGGCCGCCCTCTCCGGCGTCCTGCTGCGCCGCCGCCAGCGCGCCGCCGTCCGCGCCGTGGAAGAGGAGGAGGCCCGGGCCCGGCTTGAGCATCTGGTCGGCGAGCGCACCGCCGAGCTCAGCGACGCCAACGGCCGCCTGCGCCGCGAGATCGACGAGCGCCGCCGCCTCGAGCGCGACCGCCAGGACCTTGAGGACAAGCTGGTCCAGGCCAACAAGCTGGCGACCCTCGGCCAGGTCGTCGCCGGCGTGGCGCACGAGATCAACCAGCCGATGGCCGCCATCCGCACCCATGCCGACACCGCCGGCCAGTACCTGAACCGCGCCGATCCGGAAGCCGCCGCCCGCTCGCTGACCGCCATCGGCCGTCTGACCGAGCGCGTCGGTGCCATCACCGAGGAACTGCGCGCCTTCTCCCGCAAGACCCGGTCCGAGGTCGTCGCCGTCGACGTCGCCCGCGCGGTCGAGGGCGCCCTCCTGCTGGTCTCACCGCGCCTGCGGGAACAGGGCGTCGAGATCCACGTCGACGTCGCCCCGGACCTGCAGGTCAAGGCCGAACGCAACCGGCTGGAACAGGTCGTCCTGAACCTGCTCCAGAACGCGGCGGAAGCGCTGAACGGCCCGGGCCGCATCGAGGTGACGGCGCGTCCCGAGGGCCGCAAGGTCGTCCTCCGCATCGCCGACGACGGCCCCGGCCTGTCGCCGGAGGTGCGCGACCGCCTGTTCACCCCCTTCACCACCGACAAACCGCAGGGCGTCGGCCTCGGTCTGGTCATCAGCCGCGACATCGTCGCGGGCTTCGGCGGCGAACTCAGCCACGAGCCGACGGACCGGGGTGCCGCCTTCCGCATCGTGCTGGCGAGGGCGAAATGAGCCGCCGGGTCGCTCTGGTCGAGGACGACGAGGCCTTTCGCGCCGCCCTGGCCGAACGCTTGACGCTCGCCGACTTCGACGTCTCTGCCTTTCCCTCGGCCGAAGCGGCGCTGAAGGCGCTGCGCCCCGACTTCGACGGCGTGGTGGTCAGCGACCTGCGCATGCCCGGCATGGACGGTCGCCAGCTGGCCGATCGGCTGTCGGCGCTGGACCCCGACCTGCCCGTGGTCCTGATGACCGGCCACGGCGATGTCGCCGACGCGGTCGAGGCCATGAAGCGCGGCGCCTACGACTTCCTGACCAAACCCTTTGCCTCCGAACGCCTGATCGAGACGCTGGGGCGGGCGCTGGAGAAGCGCGCTCTGGTGCTCGACAACCGCCGGCTGACGACGCTCGCCGCCGAGACGGAGGATTCCATCCCCCTCAGCGGCGACGGCAGCGCCTCCGCCACCCTGCGCGCGGCCGTCCGCGAACTGGCCGCCGCCGAGGTCGACGTCCTGATCGAGGGCGAGACCGGCTCAGGCAAGGAGGCCGTCGCCCGTGCCATCCACGCCGCCGGCCGCCGCCGCCACCGCCCCTTCGTCGCCGTCCCCTGCGCCGCCCTGCCCGAAGAGGACGCCGAGGCCCGGCTGATGGGGCAGGAGGCCAGCGTCGGCTCCGGCCTGCTGCGCCGCCGCGAGGGCCGGATCGAACAGTCGCACCAAGGCACGCTCTTCCTCGACGAGATCGACCTCGCCCCCCGCGCCGTTCAGCTGATGCTTCTGCGCGTGCTGGAAGAGCGCGAGGTCTCGCCGCTGGGCGCGTCCGAACCTCGCGCGCTCGACCTCCGGATCCTCGCCGCGGCCAAGGGCGACCCGGCGGACGCCGTCGCCCGCGGCGACCTGCGCGAGGATCTGTTCTGGCGCCTCAACGTCGTGCGCCTGCGCGTGCCGCCGTTGCGGGAGCGGCGCGAGGACGTGCCGCTGCTCTTCGCCCGCTTCCTGTCCCGGGCCGCCGCCCGGCTGGAGCGGCCCCTGCCACCCATGGACGACGCCGTGCGCCGTCGCCTGCTGGACCACGACTGGCCGGGCAACCTGCGCGAGCTGTCGAACTACGCCAATGAGGTGGCGCTGGGCCTGCGCCCCGCCGCGGCCCCCGCCGCCGACGATCTGGGTCTCGCCGAGCGTGTCGCCCGCTACGAGGCCGAGCTGATCCGCGAAGCCCTGTCCGCCCACGCCGGCGACATGAAGCGCGTCACCGAGGCTCTGCGCATTCCGCGCAAGACCCTCTACGACAAGATGGCCCGCCTCGGCATCCAGCCCGCCGAGCACCGCCCCGGCCGCCGCTGACGTATGTCTGGACACGATTCCCGACGCGTCCGGACACGGCGTCGCTGGCGCTCAGATCTCACCGACGCTCGACTGGGCGCATGACCCAGTCCCCCTCCCTCCGCCAGGAAGCCGTCGAGATCGGCCGCGTCGTCGCCGTCAGCCTCGCCCTCGCCCTGACCTGGACCACAGTGGCGTACCAGCCCTTCACCATCCCCTCCGCCTCCATGGAGCCGGGCCTGATCGAGGGCGACTATCTGGTCGTGTCGAAATGGGCCTACGGCTGGTCCGGGGCCTCCCTGCCCCTCGCGCCGAGGCCCGGCGACGGCCGCCTGTTCGGCCGTAACCCCGCGCGCGGCGACGTGGTCGTCTTCCGCCATCCGCTGCGGCCCGACCAACCGTGGATCAAGCGCGTGATCGGCCTGCCCGGCGACCGGGTGCAGCTGCGCGCCGGACAGGTCTTCGTCAACGACCTGCCGTTCGCGCGGACCTCGCTGGGCCCCGGCCGCAGTGCCTCCGACCCCGACCGGCCCGCCACCCGTCTCCGCGAGACCGCGCCCGAGGGAACCCGCAGCTGGATCACCCACGACTTCGGCCCCGGCGCGCCCGGCGACGACACGCCGGTGATGATCGTGCCGGAAGGGCAATATCTCGTCCTCGGCGACAATCGCGACAACTCGCTGGACGGCCGCTGGCCCCCGGACGTCGGCGTCGGCTTCCTGCCCGCCGCCAACCTGATCGGCCGCGCCGAGATCGTCGTCGCCTCGTGGAAGCCCGGCGCCTCGCTGTGGAAGCCGTGGACCTGGTTCAATCTTCAGGGACGGTGGTTCACACCCATCCGCTAGCGGGCGAACTCGGCCTTGCTGACCAGCCCGTCGCCGTTCGCGTCCAGCCGTTCGAACGCCGCGTCTGACCGCGCGTCGGCCTGAGCCAGCGTCGGCGCCGCCATCGCCCCCAGCGCCAATCCCGCCGCCGCCGCGACCGCCGTGGGCCAGCCCTTCAGCCGCCCCCGCGCGCCGATCTCCGCCTCGATGAAGCTGCGCACCGCGTCGCTGGCCGACCGCCCCCGTGCCCGGCACAGGGCCATGAACGCCGCCTTCGTCTCGAACGGCAGACGGACTTCCAGCGTCTCGGACTTCTTCGGCGCACGCATGGGAGGACCTCCTGATGGAAGCGCTATCTGACTCAGCAGGGCCTCGCCACGCCAGTGAAATCCCGGCAAGATTCCCGCCCGCCGGCCAAAAAAAGGGCCCGCCGTCGATTGGGCGACGGCGGGCCTCGTTTTCGCGTCCGGGATCCTCCTCAGGGGATGTGGCGAACCCCGGCCGCGAGGTTCCGTCCTCAGCGCCCGCCGGTGACGACAGTGTGGGCGTTGCGGTTCTGGGCATGGGCGGCCTCGGTCGAGCCCGGGGCGATCGGCCGCTCCTTGCCGTAGCTGATGACTTCGATGCGCGAAGCGGCGATCCCCGCGGCGATCAGATGACCGCGAACCGCCTCGGCCCGCCGGGAGCCCAGTGCGATGTTGTATTCGCGCGTGCCGCGCTCGTCGGCGTTGCCTTCGATCCGGATGCGCACGTCGGGATACTGGCGCAGCCAGGCGGCCTGGGCGTCCAGTCGGGGCAGAGCGTCGGCGCGGAGCTGGTGGCTGTCGAGGTCGAAATAGACCCGGTCCGCGACGTTGACGCGGAAGTCGTCGGCGCTGCCCGGCACGGCCCCGGACACGGTCCCCGTCGGTGCCGTGACGGTTCCCGCGTCGGAGCCACGCGTCGGCAGGGTCGATGGTCCGGCCACCGGCTCGGCGCGTCGCGCACAGGCCGCAGTCGATGCCATGGCAAGCACGGCGACGGCGGCGAGAATCTGGGGACGGGACGGAAGCGGCGCGCGGAACTGGATCATGAAGGCCCTCTCGGTTCTCCACCTTGATGGCGGCGGAGGCGTCCCCGCTCAATGATGGGATCTTTATGCCCCTCGCCATCGGTGAGCGGGCGGGGCAAGTCTCCAAGGGTGTCCCTTCGAGCGCGCGCCCCGACCTCAGCCGCCTCCTCGCCCCCTGAGCCGAAACGCGCAGGCCCAGGGTTCGCATGGCTGCTCGAACGGTCTGACATCCGGCTTGGGCCCTTGGCCCAGTTCGCCGCGGCGTCGGGCGTGGTGCTGGCCGGCACGATCGTCGCCATGCTGCTCTACCAACTGGTCGACCTGACGCGGCTGGCCATCTTCTTCCTCGGCTCGGTGATCGTCTGCGCCCTGCTGTTCGGGCGACGGCCCGGTGTCTTCGCCGCCTTCCTGGCCTTCGCCGCCTACAACTTCAGCCTCGTGGAGCCGCGCTTCACCTTCCGCCTGGTGGGCGCCGAGGACCTCCTGACGCTCGCGGTCTTCCTCGTCGTGGCCCTCTCCATCGGCGGGCTGGCGGGCCGGGTCCGGGACAGCGAGCGCCGGGCCCGGATGCGCGCGGACGAGACGGACGCCCTGCTGGAGGCCAGCCGCGCCTTCGGCGACGCGGTCGACGTCGAGGCCGTGTCCCTTGATCTCCAAGCCCGGCTGCGGGCGATCGTGGGTGGCGAAGCGATGGTCGCGGACGCCCCTCCACCTGCAGGCTGGCGATCCCGCCCCCTCTCCCGCGAGCCCTCCGCGCTTGTCGCGGCATGGCGATCAGGCGCGGGGACAGAGGCCGAATCCGCCCGCCAGGACCGGCTGTGCGCCCTGATGATCGACCTCGCCTCGGCCGCCGTGAACCGCATCCATCTGGTGGACGTCCGGACGGGGCTGGAAGCGGAGGCCCGCGCGGGGCGCCTGCGCGACGCCATTCTGAGCTCCATCTCCCACGACCTTCGTACACCACTGGCGACCGTTCTGGCGTCGGCCTCCAGCCTGCAGGAGTACGGCGACCGCTTCGACCTCCAGACCCGCGGCGACCTCGCCGGCGTGATCGTACATGAAGCCGATCGCCTGAACCGCTATGTCGAGCGCCTGCTGGACCTGTCCCGCATCGAGGCCGGACAGGTGGCCCCGCGTCTTGAACCGACGTCCCTGTCCGAAGTAGTCGACGCCGCCGTCCGCCGCCTGCACCCGCGGGCCGAAGCTGCCGTCCACGCCGACGCCCTGGACGCCGCGCCGCCGGTGTTGGCCGACGGCAAGCTCCTCGAGCAGGCCGTTTTCAACCTGCTGGACAACGCCCTGAACCATGGCGGCGACGGCGTCCGGGTGGAGGTCCGCACCCGGCGCGAGGGCGACGCCGTCACCCTCTTGATTGAGGACGACGGTCCCGGCGTCGACGAAGACGAGCTGGCCGACCTCGGCCGCAAATTCCATCGGGGGCGTCGGCGCCCGCCCGGCGCGACCGGCGCCGGCATCGGCCTGGCGGTGGTCAAGGGCTTCGTCGAGGCCATGGGCGGGGCGCTCGATTTCGCCCGCGGGCACGACGGTCGCCGCGGCCTGCGCGCGGGCGTTACCCTGCGCGCGGCGGAGGGGGCATGAGCGCGCGCGTCCTGCTGGTCGAGGATGAGGCCCATATCGTCCGTGCCCTGCGTCCGGCGCTGGACGCCGAGGGATACCATGTCGCCGACGTCCCGACCGGCGCGGCAGCGCTGGAGGCCCTGGCCGGCGACGGCTTTGACGTCATTCTGCTAGACCTCGGCCTGCCCGATATGGACGGCAAGGACGTCATCCGCCGCGTCCGCGAGTGGTCCGAGGCCCCCATCCTGGTGCTCAGCGCGCGCCATCTGGAGGACGAGAAGATCGCCGCGCTGGACCTCGGCGCAGACGACTACGTCAACAAGCCCTTCGCGGCGGGCGAGTTGCTGGCCCGGCTGCGCGCCGCCCTGCGCGGCCGCGACCGCCGGTTCGCCACCCAGTCGCGGTTCTCCGCCGGTGGGCTGACGATCGACTTCTCCACCCGCCGCGTCTGGATCGAGGACGAGCCTGTGCACCTGACGCCGCGCGAATACGATCTGGCACGCGCCCTCGCCCGCCACGCCGGCCGGGTGGTCACCCATCGCCAGATTGCCGCAGCCGTCTGGGGCGGTGAAGGTACCGTCGATGCCCAGTCGATCCGCGTCCTCGTCGGCCAGTTGCGTCAGAAGATCGAACGCAATCCCGCGCGCCCGCGCATCGTCCTGACCGAACAGGGCCTCGGCTACCGCATGATCGAACCGCCGCCTGGCGGCTGACGCGTCAGTGCGGCAGGGTCGCCGCGTCGCGATCCACGCTCGGGGCCATGGCCGGATCGCGCCGCGCCTGCGTGAGCTGCTCGAAGGCATAGCCCAGCGACAGGATGCGGGCGTCGTCCCACTTGCCGCCGATGAAGCTCATCCCCACCGGCATGCCGCGCACGAAACCCATGGGCACGGTCAGGTGCGGATAGCCCGCCACCGCCGCCAGCTGGCTGGCCGAGCCCAGATAGTGGTCGCCGTTGACCGTGTCGATCGTCCACGACGGTCCTGTCGTCGGCGCGATCAGGGCCACCACCTGATGGTCGGCCATCATCTTGTCGATCCCCTCGGGCCCCGCAAGGCGGAACGAGGTTTCGCGCGCGGCCAGATAGGCGGGGTCGTCCAGCCCCGGCCCGGCCTCGGCGTCGATGAAGATGTCCTGTCCGAACAGGACCATCTCGCGCGGGGTCGCCGCATTGAAGGCGATGACCTCGGCCAGGGTCCGGGTCGGCACCTGCTCCGGGTTCGTGGTGGCCAGATAGGCGTTCAGGTCGGCCTTCAGCTCGACCTTCAGCACGGTGAACTCGGCCGCGCCGATGGCCCCGCGGTTCGGCGGCGTCGTGATGTCGACGAGGACCGCCCCGGCCGCTTCCAGCCTCCTCAGGTTCTCCTCGAACACCGCGTCCGTGCCGGGCGAATAGCCGGTGGCGAACCGCATCACCCCGATCCGCGCCCCGCGCAGCGAGCCGGCGTCCAGCCCCGCGCGATAGTCGACCTTGCGCGCGTCGGCCTCGGTCGTCGCGGGATCGGCCGGGTCGCTGCCGGCGATGACGGTCAGCACGGTCGCGGCGTCCGCCACCGTCCGCGTCATCGGCCCGGCCGTGTCCTGCGAATGGCTGATCGGCACGATGTGGGTGCGCGACACCAGGCCGACCGTAGGCTTGAAGCCGACGATGCCGTTGATCGCCGCCGGGCAGGTGATCGACCCGTCTGTCTCCGTCCCGATCGCCGCCGGGGCCAGCCCCGCCGCCACCGCCGCGCCCGACCCGGATGACGAGCCGCAGGTGTTGCGGTCCAGCGCATGCGGATTGCGGCTCAGCCCGCCCACCGCGCTCCAGCCCGAGACCGAGTTTGACGAGCGGATGTTGGCCCACTCCGACAGATTGGTCTTGCCCAGGATCACCGCGCCCGCGCCCCGCAGCCGCGCCACGATCGGCGCGTCCCGCCCGGGCGCATTGTTCGCCAGCGCCAGCGAGCCCGCCGTGGTCGGCATGTCGGCCGTCTCGACGTTATCCTTGATAAGAATGGGCATTCCGGCGATGCCGTGCCCGGACCAGTCGAGTTCGGTCACCGTCGGCGACCAGGTGATGACGGCGTTTATGGTCGCCCGGTCAGTCCGACAGAGGTTCCAAAGTTCGCCCCTTGCCGACTCACAGGCATCTGTCGGTGGCCACTCATACGCGAGCGCAGCCGCGGCCTCCGCTTCCGGTGAGTAGGCTTCATCGTAGCCCTTGACCTCGACGCTGATGCACCCGCCCAGCGTCAGGGCCAGCAGCCCCGCCGAGATCAGTCCTGCGCGGCCGGCGACCTTGTGCCGATCGTGCGGTCGAGGAAGTCCAGATACGTCCGCCATTGGTGCAGCCCCCGCTCATTGCCCCGGATGCCGTGGCGCTGGCCGGGATAGAGCATGGTCTCGAACGGGAGGCTCTTCTCCTGCAGCGCGTTCAGCACGCGGGTGGTGTT
>JAESGW010000893.1_pt1 | contig 10794 bp, 8 predicted proteins | sample 9269791 | NCBI WGS metagenome assembly JAESGW01 (sample SAMN16773120, study PRJNA677053) | algae metagenome | isolation source: Aphanocapsa lilacina HA4352-LM1 and co-occurring heterotrophs from near cave... | place: USA: Maniniholo cave, near Haena, Kauai, HI | collected 2009-07-28 | reverse complement strand
ACACCTCGGCCGAGATGGCGCGCCGGCTCTACGCCGGCGCCGACTCCGTGGTCGCGCACTGGCTGCGCCACGGCCTCGACGGCTGGCGCGTCGACGTCGCCAACATGACGGGTCGGTTCGGCGGCGACGACCTCGCCCACCAGGTCGCGCAGGAGATCCGGCGCACGATGCGCGAGGTGTCGCCCGACGCCTGGCTGCTCGCCGAGCACGGCCACGACGCGACCGCCGACCTCACCGGCCCCGGCTGGCACGGCACGATGGACTACGCCGGCTTCACCCGGCCGCTCTGGTGCTGGCTCAACGGCGGGTCCCCCGACGGCGACGGCCTGCCGCACGGCCTCGACTACCTCGGCCTCCCCGTCGACATCCCCGTCCTTCCGGCGACGTCGGCGGTGGCGACCATGCGCGAGGTGCACGGCTCGATCCCGTGGACGTCCTGGCAGGGCTCGACGATGCACCTCGACTCCCACGACACCCCGCGATTCCGTACGGTCACCGGCGGCGGGACCGACGGCGGCACGGACCTCGACGGCCGCGGCCGCGACCTGCACCTGGTGGGGCTCGCGCTCCAGATGACCATGCCCGGCGTGCCGGTCGTCTTCATGGGCGACGAGCTCGGCCTGACCGCGGTCGACGGCGAGCACGCCCGCACACCCTTCCCGTGGCAGCGCCGCGAGACCTGGGACGAGCCGACGCTGGACGCCTACCGCACCTGGATCGCCCTGCGGCGCGAGCACGTCGCGCTGCGCCGCGGCGGCCTGCGCTGGCTCCACGCCGGTGAGGACTCGATGACCTTCCTGCGCGAGCACCCCGACCAGACGCTGCTCGTCCACGCCGTACGCCGCCCCTGCCCGGCGGTCGAGATCCCGGCGCACGCGCTGGGCCCGGACACCACGCTCACCACGCTCGCGGGTGCCGCGGCCGAGGTGCGCGACGGCACGCTCACCCTCCCCGGCGCGACGGGCGTGTCCGTGCACGCCGTCGGGTGAGCACCGCGCTCGACCGGCTCCGCGCCGCCGGCTACCCCGTCACGCACGAGATCGGGCGCGGCATGGAAGGGGTGGTCGCCGCGCTGGACGACACGCGGGTCGTGAAGGTCTGGGACCGGCGTCCCCGCGAGGAGGTCGACCGGCTGCGCACCTTCTACGACGCGGTCCACGACGGCCTGGTGGAGGCCGGCGTGGGGCTGGCCGTCCCGCGCATCCTCGACGTCGGCGAGGTCGACGGACTGGTGGTCACCGTGCATCCGATGCTGACCGGGAGGGCTGAGCCGGACGCGGGGCCCGAGGCCGTCGTGGAGGTGCTGGCCGCGCTGTCGCAGGTCCGCGTACGGCCCGGGATGGCGGTGCTGCCCGTCCCCGACGGCGAGCGACCGTTCGACCCGGCGGTGCCGTTCGGCGAGTCGCTCGCCGCCCTCGTGCAGCGACGCGCGGTGCTCCTCGGCGACCTGCTCCCGGACGGCCTCGTCGACCGGATGGCCGACGCCCTGCGGTCGGTGCCGGTGGTGCCGCCACGGCTCGTGCACGGCGACCTCGGCCCGGTGCACGTGCTGCTCGACGGCGACCGACCGGTGGGGTTGCTCGACTTCGGCTACGTCTCCACCGTCGGCGACCCCGCCTTCGACGCCGCTGTCGCGGCCTGCCTGCAGGACATGTTCGGTCCCGGCGCCTCGGCGGCGACGGCTGCGCTCGACGACCTCGCCGTACGCCGGTTCGGCCACGACCCCGACGTGCTGGTGCTCTACCGCGCGGCGTACGGCCTCGTCACCGCGAGCTGCCTCGCCGGGCACCCGGGTCGGCACCTCGACTGGTGCCTGGACCTGGTGGAGGTCTGGGCGAGCACGCCCACCCGATGGCCGGGGTCCACCTGAGTGCTCAGCCTCTGTCCACGCAGACAGTCTCGCGCGGAGTGAATTGACGTACAGTCACTGTTCGACCGGACGCGCGACGAGGTCAGCCCCGCATCGGTCAGAGGTGCACGCCGGCGTACATGCCGATGAGGTAGGTGACGCCCATCGCGAGCAGGCCGCCGCCGACGTTGCGCACGACCGCGGGCAGGCGCGGGCTGAGGCCGATCTTCGCGCTGACGAAGCCGGTGAGCGCGAGGGCCGCGACGACGCTCAGCACCGTGACGAGCACCCGGAGACCGTCGGGGACGAAGGCCACGACCAGCAGCGGCAGGAGCGCGCCGACGGTGAAGGCGAGCATCGAGGCCCACGCGGCGTGCCAGGGGTTGGTGAGGTTGTCGGGGTCGATGCCGAACTCGATGTCCGCGTGGGCGCGCAGCGCGTCGTGCTCGGTGAGCTCGCGCGCGACCTGCGCGGCCGTCTCCTCGGACAACCCCTTGTCGACGTACATCTTCGCGAGCTCGCGCTCCTCGGTCTCCGGCATCTGCCGCAGCTCCTTGGCCTCGAGGCCGAGGATCGACTTCTCGGAGTCGCGCTGGGTGCTGACCGAGACGTACTCGCCGGCGCCCATGCTCAGCGCGCCGGCGGTGAGGGCCGCGATGCCAGCGATCACGATCGTGCCGCTGTCGTCAGTGGCGCCCGCGACGCCCATGACGACGCCGGCGGTCGACACGATGCCGTCGTTGGCGCCGAGGACGGCGGCGCGCAGCCAGTTCAGGCGCGTGCCGACGTGGTCGCCCAGCTCGTCGTGGAAGTGCTGCGGGTCGTCGTCGGTGCCGATCTCCAGGCTGCTCACCCCGTCATCGTCGCTCGCGACGATGGGCGTCGCAACGAAGGTGAGGCTCGGCTCAGCAGCCGCCGAGGGCGTAGGTCCCCACGACCTCGTGGCGCGGGCGGCGCCGCGGCCCCTCGCCCAGGTGGGAGGCGACCAGGGCGACCTCCCCGACACGCCAGGCCGGCCCCTCGTACGCGTCGAGGAGCCGCACCCACGACGTCACGGTGCCGGGGCGGCCGAGCCGACCGACGGTGAGGTGCGGGCGGAAGCGCTGGCCGTCGACCCGGGCGCCGGAGGCGGACAGCGCCGTACGGCAGCCGGCGGACAACCGCTCGAGCGCCGCGGTCGCACCGTCGTCGCCGGCGAGGCCCGCGACGAGCACCCGGGCCCGGTCGGGGTCCGGGAAGGCGCCGCCGCCCGCGACCCGCAGGTCGAACGGGTGCTGGCGCGCGGCGAGCGCCGACAGCCGGTCGTCGAGGTCGTCGAGCGCGCGGTCGGGCACCGCGGCCGCGAACGCCAGCGTCACGTGCCACTGCTCGGGGCTCGACCAGCGGAACGCGGCCGCCTCACGCCGGGGCTCGAGGAACCCGTCGAGGTGCTCCACGACCTCGTCGGGCGGCAGGAGCGCGGCGAACATGCGTGTGCCGGCCGGCATCAGAGGCCCAGGTCGCGCCCGATCAGCATCTTCATGATCTCGTTGGACCCGGCCCAGATCTTGGTCACCCGGGCGTCGCGCCAGGCGCGGGCGACGCGGTACTCGTTCATGTAGCCGTAGCCGCCGTGGACCTGGACGCAGTGGTCGAGGACGTCGTTCTGGACCTGCGAGGTCCACCACTTGGCCTTGGCGGCGTCGACCGGGGTCAGCTCCTTCTTGGTGTGCGCGACCACGCACTGGTCGACGAACGCCTGCGTCACGTCGACGCGGGTGACCAGGTCGGCGAGGAGGAACTGGGTGTTCTGGAAGGCGCCGATCGGCTGCCCGAAGGCCTGGCGGTCCTTGGCGTACTGGACGGTCTCCTCCAGGATCTGCTTGGCGTGGGCCAGGTTGGTGATGGCCGAGCCGAGCCGCTCCTGCGGCAGGAACTGCATCATCGAGATGAAGCCGGTGTCGAGCGGGCCGACGAGGTCGGCACCGGAGACGCGCACGTCCTCGAAGGCGAGCTCGGCGGTGTCGGACTCGTCCTGGCCGACCTTGTCGAGCACGCGCCCGACGCTGAAGCCCTCGAGGGTGGTGTCGACGGCGAAGAGGGAGATGCCCTTGGCCTTCTTCTCCGGGCTGGTGCGGGCCGCGACGAGCACGATGTCGGCCGAGCCGCCGTTGGTGATGAAGGTCTTGGACCCGTTGATGATCCAGTCGTCGCCGTCGCGCACCGCAGTGGTCTTGAGGTTGGCGAGGTCGGAGCCGCCGCCGGGCTCGGTCATGCCGATCGCGGTGACGATCTCGCCGCTCGCGCAGCCGGGCAGCCAGCGGGCCTTCTGCTCGTCGTCGGTGAGGTGCACGAGGTAGGGGACGGTGATGTCGGCGTGGATCCCGACGCAGCTGGGCAGAGTCATGTTCACCTTGGCGAGCTCCTCGGTGAGCACCGCGTTGAAGCGGTAGTCGCCGGCCTCCGAGCCGCCGAACTGGTCGGGGATCTCGAGGCCGAGGAAGCCCTGCTTGCCGGCGGCCAGCCAGAAGTCGCGGTCGAGGCCGTGGCGGTCGGCGTACGTCTCGAGGTGCGGGGTGACCTCGCGGTCCAGGAACTGCTTGACCGAGGCGCGGAACGCCTCGTGGTCCTCGTCGTAGATCTCACGCTTCATGCCGCTATGTTACCCGCGAGTCACCAAGGCGTTCCCATCATTCCGAAGTCGGTCCCGCGAGGGGCCGTTTCGGCGTACCGTCTCGGCGTCGGCTCGTGACGGGGAGAAGAGCACAGGTGATGGACGACGACGGCACGTGGACACGTCCACGAGGGCAGGCGTGGGGCAACGAGTCCCAGCGCGCCGTCCTGCACGCCGTCGCCGAGGACATCGCCAAGCGCTCCGAGCACAAGGTCGTGGCGATCGAGGCACTGCGCTCCGACGGCTTCCTCGAGTTCGTCGCGATCGCGGGCGACGAGGCGGCCCGCGACAAGATGCTCGGGCAGGCCTCGCCGCTGGCCCTCGACCACATCCACGCACTCGGGCAGGAGATGCACGGCTGGCGGCACATCCCCAGCGAGCGGCTCGACGACGTGACCCGCGCCTTCCTCGACGAGTACGGCCACAAGCCGGACGTCCCCGCCTCCGACCTGCCCAACGGCTGGGACCCCGACGACCAGCTGGTGCGGCTGCTGGAGAACGAGGACGGCGAGCTGCGCGGGATCCTCTACCTCGACGAGCCGCTGTCCGGCCTGCGCCCCACGCCCGAGGTCGTGGCGGCGATCAACGCCGAGGCGGCCGTGCTGTTCGACGCGATCGTGAGCATCGTGGAGCGCGAGCTCTACGGCGAGCAGGTCCGCATGGTCACCCAGGCCCGCCGGGCGATCGAGGAGGTGCGACCGGGCCTCGGCGTCGAGGAGCTGCTCGTCGAGCTGTCCCGTGGCCTGCGCAAGGCGCTCGACGTCGCGACCGTCGACGTGATCGCGGCCGGCGTGCCGGTCACCGGCCTCGGCGACGACCGCGGCCACATGGCGGAGGTGATGCGTCGCCAGTGGGAGCGACGTGGCCACGTCGTGGTCGAGCGCGACCGGACCTGGAGCATGCAGGAGGAATCGGTCGAGACCCCGCCGTCGCTCACCCGACTGCTCGACACCCACGACCTGGGGTCCGGCCTGCTCGTCCCGATCGGTTCGGGGGACGAGTACCTCGGCACGCTCTCGATGGGCCGCGCGTCCGACGCGCCCCGCTGGATCGCCTCCGAGATCAACGCGGCCACCATCGTGGCGGCCGACATCGCGCGCCTGCTCCTCGAGGCGCGGCTGGGTGAGCGCGAGCGCGCGCTCAACGCCGAGCTGCGCGGGATCAGCGACTACCGCCGCGACATGGTGCTGACCCTCGCGCACGAGCTGCGCAACCCCGTCAGTGTCCTCTTCACGCACCTCGAGCTCCTCGGTGAGGAGACGGCCGGCGAGGAGACGACCGGCGAGGACGCCCGGGACTCGCTCCAGGCGCTCGAGCGCGCCTCCCGGCGCATCGAGGACATGGTCGAGGACCTGATGGCGCTCGCCTCGGTCAGCGACCCCGAGCACGACACCTCGACGACCGAGGTCGACCTGTCCGCGCTCGTCCGGGAGTGCGCGGAGTTCCTCACGCCGATGGCGACGCAAGCCGGGGTCGAGCTGCGGCTCGCGGTGGCCGACGACCTCGTCCTCACCGGCGAGCCCGCCGCCCTCCAGCGGATGGTCACCAACCTGCTCTCCAACGCCTTCAAGTACACCGAGGCCGGCGGCCGGGTGTCCATGGACGTGGTCCGGGCGAGCATCGACGGTGTCGCGGGCGTACGGATCACCTGCGCCGACAGCGGCATCGGCATCGCCGCCGACGAGGTCGACAAGGTCTTCACGCCGTTCTTCCGCTCCAGCAGCGCCGAGGCGCGCAAGCGTCCCGGCACCGGCCTCGGCCTCGCGATCATCGAGCGGGTGGTCGTCGGCCACCAGGGCACCATCCGCCTCGCCTCGACCGTCGGCCAGGGGACGACCTTCACCGTGTGGCTCCCGCTGGCTCCACCCGCCGAGGTGGGGTGAGCGCGGGACTGGGCAACAGTTCGTCCACAGCCACGGTCAAGACCGGCCGAAAGGCGCCCGGACCATTGGTCCCCCGCCTACCATCCAAGTGGCGGGTGGGGAGGACGAGTGCGCCATGGAACAGGGGCCGAAGGGGGAGCGCAGGACGCGCGACCTGAGCTGGGGTGATGCACGTGCCCGGGCGCTGATGCACGCCCTCGCCCGCGACGCCGCCACCCGCGCCGGCTTCCGCGTCTGCGCCATCGAGGTGGTGCGCCCCAAGGGCCTGCTGGAGTTCGTCGCGATCTACGGGGACATGACCAGCGCCGAGGAGCGCCTCGGCACCGCCTCGCGGCTCTCGGACATGCAGCAGGTCTTCGCCGCCGGCGAGCCGTTCGGGCTCTTCATCTGGGTCCCGGAGGAGAACTTCTCCGAGGAGCTGCGCGAGCAGATGGACGGCGTGATCGTCGTCCCCGACATGCCGGTCACCGGCGAGGTCGGCGACTGGCACCCGATGGACATGCTCGTCGCCCGGATCCTCGACGAGCGCGGCGACCTGCGGGCCCTGCTCTACCTCGACGTGCCCGTCGACTCGCGACGCCCCGACAAGGAGCGGCTCCTCGAGATCTCCGACGAGCTCGCGATGACGCTCAACTCGGTGCTGACCGCGATCGAGCGCGAGGAGTACGCCGACCACATGCGGGTCATCCGCGCCACCCGGCGCCTGGCCCGGTCCGGTCCCGCCAGGCACGACGTGGGGCACCTCCTGCGCGAGGCGCGCTCCACGCTGCTCGGAGCGCTGTCGGTCGACGAGCTCGAGATCCGCGTGTTCATCGACGAGGACGTCGACGCCCCCGACAGCCTCGGCCTCCAGATGGCTCCCGACGTGCGGCGCGCGCTCGACGAGGCCGCCGCGCGGGCGTGGGACGGACAGCACGTGCTGGTCATCGAGCCGGAGAACGTGTGGGGCGACGACGAGCTGGCGGCGTACGCGCCGTGGTTCAGCGCCGCCCTGAGCGCGGCGGGGTTCGAGGCGGTCGTCGTGGCGCCCGTCGGTGTCGACGACGAGGTGCTGGGCATGCTGATGTGCGCGCGGCGCACCGGCTCGCGACGCTGGACCGACGGCGAGGGCGTCGCCGCCCTCGAGCTCGGGCACGACCTCGGCCGCGCCATCGCCAACGCCCACGCCACGCAGCGCGAGCGGCGCCTGCTCGGCGAGCTGCGTGACCTCGAGGAGTCGCGGCACCGCTTCCTGCGCGAGCTCACCCACGAGATCAACAACCCGATGACCGTGATCGCCGCCAACGCCGAGTTCCTCGCCTCGAGCGACGTCGCCGACGAGCGCGACCTCAGGCGCGCACAGGCCATCCTGCGCGGCACCGAGCGACTCGGCGACCTGCTCCAGGGGCTCTCGATGCTCTCCCGCGTCAGCGACCCCCAGCACCCGCCGGCCATGCAGCACACCGACCTCGTCCCGATCGTCGAGGAGACCCTGTCGGCGATGACCGCGGTCGCCGAGCGCGTCGGGGTCACCCTCCACCTCGTCGGCGACCTCGGCGAGGCCGTCGTGCTCGCCGACCCGCGCGAGATCGCCAGCGCCGTCACCAACCTCGTCGACAACGCGGTGAAGTACTCCAACCCGGGCGACGAGATCTGGCTCGGCATCGAGCGCCGCTCCGACGGGGGCCTGTCCTTCGCCTGCCGCGACGAGGGCATCGGCATCTCCGACTCCGACCAGGCGAACCTGTTCGCGCCGCTCTTCCGCTCGACCAACGAGGAGGCGCTGATGCGCCCCGGCACCGGGCTCGGCCTCGGCATCGTGCGGGAGATCATGCAGCGGCACGGCGGCACCGTCGAGGTCGAGTCGACGCTCGGCCGCGGCACCTGCGTACGCCTGCACTTCCGTCCGCTCGCCCATGGCGGGCTGGACGACCCCTCACCCCGCGACTCGACGGGCTGGATCGTCGGGTCCTGATCACGCTCAGGGGCGGATGACGTCCTTGCGCGCCGGCGCCTCGACCTCGACGGGCACGTCGAACTCGGAGAACGAGAGGGTGGCGCCGTCCTTCGTCGAGGTGGACTCGAGCTTGACGACGTGGTGGGGCGCCTCGCTGAGCACCCAGATGATCTCGTCGTGCGCGCCGCCGGGCGACGCGGTCAGCCGGACCACCTTGTCGCCGTCCATGGTGGTCTCCTCGCCCACGGTGGCGGGCACCGTGTCGTCGCCGGTCTGCTGCGAGGAGCCCCTGTCGTCGCCCGTGTCCTTGCCTGAGGCCTTGCCCTTGCCCTCGCCCTTGCCGGCACCGCCGTCCTGCTCCTGGCCGAAGTCGACGACCTCGAAGCTCGCGAGGAGCTCGTCGAAGTCGCACAGCTCCTCGGCGGTACGACGGTCGACCAGCACCCACGAGGTGCTCAGCCGGTCGAGCACGCGGCGCGGGACGGCCCCGCCGCCGAGGCGGTTGTACGCGCCGGCCTCGCCCTTGATCCAGGCGCGGTCCCCGACGCGCCGGACGTCGATGTGGCCCCCGCCGATCCGCAGCGTCCCGGTGCAGCGGTCGTCGCGGTCCATGCTGAGGTCGACGAAGAACTGCTCCCCACCGTCGCGGACCTGCCCCGTGACCCGCAGGCTCGTCACGGGGAGCATCGCCTCGCTGGCGGCGGTGACGATCGCGTCCGCGTCCTGCTGGGCGAAGTCGCTGGTGGTGAAGTCCTCGTACACGCTGCACCCCGTGGCGGTCGCCACCAGTGCGACGGTCACCGCCATCCCTCGGATCGTGCGCATGGGTCCCCCTCGTCCTGAGCCGCTCGATCCCATCACGGACCGCGCCGCGCCGCAGGAGATCGGCGCAAGTCGGCCCGGGATCAGCCGAGGAGCTCCTCGACCCATGCCGGCACCAGCCGCCCGGCCGGGCCGTGCCGCGACTCGGCGAAGTCCGTGGCACCGGCGCTCGGCTCGAGGTTCAGCTCGAGCGTGTCGCCGCGGGCCCAGTGCACGAACGCCGCCGCCGGGTAGACCGTGCCGGAGGTGCCGATCGAGACGAACAGGTCGCACTCCCAGAGCGCCTGCTCGACGACGTCCATGCCGTAGGGGACCTCCCCGAACCACACGATGTCGGGGCGCAGGCTCCGCGACCCGCACCCGGGGCACGGCGGCCCGTCGCCGAGGGTGCCCGCCCAGGCGTGGCGCGCGTCGCACGCGGTGCACCAGGCCGACCTGAGCCGGCCGTGGAGGTGGTGCACCCGCCGCGAGCCGGCTCGCTCGTGCAGGTCGTCGACGTTCTGGGTGACGACGAGCAGGTCGTCGCCGAGGGCCTGCTCGAGGCGTACGAGCGCGTGGTGGGCCGCGTTGGGCGAGACCCGCGAGAGGGCCGCTCGTCGCTCGTCGTAGAACCGGTGGACCAGGTGCGGGTCGTGGGCGTACGCCTCCGGGGTCGCGACCTGCATCGGGTCGTGGCCCTCCCACAGGCCACCGGAGTCGCGGAACGTGGTGAGCCCGCTCTCGGCGGAGATGCCCGCGCCGGTGAGCACGACGACCTTCCGGTGACCCATGCCCCCAGTCCTACCAGCCCGTCACCCGTAGGGGTGCGCGCGCGTGGAGGTGGCGCCGCGACTCCGGTAGACAGTCGGCCATGACGGACTTGGGAGGGACGTCGGACGCTGTCGCGTTCGTCGGCGACTGGAGCGGCCAGCTCGTGGCGACCTCGGTGCACGCCGGCCACGCCCTGCGACCCGAGATCGCCGAGGCGATGGTGCTCGACGAGGCCGAGCGGTTCCGCGAGGAGGACCCGTTCACCGACCGGCTCGCCGCCGTGGTGCCGGACCACGTGGTGACCTCGCGGTCGCGCTTCGAGGCCGACCTCAACCGGCCGCGCCGTGAGGCGGTCTACCGCACGCCGGACGACTGCTGGGGCCTCGAGGTCTGGCGTGGCGGGGAGCTCTCCGACGAGCTCTTCGAGGGCAGCCTCGCGACCTACGACGCGTTCTACGACGCGCTCGCGCCGCGGCTCGACGCCGTCGCCGAGCGGGGTCCGTTCGTGCTGCTCGACGTGCACTCCTACAACCACCGCCGCGACGGTGCCGAGGAGCCTCCCGCGCCGGCGGAGGAGAACCCCGAGGTCAACGTCGGCACCGGCAGCCTCGACCACGACCTGTTCGGCCCGCTGGTCGAGCGCTTCATGGGCGACCTGCGCGACGCCGCGCTGGGCTGCGGCCCGCTCGACGCGCGGGAGAACGTCGCGTTCGAGGGCCGCAACCTCGCCTGGTGGGTGCACGACCGCTACCCGCGGGTGGGCTGCGTGCTGGCGCTCGAGTTCAAGAAGACCTTCATGGACGAGTGGACCGGCGAGCTGCACGCCGACCGCTTCCGGTGCGCCCAGCAGGGCCTGGCGGCCGCTGTGCCCGGGTTGCTCGAGGAGCTGGAGCGGCTGCGA
>JAESGW010000891.1_pt1 | contig 10979 bp, 9 predicted proteins | sample 9269791 | NCBI WGS metagenome assembly JAESGW01 (sample SAMN16773120, study PRJNA677053) | algae metagenome | isolation source: Aphanocapsa lilacina HA4352-LM1 and co-occurring heterotrophs from near cave... | place: USA: Maniniholo cave, near Haena, Kauai, HI | collected 2009-07-28 | reverse complement strand
CGGCAGCCGTCCCTCGCGCCGGTCCGGACCGCCATCGGTCAGCTTGAGCATTGGCGCCGCGATCCAGTCGGCGTCGACTTCCGGCTCCAGCACGCTGATCTGTGGCGACACTCCTAGCGCCTTGGGAAAGCGCACCTCGATCTGCTGGATACGGTGCGCGGGATCGCTGAGCGTCAGCCTGGCGCCATCATCCTGCGCGGTTCCGGTCAGCAGCACCGCGCTGCTGACGGCCTTTTCCTTGGACGCGGCGGCGCGTGCGGCCTGGCGTTCGGCGGCGGCGTCCTGACGTTCGGACCAGCTGTTCCAGAAGGTCAGGCCGGAGATCACCACTGCGGCCACCGCGACGACCTCGCCCAGCGTGATCCACCGGCGGCGCGTCGCCGCAGCCTCCGCCTTCGCCACCGCCTGTTCGGCGGCCGTCTCCTCGGCGGGGGTGGGTTGGTCGGTCATCGTCCGCCCATCTCCAGCAGCCGGCGCGGGGCGACCATTTCCCAGCTCTGCGCGATCCGGTCGCCGACACGGTCCCAGTCCACATCATCGCCGTTCAGCCGCATCGCCACCCAGCCTGACGGGCCGAGATAGGGCGGGCTGTAATAGCAGTCCGGGTCCATCTCGATCAGCATCGTCTGTTCCTCGGCGCCGGATGTCTTGACGATGACGACGGTCTCGCCGTCCGAATGATGGTTGTGCCAGAAATAGGCGAAGAACTTGCCCTTCTCGATATGGAAGCCGGGGGACCCGTGCGACGCGCGCTCGGCCGTGCCGGGCAGCGCCAGCGCGAGCTCGCGCACGCGGGCGAGGACGGATTCGGGATCGGGGCTCATCGCGTTACGAACTCCGCAAGCGCCTGTGGGTAGAGCCTATGTTCCTCCACCAGGATGCGCGCGGCAAGCGAATCCGGGGTATCGCCCGGCTTGATCGGCACCCGCGCCTGCGCGATCACCGGTCCGTCGTCGAGATCGGCGGTGACGACATGCACGCTGCAGCCCGCCTCCATATCGCCTGCGGCAATCGCGCGGGTGTGGGTGTCGAGGCCCTTGTAGAGGGGCAGCAGCGAGGGGTGGATGTTGACCATCCGCCCGGCCCAGCCAGCCACGAATTCGGAGGAGAGCAGGCGCATATAACCCGCCAACGCGATGTAATCGACACGCGCGCGGCGCAACTCGGCGTCGATCAGCGCATCGAACTCGGCGCGCTTCAGCCCCTTGTGGCTCAGCCCCCAGGTTTCGATCCCCATCATTCGGGCGCGGGCGAGTCCGCTGGCATCGGGATCGTTGGCCGCGACCAGCACAACCTCATAGGGGCAATCAGGCCGCTCGGCGGCCTCGGCGAGCGCGATCATGTTCGATCCGCGACCCGAAATGAGAATGGCGACGCGCGCGCGCTCAGCCATGGAAGTTTGCGCTCCAGTCGGCTCGCGCGCTCCATGTTTCGACCGATCCGGCGACGGTGCAGCCTTTTTCGCCCGCGTCGATGCGACCGATCGCGAACACCGTCTCGCCCGCCGACTCCAGCGCCGCGCGCACGGCGTCCGCCCGATCGGCCGCGACGATGGCGACCATGCCGATCCCGCAATTGAAGGTCCGCGCCATCTCCTCCGGCTCGATCGCGCCTTGCGCTTGGAGGAATGCCATCAAGCGCGGTTGAGGCCATGCATCGGCATCGACGTGCGCGTGGGCGCCCTCTGGCAGCACGCGCGGGATATTCTCCAGCAGCCCGCCGCCGGTGATGTGCGCCAGCCCCTTGATCGTGCCCTCGCGCAGCAGCGGCAGCAGCGACGCGACGTAGATTCGCGTCGGCGCCATCAACAGATCGATCAGCAGCCGGTCCTGATCGAAAAGGGCAGGCCGATCGAGCTTCCAGCCCTTGTCCGCCGCAAGCCGTCGGACCAGCGAGAATCCGTTCGAATGCACGCCGTTGGAGGCGAGGCCAAGGATGATGTCACCCGGCGCAATTTCCTTGCCGGTCAGCAGCCTGTCGCGCTCGACCGCACCCACACAGAAACCCGCCAGATCATAATCGCCATCGGCATACATCCCCGGCATTTCGGCCGTCTCGCCGCCAATCAGCGCGCAGCCGGCCTGTTTGCAGCCCTCGGCGATACCGGCGATCACCCGCTCGGCCACCGCATTGTCCAGCTTCCCGCTGGCGTAATAGTCGAGAAAGAACAGCGGTTCCGCGCCCTGGACGATCAGATCGTTGGCGCACATCGCGACCAGATCCACGCCGACCCCGTCATGCCGGTCATGCTTGATCGCCAGCTTCAGCTTGGTGCCGACGCCGTCATTCGCCGCGACCAGCAGCGGATCGGTGAACCCCGCCGCCTTCAGGTCGAACAGTCCGCCGAATCCGCCCAGATCGGCATCCGCGCCCTTGCGCCGGGTCGATTTCGCCAAGGGCCCGATGGCGCGAACCAGCGCGTTGCCCGCGGCGATCGATACGCCAGCCTGTTCGTAAGTGTAGCTCATCCGCACCGCCTAGCCATATCGCGCTTGGATTTCCACGCCCGCTTCGCCAAAAGGGCGCCCGTGAACAAAGTGACGCTTATCTGGGGTGCCGCCGGGCTGCTCGCGCTGGCAGGGGCTGGTTCGCTCGCCATCGCCCAGATCGAGGGTGGCGACCGCGGCGTGGCGCCGATCGACAGTTCAGGCAGTTTCGAGGTTTCGGGCGTAAAGGTCGATGTCTACGCCAAAACCGCCGAGGCCGCGCGCATGGGCGGCTGGCGCGAGGCGCAACGGCGCGGCTGGCGGATGCTGTCGCAGCGGCTGGGCGGCGGGGGCGGGGCGCTCCCCGATTCGACGCTCGATTCGATCGTCTCCGGCATCGTCGTCGAGGATGAGGAGATCGGCCCCAACCGCTATGTCGCGCGGCTGGGCGTGCTGTTCGACCGTGCGCGTGCCGGGCAATTGCTCGGCGTCGGCGGCAGGTCGCTGCGTTCGCCGCCGCTGCTCGTCATCCCGGTGCAGGTATCGGGCGGCGTCGCGCAGGTGTTCGAAACGCGGACCGAATGGCAGAAGGCCTGGGCGCGCTACCGCACCGGCAACAGCGCGATCGACTATATCCGCCCGTCGGGCACCGGCCCCGATGCCCTGCTGCTGACCGCCTCGCAGATCGACCGGCCGGGGCGTGGATGGTGGCGCACCTTGCTCGACGGATTCGGCGCGGCGGACGTCATCATCCCGCGCGTCACCATCACCCGCCAATGGCCCGGCGGCCCGGTGATCGGCAGTTTCGAGGCGCGCCACGGCCCCGACAACCGCCTGATCAGCCGCTTCGCCCTGCGCGTCGCGCGCGCCGACGCGATCCCCGCGCTGATGGACGCGGGCGTGCGGCGGATGGACGAGGTGTACGAAGGCGCGCTGCGTTCGGGCATCCTGCGGCCCGATCCGATGCTGACCTTCGAACCGCCGGTGGCCGAGGGCGAGGAGGAATTGATCGAGGAGTTGCCGGTCGAGGATATCGGCGCGCTCAATCCCTTCACCCAGCCCGCCAGCGGATCGGTGATCAGCATCCAGTTCGATACGCCCAACGTCTCGTCGGTCTCAGCCGGCGAGGCGGCGTTGCGCGCCGTGCCGGGCGTGCGATCGGCGGCGACATCCAGCCTCGCGCTCGGCGGCACGTCGGTGATGCGCGTGCAATATGATGGCGGCGTGCCCGGCCTTGCTGCCGCGCTCACCGCGCGCGGCTGGCAGGTGCAGCAAGGCGAGGGCGTGCTGCGGATCAGCCGCGCTGCGCCTGCCGCCCCTGCTCCCACTCCTGCGCCGCGGCCGCCGGCGGCTGGTTCCGGGGGCAACGTCTCCACGCAATGAGCCAGATCGCGCTTCCGCTCGATTGGCCGGCGGAGGCTTCCGCAGACGAATTCCTGGTCGATGACTCCAACCGCGCCGCGCTGCGCCATCTCGATCACTGGGGCGCGTGGCCGGTGATGGCGAGCGTGCTGACCGGCCCGCGCAAATCGGGCCGCAGCCTGCTTGGCCGCATCTTTCGCGGGCAGACCGGCGGGCAGGTGATCGATGATGCCGACCGCGCCGATGACGAGGCGATGTTCCATGCCTGGAACGCGGCGCAGGCGACACGCCGCCCGCTGCTGCTGATCGCCGAGACCGCGCCCAGCGCCTGGGGCGTGCGCCTGCCCGATCTCAAATCGCGCCTCGCCGCCACGCCCATCATCGCAATCGAACCCCCTACAGAGGCGCTGGTCGAGACGTTGACCGCGCACCTGCTCGCCCGCCGCGGGCTCGATGCGCGGGGCGATCTTACCCGCTGGATCGCGCACCGGATCGAGCGTAGTCATATTGCCGTCATGCGCGCGGTGGATGCGCTGGATGAAGCCGCATTGTCGCGCCACCGGCGCCTGACCATCCCGCTTGCGCGGGGCGCACTCGCCGAAGCAGGGTTGATCGGGGATATAGAAGCGGCCCCGGAGGTTAAGACTGGATGACATCTGCGCCGCATCTCAAATCGCTCGTGCCCGCGGATGACGACGATCCGATATCGCTTGGCGGGCATAGCGACCGGTATTTCAACCGCGAGCTATCATGGCTGGCGTTCAACCGCCGCGTGCTGGAGGAAGCGTGCAATCCCGCGCATCCGCTGCTCGAACGCCTGCGGTTCCTGTCGATATCGGGCAACAATATCGACGAGTTCTTCATGGTCCGCGTCGCCGGGCTGAAGGGCCAGCAGGTGCAGGATGTCGATCAGCGATCGGTCGATGGGTTGACAGCGGCGCAACAGCTGACCGCGATCACCGAGGAGGCCGATGCGCTGATGGCCAGCCAGCAGCATGTCTGGCGCGATCTCAGCCACGAACTGACCATGGCGGGGATCGAGGTGCTCGATACCGATTCGGTCGCGGCGGCCGCGGGCGACTGGCTGCACCGCCACTTCGTCGAGCAGATCTTCCCGATCCTCACCCCGCAGGCGCTCGACCCGGCGCACCCATTCCCGTTCATCCCCAACAAGGGGACCAGCGTGATCTTCGATCTCGTCCGCAAATCGGACGGGGTGGAGATCCTCGAACTGGTGATGCTGCCCGCCACCGCCCCGCGCTTCGTCCGTATCCGCGGCGATGCCGCGCGATATGTGTCGATGGAAACGCTGATCCGGCGTTTCTCAGGCGTGCTGTTCCCCGGATACGAGGTGCGCGGATCGGCCGCCTTCCGCGTGCTGCGCGACAGCGATCTGGAGATCGAGGAAGAGGCCGAGGACCTCGTCCTCTATTTCCGCAGCGCGATCAAACGCCGCCGCCGCGGCCGCGTCATCCGCCTCGAACTCGAAGCCGGCATGCCCGACGAGCTGGAAAAGCTGCTCAAGGAAGAACTCGGCGCGGGCGAGGCGATCGTCACCGACAGCGACGGCCCGCTCGGCATCGGCGATCTCGAGGCGTTGGTCGAGGAAGACCGCCCCGATCTCAAATTCCCGTCCTTCACCCCGCGCTTTCCCGAACGCATCCGCGAACATGGCGGGGATTGCTTCGCCGCGATCCGCGCCAAGGACATCGTCGTCCACCACCCCTATGAATCGTTCGACGTCGTGCTCGCCTTCCTCAAACAGGCGGCCGCTGATCCCGATGTCGTCGCGATCAAACAGACGCTGTACCGTGCGGGCAAGCAGTCCGCCGTGGTCAATGCGCTGATCTCTGCCGCCGAAGCGGGCAAATCGGTAACCGCCATCGTCGAGCTCAAGGCGCGTTTCGACGAGGAGCAGAACCTGCTTTGGGCCTCCGCGCTCGAACGCGCGGGCGTGCAGGTGGTTTACGGCTTCATCGACTGGAAGACCCACGCCAAGGTGTCGATGGTCGTCCGGCGCGAGGGTGGGCAATACCGCACCTACTGCCATTTCGGCACGGGCAATTATCACCCGATCACCGCGCGCATATATACCGACCTCAGCTTCTTCACCGCCGATCCGCGCGCCGGGCGCGATGCGGCGCAGCTGTTCAACTACATCACCGGCTATGTCGAACCCGAACGGCTCGAGTTGATCACCATGTCGCCGATGGACATGCGCAACCGGTTGATCGAACTCATCGACACCGAGATCGCCAACGCCCGCGGCGGCAAGCCCGCGGCGATCTGGGCCAAGATGAACTCGCTGGTCGATCCCGCGATCATCGAGAAGCTGTACGAGGCGAGCGGCGCGGGCGTGGAGATCGATCTCGTCATTCGCGGCATCTGCTGTTTGCGCCCCGGTGCGCCTGGCCTGTCCGAGCGCATCCGGGTCAAATCCGTCATCGGCCGCTTCCTCGAACACAGCCGCATCTGGGCGTTCGGCAACGGCAAGGCGCTGCCCAATGACGGCGCGAAGCTGTTCATCTCCTCGGCCGACTGGATGCCGCGCAATTTCGACCGCCGCGTCGAATATATGATGCCGATCGAGAACCCGACGGTGCACGATCAGATCCTCGATCAGGTGATGGTCGCCAACCTGATCGACAACGAACAGAGCTGGGAGCTCGCCCCCGACGGCCGCTACACCCGCGCCACCCCGGGCGAGAAGCCGTTCAACCTGCACCGTTATTTCATGACCAACCCGTCGCTGTCGGGGCGCGGCGCGGCGCTGGCCGATAGCAGCCGGTCGGTGCCCAAATTGTCGCTCGGGCGCCGGCGCTAAGTGGCGACCCTCCTGTTTCGCAAGCCGGCGGTCGCGCCGCCAGCGCCGATGTCGCCGCAGAGCCGCGCGATCATCGATGTCGGCTCCAACTCGATCCGCCTGGTCGTCTATGACGGCCCGGAACGGCTGCCCGCGGTGGTGTTCAACGAAAAGGTCATGGCCGGGCTGGGCCGCGGGCTGGGCGAAACCGGCCGGCTGTCCGACGATTCGCTGGAGCTGGCGGGCGACGGCCTCGCCCGGTTCGCCGCGCTGACCCGCGCGATGCAGGTCGCGCAAGTTCGCACGGTCGCCACCGCCGCGGTGCGCGAGGCGTCGAACGGCGCGGCGCTGATCGCGCTCGCCGAAGCCGAAGGGCTACAGGTCGATATCCTGTCGGGCGAGGCGGAGGCCGAGGCCGCCGGGCTGGGCGTGCTGTCGGCCATTCCCAAGGCGGACGGCATCGTCGGCGATCTCGGCGGCGGCAGCCTGGAGCTGATCCGGATCAAGGACGGCGCGCTGCACGAACGCGTCTCGCTGCCGCTGGGCGTGCTGCGCATCGGTGCGGTGCGGGCCAAGGGGCGCGGCGCGCTCGAACGCCATGTCGGCAAGCTGCTCAAGAAATCGGGCTGGGCCGGACAGGGCAAGGGGCTGCCGCTCTATCTGGTCGGCGGATCGTGGCGCGCGCTGGCGCGGATCGACATGCATCTGAACGATTACCCGCTGCCCGTGATCCACGGCTACCGGCTGGACGAGGCTGCGCCGACCCACCTGTTCCGCGTGCTGGCGCACAGTTCCAAGGCGAGATTGAAAGAGGTGCCCTCGCTGTCCGGCGCGCGCATCCCGACGCTGGTCGATGCGGCCGCGCTGCTCTCCGCGCTCCGCCGCCAGCTCGGCACCGGCCCGATGATCGCCTCCGCCTTCGGCCTGCGCGAGGGGCTGCTTTACGGCGCGCTCGACGAGGACCAGCGCCGCGAAGACCCGCTGATCGCCGCCGCCCGTGCAGAGGGCGCGCTGCAGGGCCGCTTCCCCGAACATGGCGACCTGCTCGATCGCTGGATCGCGCCGCTGTTCGCCGGCGAGCGTGACCGGCGTCTGCGCCACGCCGCCTGCCTGCTCGGCGATGTCGGCTGGCGCGCCAATCCCGAATTTCGCGCCGAACGCGGGCTGGAGATCGCGCTCCACGGCAATTGGGTCGGCATCGACGGCCGCGGCCGGGCCATGCTCGGGCAGGCCCTGTTCACCGGTCTCGGCGGCTCGACCGGCGCGCCGCCGCCGTGCGACCGTCTGGCGAGTCCCGCCGACCTCGCCCGCGCCTCACGCTGGGGCCAGGCGATCCGTTTCGCCCAGCGCCTCAGCGCCGGCCTCGCCGCGCCGCTGGAACGCAGCAAGGTCGAACTGCTCGACGGCACCCTCGCCCTGACCCTGCCGATCGAGGACCACGCCCTCTACGCCGACACCGTCGCGCGCCGCCACAAGCAGCTGGCGACCGCGTTCGGACGGATACCGGTGTTGCTGGGGTAAACTAAAGAACCGTACCCCGCTCGCCCTGAGCTTGTCGAAGGGCCGTCCTGCCTTCTCTGACATCGAAAAAGAAAAGAGCAGGGCTTCGACAAGCTCAGCCCGAACGGGGATGGGGTAGTTACCCGCAACGAACCGCCGTAATCACACTCTTGTCGTCGACCTCGACGTTCAGGCGGTCGTTGCGGAAATCCATCGTCACCGCCATGCCGGGGCGGATCAGCCGCATCGATTTGGACTTGCTGCGCGCCTGCGCGTCCTTGCCGACCGCTTCGGTATAGGACTGGCCGACGAGGTTCTGGACCGCCGCGGCATCGCACGCCATCATGTCGTCCATGGCGCCATTCGAGGGAGTTTTAGGCGCAGGCATGGTGGTTTCTCCGGCCGGGACCGTGGCATTGTTTTCGACGGCCGGGGTCGGCGTGCATGCGATCATCATCGCGGCCAGCGGCAGAAAAGCGAGATTGCGGGTCATTCCATGTCCTCCCGTTCGGTGCGGGTCATCTTGAGCTTGCCGTTCACCACCGCGAACGCCAGCCGGCCCTCGACCAGGTCCAACGCGTCGCGGCCGAACTGGTCGCTCCGCCAGCCCTGCAGGATCGACAATCCGTCGCGTTGCCCGGCGGCCAACGCTTCCAGATCGTCCGACCGGCCGAGCAGGCGCGGCGCGACGTTGATCTCCTTGGCGCGGATCTTGAGCAGCAGCTTGAGCAGATCGGCGACCAGCGCGCCTTCCTTGCCCAGCCCCGGCTTGCGGTCCTCGCGCGCGGGCAGTTCGTCGGCGCCCATCGGCTTGGCCGCCTCCAGCGCCTCTATCATCCGCCTGCCGATATCGTTGCCCGCCCAGCTGGCCGAAAGCCCGCGGACCTTGGACAGATCGGCCTGGGTCCGCGGCGGATTGCCCGCCAGATCGGCGACGGTCTCGTCCTTGGCGATGCGGCCGCGCGGCAGGTTCTTGTTCTGCGCCTCGCGCTCGCGCCATGCCGCCAGCGCCTTCAGCCGCCCGAGCACCTCGGGCTTGCGGCTGGCGATGCGGATGCGCTGCCACGCCTCTTCGGGCAGGGTGACATAGTTGGACGGTTCGGCGATCCGCTCCATCTCCTGATCGAGCCACTCGCCGCGCCCGGTCTTGCGCAGCTTCTCCAGCATGCGCGGGAAGATCGCGGCGAGATGCGTCACGTCGCCGATGGCATAGTCGATCTGCCGCTTGTCGAGCGGGCGGCGCGCCCAGTCGGTAAACCGCGCGCCCTTGTCGAGCGAGATGCCCAGCCACGCATCAACCAGGTTGGAATAGCCGATCTGTTCGCCTTGCCCCAGCGCCATCGCGGCGATCTGCGTGTCGAACAGAGGGTGCGGCGTCTTGCCGGTCAGATTATGGACGATCTCGATGTCCTGCCCGCCGGCATGGAAGACCTTCAGCACGTCCTCATTCTCGGTCATCAGATCGAGCAGCGGCTTCAAATCGATGCCCGGCGCCATCGGATCGATCGCCGCCGCCTCGTTCTCGTCGGCGATCTGGATCAGGCACAGCTCGGGCCAATAGCTGTTTTCGCGCATGAATTCGGTGTCGACCGCGACAAAGGGCGAATCGGCCAGTCGGGCGCAGAGATTGGCGAGTGCCGCCGAGTCCGTAATCAGGTCATGGATATGCATCGCGGCCCCATAGCGGAGGGGAGGCGGGTTGACAAAAGGGGGAGGGGCGGGGATTCGCCCCGCCGACCTCTATTTTTCACGTCATTCCCGCGAAAGCGGGAATCCAGCTCCCTTTCGGGCCACAGAAGCTGGATTCCCGCCTGCGCGGGAATGACGAGCTTTGTTGGGAAGTGATTCTACCGATGCACGCCTATCGCACGCACAATTGCGCCGCCCTCCGCAACACCGACGTCGGCCAGACCGTTCGCATCTCCGGCTGGGTCCACCGGAAGCGCGATCATGGCGATCTCGTCTTCGTCGATCTGCGCGACCATTACGGGCTGATCCAGATCGTCACCGAAGTCGATGGCCCGGTGTTCCAGGTGATCGAGTCGCTGCGCGCCGAATCGGTGGTGACGATCACCGGCAAGGTCGTCGCCCGCGCGCCCGAAGCGGTGAACCCCAACCTCCCCACCGGCGCGGTCGAGATCCGCGCGCTGGAGGCTGTGGTCCAGTCCGCCGCGCAGGAACTGCCTATGCCGGTCGCCGGCGATCAGGAATATCCCGAGGATATCCGCCTGCGCTACCGTTTCCTCGATCTGCGGCGTGAACGGCTGCACGCCAACATCATGCTGCGCTCGAATGTCATTTCCTCGATCCGCACCCGCATGGTCGGGCAGGGATTCACCGAGTTCCAGACGCCGATCCTGACCGCGTCCTCGCCCGAGGGCGCGCGCGATTATCTCGTCCCCAGCCGCGTCCATCCTGGCAAATTCTACGCGCTCCCCCAGGCGCCGCAGATGTTCAAGCAACTGCTGATGGTCGCTGGCTTCGACAGATATTTTCAGATCGCCCCCTGCTTCCGCGACGAGGACGCCCGCGCCGATCGCTCGCCCGGCGAATTCTATCAGCTCGATTTCGAGATGAGCTTCGTCACGCAGGACGATGTTTTCAATGCGATAGAGCCGGTTCTTCACGGCGTGTTCGAGGAATTCGCCGACTGGCAGGGCCGCGGCCGCAGCGTGTCCGCCGCGCCGTTCCCGCGCATTCCCTACCGCGAATCGATGCTGAAATACGGCAGCGACAAGCCCGATCTGCGCAACCCCATCGTCATTACCGACGTCTCCGATCACTTCAAGGGCTCCGGCTTCAGCCGCTTCGCCGCGATGGTCGATGCGGGCGATGTCGTCCGCGCTATCCCGGCGCCGGGCACCGCGGAGAAGAGCCGCAAGTTCTTC
>JAESGW010000890.1_pt1 | contig 11011 bp, 7 predicted proteins | sample 9269791 | NCBI WGS metagenome assembly JAESGW01 (sample SAMN16773120, study PRJNA677053) | algae metagenome | isolation source: Aphanocapsa lilacina HA4352-LM1 and co-occurring heterotrophs from near cave... | place: USA: Maniniholo cave, near Haena, Kauai, HI | collected 2009-07-28 | reverse complement strand
TCGACGAGCCGATGGATGCGGGTACGCTCAACCCTTGGCTCGGGCATATCCTCGAAAAAGTGTTTTAGATGTTGGGCAATGATGGTAGCGGTAGCGATGGTGGAGGGTTTGGCTTTGCGGCGCGCGGTGCGCGGCAGGAAAGCGGTTTCGGCCATGGGGATGACGGGTAGGTGTACGCAGTGCAGTACCAGATTACCCCAGCACATTTCTCAGCCACATTTAGATGCGCTTACCCTGGCAGAGGGGTAGAGGCGGTACTCGAAGTTCATCGTTGCCATCTCTCTAGAGTACACGAGCAAACGTCCACATTGCAACTTCAGAGGCAAGACAACGGGGTCGCTTTCACCCTCGCCCACGAGGGGCGAGGTACTCCCGCTCCCCTTTGATAGAAAAAACCCTGCCCGCGCGGGCAGGGTTTTCGGCTTGGGTTGTGGCACCTTAGCGCTGGCTGACGCGGTGTTTGTCGGTCATCTCGACGCTGTAGATCCCGCTTAAGAGGGCGGGCGGGGGTGCGGCGCGGGCGATGCGCTCGCGGGTCACCCGGGTCAATTGATCGGTGGTGGGCGCGTACAGGTCGGTGGTCAGCTTCGGATAGAGCCCGATCCCGAAGATGGGCACCAGCAAGCTCGCGATGATAAAGACCTCCCGCGGTTCGGCATCGACGAGATCTTCTTCGTGGACCACGCTGTGGTTGAGGGTGCCGTAGAAGATTTCCCGCAGCATCGAGAGCAGGTAAATCGGCGTAAGGATGACCCCGAAGGCGGCAAACAGCACCACCAACGCCTTGAACTGGAAGCTGTAGGCGTCGGTGGTGGCCATGCCCACAAAGACCATCAACTCGGCCACAAAACCGCTCATGCCGGGTAGAGCGAGCGAGGCCATCGAGCAGGCGGTGAACATTGCGAAGATTTTGGGCATCTTCGGAGCGATGCCGCCCATCTCGCTAAGCAGCAAGGTGTGGGTGCGGTCGTAGGTGGCCCCGACCAAAAAGAACAGCGACGCGCCGATCAAACCGTGGGAGATCATCTGCAGCATCGCGCCGCCCATGCCGATTTCGCTGAGCGAACCGACGCCGATGAGCACGAAGCCCATGTGCGAAATCGACGAGTAGGCGATTTTGCGCTTGAGGTTGCGCTGGCCGAAGGAGGTCAGCGCCGCGTAGATGATGTTGACGATCCCCAGCACGATGAGCAGCGGTGCGAAGACCTGGGTGGCCTCCGGGAAGAAGCCGACGTTCATGCGGATGAGCGCGTAGCCGCCCATCTTGAGCAGGATGCCCGCCAGCAGCATGTGCACTGGAGCGGTCGCTTCACCGTGGGCGTCCGGCAGCCAGGTGTGCAGCGGGAAGATGGGCAGCTTGACCGCGTAGGCAATCAGCAAGCCCAAAAAACAGAGATTCTGAAAAGTCGGGTCGTAGTTCTTGGCGGCCAGTTCGACCATGTTGAAGGTGCGCAGGTCGCCGTAGAAATACATGGCAAGACCGACTACCAGGATAAACAGCGAACCGATGGCCGTGTAGAGAATAAACTTGGTGGCCGCGTACAGCCGATTCTTGCCGCCCCAAATGGCAAGCATCAAATAGACCGGCACCAGCTCCAGTTCAAAGAACAGGAAAAACAGCACCATATCCTGGACGGCGAACACGCCCACCATGCCCGCGAGCATCGCAAGCATCAAAAAGTGGAACATGCGCGGCCTGAGGGTCACGGGCCAAGCCGCCAGGGTGGCAAGGGCGGTGATAAAGCCTGTGAGCAAAATCAGCGGCATCGAGAGACCATCCGCCCCCACCGACCACTCCAGGCCAATCTGGGGCATCCAGCGGTAGCGCTCGGAAAGCTGAATGTTTGGATTACTCAGGTCGTAGCTGGTAAAAAAGGCGGCCACCATCAGGACGAAGTCCACCAGGCAGACGGCAAAGCTGTACCACTTGACTTGCTTTTCGGGGATGAGGGGCACCGCGAGGGCCGCCACCAGGGGCAAAAGAATGATGACAGTCAACCAAGGAAACATGTTTTGCACCTGTGCTTAGAGAAGGCCGAGCAGGGCGACAAGGCCGAGCAGCGAACCGAAGATGATGAGCACATAGAACTGGGCGCGGCCCGACTCGAAGTACTTGAGCCCTTCGCCCGCAAGCAGCGTCGTGAGGCCCGAGAAATTGACCACGCCGTCGACGCCCTTTTGATCGACTTGCAGGGTGCCGCGGGCCAGAAGGCGCGAGGTCTTGACAAAGGCCTGCTCGTAGAGCCAGTCGAAGTTCCACTTGTTGATAAAGAACAAGTAGACCGGCTCGAAGCGGCGGGCGATCTGCCCCGGCAGTTCCGGCCGCAGAATGTACAGATAGTAAGCGAGGGCGATGCCGCCCACCGACAGCAGCGTCGAGGAGCCGGCAATCAGCAGGAAGTGGCCCAGTTCGAAGGCATGCTCGGCACCGTGGTAGCCGCTGCCCTCCTCGAGAAAGTGGCCGAAGGCGTTGTCCCAGGGCAGACCCACAAAGCCGATCAAAATCGACGGCACCGCGAGCACCACCAGCGGCAGGGTCATCGACCAGGGCGACTCGTGGGGCGCGCCGCCGTGGCCGTGTTCCTCGCCGTGATCGTGGTCCTCGCCGTGGCCGTGGGCCGCCAACTCGTCGGTGTGCATCGCCCCGGGACCGAAGCTGGGCAGGCTCGCGAAGCCGCGCACGACCCCTTCTCTATCGACGTTCTGCCGCCAGGCGCGCACCGCCGTAAGGGCCGCGGCGTTCTCGCCGCGGTAGGCTCCTTCGAAGGTCATCAAGTACATGCGGGCCATATAAAAGGCGGTGATCGCGGCGGTGAACGCTCCGATACCCCAGAGCACCAGGCTGTGGTCGAAGGCGGCGCTCAAAATTTCGTCTTTGGACCAGAAACCTGAGAAGGGCGGAATGCCGCTGATGGCGAGCACGCCAATCAAAAAGGTCGCCGAGGTGATGGGCATGTACTTGCGCAAACCGCCCATCAAACGCATGTCCTGGTTGTCGTGGACCCCATGGATCACCGAACCGGAACCCAGAAACAGCATCGCCTTGAAGCAGGCGTGGGTGACCAAGTGAAACAGGCCCGCCCCGTAGGCGCCCACCCCCATGGCCATCATCATGTAGCCCAGTTGGGAGATGGTCGAATAGGCGAGGCCCTTCTTAATATCGTTCTGGGTGATGGCGATGGTGGCACCGACAAAGGCGGTGACGGCACCCGTCCAGGCGATCACCTCGAGCACCCCCGGCACCTCGGAGAAGACCGGAAAGACGCGGGCGACCAGGAACACCCCCGCCGCCACCATCGTCGCGGCGTGGATGAGGGCGGAAATTGGGGTCGGGCCTTCCATCGCATCCGGCAGCCAGACGTGCAGCGGCACCTGGGCGGATTTGGCCATCGGACCCATGAACACCAGCAAGCAGTAGACGACCACCAGCGCGAGCGGCACCGCGCCGCTTTCGATGGCGGTCTGAATGGCCGGGGCGAGACCCGGAAAATCGAACGTGCGGGTGATCGAGTAGACCCCGAGGATGCCCAAAAGCAGCCCAAAGTCGCCGACGCGGTTGACGATAAACGCCTTTTGGGCGGCGTCGGCCGCCGCCTTCTTGTAGAACCAGAAGCCCACCAGCAGGTAGGAGCACATGCCCACCAGTTCCCAGAAGACATAAATCTGGATCAGGTTCGGCGAGACCACCAATCCCAGCATCGAGCAGCTAAATAAGCTCAAATAGCAAAAAAAGCGCACGTAGCCGGGATCGTGCTCCATGTAGCCGTGGGAATAGATCATCACCAGCAGGGCGACGCCGGTGACCACCGTGAGCATCGCCGCTCCCAGATTGTCGACCGTAAAACCCATGGGTACGACGATGCCGCCCATCGCCGCCCACTCAAACTGCCAAGTATAGGCTTCGTGACCGCCGACAGCCTGAGACAGAATCAGCAGCGAATGCACGAAGGTGACGGCGAGGGTGCCGATACTCAGTGCCGCCACCGGCAGGCGCTGGCGCTTCGTCCACTCGGGCACCGAGATAAATCCCAGGCCCACCAGGGTCGCCGCCGCCAGGGGCAGCACCGGAATCAGCCAGGCAAACGTGTAAACCCATTCCATGAGACTTTCCTTGTCAAATCCCTGCAAAAACGACCGCACACGGGGTCAATCGCCCGAGCCGGGCAAGTGCAATTCCTTTCGAGAGCTTATTGTAAGCAACCCAATCAAAGGAACCTTTCCGGATGCAGATTTTTTTAACTGGAATGCAATAAAAGTTTGCATCTCGGTCGCAACAGCAGGGAGTGCCTTTCCTGGAGTGTAGGCAAGCTTCCAGTCCTTTCGAAGGAGCCTTAAGACTCTTTTCAGATACCCTGGATATATTGCGAGATCTTTACAAAAATTCCCGCGGGTAAAGGAGCGTGACATGGCGGTGTTTCGATCGCTCTCGGAGGTGGCGACGCCCTGTGCGGTGGCGCTGGGCAACTTCGACGGCGTTCACCTCGGCCATCAGGCGGTGATCCAGGCGGTCCTGGGCCGGGCGGGCATCCCGACGGTTCTGACCTTCGACCCGCATCCGCGCGAGTATTTCACAGGCAGAACCGGGTTTTTGCTGGCACCGGAGCGCGAGCGCACCGCCGCGATTTTGGCCTTGGGGATCGCCCAGGTGCTGGTGTTGCCTTTTGATGAACTCCTGGCGGCCACCGAGGCGGGCGCCTTTGTCGAGCGGGTGCTGGTGGCGGGGCTCGGGGCGCGCTTTGTCTCGGTGGGCTGGAATTTTCGCTTCGGCAAGGAGCGCGTCGGCACCACCGAGATGCTCCAGAGCTATTCGCGCGCGGGGGCTTTTGATATCGAAATCCTGGCGGAGCGGCAGGTGGGGGGCCGGCGCGTCAGCAGTTCAGCCATTCGCGAAGCTCTGGGTTGCGGCGATCTCGACCTGGCCCGCTTGCTGCTCGGCCGCGCCTACGGTCTCGAAGGCGCGGTGGTGCGCGGCGATCAGCGCGGCCGTTTGTTGGGATTTCCGACCGCGAATTTGCAGGTGAGCGAGCGCAAGTTTCTGCCCAAGGACGGTGTGTACCTGGTGAGCGCCCGCTGGGGAGTGCAGCAGCGCTGGGGGTTGCTCAATCTCGGGCTGCGCCCCACCTTCGACGATCTCAAACGCACCATCGAGGTGCATGTGCTCGATTGGGAGGGTGATCTTTACGGCCAGCACATGAAGATTACCCTGGAGCGTTACTTGCGCCCCGAGCAAAAATTCGGCTCGCCGGGCGAACTGGTGGCGCAGTTGCACCGTGACCGCGAAGCGGCTCTCAAAGCGATCGCCGGTAGCCCGTAGGTGCTTAGCGGCGATCGCGCAATTCTTCGATCAAATCGCGCACGGCATCCACGCCGCTACGCGCCCAGAAGGCGGACTCGCGGGCGGCCTGGGCGGCTTCGCGGGCGGCTTCGGCCGCTGCCTGGGACGCCCGGGCACTTTCTGAGACGGCTCTAGACAATTCGCCAACCATATGCGCCATGCGCTCGATTTGGCGACTCTGGCGCTCCACGACCGTCTCGAGCCGATCAAGGCCGCCCGCGAGCCGCTCCAGACTGCCGTACTGTCGCTCAGCGGCATCCCGAAGGGCCTCAGAACCCGCCACCAGCCGCTCCAGACGCAGATCGATGCTGTCTAAACGTTGTTCCATGACGAGTCTTAGCCAAGGGAGTCCTACCTGCCATAGTATCGGCCGCAAGGCTCGCGTTGAGCGGCCGGCCTACTTCTCACGCCCCCGCCGCCTCTTTGGCGGCGTACATCACTTCGAGGGTGATTTTGTCCCGGCCGCTCTCGCGGGCGAATTTTTCGGTGTTGCGCTTGACTTTGGAGCGCACGAAGCCGGGGATCTTGGCCAGTTCGCGGGTGGCGGCTTCGTCCCACTCGAGATCGCTCTGGGCGGTCATCGTCTTGGTGATCACCTCTTTGGTGTCGTGGCCCCCGAAGACCTCCAGCAGGTGGTCCTCCATGCCGAGGGTGAAGGAGTTGTAGACGAGATCGGCTATCTGGTTGGTGCCTTCGTAGCCCAGGAACGGCCGGTAGCCCACCGGAAAGTTCTGGATGTGGATGGGAGAAGAGATTACCCCACAGGGGATGTTGAGGCGCTTGCCGATGTGGCGCTCCATCTGGGTGCCGAAGATGGCGGCGGGTTCGGCTGCGGCGATGCGGTCGCCCACCTCGGCGTGGTCGTCCGAGATGAGCACCTCGTCGCACAGATCTGCTACTTCCGCTTTGAACCACTCGGCGTCGTACTTGCAAAATGTGCCTGCCCAGACGACGCGCACGCCCATCTCGCGCGCGAGGATGCGGGTCATGGCGGCGGCGTGGGTAAGGTCGCCGTAGACCACGGCGCGTTTGCCCTGAAGGTTCTGGCAGTCAATCGAGCGCGAGAACCAGGCGGCCTGGGAGACGAATAATGTTTGCAAACGAATATACTCTTCGTATTCGACCCGAGCACCCTGAGTATTCAGGATCTGCTGGACGGCCCGGATGAAGCGGGCGGTCTGCAGGATGCCCATGGGGGTGATATCGATCAAAGGCTGGCCGGTCTGCCGCTGGAGGTACTCGGCGGCGCCGCGGCCCAGTTCGCGGTAAGGCACGACGTTGAACCAGGCGCTGGGCATCTTCTGAATGTCGTGCACCGAGCAGCCTTCCGGGGCGACGACGTTCACCTCGACGCCCAAATCTGCCAGCAACTGCTTCAATTCGCGGCAGTCGTGGTGATTGTGAAACCCGAGGGTCGAGATGCCCAGGATGTTGGCTGTGGGCTTTTCGCTGCGGGCTGGAAAATTGCCTGTCAGTTTCTCGATGTAGTAGCTGACGATCTGCGTCAGCGTCCGGTCCGCCGCGGTGAACTCGTTGTACCGGTAATGGTTGACGTCGGCCAACAGCACGTCGGCTTGGGACTGCTCCTGGGCGCGGGCCACGAAGTTCTGCAAATCCTCCTGGAGGATTGACGAAGTGCAGGTGGGGGTGAGCACGATGAGATCGGGGGCTTCCTCCTGGTCCTTGCGCACGATGTTGGTGACCACTTTGTCCTGGGAGCCGCGGCCGAGCACCTTGCGGTCGACCACCGAGGCGGTGACCGGGGTAAAGTCGCGCTCGCGCTCGAGCATCGAGCGCATGACGTTGAAGTAGTCGTCACCCAAAGGCGCGTGCATGATCGCATGGACGTTCTTGAAGGAGCTGGCGATGCGCAGGGTGCCGATGTGGGCGGGGCCGGCATACATCCAGTAAGCAAGTTTCATGGCAAATTCTCCGCGCACAGTTTGGTATTCATCACAATACGCCCAGTTGAGCCATCTGCCGCCTGGGACACCCGTTTTAAGAGCGCTGGTTATTGGCCGATCCCTCGGCCTGCTCGATGCCCTGTTCGAGCCGCTCGACAATCGCCTTGGCCGCCTGTCTGAGCGCGCCGCCCTCCGCGTCGCCCACGGCAATGTTGCGCACCTGAATATCCTTCCAGAGCACCCGCCCCTGCTGATCGACTAGTTCGAACTGCAGCACCACATCCGCCGCCGCGTTCTGCGACAAGCCCACAAAACCGCCGGAGATATACGTCGAACTGCGCACCAGCCCGAGCATCACCGCGTCCACCCCGAGGGCGCGCGCCAACAGTTTCGGGTCGGTAGTGAGGATCTGCGCCGGTTCCAACCCGAGTTGGGCCAGTTGCGAGAGCGCCTCGTCCGGACCTTCGACTTCCCAACCGAGGGCGTCGCCCAAGCGGGGGGCAATCAGTTGCCCGAGGCTTTCGGGGGTATTGGTGACTTCGTTAAATAGCGACGAATTGGGACCGACCTCCGGACCCAGAAGGGCGACGCGCTTGACGTCTTTGAGGGCGTCGTTTTTGAGCAGCGGCGGCAAGTCGGTGCGCCAGCCTTTTTGTTTGATCTCGTTGTAGATGCCTTTGGAGAACTTGTTGGCGATGTCGTGGGCGGTAATTACCAGGGCGTTGGCCAGCAGCACCGTGTCGGTCTTGCCGGCAAAAAAAGCGCTGTCGGAGTTGACCACATCGCCCTTCCAGAGGGATTTGCCCGTCGCATCGAATGCTTCGGCGCGGCTGAAGACCTTGGGCTGAAAAAACTGCGGCACCAGAAAAGCGGCGATCGGGCTGATGAGCGAGCTGAGCGCTTCGAGGCTGCGGTTGGGCATAGCGACGCCGATCGGTTCGCCCGCCAGGATGATGTCCGCCCCGAGCAGTGTGGCCACCTGACGAATGGCGTCGGGGTTGCCCATCACCTGATTGCGGCTCAGTTCGAGGCTGTCGAGCACCGATTGCACCTGCAAAGGCGGCACGATCTCATAGCGCCGGGTCCAGAGCAGATCGCCGCTAATCACATCGGCGACGTTGGGATAGCGGCCGTAGCGCGGCTGACCCGTCTCGAAGCCGACCACCGCCACCCGCGGCAGGCTCAAAGCGGCAGCCGGGTCGGGGGGCTCGGCAAGCAGCAGTCGGTTGCCCCCGGAGATTGCATCACTAAAGCTCCCCGCCGCCGGCAGGCTGTCTTTGGTGCTGTCCCAGGCGCGCACTTCGGCGGGTTTGCCCTCGCCGCCGGGCGGGTGCAGCGACCAGAGTCGGCCCTTGTCGGCACTCATCGCCACATCCATCGCCGCCACCGGCAACGCCTTGTCGAGCACCGCCCGGGCGTTGAGCGGATCCCACAGCAGCATCCGGCGGTTGGTGAGCACCCAGAGATGGCGATTGTCGAGGGCGCCCAAGACCCGCTGGATGCGGGCCTCCTTTTTGGAGGCCCCGGTGATGCGCAAGCGGCGCACGGCGGTGTTGGAGCGGGTGTTGACCACGATCAGGCTGTCGTCGGCCGCCGTGAGATAGAGCAAGTTGCCGTCGCGGCTGAGGGCCATCTGGGGTCGAGCCGGGTCGAAGGCTGCCTCCAGCGGGGCGCTCACCGCCCCGGTCACCGGGTTGACCGAATAGACGCGCGCGGCCGGTTCCGGCAGCAGGTCGACCGCCGAGACGTACACGCGCAGACCGTCGGCGGTCACTACCAGATCTTTGGGGTTGGCGATGTCTTTGAGGGTGGCGAAAACCTGCACCGTGCGCGCCGCCGGGTCGACGCGGTAGAGGGTGGTCACCTCCTCGCTTTTGATCCCCAGATAGGCGGTGCGGGTGCGCGGGCTGTAGTCAAGGCCCACCAGCCGCCGCGTCTGCGCTTCACTCGCCTGCAGCACCGGCAGGTCGGACGGGCTTTTTTGATAACTTGCGGAGACCACCGGCGCCGGTAGGGGGATCTGCTCCACCAGGCGGCCCTCGGCGTCGATGAGGCTCACCGCCTCATCGCCCGCCACCAGCAGTTGGCCGTCCGAGGTGCGCGCGGCGTTGTGATAGACGTTGCCCACCGGCAGGTTCAACGACCTGACGAGTTTGCCGCTCTCAAGATCGACCCGACGGACCTCCTGGGTCTTCGGCACCAGCAGATAGCCTGTGGCGCTCCAGGCGGCCGCAGCTTGCCACCCCAAAATCCACACCGTGCCCGCCACCAGCACTACCTTGCCCCAGAAGCCTTGCACCGTGCCACCTCAAGCTCTGTAGCCCCAATGATAGCGACAGTAGGCCGCCTGTGCGTTCCGCAAAAGTAGTCACATACAGACCGTTACCCATTGCACCGGCTTGCGAAGGTGTGGTGGTGCCGGGGTGACCGCCTCGAAATCGAGCGCCTGCGCTAGGCTGCCTACGAGCGCGGATCTTCCGGGCTTCGACTTGAAACGTTCGTTTGAACGGTGCGCGCAGGCGGCACTACCAGAGTTCCGAACAAGATCGCACCGCGCTGACTTCGTACCCCGGTCCCTTTGGCCCCGGCACCCACATGGGCCTCTACAGCCTGCGCGCCGCCCCGGTGCTCAACACCTCCGGGCAGATCACCAAGGTGCGCCTGTCGTTGCCCACCGGCGGGGCGCAGTTCAGTTGTTCGCCCAGGGGGTGAGCGGCGCCCCGGCGGGCTCCTACGGCAACGCCAACCCCAGCGACCCGATCCGCGGCTCTTTCACTGTGAGCGGCAACGCCACGAGCAGCACGCTGGTGCTGACGCTCGAAAGCGGTCTGGTGCTCAATTTTTCTGCGACCCTGAGCGGCACGCGCAAGCTCAACAGCGTCACCGATCGCTTCGGGAAAATCATCGCCTTCACCTACAGCGGCAACAACCTCACCCGCGTGCAAGATCCGTTCGGGCGGCGTATCGAGTTTGCCTACGACGCGACTTTTACCCACCAGGTGCGCACCGCGACGCTCTACGACAACCAGGGAGCCGTCGGCGGCAGTGTGCTTTACGAATACAACAGCGCCGGGGATTTGCAGTATTTTCACAACGCCATCGACGGCCAGACGGTCAAAAAGCCCGACGGCACGACGCGCACCGCCAACGGCGTGACTACCTACGAATACCAGAATCACTACCTCAAGAAGATCACCGACCCGCGCGGCACCGTCCGTTTGACCAACTCTTTCGAGAATTTCAACACCAGTGGCCAGGCAGGACGGGTCACTCTGCAAACTTTGCCGGGCATGGACGGCAGGCCGGGGGCAAACGGCGATCAGTACACCGCCGACGATGTGTTGACCCAGTACGTGTACGGCTCGGGCAACACGGCGGTCAACGACGCGCTTTACAAGACTTCCGATAAGCAGAACTGGGATAAGGTCACCTACCATTTCGATGCGACGACACAGAATATTACCAGTTTTACCAGAAGTGTTGAATCAGTGAACGCTTGCACACAGTTCGAGGGGCCAGACCCTGCGCCTCCAGCTGCCCAGCAATTTTCCCAGCCAATGCACATAACTGACTTCCTGACACATACAACATTGCAAGTAACGCAACTTATCCAACCGTTTACTACCCCATATTTTCGGCACAGCCACCAGTTCCAATAACAGGTGGGCAATCAGGGTTACGTAGACCTGCATCCGGATGCCATTCTCGTTTTTTGTCATCAAACGCTTCAGCTTTAAATGCATTTTTAGAAACTTCCATAACAGCTCTATCT
>JAESGW010000889.1_pt1 | contig 11032 bp, 9 predicted proteins | sample 9269791 | NCBI WGS metagenome assembly JAESGW01 (sample SAMN16773120, study PRJNA677053) | algae metagenome | isolation source: Aphanocapsa lilacina HA4352-LM1 and co-occurring heterotrophs from near cave... | place: USA: Maniniholo cave, near Haena, Kauai, HI | collected 2009-07-28 | reverse complement strand
CAGCGACGAGCCTCGACACCACGACCGAGCGCGACGCGCTGCGGGCGACCGGCGCCGAGTTCGTCCGGCGCGAGGTCGTGCCGCACCTGCAGGAGTGGGAGGACGCCGGGGAGATCCCGCGCGCGCTGCACCGCACGGCCGGTGACCTCGGGCTGATCGGCGTCGCCTTCCCCGAGGACGTCGGTGGCGGTGGCGGCGACCTGCTCGACTCGGTGGCGCTGCAGGAGGCGATGTTCGACGCAGGCGCGTCGAGCGGGCTGATGGCGGGCCTCTTCACGGCCGGCATCGCACTGCCGCACCTCGCCGCGAGCGGCGACCCCGACCTCGTCGAGCGGTTCGTACGCCCCACGCTGGCCGGCGACCTCATCGGCTCCCTCGCGATCACCGAGCCCGGCGGCGGGTCCGACGTCGCGCGCCTGCGCACCACCGCGGTCCGCGTGGGCGACCACTACGTCGTCAACGGCGCCAAGACCTTCATCACCTCCGGCGTCCGCGCCGACTTCGTCACCACCGCGGTGCGCACCGGGGGCCCCGGCCACGGCGGGATCTCGCTGCTCGTCGTCGAGAAGGGCACGCCCGGGTTCACCGTCGACCGGTCGCTGCGCAAGATGGGCTGGCACTGTTCCGACACCGCCGAGCTGTCCTTCGTCGACTGCCGCGTCCCCGCCGCCAACCTCGTCAGCGAGGAGGGGTCGGGCTTCGGGCAGATCGCCGAGCAGTTCGTCGTCGAGCGGATCGCGCTGGCCGTCCACGGCTACGGCATCGCGGCGCGGGCGCTCGACCTCGCCGCGGCGTACGCCCGCGAGCGACAGACCTTCGGCCGGCCGCTCGTCGCCAACCAGACGATCCGGCACACCCTCGTCGAGATGCGCCGCCAGGTCGAGGTGGCGCGGACCTACACCCGGGCCGTCGCCGCGCGGCACGTCGCGGGGGAGCTCGTCGTGGCCGAGGCGTGCCTGGCCAAGCAGACCGCGGTCGACTGCGCGGCGTACGTCTGCGACCGGGCCGTCCAGGTCTTCGGCGGCTCCGGATACATGCACGGGACCGAGGTGGAGCGGCACTACCGCGACGCCCGGATCCTGCCGATCGGGGGCGGCGCCGACGAGGTGCTGCGCGACCTGACGGCCAGGCTGATGGGCTACGCCTGATGAGTGATGCGTCATGACCACGACAGAGAAGGAACCACGATGATCAAGCTGCCCTCCCTCGGTGACGAGGTGTCGGTGTGGATGGACGCCCCGCCCGCGGAGGTCTGGGACCTCGTCAGCGACGTCACGCGGATCGGGGAGTTCAGCCCCGAGACGTTCGAGGCGAAGTGGACCCGTGGCTCGACCGGGCCGGAGGTCGGCGCCTACTTCGCCGGCCACGTCAAGCGCAACGGCGTCGGCCCGACGTACTGGTCGCCGTGCCGGGTGACCGCGTGCGAGCCGGAGAAGGTCTTCGAGTTCTCCGTCGGCACCGACGCGGTGACCGTCAACAACTGGGGCTACCGACTCGAGCCGAAGGACGGCGGGACCCTGGTGACGGAGTACTTCCGCATGGAGCCGTCGTTGTTCACGCGCGTCTACTGGACCCTCCTCGGCGCGCTGCGCGGACGCACCAACCGCAAGGGGATGCGGACGACTCTCGAGCGGATGAAGGCCGTGGTCGAAGGCGGCGGGGTCTCGTGACGGGCGCGAGCGCGCCCTCCTCGACCAACAGGTCGGCGATGCTCGAGAAGCTCGCCGACCTCGACGCGCAGCACGCGGTCGCGGTCGCCGGAGGCGGCTCGAGGTACGTCGACCGCCACCACGCCCGCGGGAAGCTGACCGCCCGCGAGCGGATCGAGCTGCTCGTCGACCCCGGGTCGGCCTTCCTCGAGCTGTCGCCGCTGGCCGGGTGGGGATCGGACTTCACCGTCGGTGCCTCCGTGGTCACCGGCATCGGCGTCGTCGAGGGCGTCGAGTGCATGATCAGCGCCAACGACCCCACCGTGAAGGGCGGCGCCTCGAACCCCTGGACGGTGAAGAAGATCTTCCGCGCCTCGCAGATCGCCGAGGAGAACAACCTGCCGACGATCTCGCTGGTCGAGTCCGGCGGCGCGGACCTGCCGACGCAGAAGGAGATCTTCATCCCGGGCGGCAAGCTGTTCCGCGACCTCACCCGGGCCTCTGCGCGTCGCCAACCCACCATCGCGCTGGTCTTCGGCAACTCGACGGCCGGCGGGGCGTACGTCCCCGGCATGAGCGACTACACCGTGTTCGTGCGGGGCGGGGCGAAGGTCTTCCTCGGCGGTCCACCGCTGGTGAAGATGGCGACCGGCGAGGAGTCCGACGACGAGTCGCTCGGCGGCGCTGAGATGCACGCCCGCGTGTCGGGGCTCGCCGACTACCTCGCCGAGGACGAGCACGACGCGATCCGGATCGGGCGGCGGATCGTGGCCCGGCTGAACCGGCGGAAGCCGGCTCTTCGCACCCGAGTTCCGGGGTTTGCACCCCGGATCTCTACCGTGAAGCAGGGCGGTCACCGGATATCCGGTGACTCCAGCCGGGCGCCCTTCGCCGAGCCCGACGCCGACCCCGAGGGTCTCCTCGACCTGATCCCGACCGACCTCAAGGAGCCGTTCGACCCACGCGAGGTCATCGTCCGCATCGTCGACGGGGTCTCCGAGCACAACGGGCGACCGTTCGACGAGTTCAAGCCGCTCTACGGCACCTCGCTGGTGACCGGGTGGGCGCAGCTCCACGGCCGCCCGATCGGCATCCTCGCCAACGCCCAGGGCGTGCTGTTCAGCGAGGAGGCGCAGAAGGCCACGCAGTTCATCCAGCTCGCCAACCAGACCCACACCCCGCTGCTCTTCCTGCACAACACCACCGGCTACATGGTCGGCAAGGACTACGAGCAGGGCGGCATCATCAAGCACGGCGCCATGATGATCAACGCCGTCTCCAACTCCACCGTCCCGCACCTCAGCGTGATCATGGGCGCGTCCTACGGCGCCGGCAACTACGGCATGAACGGCCGCGCCTTCGACCCGCGCTTCCTCTTCACCTGGCCGAGCGCGAAGTCCGCGGTGATGGGTCCGGCCCAGCTCGCGGGCGTGCTCTCGATCGTCGCCCGCGCCGCCGCCGAGGCGAAGGGCCGGCCGTACGACGAGGAGGGCGACGCCGGCATGCGCGCGATGGTCGAGCAGATGGTGGAGGAGCAGTCGCTGCCGTACGCCCTGTCCGGGATGCTCTACGACGACGGGGTCATCGACCCCCGCGACACCCGCACCGTGCTCGCAATCTGCCTCAGCGTCATCGAGAACACCGAGATCAAGGGCGCCGACGGATTCGGGGTGTTCCGGCCGTGATCAACCGACTGCTCGTCGCCAACCGCGGCGAGATCGCCCGCCGGGTCTTCGCCACCTGCCGGCGCCTCGGCATCGAGACCGTGGCCGTGCACTCCGACGCCGACGCGCACCTGCCGTTCGTGGCGGAGGCCGACCACGCCGTACGCCTCCCGGGAAACGCGCCCGCCGACACGTACCTGTGCATCGACCTCGTCGTCGAGGCGGCGCGGAGGTCCGGTGCCGACGCCGTCCACCCCGGCTACGGATTCCTGTCCGAGAACGCCGACTTCGCCCGCGCCGTCATCGACGCAGGCCTCACCTGGGTCGGCCCGCCGCCGGAGGCGATCGAGGCGATGGGCGACAAGGTCCGCGCGAAGCAGATCGCGGAGAAGGCGGGCGTTCCCGTCCTCTCCGCTCCGACGGAGCCGACCGAGGCCGACCTCCCCCTGCTGGTCAAGGCGTCGGCGGGCGGCGGTGGGCGCGGCATGCGCGTCGTCCGCACTCTCGACCGCCTCGACGCCGAGATCGAGGCCGCCCGCGCCGAGGCACTGTCCGCCTTCGGCGACGGCACCGTCTTCGTCGAGCCCTACGTCGAGGCCGGGCGACACGTCGAGGTGCAGGTCGTCGCCGACGAGTTCGGATTCGTCCACGTCTACGGCGACCGCGACTGCTCGGTCCAGCGGCGGCACCAGAAGGTGGTCGAGGAGGCGCCCGCACCGGGCATCAGCGACGAGGTCCGCTCCGCGCTGCACGCCGCGGCGCGGGACCTGGCGACGGCGGTGGGCTACGTCGGCGCCGGAACGGCGGAGTTCCTCTACGAGCCCGCCACCGGGCGCTTCTTCTTCCTCGAGATGAACACCCGCCTCCAGGTCGAGCACCCGGTGACGGAGCTGACGTTCGACGTCGACCTCGTCGAGCTCCAGCTGGGGGTGGCCGAGCACGAGAAGCTGCCCGCGCTCGTCGCCGACCGATCCCCCTCGGGCCACGCGATCGAGGTGCGCCTCTACGCCGAGGACGCGGCGTACGTCCCGCAGAGCGGGCGGCTGGTCACCTTCGACCTCCCCGCCGACACGGCGTTCGGGCCGCTCGACCGTGCCGGTGTGCGTGTCGACGCCGGCTTCGCGTCGGGCGACGAGGTGTCCACGTTCTACGACGCGATGCTGGCCAAGGTGATGGCCTGGGCGCCGACGCGCGAGCAGGCCGCCCGGATGCTCGTCGGCGCGCTGCGCCGGGCCCGCATCCACGGCGTCACTACCAACCGCGACCAACTCGTGGAGATCCTCACCGACCCGATCTTCGCGGCCGGCGAGATGACGACGACCTGGCTGGAGTCTCGTCCGATTTCCGCTGAGTCTCCCAGCGACTCACGTGCCAGCGGGCGTACGGCGGTCGTCGCCGGGGCGCTCATGCTCGCCGCCGACGACGCCGGGCGGCGTACGGTCCAGCGGGGCGTCCCCGCCGCCTGGCGCAACGTCGTCAGCCAGCCGCAGCGCACGGCGTTCGAGGGGCACGACCCGGTCGAGTGGTGGGGCACCCGCGACGGCTTCGTGGTCGACGGCGTGACCGTCCTCGAGGCGTCGCCGACCCACGTCCGCCTCGAGGTCGAGGGCGTCGTCGGGCGGTGGGACGGACTCATCGAGGTCGACCGGCGCAGCGGCACGCGTGAGGTGTACGTCGACGGGGCCGGTAGGTCCGTCCGGCTGCGGCCGCTGCCCCGCTTCGCCGATCCCGCCGACGCGGTGGCGAGCGGCTCGCTGCTCGCCCCGATGCCCGGCGCGGTCGTGGCGGTCAAGGTCGAGCCCGGCGCGACGGTCGTCGCGGGCGACGCCGTCCTGGTCCTCGAGGCCATGAAGATGCAGCACACCGTGACCGCCCCGCACGACGGCACGGTCACGGAGATCAACGTCGAGCCGGGTGCGCAGGTCGCGTCCGGGGAGGTCCTGGCAGTAGTCCACGAGTCACTCGGTGGTTGAGGTGCGAGCGAAGCGAGCGTCGAAACCACGTAGGAAGGAATGAGAATGACCAGCTTCACCGAGTCCGAGGAGCGCCAGGAGCTGCGGCGCCAGGTCGCCCGGCTGGCCAGCGGCTACGGCCGCGAGTGGTTCGTCGAGCGCGCCCGCTCCGGCGAGAAGACCACCGAGCTGTGGATGGAGATCGCCAAGGCGGGCTACCTCGGCATCAACGTGCCCGAGGAGTACGGCGGCGGTGGCGGCGGGATCGGCGACGTGGCCGCCGTGTGCGAGGAGCTCGCCGCGCAGGGCTGCCCGCTGCTGATGATGGTCGTCAGCCCGGCGATCTGCGGCACGGTGATCGCCCGCTACGGCACGGAGGAGCAGAAGCAGCGCTGGCTGCCCGGGATATGCGACGGAACGGCCACGATGGCCTTCGCGATCACCGAGCCCGACGCCGGCACCAACTCCCACAACATCACCACCACCGCCCGCCGCGACGGTGACGAGTGGGTGCTCAAGGGCCAGAAGATCTACATCTCCGGCGTCGACGAGGCCGAGAACGTCCTCGTCGTCGCCCGGGCGGAGGACACGCGGACCGGCAAGCTCAAGCCGTGCCTGTTCGTCGTGCCGACCGACGCGGCGGGCGTCGAGTTCACCGCCATCCCGATGGAGATCGTCAGCCCGGAGAAGCAGTTCCAGGTCTTCATCGACGACGTACGCCTCCCGGCCGACGCGCTCGTCGGCGACGAGGACGGTGGCCTCGTGCAGCTGTTCGCGGGCCTCAACCCCGAGCGGATCATGGCGGCCTCGTTCTCGACCGGGCTGGCGCGCCACGCCCTCGAGAAGGCGTCCGCGTACGCCAGGGAGCGCACCGTCTTCAAGGCCCCCATCGGGTCGCACCAGGCGATCGCCCACCCGCTCGCGATGGCGCACATCGAGACCGAGCTGGCCCGCCTGATGACCCAGAAGGCGTCCGCGCTGGTCGACGCCGGCGACGACATGGCGGCCGGCGAGGCGGCCAACATGGCCAAGTACGCCGCAGCCGAGGCGGCCGTCCACGCGGTCGACGCGGCCGTGCAGACCCACGGCGGCAACGGCATCACCCAGGAGTACGGCATGGCCGGGCTGCTGGTCGCGGCGCGGGCCGGGCGGATCGCGCCGGTGAGCCGGGAGATGATCCTGAACTTCGTCGCGATGCACTCGCTGGGGCTGCCCAAGTCCTACTGACGTCCTCAGCGTCATACCGATCCGAACGCATCGCTGCGGGTCGGTATGACGCTCGGTGGCAGGATCCTCCGCGTGAGGTCTCGGGGGTGGTGGGCGCTGCTGGGCCTCGGCGTCGCGCTGATGGTGGCGGCGAGCCTGTGGGCTCCGCCGCAGCCCGAGCTCGTCTCCGGCGGAGCGTGCAACGTCGCCCCGTGCGGCACGCTCGAGGACCCCGAGCGCTGGTGGACGGCCTGGTGGCTCTGGCTCGCCGGTGCGGTCGTGGCGCTGCCGGCCGCCGCGCTCGGCGTACGCCCCTCGCGCCCGTCGCGGTGGCCGGTCCTGCTGGCCGCGGTGATCGTGGTGCCGGCTCTGCTGGTGTCCGTCGCGTTCCTCGCCCTGATGGTCTCGCTCGTCACCTCCGTGCACGGCGCGGCGACGACCGCGGTCGTGCTCCTGCTCATGCCCCCGCTCGCGGCGGTGAGCAGCTGGATCCGGCACGCGGGCGGCTCGAGCGCCCCGAGGCGCACAACGTAGGCAGTTGGGGACACCGAGGCCGAGGCTGAGCGTGGGCACGGGCGTTCACGAGGTGAACTGCCTTCTGGAGTCACCCGGTGTGGGACGACTCCGACATCCAGTGGTCCGCCCGGTCGGCGGCGACACCGGGGCCGGCCACGACCACGAGGAGCAGCGCCACCCACCTCGTGGCGCGACCCTGGCTCAGACGACCCTCACCCCAGCGGCGGGATGTTCGCGTTCCCCCGGAAGACGTTGTCCGGGTCCCATGCCGTCTTCAGCGTCCGTAGCCGCGACCACTGCTGCGGGCTGTACGCCTCCTGCACCCGGGCCTGCGCGTCGTCGCTGGTGAAGTTCACGTACACGCCGCGGCTGTGCGGGGCGAGGGCGTCGAAGAAGCCACGGACCCACGAGCGGTGCCGGTCGGCGTCGCCGGCCTGCTCCGGCAGCCACGAGGCGACGATGTTGATGTCGTGGCTGGCGTCGCGGTGGGGGAACGCGGTGGCGTCCTCGGGGACCCGGCTCATCGCGCCGCCGAAGCTGAAGATCGGCACGGTCGAGAGCGGGCTGCTGATCGTCGCGAGGTGCTCGCAGATCGTGTCGATCACCGCGTCGGTGAGCGGGCCGAGGCGGTGCGACTTCCAGTAGTAGTGCCGCCCGTGCGGCACCGCGGGGTCGAGGAACTTCTGGTGTGCCACGTACGGCTTCGGCGCGATCGTGTCGAGCACGGGACTGGCCAACGCGCGCACCGGCGCCAGCACCCGCTCGCCCTCGTCGACCGGGCCGGCGTACGTCGCCACCAGGCCGATGATCGGCCGACCGTGCAGGTGCTCGGGGAAGAGCGGCAGCGCCGGGGCCAGTCGCAGGTTGGCCATCAGCCCGACCTCGTCGGGCGCGTCGGCGATGAAGTCGCGCAGGAACGCGAGCACGGTCGGCGCCTGGTCGGCCGGCCACGCGACCAGCCCGGCGAGGACCGTCGGGCCGAGCGGCTGCAGGTCGAAGGTGAAGTCGGTGACGACCCCGAAGTTGCCGCCCCCGCCGCGCAGGCCCCAGAACAGGTCGGGGTTCTCCTCCGCCGAGGCCCCCACGATCTCACCGCCGGCGGTGACGACCTGGCAGGACCGCAGCGCGTCGATCGCCAGGCCCGTCTTGCGCATCAGGTGCCCGATGCCGCCGCCGAGCGTCAGCCCGCCGATCCCGGTGTGGCTGATGTAGCCGCTCGTCATGGCCAGCCCGAAGGCCTGGCTCTCCCGGTCGACGTGGGCGTTGAGGGCCCCGCCCTGGGCGGAGACCGTACTGGCCGCCGGGTCGACGACGGTGCCGCGCATGCCGGACAGGTCGACGACGACGCCGTCGTCGACCAGCGCGTGGCCGGCGATCCCGTGACCACCCCCGCGTACGGCCACGGGCAGGTCGTGCTCCCGTGCCCAGCGCAGCGCCGCAGCGACGTCGCTGGCTCCCTGGCAGCGGGCGAGCAGGGCGGGGCGGCGGTCGATCTCGCCGTTCCAGATGCGGCGCTGCTCGTCGTACGCCGGGTGGTCGGGGCCGACGAGCTCGCCGGCGAAGTCGCCGACGAGGGCCTCGGTGGTGGGCATCTCGAGCGTGGTCATGGGTCTCTCCTCCGTCAGTGGGTGGTGCCCGACCAGCGTCGGTCGGCCGAGGAGGAGCGCGCGAGTATCGATCCTGTACTGGTACAGAACCCATAGCGGTCCTACCGTCAGGAGATGGCAACCACCTACGGTCAGTTCTGCCCAGTGGCGATGGCCTCGGAGGTGCTCACCGAGAGGTGGACGCCGCTCGTGGTCCGCGAGCTCCTGTGCGGCAGCACGCGCTTCAACGACCTCCGTCGCGGGGTCCCGCTCATGTCGCCGGCCCTGCTGTCCAAGCGGCTCAAGACGCTCGAGCGCGTCGGCGTCGTCGACCACGTCGGCGGCGAGTACCACCTCACCGCGGCCGGGGAGGAGCTGCGGCCGGTCATCGAGTCGCTGGGCATGTGGGGCCAGCGCTGGGCGCGGGGCGACGTGATCGCCAAGCACTACGACGCCTCGCTGCTCATGTGGGACATCCACCGCAACGTCGACACCGGAGCCCTGCCCGAGCAGCGGGTCGTCGTGCACTTCCACCTCCGGGGCTCGAGCGACAAGAAGAGCCACTTCTGGCTGGTGCTCGAGTCGCCGACCGTCGACCTCTGCCTGACCGACCCGGGCCACGACGTCGACGTGGAGGTCGCGGGCCACATCGAGACGATGGTCGACTACTGGATGGGCCGCCGGGACCTCCTCGGGGCCGTGCGGGCCGGGGACCTCGCGATCGCCGGACCGCGGCCACTCGTACGGGCGCTGCCGACGTGGTTCACCCGCAGCACCTTCGCGGACGTGCCGCTCCCCGAGGGTGCGTGACTGTCGGACGCGTTTGGCAGGATCACGCCGTGGCCCTCGCTGACCGACCGCTCGTGCCCGAGGCGTGGGTGCTGCGCATCGACGCCGTGCTGGGCCGGCTGCCGCGCTGCACGCAGGAGGCCGCCTGGACCGGTACGCGGTGGCGCGTCGGCGGAGCGACGGTGGCCCACGTCTTCGGCGGCGAGGACCAGGTCTTCCGGATCACCTTCCGCGGCGAGCCCGACGAGGTCGCCGCCTTCGAGCACATGGGTGATCCCTACTTCCGCTCCGGCTGGGGCGGCAACGTGATCGGGATGCTGCTCGACGAGGACGCCGGGATCGACTGGGACGAGCTCGCCGAGCTGCTCGTCGACTCCTACTGCCTCCAGGCACCCGCCCACCTCGCGCAGCAGGTGGAGCGCCCGGGGGCCGAGCGCGACTGAGGGCCACCGTCAGGCCACGCTCGGCAGGATGGACGCATGACCGCGACGCGCCAGGGCCGACTCGTCGGTCTCGACGTGGCCCGGTGCCTGGCGCTGCTCGGCATGGTCGCGACCCACGTGCTCGACGCCCGCACCCCCGACGGCGAGCTCGCGACCGCGCAGTGGCTGGCCGGCGGCCGGGCCTCGGCGCTGTTCGCGGTGCTGGCAGGGGTGAGCCTGGCGCTGATGACCCGCGAGCCGCTCCGCGGGCGTCCGCTCGCGCTCCGCTCGCTCGGGATCGTCGGCCGGGCCCTGCTGGTCGCGCTGCTCGGGCTGGCGCTCGGCGGCCTCGACAGCGGCATCGCGGTGATCCTCACCTACTACGGCGTGCTCTTCGTGCTCGCCCTGCCGTTCACGCTGATGCGCGTACGCACCCTGGTGCCGCTCACCGTCGCCTGGGTGGTCGTCGCGCCCGTGGTCTCCCACCTCGTCCGCCCCGACCTGCCGGAGCGCGGCTTCGAGAGCCCCACCTTCGCGCAGCTGGCCGACCCCGGGCAGCTCGCCTCCGAGCTCCTGCTCACCGGCTACTACCCCGTCGTGCCGTGGCTGGCCTACCTCCTGGCGGGGATCGCGCTCGGCCGGCTCGACCTGCGCGACACGTCCCTGCTCGGCGCGCTCGCCCTCGGCGGCCTCGGCACCGCGGTGCTCGCCACCCGCGTCTCGGCCTCCCTCGTCGACCCGGCGGTCGCCTCGGAGAACGCGACCGGGATGTTCGGCGTGACGCCGGCGGACGGGGACTGGGACTGGCTGCTGGTCGTCGCTCCGCACTCGGCGACACCGTTCGACCTCGGGCAGACGATCGGCAGCGCGGTGCTGGTGATCGCGACCTGCCTGCTCCTCGAGCGACTCCTGCCCCGCCCGGCGACGGCCGTGCTGGGCGTCGTCCTCGGGGCCGGCGCGGCGACGCTCACCCTCTACTCCCTGCACGTCGTGATGCGCACGCCGTCGGTCTGGCCGGAGGAGGAGCCGTCGGCGTACGCCACCCACGTCGTCGTGCTGCTCACCCTCGGCGCGGCGCTCCGGCTGCTCGGTCGCCGCGGACCGCTGGAGGCTGTCGCCGGGCTGCCGGTCCGCCTGGCGCGGTCGGTGGCCGCCGCCGACACCGCCCGTACGCCTCAGCGCAGCGGCACGAACCGGTAGCGCCCGTGCTCGGTCACGACCGGACCGGGCAGCGTCACCCGCAGCATC
>JAESGW010000888.1_pt1 | contig 11085 bp, 11 predicted proteins | sample 9269791 | NCBI WGS metagenome assembly JAESGW01 (sample SAMN16773120, study PRJNA677053) | algae metagenome | isolation source: Aphanocapsa lilacina HA4352-LM1 and co-occurring heterotrophs from near cave... | place: USA: Maniniholo cave, near Haena, Kauai, HI | collected 2009-07-28 | reverse complement strand
AGGCGGGAGGCATACCGGCACGACAATGACTGCGGACGAACGGTGCCCCACCCAGGAAGGGTGGGGCACCGTGTCATGCGTGGCATCAGGGGTATTCCCGGTCGCGGGATTGCCGTGCCGTGACCGTTCCGCCAGTTCGGGCCGGGGCTCAGGTCACGATGATCGTTCCCTGCATGCCCGGATGGTACGCGCACAGGTAGGTGTATTCCCCGGGAGTGTCGAATGTCTGGCTGAATGCAGCGCCCTCGTCCATGCGGCCGGAATCGAAGAGGCCATCGGTGCTCGTGACCGTGTGCGGCGTGGCGTCGTTGTTGGTCCAGACCACGGTCGTGCCCGCGCTGATCTCGAGCGTTGGCTGCTCGAAGGCGAATTCCTGGATGGCCATTGTCACTTCGGCCCCTGCGGCGGCATCGGGCGATCCTGTCGCGGTCGACGTACCGCCGCACGTTGATGCCGCATCGGCGATTCCCGTAACCGATACCGGCGCGGCAGCCAGGTCGATTCGCATCAGGATGCCGAGTCCGGCGCCCCGGTCATCACCGAAGGCCGGTCCCGATACGTACAGCGAGCCATCGTCGGCGAAGCCGAGATACACCGGGTAGTCGATGCCGGTGACGACCTCCTCGAGGCTGTCCGGGCCGGTCTGGCGCACGATCCGGCCGGTTCCCGGGTTGAGGTACGGAGGGTCGTCCGAATTGTTCGTCGCCATCTCGGCGGCGTGCAGGACGCCATCCGGTCCCATCACCAGGTCGGTCACCGCGGTCAGGCCGGTCCAGTGGTCGGTCACGGTGCCATCGGCGGTGACGTGCACCACTTTCGATGCACCGTCCGGGAACGGCACAACGGTTTCGAAGGTGACGTAGGCTCCGGCATCGCCGTCGAGCGCGATGCCGGTGGGCACCATGTGATCCACCGAGAGATCGGCGATTTCCTCGATCTGCCCATCGGGTGTGACCGTCAGCAATCGCCCTCCCACGGCCTCGGTGACCCACAGCCGGTCGGTCCCGGCTTCCAGGTCGAACCACGAGCCATTGGGGTCGTAGTCCCACGGGATGAAGACCGGTGGGTTCTCGGAATTCCAGGTACCGAGGTCGGCAACCAGTTCCCAGGTTCCATCCGCCAGGATGCGGTAGATGCCGTTGGGCGCCTCGGGATTTCCCCAGCTCGCGCTGCCGCCGCCGCTGAGGGCATACAGCTCGTCGTTGAAGACCACGACGTCCATGATTCCCCAGGTCCAGCCCGGATCGGCCCAGTAGCCAGAGGGCAGCCCGTCGATCACGGGCGATGTGCAACCGTCGGCAACGGTCACGATGCTGGAGGTCTCGCCGCCGTAGAAGGGGTAGGGGGTCGCCTCGACCACGATTTGCTCCTCGCCGCCGGTGCCGGCGAGTGCGAGGTGAAGGCTGCCGTCGGCGGTCCAGGTGAAGCCCCGCGGATTGGTGAGTCCGTTGGCAACCACGGTCACGCCATCGTCCAGCGGGGCCACCTCCTGGGTGGCCGAGGAAAGCGGTGCGAGGGCCATCAGGCCAAGGCAGAGCAGATAGACCGGCAGCAGGTGAACGAGGAGTTTCCGTCGCATGGTGGTGTCCTCCCATGATGGGTAAGGTGCGAACGCGAATGGAGTGATTGGGGCCCGGCATATGGGGGCCGCGGCCAGCAGGGCAGGTCGTGCCCCCGGCGGCGTTATCGACGACCGAAACTTGAAGTTCTCCGGGGTGTGGGCTCCTCCTGTCCGTTGCACCTCTCTCCGAATCTGCCCTGACGTTAGGCGTCGCACGTCAAGGGATCGTCAATGGCGTTGGACGGGGATCCGGGGCCGTCGCGGTACGGCGTCAGCACACCGTTCCCGAACGAGGTTGGTGATGCAGGGAGGGTAGGGCGTCGATGGTCCGCAGACGGGCGCCGAAGGTGCATCATGACGACGCACTGTTCGGGCGCAGGAGTCGTCAGGTGCCGTGGGAGCGGGATCGAGGACGATCGGAATGACCGCCATCAGGCGTTTGGGAGTCCATCGCATATGATGAGGTTCGGTCACAGGAGGCATCCATGGAACGCGTGCGAGCGCAATGGCGCCGGGACGGCGAGATCGTGCCGGCGTTGCGGGATGGGGATGTGCTGGGCTGGGATTACCTGGCGCCCGATACGGGCACGATCGGGCGCAGCTACGTGCTGCTCGATTTCGGCGTGAAGCTGACGATCCCGCCGATCTGGATTCAACGCGGCGACCCGATCTGGTACGTGGATCTCGCGATCGTGACGCGCGAGGATGATCTCTATCGCGTCGTCGATCTCGACCTCGATGTCTTCGTGCCGACCGACGGCCGGCCGTACCGCATGCTCGACCTCGACGAGTTCGCCGACGCGATCGAAGACGGCGAATTCACCCTCGCGGAAGCCATCGACGGCCTGCGGCGCTGGCAACGATTCCTGGACACCCACCTGCACCGGTTCGGACCGGGCGATGTGCAACCCGGCTGGCGTGATTTTCCGCCGGCGGCCATCGCCTCGATGGCGGAGCTGCGGCACGATGCCTTCACGGCACGGGCGTGACCGCGGACCGGCGAACGGGAAGCCCTTGAAACGAATCCGCGCGGCGGTGTCGGATCGGGGCACGGCTGTTCGTGGTAAGGGTGAGGGTTGCCCACCTGGGGCGACCACGGGAAAGGAAACCACGACATGCAGCTGACAGTGACCACCAACGTCTCGGTGGACGGCGTGATGCAGGGCCTGGGCGGCGCGGAGGAGGATCGCCGCGGCGGCTTCGACCGCGGCGGCTGGGCCATTCCCCTGCTCGATCCCGAAGCCGGGGACCATCTCAACGAAATCTACGGCGGCGCGGCCGCGTTCCTGTTCGGCCGGCGGACGTACGAAATCTTCGCCGGCTCGTGGGGTACCGGCGCCTGGGGCGAGCGGCAGGGTGACAACCCGGTCTCGGAGGCGCTGAACAACCGGCCCAAATACGTGGTCTCAACCACCCTCACCGACCCGCAGTGGGCGGGCACGACCATCCTGACCGGCGACATCGCCGCGGCCATCCGTGAGTTGAAGGCGCAGCACGAGGGGGACCTGGTGGTGCCCGGCAGCGGGGTCCTCGTCCGCTGGCTGCTCGCCAATGACCTCGTCGACCAGCTCGACCTGCTCATCTATCCCGTCGTCATTGGCCAGGGCACCCGGCTTTTCCCGGAGACCGGTCCGGACCGGGCGCTCGATCTGGTCAGTTCGCGCACCACCTCCGGGGGCATCACCATCCAGGCCTACCGGCTGGCCGGGCGCCCGCGCTACGCAACTGACTGAATCACGGCACATGGACCAGGTAACGATCGTCGCGCCCGATCAGGTGCACAGAGGGAGAATATCGTGACCGCGACCTACACCTTCGACGTCTTTTCCAGCCTCGACGGCTTCGGCTCCAACCGCGGTGACTGGGGCGGCTACTGGGGCAAGGAGGGCCCCGAGCTCCTCGACCATCGCTTCGCCGTGTACGGTACAGCGCAACGGATGGTGTTCGGAGCCAACACCTTTCGGCAGTTCGTGCGCTGGACGCGTGCGAGCACCGAGCCTGACGCGGCTGAGGTGCCTGAATCGTGGGGCACCCGGTTGAGGAACCTGCCGGCAACCGTGATCTCGACCACCCTGGCCGGCCCGCTCGACTGGCCGGACGCGACCCTCGTGAGCGGCGACGCCGTCGATGTCGTGGCACGGCTCAAGGAGGAGTCCGGGGTGCCGTTGCGCTCCCACGGTAGCCTGGCGATGAACCGGGCGCTGATGGATGCCGGCCTGGTGGATTTCGTTCAGGTGACACTCTTCCCGGTGATCACGGGCCAGACCGGGGAAAGGCCAATCTTCCAGGATGCGGCCGACTTCGACCTCGAGCTGATCGAGTGCCGGACGCTCGATGGCCGCACGCAAGAGCTCATCTACCGACCCACCCTGCATCTGTGAATCCGGTCCATCCAGAGGGTGGTGTCGGATTCGGGGAGATTCGTTCGTTGTACTGGCAAGGGGCCGCTCACGAGGGCGACCCACACCACAGGAGAAGATCCGAGATGCACTACCTGGTTTCCGTGATCGATGACGGGCAGGCGCTCGCCGCCAACAGCGAGTCCTCCGCAACCGCCAGCGAGATGGCGGCCATCGACGCGTTCAACGACCGGCTCCGGGACGGAGGCTACTGGGTCTACGCCAACGGCCTCGCCGCGCCCGAGTCGGCGACCGTCATCGACAACCGGGGTGAGGAGCCCCTGATCACCGATGGGCCGTTCCTGGAGTCGAAAGAGTTCCTCGCCGGGTTCTGGATCATCGAGGCACCCGACCTCGACGTCGCCCTCAGGCTTGCCGCCGAAGGGTCGCGGGCCTGCAACCGGAGGGTCGAGGTGCGGCCGACGCACGATCACACGGAGAACGCATGACCGACGCCCAGGCGGAGATCGCCCGCACCCACCATCAGGAATGGGCGCGGGTGGTCGCCGCCCTGGCCCGGCGTTTCGGTGACCTCGACATCGCCGAGGAGGCGGCGGCCGAGGCGTTCGCGATCGCCGTCGAGCGGTGGCCGGCCGGCGGCGTGCCTCCCAACCCGGGAGCCTGGCTGACCACCACCGCCAACCGCAGGGCCATCGACCGCCTCCGGCGCGAGAGCAAGCGCGTCGGCAAGTACAGGGAGGCTCATATGGCGTTCGATGAGGACCCGTCCGAGCCACCAGGAGCGATCGACGACGATCGGCTCAGGCTGATCTTCACCTGCTGTCATCCGGCCCTCGCGATGGAGGCGCGCGTGGCGCTGACGCTGCGCATGGTCGGTGGCCTCACCATGCCCGAGATCGCACGTGCCTTCCTGGTGCGGGAAACCGCCATGGAGCGGCGGATCACCCGTGCGAAGGGCAAGATCAGGGCGGCTCGCATCCCGTACCGGGTACCGTCCGCGGACGATCTGCCGTCTCGCGTCACTGGCGTCCTTGCCGTCCTCTTCCTCATCTTCAACGAAGGCTACCTGGCCACTGGCCCCGGCACTGACCCTGTACGTCACGACCTGACCGCCGAGGCGATCCGGCTCACGCGGCTGCTCCGTGCCCTCATGCCGGATAACGGCGAGGTGGCCGGGCTGCTGGCGCTGATGCTGCTCATCGAGGCCCGCCGCCCGGCCCGGGTATCGGCGGGCGGCGAACTGGTCACGCTCGACGAGCAGGACCGGGAGGCGTGGGACGCGGCGCTGATCGCCGAGGGTCATCGGTTGGTACGCGAGCGACTGGCCGCCGGGGTGGCTCCGGGGCGCTACCAGATCCTGGCCGCCATCAACGCCGTGCACACCTCCGCCCGCCATGCCCGCGATACCGACTGGTTTCAGGTCGTCGCACTCTACGACCAACTCGTTCGCCTCGACCCTTCGCCGGTCATCGCCCTCAACCGCGCCATCGCCGTTGGCGAAATCGACGGTCCGAACGTGGCCCTGGCGATCGTCGACGGACTGGAGGATGCGTTGAACGGCTATCACGCCTGGCACGCCACCCGGGCCGACCTCCTGCGCCGGCTGGGCCGCGATCAGGAGTCGCGCGCGGCGTACGACAGGGCGGTCCAACTGGCCGGCAACAGCGCCGAAATCGCCTCCCTCACCCGCCGCCGCAACCAGATGAAGCTGACATAAAAATGTGTGAGGCTCGACGCGTACGGAGTACCTGGGTTCGCCGCGGGCACCCGTGGTTGCGGGAACGATGGGCTTGCACCCTCGGAAGGTGTCTTGTCGGGTTGCGGCCGCGCACTGGAGAGCGTCAAGGCGCAGCCAGGCAATGGCGGAACGAGCGCGAAGCTCCCTCCGCCCGGTCTTCGGGACATGCGAATTGCCTTGTGTCCGGCAGAAACATCCGTTTCTGCCCGCAATCCGTAGTCTGCATCAGTGATTCATGAATCGATGGGACAGGCAGGCCAACGGCAGGCAGGGCAATCTGGGATGGAGGAGTACCCATGAGGTTTCCGTTCGTTACGTTCCGGCACACACGACGGACGTTCCTGGCCGGGGTCGCGGCCGCCGCGGCCACGCGGCTTCCGAAGATGTCGTCCGCCCAGGCCGCCCCGTCGATCGCCTGGGAGCGCATTGGCGAAGACGCGGCCGGGCCGGCTCCACGGTGGGACCACGCCCTGGTGGCCGATGCCGAGCGCGGGCGGCTGATCCTGTTTGGCGGGCGTGACGCAGCCGGCGCCGCCCTTGGCGACACCTGGATATTCGATATCGAGAGCGCGGTCTGGACCGAGCTGTCCGGCGAGCAGCCAGGCGCCCGGTTTGGCGTGGCCGCAGCCGTCGACGAGGGCGGCGGCAGCGTCTACCTCTTCGGTGGCCAGGTTGGCGACACCTTTTTCAACGATACCTGGCGGTACGACCTGGCCACCGACGTATGGGAGGCGGTCGATCTCGGGGATGGCGTGGCGCCGAGTCCCCGCTACGGCCTTGGCGGCGTGGTCGACGATGCGGGCCGGTTCATCATCTCCCACGGGTTCACCTTCGACGGACGGTTCGACGACACCTGGGCGTTCGATCCGGCTGGGGGCGGCTGGGCCGACATCTCTCCCCCGGCGGACGCCCGGCCCATGCAGCGATGCCTGCACGAGCAGGTGTGGGATGCCGAGTCGGGGCGGATGCTGCTGTACGCCGGGTGCTCCTCCGGGTTCGGTCCGTGCCCCCAGGGCGATGCCTGGACCTTCGATCCGGTGCTTGGTTCATGGAGCGAGGTTACCCCGGCCACAGGACCGGACGCGCGCTCCAATCCGGCCATGACCCGGTCGCCGGCAGGGTCGGCGACGCTGCTGGTCGGCGGGCTGACGGAGGCGGGGTACGCCGGCGATGCGTGGGTCGGGACCCTGACGGACGGCGCGTTCGCCTGGACGGCGGTGCAGCCGGGCGGGGAGGCGCCGTCGCCACGAGCCAGCCACGACATGGCGATGCTCGGGGACCGGGTCTTCCTGTTCGGCGGTACGGGTGACGCCGGCCCGCTTGGCGACCTGTGGAGCGCGACGCTGGCGTAGCGCCGAAAGCGAGTGACGCACCTCGCCGCGGATCCCCTGCTTGCCTGTGATGTCAATTTGTCGCCCAAGCCCAATCGTACGGCAACTTGACCTTAGTCCGCGACCATGGAGGCGCCGTCGGGGCGTTCGGCGGTCTTGACCGGAGCGTGGAGGGCGCGGATCGGAAGCACGACCGGGCAGATGCGCTCATGAAGCATCTCGAACAGGTTCAAGCGTGTGGCGGTCAAGCAGCAAGACGTCCAGATCGGGCACCCGGGTGTAGTCGGTGTCGGTCGTCACGACGGTCAGTCCTCGCTCCAGCGCAGTGGCCGCGATCAGGATATCGACGTCACCGATCAGTCCGGGGCCGTAGGGCGAACGCAGTTGACGCCGGATCGTCGCATAGCGCCGCTGCGTGGCATATGTAAGGAAATAGGGAGTGATGTCGCGGAGCAGGCTTCGAAGTTGAGCGTCCCGCGTCGAGAAGTCCGACTGGCCCTGAAGGTATTCAACGATTTCGCCGTACACCAGAATGCTGGTTGCGACTTCGTGTTCCTCCAACCAAGGGGCGACCAAGGCGACCGCGTTGGGTCGCCCTTGAAGATAGCCGACCAAGGGCGTGGTATCGAGAAGGAATCGCCTCACAGATCGTCGATCGGCGGCGTCGGGACGCTTTCATGCCGGATCCGCTCAAGCTCCCTAAGGGTCTCCTCCCAATCGAGATCGCTCCAGGCCCCCGCCAAGTCCCGGGCGTCGGCGGCCGTCAGGGTCGCGACCGCCGCATCGGCCTCGGCTTCGTCGGTGAAATAGCGCGCAACCTCGTGGCCGTCCTCGATCAGTACGATACCAATAAGCGGCTGATCCGGACGGACCGCGAGACTGGTAGCGTTGGTTGGTTGTTGCCCTGCTGCCATTGAAACGTGCCTCCATACACCAGAAGCATAGCAAAGCGCTGCACAGATTCGAGGCAAGTACGGGATTCACTAAGGTGAGGTGCGATCGAAGCAACCGACCGCTTTCCTCCAGTCGGCCAGTCGCAATCCCATGAGGGTCGGCTAACCCACCCGGGATGATGACCCGAGCGTTCGTCTCGCCAGGTCGGCAAGTTCTCGGCCTTGCATCGTGGACACCAGTCCCCCGTCGGCGTCCTCGACTTAGAGCACAAGCGTATCCGTATCGTGTGGCCCGTTGTGGATGGGACGCTGCAGATAAGCAATGTTATCGCTATTGGCAACACTCTAGCACTTGCAATTTGAGTTCTCTAAGGCGTTGAGCTCTTCGCAGTCTCAAAACCATCAAGCATCCGATGGAGCAGATCAGCGAAGAGGAGTTGTTCTGCGGCGAGTGTCGGGTCATCATAATCGACAGTCCGATGACTGAGCGGATTCTTAAAGGCGCCCATCGCACCAGCATAGAGTTCCATGATCGCGCGGCGCTCTCCAAGCACCAGGGATGTGTCCGTCAGTGGACCGCTGTCCGGATTGAAGGCGAGGCGCATCAGGTTGTCGCCCAAAGTTTTGGCAGGAAATCCCCCAGCATCGCGAACACGGATCTCCAGCTCCTTGAATGCCTCATGCACTGCAGAACCATATGCGCCGATAGCGAACTGGATACGCGCTTTGGACTCGATGCGGGGATGCAACGATGTCGCAATCAATCGCTCAGCCCGGAGAACATGCATCGGGTTATCAAGCTTCAGGATTTCTCCACCTTTTCGCGAGATAACCCGATGACCTTCGAGAGTTTGACCAGATGGCATCTCCCACCCAAATCCGGCATTGACGGTCAGACCATTGCTGAACAGCCAGTCCCAGGCTTCGTTGATGGCATGGAGTACTTCGGGCCGATTATAGCCTGTGCCCATCGACCAGACCTGGCCGTTCAATCCCACCAATTGAAGCCGGTGAACGGGACGATTGTGTGCCCGTTCAATGCATCCCAAGAGCGAAAGACCCAGCACTTCGAGAGGGAGTAGGGGAATCTGATCTGCAGGAGGGGGCCAGTCCATTGTTCACCAATCGGATAAGCGCGGGGTGCAATAAGCTTGGTAGTGTCGCATCCTGCATGGCCGGAGTACCCAGAGTATACCTAGTCAGCCCGCAGATTAGTCCAGACATAAGCCCGTATTACGGACAATTTGCATTCGCCGTAGGGCATCCAGATTTGTTGGGAAGAGTTGTTCAGTCCGCGACCATGGTGGCGCCGTCGGGGCGTTCGGCGGTCGTGGCCGGGGCGTGGAGGGCGCGGAGCGGGAGCACCACCGGGCAGCCGGTCTCGGCGTCGATCAGGACCTCGGCCTCGATCTCGAAGACCTCGCGCAAGAGCTGGGGCGTGAGGACCTCGACGGGCGTGCCGACCGCCATCACCTTCCCTTCCTTCATCGCCACGATCGTGTCCGAGTAGCGCGCCGCCAGGTTGAGGTCGTGGAGGATCATCACCACCGTCCGGCCCTCCTCGCGGTTGAGGCGGTGGGCCAGGTCGAGCAGGTCGAGCTGGGCCGAAATGTCGAGGAACGTGGTTGGCTCGTCGAGCAGGATCACCGGCGTGTTCTGGGCCAGGCACATCGCGAACCAGCAGCGCTGGCGCTGACCGCCGGAGAGGGTGTCGACCTCCCGGTAGCGCAGGTCGGTCAGGTTGGCGCGGTGGAGCGCGTCCGACACGATCGCCTCGTCTTCAATAGACCACTGGCGGAAGAGCCCCTGGTGCGGGATGCGGCCGGCCGCGACCATGTCCTCGACCAGGAAGCCCGAGGGCGGTGCCTGGCCCTGGGAGAGCAGGGCCAGGCGCCGGGCGAACTGCCGGTGCGAGCCCTTGTGGACGACCTTGTCGCCGAGTTTGATGTTCCCCTTGCCGGGGTCGAGCAGGCGGGCGCAGGTGCGGACCAGCGTCGATTTGCCGCAAGCGTTGGGCCCGATGATCGACGTCACCTTCCCGGCTTCGAGCTCGACGGTCAGGTTGTCGAGCACGATGTGCTTCCCGTAGCCGGTGTTGATGCCGTTGACCGAGAAACCGCCGCCCGTGCCGGGTACCGCGCACTCGCCCGGCAGGTTCTCGCTGCGCGGCAGGCAAAACGGGCCGTCGAGGTTCGGGTGCTGGTGAATGTCGCACTCGACGCCGTAGACCTCACGGAGCAGGACCGGCTCGACGATCTCCTCCGGCGTGCCTTCTTTCAGGATCCGGCCCTCGCGCATCGCCACCATGTGGTGGCTGGCGCGCGCCGCCTCGTTGATGTCGTGCAGCACCATCACCACCGTCCGGCCGTCCTCGCGGTTCAGCTTCCTGACGAGGTCGATGATTTCGAGCTGGTGGGGGATGTCGAGGAAGGTCGTCGGCTCGTCGAGCAGCAGGAGAGGAGTGTCCTGGGCGATCGCCATCGCGATCCAGGCCCGTTGCCGCTGGCCGCCACTGAGCTGATCGACCGGGCGCTCGCGCAGTTCCTCCATCCCGGTCAGGGCCAGGGCGTGGTCGACCGCGTCGTTGTCCGCCTTCGTCGGCGGCTGCATGAACGCCTGGTGCGGGTAGCGGCCGCGCCGGACAAGGTCGGCGACCGTGATGCCGGGCACCACCACCGCCTGCTGCGAAAGCAGCCCGAGCCGCTTGGCGACCTCGCGCGTGGGGTAGTGATGGATCACCTGACCATCGAGCAGCACCGAGCCTTCCGTCGGACGCAGGAGCCGGGCCAGCGATTTGAGCAGGGTCGATTTGCCGCAGCCGTTGGGACCGATGATCGTCGTGATCTTGCCGTCGGGCACGGTCAGGCTCAGGTCGTGGACGACCCGGGATTCCCCGTAGCCGAGCGATACGTTCTCCGACAGCAGTCTCGACATCGATTAGACCCTCGCGTTCGAGCGGTAGAGCAGATAGAGGAAGTAGGGCGCGCCAACCGCGGCGGTGACGATCCCGACCGGCAGCGTGACCGGCAGGAAGTGCTGGGAGACGACGTCGGCGAAGAGGAGGAAAGTGGCCCCGAGCACGCCCGTGAAGAGCATGACCGATCCCGAGAGCGGGCCGGCCAGCATCCGGGCCACATGGGGGATCATCAGGGCCACGACCCCGATCGGGCCCGCGATCGAGACCGCGACCGCCGCCAGCCCG
>JAESGW010000887.1_pt1 | contig 11106 bp, 10 predicted proteins | sample 9269791 | NCBI WGS metagenome assembly JAESGW01 (sample SAMN16773120, study PRJNA677053) | algae metagenome | isolation source: Aphanocapsa lilacina HA4352-LM1 and co-occurring heterotrophs from near cave... | place: USA: Maniniholo cave, near Haena, Kauai, HI | collected 2009-07-28 | reverse complement strand
AGGAGGAGGCTGAGGTCGCGCGCCAGGAAGCGCGTGAGGGCCCCGTCGGAGCTGGCCTCGAGGTGCATCCCCGACGGGGTCTCGAGCCGGTGGCGAGGACGGGTGCCGGGCCTGTGGATGGTCCGCATGGTCGTCATGCCTACCAGCCGTGAGGGGCCGAGTCAGGCCCGTGGAGCCGTGAAAGTAGATGTAAGAAAACCGTTGAGCGTGACCGCCGTCATGTAAGTAGTTACATGCCTCCGAGCCGTTGACGGGCGCTTGTGGCCACGGTCACGTTGGCTTCCTACCTCGCCCACAGGAGGCCACCCCTTGCGCATCTCACGGCGTACGTCCCAGACCACCTCGCTGCTCGTCGGCGGGCTCGCCCTCAGCCTCGTCGCGTCCGGCTGCGCCGGTAGCGCGCAGGACCAGGAGAACGAGGCCGCGGACGGCATGATCGCCCAGCTGACCTTCCCCGCGGAGGTCGACGCGACCGTCGGCGGGCTCGGCAACTACAACCCGTACTCGCCGACGCCGCTCACGGCCGTGTGGCTCTACGAGCCGCTCATCGTCCGCAACAACCTCACGTGCGAGGAGACGCCCTGGCTGGCGACCGGCGCGACGTGGGACGGCGGCGACAAGCTGACGCTCGACATCCGCGAGGGCGTGACGTGGAGCGACGGCGAGGAGTTCACCGCCGACGACGTCGCCTTCACCCTGAACCTCCAGAAGGAGTTCCCCGGCATGGACAAGGCCGGGCTCTGGAACGACACCTTCGGTGCGCCGGCCTCGTCCGTCACGGCCGACGGCAACCAGGTCGTCATCGAGTTCGAGGGCAACGCCGCCGCGAAGTACGACGGCATCATCGGCACCAAGATCCTTCCCGAGCACGTCTACTCCGAGGTCGAGGACCCGACGACGTACGTCGACAAGGAGCCGGTCGGCACCGGTCCGTTCGAGGTCGAGAGCTACAACGGCCGCCGGCTCACGCTGGCCCGCCGCGACGACTACTGGCAGGCCGACAAGATCAAGGTCGAGAAGATCGTCCAGGAGGGCATGTTCGACTCCTCGCAGGCCGCGCTGAAGCTGGAGAACGGCGAGATCGACGCCTACTACGGGGACATCCCGAACCCGCAGAAGACCGTGGTCGACAAGGACCCGGAGAACACCGGCTTCTTCTACGCCCCGGCCGGCACCACCGTGCTCACCGGCAACCTCGAGCAGGAGCCGTGGAGCGACCCCGCGTTCCGCGAGGCCATCTCCTACGGCATGGACAAGGAGTCGATGTCGGAGAAGGGCATCTACGGGATCATGGAGCCCGCCAGTCAGACCGGCCTCAAGCTCCCCGCGATGGAGGACCTGCTCCCCGAGGAGTACGCCGGCGCCGACACCGTGCTGCCGTACGACCCCGACAAGGCGGCCGAGATGCTCGACGCGGCCGGCTACGAGGAGGGCCCCGACGGCAAGCGGACGATGCCCGACGGCAGCCCGCTCTCGGTCGACTTCTCGGTCCAGGCCGGGTTCATCGACTACGAGGCCATCGCGGAGGTCGTCTCCGACAACCTCAACGCGCTCGGCGTGGACACCAAGGTCACCGCGTCGGCCCCCGAGTCGGTCGACGAGGAGAAGAAGCAGGGCAGCTTCAACACCGTCCTGGAGTACCTCCACGGCGGCTGCGAGCTCGCCCGCAACCTCGGCTCCAAGCTCAACAGCAAGCAGTTCCCGACCGAGCAGGACATCTTCCCCAATGTCGGGCGCTACTCCGATCCGACGACCGACGAGACGATCGCGCAGCTGTCCGGCGCGACCTCCCGCGAGGAGCAGAAGCCGTACCTCGGCGACCTGGTCGACGTGATGATGACCGAGTACCCGGTCACCTCGCTGATCTACGCGCCGTCGCGCACGATCTACCGCACCGACAACGCCGAGGGCTGGCCCACCGAGGACAACCCCTACGCGAGCGGCGCCGACGACCGTCTCCTGGTGATGACGCGTCTGACGCCTCCGAGCTGAGGCGGACCCGTGCGGTACTTCCTCCGAAAGCTCGGCTTCTTCGTCGGCACGCTCTGGGCCGTCGTCACGCTGAACTTCCTCATCCCGCGCATCCAGCCCGGCGACCCCGCCGAGCTGATGGTGCGACGGCTCCAGGGCAAGGACAGCCAGCTCGACGCGGCCCAGGTGCGGGCGATGCGCTCGATGCTGGGCACGCCCGACGGCTCGCTCTGGTCCCAGTACTGGGACTACCTGGCCGACCTGCTGCGCGGGAACTTCGGGGTGTCGTACACGTACTACCCGTTCAAGGTCGGCGACGTGATCGGCCAGGCCATCTGGTGGACGGTCGGCCTGGTCGTCATCACGCAGATCATCTCGTTCGCGATCGGCATGGTGCTCGGGGCGTACGCCGCCTGGCGTCGCAACACCAGGCTGGACACGACGATCACGCTCGGCTCGACCTTCCTCGGCACGCTGCAGCCCTTCTGGATCGCGCTGGTCCTGCTCTACGTGTTCGGGTACACGCTGGGGTGGTTCCCGACGTCCGGCGGCTACTCCGCCTCGACGCCGGGGTGGAACGCCTTCTTCGTCGAGGAGGTCATCTCGCACGCCACCCTGCCGGCGCTCGCGCTGCTGATCGTCACGCCGATCGGCTGGATCCTCGGCATGCGCAACACGATGATCATGAACCTCGGTGAGGACTACATCCGGCTCGCCAAGGCGAAGGGGCTGGCCGACCGCACGGTCGCGCTCCGGTACGCCGCCCGCAACGCGCTCCTGCCGAGCGTCACCGGCTTCGCGCTGGCCCTCGGCGGCGTGCTGGGCGGCACGATCCTGGTCGAGACGGTCTTCGACTACCCGGGGCTCGGTCGGCTGATGGGGGAGGCGGTGCAGAACAAGGACTACCCGCTGCTGCAGACGCTGATGCTGCTGACGACGACGGGGGTGCTGGTGGCGAACCTCGTCGCCGACCTCCTCTACGGGGTCCTGGACCCGCGAGCACGGAGGGCCGAGGGATGAGCACCACGCCGAACGACTTCATGGCCGAGGGCGACCCTGGCCAGTCGACCTCCGTCGAGCAGGTCGGCAGTGCCACCACGCCCGAGCGCTGGTGGCAGGTGATCTGGTCGAGCAAGAAGGCCCGCGTGGGGCTCGTGATCCTCGGGATCTACGTGCTCATCGCGGTCCTCGCGCCCGTGATCGCGCCGCACGACCCGCTCGACGGCAGCTTCACGCCGCTCCAGCAGCCGTCCGGCGAGCACTGGCTCGGCACCAACACCAACGGCCGCGACATCGCCTCGCAGCTGATCTTCGGCAGCCGGGTCTCGCTCCTCGTCGGCCTCTTCGGCGGCGCGCTGGCCACCGCGATCGCGCTGGTCGTCGGCCTCGTCTCGGGCTACACCGAGGGCACGATCGTCGACGACGTCCTCAGCTTCGTCACCAACGTCGCCCTGGTGATCCCGGCCCTGCCGCTGATCATCACGCTGGTGGCCTACTCCGACACCCGCGGCGTGTGGCTGATCGTCGGCATCATCGCGATCACCTCGTGGGCCGGCGCCGCGCGGGGCAAGCGCGCGCAGATCATCACCCTCCGCAACCGCGACTTCGTCACCTCGGCGAAGTTCTCCGGCGAGAGCGGTGCCCGGATCATCTTCAGCGAGATCATGCCCAACATGAACTCGCTGGTGGTGGCGGGCTTCGTCGGCGCCGCCACCGGTGCCGTGGGAGCGGAGGCCGGCCTGGCCGTGCTCGGTCTCGGTGACACCCGCTCGGTCTCCTGGGGCACCATGCTCTACCAGGCCGATGCACAGGGGGCGATCCAGCAGGGCCTCCTCACGTGGATCTTCGCGCCGGGCCTCGCCCTGGCGATCCTCATCACCGCGATGTCGTTCATCAACTTCGGCGTCGACCTGCTCAGCAACCCGCACCTGAGGGAGGACTGACCCGTGGCAGCCATGCCCCTGCTCGACGTCAAGAACCTCGAGGTGCGCTACGAGCCCAAGCGGGCCCGCGCGATGACGGCCGTGCAGGACGTCAGCTTCGACATCGCTCCCGGCGAGTTCGTCGGCCTGATCGGCGAGTCCGGCTCCGGCAAGACCACCCTCGCCACGTCGCTCCTGCGGCTGCTGGAGAAGCCCGGCCGGATCAGTGCCGGCTCGATCACCTTCGACGGCACCGACATCACCCACCTCGACCAGGACGAGCTGCGCGACCTGCGCTGGCGCGACCTCTCGACGGTCTTCCAGAGCAGCATGAACGCGCTCAACCCGGTCGTCCGGATCGAGCCGCAGTTCCGCGACGCGATCGAGGCGCACTCCGACCTCCGGGGCGACGCGGTGACCGAGCGGGTGCGCGAGCTCTTCGACATGGTCCTCATCGACCACCGCTTCATCACGGCGTTCCCGCACGAGCTGTCGGGCGGCATGAAGCAGCGCGTCAACCTCGCGCTCGCGCTGGCCCTCGACCCCAAGCTGGTGCTGCTCGACGAGCCGACCACCGGCCTCGACGTCGTCGTGCAGCACTCGATCCTGGAGAACGTGCGCAAGCTGCAGGAGGAGAAGGGCTTCGCGGTCCTCTTCATCAGCCACGACATCGGGACGGTGCTCGACCTGTCGGACCGGATCCTGGTGATGTACGCCGGGAGGATCGTCGAGTCGCAGCCGGCCGCCGAGCTGCTCCGCGAGCCGAAGCACCCGTACACGAAGGGGTTGCTGGGCTCGTACGGCGACCCGCGCGCGGAGACCGTGCGGATCACCTACATCCCCGGACGTCCGCCGGACCTCAGCCTCGAGCACCAGGGCTGCGCGTTCGCGGCGCGCTGCCCGGAGAAGGTCGAGCGCTGCCTCACCGACTACCCCGAGCTGCGACCGCTCGGAGCGGGCGACGTCGCCTGCCACGTCGCCGACGCACCCGACCGGACCCGGCACTTCGAGGGGCCCGAGTTCGTGAAGTCGGCCGACGAGTCGGAGCGGGCGCGCGAGCGCGAGGTCGTGCTCTCCGTCGAGAACGTCACGAAGGTCTTCGAGAAGCGCCGCGGGCTCACGGTCGACCGCACCGAGGCCGTCACCGACGCGAGCTTCGTGCTGCGCAAGGGCGGCGTGACCGCCCTCGTCGGGCAGAGCGGCAGCGGCAAGTCGACGCTGGCGCGGATGATCACCGGCATCGACAGCCCGACCGAGGGCCGAATCGTGTTCCACGGCCCCGACGGGGACCAGGAGGTCTCGTCGTTCCGCGGCCGGGCGCTGCGCGACTACCGCAGCCACGTGCAGATGGTCTTCCAGGACCCCTACTCCGCGCTCAACCCCACCAAGCGGATCGGGCAGGTCCTGGAGCGGCCACTGGTCAACTTCCACGGGATGAGGGGCGAGGAGCGGAGGCGCCGCGTCGAGGAGCTGCTCGAGACGGTCGCCCTGACCCCGGCCGACCGCTTCGTGAACCGGTACGCGTACGAGCTCTCCGGCGGCCAGCGACAGCGCGTCGTCATCGCCCGCGCGCTGGCGGTGCTGCCGGAGGTGATCGTCGCCGACGAGCCGATCTCGAGCCTCGACGTGTCGATCCGCGCCGAGATCCTCGAGCTGCTCAACGACCTCGTGCAGACCCACGACGTGGGCATCCTCTACATCACCCACGACCTGCTGAGCGCGCGCATGCTCGCCGACGACGTGATCGTCCTCAACCACGGCCGGGTGGTCGAGCAGGGGCCGGCGCTCAAGGTCATCCGCGACCCGGAGGACGACTACACCCGTACGCTGCTGGACGCGGTTCCCAACCCGTTCTAGGCACAATCGGCCGGCCGGCTCTGCGAGGCTGTGCCCGTGAGCACCGACCCCGCGGACCGCCCGGTCACCATCTACACCGTGGCGGACCGCGCCGGTGTCTCGATCGCGACGGTCTCCCGGGTGCTGCGCGGCACCGCGCCGACCTCGCCCGTCACGCGCCGCAAGGTGCTCCAGGCGGTGCAGGAGCTCGACTACATCCCGCTGCGCGCGGCCCGCCAGGTCGAGGTGCCACGCCACCAGACGCACGGCCTCGTCCTGCCCGGCGTGGTCGGTCCCTACTACTCCGAGCTGCTGGTCGGCTTCGAGGCGGCGGCCGCCCGCTACGGCCAGTCGGTCGTGCTGCGCCTCGCGCACCCGTCGGTCGACCTCGAGCACTCCGTTCGCCAGATCCTGCCGCGCGTCGACGGCCTGGTGCTGGCCAACGACACGGTGTCGGACGCGTTCGTCCGGCAGGTCTGCAGGTCCACGCCGACCGTGCTGCTGGCGCGCGAGCCGGTCGACGGATGTGACGTCGTGCTCGTGGAGAACGTCGACGCTGCTCGCGAGCTCACCGACCACCTGCTCAGGCACGGCCGCCGCCGGCTCGTCTTCGTCGGCGACCCGGCCGGCTCGCACGACGTGACGGAGCGCTACACGGGCTTCCGCGCGGCGCTGGCACGGTCCAGGACGGCCACCGAGGCGTCCCTGCCGCTCCTCGTGCCGCTGGTCGAGCAGAGCGCATCGGTCGTCGCCGACGCGCTGCTCGACATGGTCGAGCCCGCCGACGCCGTCGTGTGCGCCAACGACGAGCTCGCCGTGGCCCTCATGTCGCTGCTCGCGGCCCGCGGAGTCGGCATCCCCGACGACCTCGCGGTGGTGGGCTTCGACGACATCATGACCTCGCGCTACGTGGCGCCCGGGCTCACCACGGTGCTCCAGCCGACGTACTCCGTCGGGCGCTGGGCGGCGATCCGGCTGCACGAGCGGATCGAGGGCCGCACCCACGACGTGCACCCCCAGGTGCTGCCCACGCGACTGGTCGTCCGCGGGTCGTGCGGGTGCCCGTGGAGCGGTCCGAACCCCACGAGGGACACGCCCTAGGCTGGCCGGGTGCCGTCCCTCCACGAGCTCGTCCGAGCCCACACCGACCTCGTCGAGGACGACGTCGCCTGGCTCCAGCTGCTCATGGCGGACTGGCAGATCCTGGCCGACCTGTCCTTCGCCGACCTGGTGCTGTGGCTGCCGGACCGGGAGGGCAAGGGCTTCTGGGCCGGCGGCCAGATGCGGCCCACCACCGGTCCCACTGCGCTCGTGGACGACGTCCTCGGCACCTTCATCCCGACCGGGCGGCGCCGGATGCTCGACGAGGCGTACACCACCGGGCGGCTGGTGCGCGAGGGCGATCCCGAGTGGCGCGACGACGTCCCCGTGCGGGTCGAGGTCATCCCCGTGCGCCGCGCCGGCCGCGTGATCGCCACGATCGCGCGCAACACCAACCTGCTGGGCGTACGCACCCCGAGCCGTCTCGAGCTCAGCTACCTCCAGACCGCCGGCGAGCTGACCCGGATGATCGCCGGCGGCCACTTCCCGCTGCCGGGGCAGCGCAGCGACCACGCGGACTCACCGCGCGTCGGCGACGGCTTCGTCCGCCTCGACCCGGGCGGCCGGGTGGTCTACGCGAGCCCCAACGGGCTCTCCGCCTACCGGCGCCTGGGCCTGCAGGGCGACCTGGCGGGTCTCGTCCTCACCGACCTGACCCGCGACCTGGTGCCGGCCCGCAAGCGCCCCGACGAGGAGACGCTCAGCGCCGTGCTCGGCGGTCGTGACGGCCGGGCCACCGAGGTCGGCACCGACGAGGTCACCCTGATCGTGCGCAGCATCCCGTTGCGCCCCGAGGGGGAGCGCAACGGTGCACTGCTGCTGGTGCGTGACGTCACCGAGCTCCGCAGCCGCGACCGCGAGCTGGTGACCAAGGACGTGACGATCCGCGAGATCCACCACCGGGTCAAGAACAACCTCCAGACCGTCGCGGCGCTGCTGCGCCTGCAGGCCCGTCGCACGCGCGCGGACGACGCCAAGGCGGCGCTCGAGGAGGCCGTACGCCGGGTCGGGTCCATCGCGATCGTGCACGAGACGCTGAGCCACGCGGTCGAGGAGACGGTCGACTTCGACGAGATCGCCGACCGCCTCGGTGCGATGGTGGTCGACGTGAGCGGCGTCGAGGTGCCCGTACGGGTCGTGCGCGAGGGCTCGTTCGGCAAGCTGCCCTCCGAGGCGGCGACGCCGCTGGCGATGGTGCTCACCGAGCTGCTCCAGAACGCCGTCGAGCACGGCTACGCCGGGGTGCCCGCCACCACCGACGGGCGGGTGGTGGTCACCGCACGCAGGATCGTGGGGCGCCTGCACGTCGTGGTGGAGGACGACGGCAGGGGCCTGCCCGACGACTTCGACCTCGACGGCTCCACCCAGCTGGGCCTGTCCATCGTGCGCACGCTGGTGGAGTCCGAGCTCGGGGGAGTCCTCGAGATCGGACCCGGGACCCGTGGGACCCGGGTGCAGGCGGACCTGCCCGTCGACTGAGGGCCGGCGGGCCCGGGGTCAGGCGGCTCGGGTCAGGCAGTGCGGATGCGCGCGCGGGCGTTGCGGCGCTTCAGCGCGCGACGCTCGTCCTCGCTGAGGCCACCCCACACGCCGTGGTCCTGCCCGGCCTCGAGGGCCCAGGCGAGGCACTGCTCGCGCACCTCGCAGCGTCGGCACACCTGCTTGGCCTCCTCGATCTGGAGGATGGCCGGACCGGTGTTGCCGATCGGGAAGAACAGCTCAGGGTCCTCGTCGAGGCAGGCAGAGCGGCTGCGCCAATCCATGAGTGGGGGAATCCCTCTTTCTAAGTCACAGGCAGGTGCTGTTGTCGGACATTCAGCTGAGCCCGGGCGCACGACGATGCGATCACCGAGGTGGGCAGCGACCAGACTGGCAAGACTTGAACGTTCACACAACCCCAATCGCTGGTCGTGTCCGTCACAACTACTGTTGTCCAGTGCCCGTTACGCCTCAGGCTCATCCCCCTGGTTCCGAGACTACCCCGCCGCCCCCACTCGTGGTGGCTGCGTCGCTCGTGGCGCTCGAGGCGTTCGTGCTCGTCGCGCTCGGCGTCCTCGAGCTGGCCAACCTCAGGACGATCCGTCTCACGATGGGGCTCACGACGACCGCGTTCTTCCTCCTGGCCGCTGCCGGGCTGGCCTGGTGCGCGTGGTCGCTGTGGAAGGTGCGCCGCTGGGCGCGCGGCCCCGTCGTGATGGCGCAGCTCATCCAGCTGGGGCTCGCCTGGAACTTCCGCGATGTCTGGACCATCCTGCTGCCGCTGTCGCTCGCGGTCGTCGCACTGGTCGTCATCGCGGGCCTGCTCCACCCCGCGACCACGCAGGTCCTCGAGGAGGACGCTCGGCTGGATCCCTGAGAGCCGGCGGCTCAGTCGGCCTCGAGGGACGTACGCAGCTGGGCGAGCGTGCGGGTGAGCAGCCGGGACACGTGCATCTGGGAGACCCCGATCTCCTCGGCGATCTGCGACTGCGTCATGTTCTTGAAGAACCGCAGCAGCAGGATCCGCTTCTCGCGCTCGCCGAGGCCCTCGAGGAGCGGCTTGATCGACTCGCGCACCTCGACGTGCTCGATGTTGGCGTCCTCGATGCCGAGGCCGGCCAGGATCGCGGGGGGACCGTCGTCGTTGTCGTCGGAGGCGTCGAGGGAGAGCGTGGCGTAGGCGTGGGAGGACTCGATGCCCTCCATGATCTCCTCGACCGTGCAGCCAATCACCTCGGCCAGCTCGCGCGGGGTGGGGGAGCGGCCGAGCTTCTGGGTCAGCTCGCCGGTGGCCCCGCCGATCTGCATCCGGAGCTCCTGGAGCCGCCGGGGCACGCGGATCGCCCACCCCTTGTCCCGGAAGTGGCGCTTGATCTCGCCGATGACGGTCGGCGTGGCATAGGTGGAGAACTCGACGCCCCGGTCGGTCTCGAACCGGTCGACCGCCTTGATCAGGCCGATCGTGCCGACCTGCACGAGGTCCTCGTAGGGCTCGCCGCGGTTGCGGAAGCGACGTGCGCAGTGCTCCACCAGTGACAGGTGGAGGTGCACGAGGTCGTCGCGCGCCACCGACCGCACGGCCGCGCTCGCCCCCTCGTCGCGCATGACCGAGAACAGCTCGGCACTGCGCGCGCGGACGTGCTCGAGCCCGCTGGGCAGCACGCCGTCGTCGTGCTCGCGTTCGACCGCGGCGTGCACCGCGGTCCCGTCCCCCGTGTCCCCCCTGTGTGCGCTCATGTCAGAGCTCGGCACCTGTCATTCCCGCAGCGATCGCCGACGTGACCGTGAAGCGGACGCGGAAGCGTCCACCCTCCGATCCTGCCGACGCGTCCTGCGCCATCGTGTCGAGCACCTGCCAGGCGAAGCTCTCGGTGTCGAGCGGGGGGTCGTCGACGGCCTCGGCCTCGAGCTCGACGGTCATCGAGCCCCGGCCGAACCAGAAGCAGGCGACGAGGTCGGTCCCGGGATCGGCCTCGGGGATCACGAGCGCGCTGGCCTCGCCGATCGCGATCCGCAGGTCCTCGATGTCGTCGATCGTGAAGTCGAGCCGCGCGGCGAGGCCGGCCGCGGTCGTGCGCACGATCGTCGCGTAGGCGCCCTCCGCAGGCAGTCGGAGCTCGACGTCGGCGCGAGCGCCCCCCGTGTGATCTGCCATCTGCGTCAGTGTCCCGTCCTCGAAGCCGATGCTCGGGCCACCCTAGCCGTGCCGGTCAGTGGAACCACGGACATACCTGGTCCCGCGTGCGCAGCAGGTGGTGGTGCCCCCGGTCGCCCAGCAGTGGTGTCACCCGTACGGGCGCATCGGCGGTGGGCGGGGCCGACGCCGTGGCGGACGCCGTGCCGTCCGGGGCGCCGGCCGCCGAGGAGAGCTCGACCACCACGCCGCGCACGCCGTTGCCCTCCTCGTGCAGCGACACCTCGCCGAGCCGGCGGAGCATCGCCAGCGACGCGGGGTTGTCGGCGAGGACCTCGGTGACGATGCGCCGCACCCCGGCGGGACGGGCCCGTACGAGCACCTGGAGCAGCGCCGTGGCCACGCCGCGGCCCTGCCACGAGTCCTTCACCGTCACGGCCAGGTCCGCGGCGTCCGGGGCATCGGCGTAGCGGACGATGCGCGCCAGCGCCACCGGGTCGAAGACGTCGGGCTCGGTCTCGGCGCACAGCACCAGCGCGACGTGGTCGATCCCGTCGACGTCGTCGACGAGGTGGTCCAGCATCGCCTCCGAGAGGTGGTGCACGGGAGCCAGGAACCGGCGGCGCTGCGTCTCCGGCGACAGGCTCTCGAACTCGGCGGCCA
>JAESGW010000886.1_pt1 | contig 11109 bp, 10 predicted proteins | sample 9269791 | NCBI WGS metagenome assembly JAESGW01 (sample SAMN16773120, study PRJNA677053) | algae metagenome | isolation source: Aphanocapsa lilacina HA4352-LM1 and co-occurring heterotrophs from near cave... | place: USA: Maniniholo cave, near Haena, Kauai, HI | collected 2009-07-28 | reverse complement strand
CTTCGGCACGAAGGATCAGGCCGGCGATCATGGCGCGTCACGGGAAGGCGCGCGTCCGGGTACGGGGTTCGCAAGTCTCCCGCCCGCCCGCCGAAGGCGCGTCCGTTAGTCGCCAAGCAGCGGCCCTTGCGGTGGATACGTCCACCTCGGACAGCTTTCGATCAGACGGACCGCGCGGAGCGTCGTCGCGAAGCCGAAACGGTAATCACATCACAGCCTCCGGGCTCCGCGCCCGGCGCTCCGCCCGCCCTTTTCCCCCTTCCGCACGTCGCCGGAGGGCGCTTGCGCTTGCCCGGCGTCCGCAGCGCGCCTACCTCGACCGCTCAAGCCGCCGGAGCCCCTCATGACCGCCTACGACTTCGACCTCTTCGTCATCGGCGCGGGATCCGGCGGGGTGCGGGCCGCCCGGCTGGCGGCGCTGGACGGCAAGCGGGTGGCGGTGGCCGAGGAGCACCGCGCCGGCGGCACCTGCGTGATCCGCGGCTGCGTGCCCAAGAAGTTCATGGTCATGGCCTCGGACTTCGCCCACCAGTTCCGGATCGCCGAGGGCTACGGCTGGACGATCCCGGAAGCTGACTTCGACTGGCCGAAATTCATCGAAACGAAGGACGTCGAGATCGCCCGGCTTTCCGGCATCTACGCCGCCAATCTGGGCAAGGCGGGTGCCGATCTGATCCACGGCCGCGCCGTCCTGAAGGACGCCCACACCGTCGAGATCGTTGGCAAGGACCGCACCTACACCGCCGACAAAATTCTCATCGCCACCGGCGGCCGGCCGTGGGTCCCGCCGGAACTGCCCGGCGTCGAGCACGCAATCACCTCCGAGGAGGCCTTCCATCTGCCGGAACTGCCGAAGCGGATCCTGATCGCGGGCGGCGGCTACATCGCGGTCGAGTTCGCCGGCATCTTCGCCGGCCTGGGCGTCGAGACGACCCTGATCTATCGCGGCCCCAACATCCTGCGCGGCTTCGACGACGACGTGCGGGCGCATCTGGCTGCGGAAATCGAGAAGCGCGGCGTCAAGGTCATCCTCGGCTGCCAGCACAGGTCGCTGGAGAAGACCGCGACCGGCATCGTCAACCACCTTGAGAATGGCCATTCGGTCGAGACCGACGTGGTCATGTTCGCCACCGGCCGGATCCCCTACGTCAAGGGTCTGGGCCTCGAGGCCGCCGGCGTGGAGTTGACCGACGACGGGGCCATCAAGGTCGACGAGTGGTCGCGCACGACCGCCGACAATATCTGGGCCATCGGCGACGTCACCGACCGCATGAACCTGACCCCGGTCGCCATCCGCGAGGCTGTGGCTTTCCACTCTACCGTCTTCCGCGACCGGCCGATGAAATTCGACTACGAAGCCGTCGCCACCGCCGTGTTCAGCCAGCCGCCGGTCGGCACGGTGGGATTGTCCGAGCCTGAAGCGCGCCGCGCGTGCGGAGGCGGGGTGGATGTCTACATGACCCGCTTCCGGCCCATGAAATACGCCTTCACCGGTTCGGACGAACGCATGCTGATGAAGCTGGTCGTGGACAAGGAGACCCAGCGCGTGGTCGGCGTCCACATTGTCGGGCCTGACGCGCCGGAGATCATCCAGGTCGCGGCAGTCGCGGTGAAGGCAGGCCTGACCAAGGCCCAGTGGGACGCCACCTGCGCGGTCCATCCGACCGTGGCCGAAGAGCTGGTGACGATGCGCGAGCCGGTGCGGCCGCAGGACACCTCTCTGGGCTGACGCTCAGTGCGGGGCGACGTCCGGCGGCGGCGTGGTCAGCCAGGGCGCGAGACGAAAGCGGCGCGGCGGGGCCCCCACGGTCCGCGTGGTGATGAACTGGCGTGCGAAATTCACCACGGCGCGGATGGTCTGCTCGTCGAACGGCTTGCATACCGCGCCCAGGGCACCGGAGAAGCCGTCGGGAATCTGCTCGGGGTTGGCGGTGAGGAAGATCACCGCTGCCGCGTGCTCGGCCACCAGCCGATGCGCGATCTGCGGGCCGGTCATGCCGTCCATCAGGTTGACGTCGACCAGCGCAAGGTCGGGCTTCTCCCGCTCGGCCACGGCGAAGGCACCCTTGGTGTCCACCGCGACGCCCACGACCTCGCAACCGGCGTCCAGCAGGATGAGTTCAAGTTCCATGGCCAGCAGGGCCTGATCTTCGACGATCATGACCCTCAAGCCTTCGACGCCCGTCACTGGATGCAATCCCCCGAACTGACGCTACCGCGGCCGTCTTTACCATCATGTGTCGGCGACCGGACACAGGCAACGTGGCGATGGCGACTTGGTTCAAGCTCAGCTATGAAAAATCTGGGGAATCAGGGCGTCGGAGTTCAGTGATGGCGGAAATGTCGCTTGCGGGCGTCAACAACACAGGCCCCTCGGGCCCGGACGCCTGCTGCCGTTTCCTGCAGACCCTCGTCGCCATCCGCATGCGGACGGTCGAGGACCCCGAGTGCCGGCGCCACCTCGGCTGGATCAGCGACATGGCGGCCGCCATCGGCCTCATGAGCGAGCGCCACGCCCAGGGCGATCCGTTCGACGCCTACGTCGAGGATACGCTCGCCTTCTGGCGGCGCAGCTTCGAGACGCGGGGCGTCCGGCTGGAAGTGCGCGGCCGCGTCGGCGATCTGCCCGAGGCCCAGCGTCTGCCGCTCGCGGTGATCCTCCACGAACTGCTGACCAATGTGACGAAGCACGCCTTCGCGGAAAGTCAGGGCGGCGCGGTGGCGGTGGCCTTCTCCGCGACGCGTTCGGGCCTCAGCCTTGTCGTGCGCGACACCGGTGCCGGCGCTTCGGAAGCGCGAAAGGGCGACGGACTTTCCCTGGTCGAAGGTCTGGTCGCCCAGCAGGACGGCTCTCTGGCTCTCGAGACCTCGCCCGGCGCGGGCTTCGCCGTCCGCATCGGCCTGCCGTCGGGCGCCGAACGGCTGAACTGAGCGGGCGAAACCCGGTGTGATCCCACGGCGGGCCCGGCTTGGCTTAAGTCGGGGCGTCGCCGTCGCAGCCCCGGGATCGCCATGACCTTCCGCACCCCCTCGCCCTCCCGCCGCGCCCTGCTGGGTGGTGCCGGTCTGCTGGCGGCCAGCTTCATGGTCTCGGTCCGCTCCGCCGCCGCCCAGGACGCCCGCGTCCGTCACGCGGCCCGCATCGACGACCTGATCGCCCGCATGACGATCGAGGAGAAGGCGGGCCAGCTCAGCCTGTTCAACGACCCCTTCCGTCACCGCCCCCAGGAGATCAACCCGGTCGACCGGGACGGCGACCCCGCCCGGATCGCCGAGATGATCCGCAAGGGCCAGGTCGGCTCCCTGTTCAATGGCGTCGGTGCCGCGGGCACGCGGACCATCCAGGACATCGCCCTGAAGGAAAGCCGCCTCGGGATCCCCCTCCTGTTCGCAGCCGACGTGATCCACGGGCTCTACACGGTCTTTCCGGTGCCGCTGGGCGAAGCGGCCGCGTGGGACGCCGGCCTGGCCGAACGGACGGCGCGCGCCGCCGCCCGGGAGTCTGCCGCGTCCGGCATCCACCAGACCTATGCCCCCATGGTCGACATCGGACGCGACCAGCGCTGGGGCCGGGTGGTCGAGGGTGCCGGTGAGGACGTCTTCCTTGGTTCGGTCCTTGCGGCCGCGCGGGTTCGCGGCTTCCAGGGGCCCGACCTGACGCGGCCCGACGCCATCCTCGCCACGCCCAAACATTTCGCCGCCTACGGTGCCGCCGAGGCCGGGTTGGACTACAATACGACGGACATGTCGGAGCAGCGGCTGCGCGGCGTCTATCTGCCGCCGTTCAAGGCCGGCTTCGACGCGGGCGCCCTGTCGACCATGAGCGCCTTCAACGAGGTCAACGGCGTCCCGGCGACCGGCAACGCATGGCTGCTCACGGACATCCTCCGTGACGAGTGGGGCTTCAAGGGCTACGTCGTCTCGGACTTCACCTCGGAAGAGGAGATGATCGCCCACGGCTTCGCCGAGGACGGACGCGACGCGGCCCGGATCGCCCTGCTGGCGGGCGTCGACATGAGCATGGTCTCGGGTCTCTACAACGCCCACATCCCCGATCTCGTGGCGAAGGGGGACGTGCCCCTCGCAGTGGTCGACCGCTCGGTGCGGCGCGTGCTGACCGTGAAGGCCGCGCTGGGTCTGTTCGACGATCCGTACAAGGGCTCCGACGTCTCGGTCGAACGCCGCGAGGTGAACGCGGCGGAACACCACGCCCTGGCGCGCGAAGCCGGGCGCAAATCCGCGGTCCTGCTCAGGAACGAGGGCGGTCTTCTTCCCCTCCCCAAGAGCGGCAAGCGTATCGCGGTGATCGGACCGGCGGCGGACGACGACGTGTTCGGCCCGTGGACGATCTGGGGCGACCGCACTCGCGCCGTGTCGCTGGAGGCGGGCCTTCGCACCGCCCTCGGGCCGGACGCCGCCCTGACCTTCGTCCGCGGGTCCGACCCCGAGGCACCGATCGACGGAGGGCTGGAGCGCGCCGTCGCCGCGGCCCGCGCGGCCGACGTCGTGATCCTGGCCATCGGCGAAGAGACCCGCATGTCGGCCGAGGCGCAGTCCCGGGCCGAGATCGTGGTCCCGGAGCCGCAGCAGGCCCTCGCCGAGGCCGTCGCGGCCACGGGCAAGCCGATCGTCGTGCTGCTCCGGACAGGCAGGGCCCTGGCGCTGGAAGGCGCGGTGAAGGATGCCGACGCCATCCTGGTGACCTGGTTCCTGGGCAGTCAGCATGGCCATGCTCTCGCTGACCTGCTGTTCGGCGATCATTCCCCGTCAGGGCGCCTGCCGGTCAGCTTCCCTCATGTCTCCGGCCAGCAACCGTTCCACTATGACCACAAGCCGACCGGGCGTCCGGCGGATCCCGCGCCACCGCGTGAGGAATACCGCAGTCAGTTCCGCGAGGCCCCTCACAGCGCGGCCTTCCCGTTCGGGTACGGACTTTCCTATGCACCAGTGACCTACGGGCCTACGCAGTCGGCCGGCGCGACCCTGACGTGGGACGGCCGGCTGGAAGTCTCGGTGGACGTGACGAACGGCGGCGACCGTGCGGTCGAGGAGACCGTGCAGCTCTACGTCCGCGACCGCGTCGCGCGTCTCACGCGGCCGGTTCGGGAGCTGAAGGGGTTCCGGAAGGTGCGGCTGGACCCCGGCCAGACCCGGCGCGTTGCCTTCACGCTGGACCGCAAGGCGCTGGAATACATGGGCCCGGAGAACAGGTGGACGGTCGAGCCGGGGCAGTTCGACGTCTGGCTTGCGCCGGACGCCCAGAGCGGCGTCGCGGCCAGGTTCGCCCTGGCGCGCTGACGCCGCCCCGGATCAGTCAGCCGCCCCGGCCGACCGACGGGTCTCAGTTCGCCTCGAGCATCACGCGGCGAGCGTTGACTGCAAAGGTCTGCGGATCGTCGAAATAACCCTGCTTGCCCATCGAGGCGGCGCAGACCTGGCCACGCACGTCGTCCATCAGGGCACCCGGATTGATGCTGGTCCAGGTTCCGTCGCCGATGAAGTCCTCCGAGGCGGAGCTGCCGTCGATGTAGAAGAAGCTCGACCGGACGGTCTTGTAGCGGGTCTGCGAGCAGTCGATGTCGACCAGCGACGTGGCCCAGTCGAACTGCCCGGGCTCGGGCTGGACGGCGACCAGGGCGGTGTTGATCTGACGCATGTTGCCGTTGATGCGCAACGATCCCCAGTCGACGGCCATCACGGCGTTGTCGGAGACCGCGATGGCCTCCCATTCGTCGGCGGCGGCGGCACCGGCGGTCAGCAAAAGGGCGGCTGCGCCCCCGATCAGCGATTTCATCATGTCTTCGTCCCTCCAAGGCGATGATCCAACATCGCCGAACCGCTTTCGGCCGTCGAGCGGGAAATCCTCCCGATTCCTGACGGAACTTGACGACAGGCGAAGCGTTGCCGTGAAATCGCCGTTTTCCACCGGGGCCGAATGCGCCGAGTCTCACGATTGACCACGTCGCAACGGGCCAAGGTCCTCTTGGCGGGCGCGCTTGCGCTGCCGGCGCTGGTCATCCTCGCCCTCTCGCTGCTGTGGGCGTTCAGCGGCCAGGAATCCCGGGCACAACGCCGCGCGACCGAAGCGGCGGAAACGCTCCTGCAGGACTCCACGGCGCGCTACGAGGCCGAAGTTATGGCTCTGCGCGTGCTCGCGTCGTCCGAGGCCCTGGCCGACGGCGACTTCGACCTGTTCCACAGTCGCGCGGTGCGGATATCCCCGATGCTGCCCGGCTGGCGCAGGGTGGTCTTCATCGATCGGACAGGCGTGGTGCGCATCGACACCCAACCGGGAACGTCCAGTCGGACGCCGACGACCGGCGACCTCGCCACAGCGAGGCGGGACATGGCCGGTTGTCCCTGCGTCATTGCCGGCCTGCGGACGCAGGAGGGGGGACTGCTGCTCACCTTCCTCGATCCTGCGCCCTATCAGCCGGAGGTCGCCGAGGGACTGGGCGACGCAACGGTCGCGCTGGTCGACCGCGAGGGACGGTTCGTCGGCCGCTCCCGCGACGCCGCACGACGCGTCGGCACACCCGCCACCGAGTTCGTGCAAGAGGCGGTCAGGCGAGGCGGCCGGGGCACCTATCGCGGCCGGACCTACGAAGGACTGGAAAACTACACCTCCTACGTCACGGATCCGGCCACTGGCTGGTCGGCGCACGTGGCGATGGACCGCAATCTGCTAGACCGACCCCGTTTCTGGGTCTTCGTCGCCATCGTCGGCGGTGCCCTTCTGTCTCTGATGACGGCGGTGGCCGTCGTCTGGTGGTCGGCGCGCGACATCGAGGCGCGGCGGCGGGAAGAAGCAGCGTTGATGGCCATGCAGCGAACCGAGGCCATCGGTCGCTTCGCCAGCGGCATCGCGCACGATTTCAACAACCTGCTCGCCGTGGTGATCGGCAATCTGGACCGGATCGCCAACCGGTCGACTGACCCGAGATCCGTTCAGGGTGCCGAAGCCGGGCTGGAGGCGGCGAGACGGGGCGCGCGACTGGTGAACCAATTGCTGAGCTTCGCTCGTGGCGAAGGCGCCGAGATGGCGGCGGTGGACGTCCGCGATGCGCTGACGGGCATGGAGAGCTTGTTGGACCAGGCCGCCGGCAAGTCGGTGGCGGTCGAGGTCCGGCTGCCCGAGGCGGGCCTGAGGGTGAGGGCCAACGCCGACCAGCTTGAGAGCGCCCTGGTCAACCTGGTCGTCAACGCCCGGGACGCCCTCGAAGGGCGGAGCGAGCCACGGGTGGTGGTCTGCGCCGAGCGTCGAGGCGATCGGGTGGCACTGATCGTCGAAGACAACGGTTCAGGCGTGCCCCCGGAGCTGCGAAGCCGCCTCTTCGAGCCGTTCGTCACCACAAAGCCGCCCGGCGTCGGCACGGGCCTGGGTCTGGCACAGGTCGCCGGAATGGCTCATCAGGCGGGCGGCGAGGCCCGGCTGGAGGACGGGGAGTCGGGCGGCGCACGATTCGTGGTTGAGCTTCCGTTGGCAGATCAACCGGCGAGCACCTCCGTCGACATGCGCTGAAGCAGGGCCGCGCCCTGACCGATGGCGGCCAGCCGGCTGGAGGCGTGGCCCAGCACATTGGCGGCATAGACCTCGTAGAGGGCGATGCGGCCTTCGAGGAAGACCGGGTCGCCTTGTCCCGCGTCAAGCTCGGCGCGCGCCTCGATCGCGCCGCGCGCCAGCATCCAGCCGCCGATCACGTCGCCCATCAGCTTCAGGTAGGCGTCCGCACCGGCGAGGACGTCGGCACCCCGCGCCGGATCGGCCTTGGCGTCGAGCAGCCACAGGGTCGCGTCCTCGGCGGCCTCGACGGCGGCCTGGAGACGTTCGACGGGCTTCCCTGAATACAGTCGCGGAAGCCGGACGAGATCCGCTTTCATCTCGGCAAGGATGCGGCGCGCGGCCTCGCCACCGTCCTGGGACAGTTTGCGGCCGACGAGGTCCATGGCCTGGATGCCGTTGGTGCCCTCGTAGATCGGGGCGATGCGGGCGTCGCGGTAGTGCTGGGCCGCGCCGGTCTCCTCGATGAAGCCCATGCCGCCGTGAATCTGGACGCCCATCGACGCGACCTCGCAGCCGACGTCGGTCGACCAGGCCTTGGCGATGGGGGTCAGCAGGTCCTCGCGACCCTTCCAGGCGACGCGTTCTTCGACCGTCGGGGCGTGGCGCGCGAGGTCGGCGGCGACCCCGCAGGACAGGCAGATAGCGCGGGCGGCCGCGATCTTCGCCTTCATCACCGAGAGCATGCGGCGGACGTCGGGGTGATCCACGATGGGGGCGTTGGCCTCGCCGGTCAGGGCGCTGCGGCCCTGTCGCCGATCCATGGCGTAGGCCAGGGCACCCTGATAGGCGCGCTCGGCGATGCCGACGCCTTCCACCCCGACCGCCAACCGCGCGGCGTTCATCATGACGAACATGTGGGACAGGCCCTCGTTGGGCTTGCCGACCAGTTCAGCCGTCGCTCCTTCGTAGCTCATGACGCAGGTCGGCGAGGCGTGGATGCCCAGCTTGTGCTCGACACCCACAGGGCGGAAGGCATTGCGCGCGCCCAGGCTTCCGTCCGGCTTGAGGAGGAACTTGGGAGCGAGGAACAGGCTGATTCCCTTGGGCCCCGGCGGAGCGTCGGGCAGGCGGGCCAGCACCATATGGACGATGTTGTCCGTGGCGTCGTGGTCGCCCCAGGTGATGAAGATCTTCTGGCCGCTGAGACTGTAGGTGCCATCGCCGTTGGGCACGGCGGTCGAGGTCAGGGCCCCGAGGTCGGTGCCCGCATGCGGCTCGGTCAGGACCATGGCCCCGGTCCATTCGCCGGAGACCAGTTTCGGCAGCCAGGTCGCTTTCTGCCGGTCGGTGCCGTGAGCCTCCAGCGCCTCGATCGCGGCCAGCGACAGCATCGGGCACAGGCCGAAGGCCATGTTGGCGGCGTGCACCGTCTCATAGGCGGCCAGTTCCAACGCCTTGGGCAGGCCCTGGCCACCCTGCGCGGGCGAAGCGGACAGGCCGGTCCAGCCGCCCCCGGCGAACTGGCGATAGGCGTCGGCGAACCCCGGCGCGGCGGTCACGGCGCCGTTGGCGTACCGGGCGCCGTCCTGGTCTCCAGGCCGGTTCAGCGGCGCGAGGACGTTCTCCGAGAAGTCGCCCGCGGCCTCCAGCACGGCCAGCATCAGGTCGTCGTCATGATCGGGAAACGCGCCCGTGGCGGCGACGCGGTCGATGCCGGCGACGGCCTTCAGCGTGAAGGCGAGGTCGCGGACGGGCGCGCGATAGGTCATGGACGTTCCTCCGAGGATGTCCGCGTCTTGGCGAAGCGCGGCGCATGGCCCAAGGTGACCCTGTGCCGCAGCGGAATGGAAGGCCCATGAGCGAACCACGCAATCGCTATTCGACCGTCTCCCTGACCCTGCACTGGCTCACGGCCGCGCTGGTGATCGGCCAGATCGTGCTGATCACGATCGCCGAGTCGGCGAGCGGACCGGAGCGCGGCCTGTGGATGATGCTGCACAAGTCGGGCGGGATGACGATCCTGATCCTGACCCTGGCCCGTCTGGGCTGGCGGGCGGCCAATCCGGCCATCGCCCTGCCGGCGGCGACGCCACGCTGGCAGAAGATCGCCGCGCGGACGACGCACGTGCTGTTCTACGTCCTGCTGCTGGCCCTGCCGCTGACTGGCTGGCTGGCCGGGTCCGCGGCCGGGCGGGGCTTCGAGTGGTACGGCCTGTTCGATTTTCCCCTGTTGCCGGTCGAGGGAGGGCGGGAGCTGGCGGGAACGCTGATGGACGTGCACGAGGCACTGCCCAAGCTGCTGTACGTCCTGCTGTTCCTGCACGTGGCAGGCGCGCTGAAGCATCATTTCCTGGATCGCGACGACGTGCTGCACCGGATGATTCCGGCCATCCCGCGCCGCCCGTGACCGACACCGTGGCGCGGGCCGCAGCCGCGCTGGCGGCGGGCGAGCTGATCCTTCTGCCGACCGAGACCGTCTATGGCCTGGGTGCCGACGCGGCGAACCCGGAGGCCGTGGCGCGGGTGTTCGAAGCCAAGGGCCGACCGCGGTTCAATCCTCTGATCTCCCACGTCGCCGACGTCGCGCAGGCGAGGCGGATCGCCGTCCTCGATCCGACGGCGGAAAGGCTGGCCGCCGCCTTTTGGCCCGGCCCGCTGACCCTCGTCGCACCGGCGCGCGAGGACGGTGGTGTGTGCGATCTGGCCCGGGCGGGGCTCGATAGCGTCGCGGTGCGCGTGCCGGGGCACGAGACGGCGCGCGTTGTGATCTCGGCTTTCGGCGGGGCCGTGGTGGCGCCCTCGGCCAACCGCTCGGGCCGGCCCAGCCCCACCACCTTCGCTGACGCGCTCGAGGAGACGGGTCACGCCGTCGCTGAGGCGGTGGACGGCGGGGACTGCGCCGTGGGGTTGGAGAGCACCGTCGTCTCGGTGCTGGAGGGCCGGGTCGCCCTGCTGCGGCCGGGTGCCGTGACCCGGGCGCAGATCGAGGCCGTCGTCGGACCGCTGGCCGGCAGCGATGACGGACACCGGTCGCCGGGCCGACTGGCGTTGCACTATGCGCCGGACGCTCCCGTCCGGATCGAGACGACGCAGTTCGGGCCAGGAGAGATCCTGCTGGGATTCGGTCCCGGCGTCGGCGAGCCGCGCTGGAGCCTGAGCCCGACCGGCGACCTGCGCGAGGCGGCGGCGAACCTGTTCCGCCGGCTGCGGGAAGCCGACCGGGAGCGGCCTTCGGCCATCGTCGTGGCCCCGATCCCGCGCGAGGGACTGGGCGAGGCCATCTTCGACCGATTGCGCCGCGCCGCCGGACATGTGGGCTAGTCGTCGACCGGCCGTCGTGGATTGAAGGTCCAGCCTTCCGCGCGCTTCGCGTCCAGCACGGCCTGGATGTCCGCCACCCTGGCGTGGAGTTCGGCGTAGAGCCGATCCAGTTCGACCGGGTCCTCGGGCGGTCGCAAGGCAGGGGACGGGTCTTTGAGACGGGACATGAAGGCCTCTGACGGTTGCGCATGACGGATCGCTCCGTCGTTTTCACGCGGAGTTGGAAAGGGCGGGCGGAGCGCCGGGCGCGGAGCCCGGATGCTGTGATGTGATTACCGTTTCGG
>JAESGW010000885.1_pt1 | contig 11123 bp, 9 predicted proteins | sample 9269791 | NCBI WGS metagenome assembly JAESGW01 (sample SAMN16773120, study PRJNA677053) | algae metagenome | isolation source: Aphanocapsa lilacina HA4352-LM1 and co-occurring heterotrophs from near cave... | place: USA: Maniniholo cave, near Haena, Kauai, HI | collected 2009-07-28 | reverse complement strand
ACGATCTCGACCACCGGGCGCGAGGCGCTGACCGAGATGCGCCGGCTGCTGGGGCTGCTGCGCGACGGCGACACCGGCGTGGCGCCGCAGCCCGGGTTGGAGGACGTACGCCACCTCGTCGCCGAGGCCCGCGCGGCCGGCACGCGGGTCGAGGCCGACCTCCCCGACGCCTCCCCCGACGCTGCCCCGGACGTCCCGGACGGCGTGGGGCTGGCGGCGTACCGCATCGTGCAGGAGTCGCTCACCAACGTCCGCAAGCACGCCGGCCCCGGTGCCTCGGTGTCGGTGCGCGTCGCGGTCGGCCGCGAGGTCGTCGTGGAGGTGCGCGACGACGGGCGCGGGGCGGCCGCGACCTCGGACGGGCGCGGCCTCGGGCTCACCGGGATGCGCGAGCGCGCCGCGGTGCACGGCGGCACGCTCGAGGCGGGCCCCGCCCCCGGCGGCGGGTTCGCAGTGTCTGCGAGGCTGCCGCTGTGAGCCACCCCGTCCCGCCGGCGCCGGTCCGTGTCTTCCTCGTCGACGACCAGCAGATGGTGCGCGCCGGGTTCCGGATGCTCGTGGAGAGCCAGGACGACATGGTCGTCGTGGGTGAGGCGGGCGACGGCGGCGAGGCGCTGGAGCGGCTGGCGGTCACCTCCGCCGACGTTGTGCTGATGGACGTCCGGATGCCGCGGCTCGACGGCGTCGAGGCCACCCGGCGGCTGCTGGCGACGCCCGGCGCGCCGCGCGTCATCGTGCTGACCACCTTCGACCTCGACGAGCACGCCTTCGCCGCGATCCGCGCCGGCGCCTCGGCCTTCCTGCTCAAGGACGCCGCGCCGCCCGACCTGCTCGGCGCGATCCGGTCGGTGGTGGCGGGCGACGCCGTCGTCGCGCCCAGCACCACCCGCCGGCTGCTCGACCACTTCGCCGCCCTGCCGGACCCCGGCGCACCCGCGGCCTCCGACGACCGGCTCCGGCTGCTCACCGAGCGCGAGGTCGAGGTGCTCACCCTCATCGCGCGCGGACGCACCAACCCCGAGATCGCGGCCGACCTCGTCGTCGCCGAGACGACCGTGAAGACGCATGTCGGCCGGATCCTGGCCAAGACCGGCTCGCGCGACCGCGTGCAGCTCGTGGTGCTGGGCTACGAGTCGGGGCTCGTCGCCCCCTGACGCGTCCTCCCCAGGTCGTACGCCTCCCGCCGTCGTACGACCCCGGACCGACCGCAGGTCCGTGCCCGGGGCCGACGATCCCGAGCCCGCCGACGACGAGCGTTGTCCCCATGACGACGACACTCGACACGACCACCGCGACCGCGGCGACCGCCCGCGGGCTGACCCGCACCTACGGCAGCGGCGACAGCACCGTCCACGCCCTCCGCGGCGTCGACCTGGACCTGCCGGCCGGCCGCTTCACGGCCATCATGGGCCCGAGCGGGTCCGGCAAGTCGACCCTCATGCACTGCCTCGCCGGGCTGGACGTTGCCACGAGCGGCACCGTCACGGTCGCGGGGCGTGACCTCGCAGGCCTGGACGACACGGCGCTGACGCTGTTCCGGCGCGCGCACATCGGCTTCGTCTTCCAGGCCTTCAACCTGCTCCCGATGCTCACCGCCGGGCAGAACATCGTGCTCCCCCTCGAGCTCGCCGGACGCGCCGTCGACCGGGAGCGCTACGACCAGGTGGTCGGCGTCCTCGGCCTCGCCGACCGGCTCGGCCACCTGCCGAGCCAGCTCTCCGGCGGCCAGCAGCAGCGCGTCGCGATCGCCCGCGCGCTGGTCACCCAGCCCGACATCGTCTTCGCCGACGAGCCCACCGGCAACCTCGACAGCGAGGCGAGCGCCGAGGTCCTCGGCCACCTGCGACGCTCGGTCCGCGAGCTCGGCATGACCGTGGTGATGGTGACGCACGAGCTCGATGCCGCGGCGTACGCCGACGACGTCGTCGTCATCCACGACGGCGCCGTCACCGCCCACCTCACCGACCCCGGCCAGGACGAGCTGGTGGCTGCGCTGCGCAGGCGGGTCGCCTGATGCGCACCGTGCTCGTGGCCTCGATCCGCCACCACACCCGCAGGTACGTCGCCGCGTCCGTCGCGGTCGCCATCGGCGTGGCCTTCATCGTCGTCGTCGGCATGCTCACCGGCGCCACGCGGTCCGGCCTGACCGCCGACGTCGGGGCACCCGTGTCGGGCGTCGACCGCGTCGTGACGACCTACGACGCCGGTGAGGTGACGCGCCTCGTCGAGGTGGCCGCCGACCGCGACATCCCGGTGCTCACCCTCGGCTACGCCATGGAGCCGGTGACCCGCGACGGCGCCCAGCTCGCCGCTACCGCCGACGTGGCGGAGGCCTCGCTCGACCCGCGCCTGCAGTGGCAGCAGCTGGAGAGCGGCCGGTTCCCCGCCGCGCCCGGCGAGGCCCTCGCGGACGTCAACCGCGCCAAGAGCAGCGACATCGCACTGGGCGACGTCGTCCGGGTCGGCACCGGGACCGCCGCCGTCGACGTGGAGGTCGTCGGCATGGTCGACAGCCCCGCCGCGATGGGTGCCTCGCTCTACGTGCCGTGGGAGGACCTGCGCCGCTTCGAGGACACCCTCTGGGTCGACGCGGTCGCGTGGGGCGGCTCGGCGGACCTGGCGCGGGCGACCGCCCCCGAGGCCGGCGTCGAGTCGGCCGCCGAGTGGACCGCCGCCCGTCAGGCCGAGATCTCGCGCGGGGTCGACGTCATCGCGATCATGGCGTTGCTCTTCGTCGCGATCGCGCTCTTCGTCGGCGTCCTGGTCATCACCAACACGTTCTCCATCCTGTTCGCCCAGCGGATGCGCGACTTCGCGCTGCTGCGCTGCGTCGGGGTCACCCGCCGCCAGCTGCGCCGCGCGATCCGGCTGGAGGCCCTCGCGCTGGGCCTGGCGGCAGCCGCGGCCGGTGTCGTCCTCGGTGCCCTGGCCGGGGCCGGGCTGGTGGCCCTCGTCCGGCGCTGGTTCACCGACATGGGTCCGGCCGCGCTCGACCCCGTGTGGGCGGGCACGGCGTTCGCGGTGGGCACGCTGGTCACGCTCGGCGCCGCCTGGCTGCCCACGCGGACGGCGACCGGGGTCGCGCCGCTCGCCGCGCTGCGGCCCGACACGGGCGTGGACGTCCGCTCGGCGGCGGGACGCTGGCGCCTGGGCCTCGCCGCGCTGTGCCTCACCGGCGGCGGCGCCCTGCTCGCCGTCGCCGTCGCCGGCCGCTCGCTGCCCGCGATGCTCGCCGGCGGGATGGCGTCCTTCGTCGGCGTGCTGCTCGCGGGGCCGGTGCTGGTGCCGTGGCTGATCCGGCTGGCCGACCGCCTGCCCGGCGCAGGCCCCGTACGCCGCCTCGCCACCGGCAACGCCGTGCGCAACCCGCGGCGGACCGCGACCACCGCGGCGTCGCTGCTGGTGGGTGTCACCCTCACCACCGCCATCCTCACCGGGCTGGCCTCGTCGCGGACCGCGATCGACCGCGACATGGACGAGTCCTACCCGCTCGACGCCACCCTGACGGCCGTCGAGGCGCCGCTGGGGGCTTCCCTCGCGGAGCGGGTCGCCGGCACGACGGGGGTCACCGACGTGCGCACCCTGGACGGCACCGTGGCCAGGATCGGCCGGGTGCGGGTCCCGCTCCTGGGCTCGGGCGTCGACACGGGCGTCGTACGCGGCCCCACCGACCTGTCCCCGCGGGACGGTGTCGTGCTGCTGCCGTACGACGTCGTCGAGGAGCTGCCGACGCGGCTCGCCGAGCAGGTGTGGGAGGACGCCGAGCTGACCGTGGTGGTCGCGGGCCGCGAGCGCACGCTCCGGGTCGAGACCCGCGACGGCTGGGGTCGCGCCGGCCTGGTCTCGCCGGCGACGTTGCAGGCGCTCGACCCCGACCCCCGGCCGACGGCGGTCTGGGCGCGGGCCGACGCCGGCACGGACGCCGAGGACCTGTCGGGCGACCTGGCCGCCCTCGCCGGGGCGGCCGGCGCCGAGCTGGCCGGCGGCTTCGGCAACCGCAGCTGGGTGTCCCTGCAGGTCGACATCCTGACCGGCTCGGTCGTCGGGCTGATGGCCGTCGCGATCGTGATCGCCCTGGTCGGCATCGCCAACACCCTCGGCCTGTCGGTGCTCGAGCGGGCCCGGGAGAACGCGCTCCTGCGGGCCATGGGTCTGACTCGCAGGCAGCTGCGGCGCGCGATGGCCGCCGAGGGCCTGCTGCTGTCGTCCGTGGCGGCCGTCCTCGGCACGGCCATCGGCCTGGTGTTCGCTTGGGTGGGCGTGCAGGTGATGGTCGCCGACGTCGTGGAGGGAGCGGGGTTCACCGTCCCGGTGTGGCAGGTCGCCGCGGTCGCCGCCGTGGCCGGGGTCGCCGGCCTGGCCGCCTGCGTCCTGCCCGCCCGGCGGGCGGCCCGGGTGTCACCGGCCGCCGGGCTGGCGCTGGACTGACGGCATGACACGTCGGCCCCGGACCGCTGTGGTCCGGGGCCGACGTCGTACGTCGATCAGTGCGTCTTGCGGCTGACGATCACGCCGAGCACGGCGTAGCCGACGACCAGGTGGGCGACGGCCACCACGTGGGCGACCGAGTCGCCGAGGATGCCCATGGTCGGGATGACCACGACGGCCCAGCTCTCGGCGACCATCGGCCAGTAGCGCGACACGCCCTTCCAGCGGCCGGCGACCGCGATGCGGATGCCGATGAGGAACATGCCGAGCATCGACAGCGGCCAGAAGGCGTCGAGCACGATGTACTGGACCTGGTCGAAGTCGGTCAGTCCGAGGCCGTCGCTGGCGGTCGAGCCGATCGCGAGCGAGACCGCCACGGCCTCGGCCCGCAGCACGAAGCGAGCCAACCGGCCGGTGCCGAGGGCCTGCGTGCGCCAGAGCGTGCGCAGCAGGAACAGCAGGCCGACCTGGAAGAGGCCCGAGCCGAGCGAGAAGGCGAGCTCGGGCCCATGGCCGACCGGGTCGATGCCGACGAAGGCCATGACGCCTGCCCAGGCGAGGGCGCCGGCGGTGAGGACCCGGCCGTGGACGGCGTACGGGTGGCGGGGGCTCGAGCCCGTCGGAGCCGAGGTGGCGACGTCGGAGCGGGCGGGAGCGGGAGAGTGCTGGATCGTCACGGTGGTGACTCCTGTTCGGTGTGGTGTGGGGGCCGCGGTCTGCGGCACACCGGAAGGTTCGCCGTCCCGACGCCCCGGCCCACAGGGAGCGGCGTCCCGACCTCGGTCCCGACCTCGGTCCCGTCGCCCGGTCCCGTCGAGGAGGGACCACGGTCCCGGGACGGCGGGACGCGCGCGCGGTGATACTTCTCGCGTGATCCGACGCGTCGAGCCCGTGGCCGTGGCCGTCGTGGCCCTCGCTGCGGTCGCGACGTCGGCCTGGCTCGACCTCGCGACGACCTCCGCCGAGCGAGCCGTGGCCACCACCGAGCCGGCCACCGCCACGGCGCTGCCCGGCCTGCTCCTCGCGGCCGCGTCGGTCGTCGTGCTCCTCGCGCGGCCCGGCGACCGGGTCGGCCGACTGCTCGGAGTGGTCGCGGCGGCCTGGACGATCGACGGCGCGCTCTACGGCTGGATCGCGTTCGCCCTCGCCCGCGACCTGCCCGGTGCCGACCTCGCCTTCTGGTACGTCGCCCGGGTCGGCGCGTTCCTGCTCTCCGGTCTGGTCGCCCTGCTCCTCCTCTACCCGACCGGCCACCTGCTCCGCGGCCGGTGGCGAGTCGTCGCCGTCGGCGTCGCGTCCAGCTCGCTCGCCCTCCCGCTCGCGCTGCTGCTCGCACCGGACAGCGTCGTGTTCGGCGCGGGGGAGCCCGTCGGCTCGACGGAGGTCGTGCCGTTCCCGTGGTCCGACTCGGCGGCCGTGGCGATGCTGGTCGGCGGGCAGGTGCTCACCCTCGGCTCGATCGTCGCCGCCGTGGCGCTCGTCTGGGTCCGCCACCGGCACGCGTCGGCCACGGAGCGTACGCAGCTGAGGTGGCTGCTGTGGGCCGGCATCATGTGCGTCCTGATGGTCCTCGCGGGCGCCACCCTGTCCGTCGGCGGCGACGTGACCGCGATCCTGCTCGACCTCGCCGTCGCGGCGCTGGCGGTCTCGGTCACCATCGGCCTCGTGCGGCCGGGCCTCGGCGACGTCGACGCTCTCGTCGCCTGGACGCTCACCACCGCCGCGGTGGCGGTGTTCGTGGTCGCGGTGGACCTCGCGGTGCTCGCGGCGGGCACGGCACTGCTCGGCGAGCGGCTCGACGAGCAGGACGTGGCCCTGGTCGTGCTGGTGCTGGCCGTCGTCGTCTACGGCCCGCTGCGCACCTGGCTGGGCAGGCTCGTGCGGAGACTGCTGCTCGGAAGCCGCGGCGACCGCTACGGCGCGGTGTCCTCGCTGGCCGAGCGGCTGGAGACCACCGGCACGGTCGACGAGCAGCTGCCCGCTCTGGCCGAGGCCGTGGCGGCGACGTTCAAGGTGGCGTACGTCCGGGTGGAGGTGCTCACCCCGGACGGGGGCCGGATGTGGGCCGCGCACGGCTCCGAGCCCGGAGAGGTGCAGGAGCTCGACATCGCCTACCGCGACGAGCGGGTCGGGCGACTCACGCTGCCGGCGCAGGGCTTCCGGTCGATGCTGTCCCACCGCGACCAGGGCCTGCTCGTCGACCTCGTCCGCCAGGCCGCGGTCGCGATCCGGTCCCGGTTGCTCGCCACCGAGCTCCAGGCGAGCCGCGAGCGCCTGGTGATCGGCCGCGAGGACGACCGTCGCCGGATCCGCCGCGACCTGCACGACGGCCTGGGTCCCGTCCTCGGCGGCGTCGCGCTGCGCCTGCAGGCCGCGGGCAACGCGGTCGACGCCGACCCCGACCGGGCGCGCGAGCTCGTCGGGCTGGCCCGGACGGAGGTCAGCGACGCCCTCGACGACGTACGACGACTCGTGCACGACCTGCGTCCGCCTGCCCTCGACGACCTCGGCCTGGAGGCGGCCATCCGCCAGCAGGCGGAGCGGGTGCGCTCGGAGGTGGACGTGACCGTCACGGCCGTCGGCGCCGCCGGACTCCCGGCTGCCGTCGAGGTCGCGGCCTACCGCATCGTGTCCGAGTCGCTCGCCAACGTGGTCAGGCATGCAGGCGCCGCCGCGGTCGACGTACGACTCGACGCGGGGCCCGCCGCACTCACCGTCACCGTGGCCGACGACGGCAGAGGCATCGGCCCGGACGTCACCGCGGGCGTCGGCCTGCTGTCGCTGCGCGAGCGCGCCGAGGAGCTCGGCGGCCGGTGCGAGGTCGTGTGTCCCGACGGCGGAGGGACGACGGTCCGCGCCGTGCTGCCCTATGGAGAGAGGATGCCGGGGTGACAGATCCGATCCGGCTGCTGATCGCCGACGACCACCCGGTCTTCCGCGACGGACTGGCCTCGCTCCTCGACCCCCTGCCCGGGATCGAGGTCGTCGCCCGAGCGTCCGACGGCGCCGAGGCAGTGGCGATGGTCGAGGAGCACCAGCCCGACGTGGTGATCATGGACGTGCAGATGCCGGTGATGAACGGCATCGACGCCACCCGCGCGGTCGTGGCGGCCCACCCGGGCACGGGAGTGCTGGTCCTGACGATGGGCGAGGACGACGGGACCGTCCTGTCGGCCCTGCGCGCCGGTGCACGCGGCTACCTCCGCAAGGGCGCCGAGCAGGACGAGATCGTCCGCGCGGTCTCGACGGTGCACAGCGGCGGCGTCGTCTTCGGCGCCTCGTTGGCCGCGCGGATCTCCGAGGTGCTGGCGCCCCCGAGCCGGCCGGACCGCCCGTTCCCCGAGCTCACCGAGCGGGAGACCGAGATCCTCGACCTCATCGCGGCGGGGCGCAACAACGGGCAGATCGCGCAGACGCTGTTCCTCTCCCCCAAGACGATCCGCAACAACATCACCAGCATCCTGTCCAAGCTCCAGGCCACCGACCGGGCCGACGTGATCATCAGGGCGCGCGACGCCGGGCTCGGCCGCGACTAGATTCTGCCCATGGAGCGCAGTGAGGCGGCCGAGAGCCGCGAGAAGAGCAACGGGCTGGACCCGTTCGAGAGGTTCGTCGAGCTGTCGACCAAGGCGATCAGCCGGGCCCCGTTCTTCGCCGTGGTCGTCGCGGTCGTCGTCATCTGGGCAGCGAGCTACCCGCTGTGGCCGTCCACCACCAAGTGGGAGCTGGCGATCCACACCTTCGGCGGGGTGCTCTCGCTGCTGCTGCTCGTGCTGCTCGAGAACGCGGGGCGCCGCAACACCGAGGCGATGCAGGAGAAGCTCAACGTCCTCGCCGAGGCGCTGGCCGCGCTGATGGAGTCACGCGGCGCCGACGACCCCGCGCTGCTCGAGGCCGCCGAGGACCTCCGCGAGGCCGTCGGGCTGGAGGAGCGTCACTGAGGAGTGAATTGACGTCAATTCACTCCTCAGTCACCCCGCGAGCAGGCGCAGCGTCTCCTCACGCGCCGGCGAGGTGCGTGCGTCGGTCCCGACCGCGGCGCCGGCCACGGGGTGGACCATCACCTCGTCCACGCCGTACTCCTGCGCGAGCTCCTCGAGGCGCGCACGCGCCCGGTCGGGCGAGCCGACGATCCAGCGGGTGGCCATCGCCTGGCCGAGCGCGCGCTGGTCGGGGGTCATCTCGACGGCCTCGGCGTGCTCGACGAGGCGCTGGGGGTGGAGCGGGGCGCCGGTGCGCAGCGCGATCATCTGCTGCACGTTGGGCAGTGCGCGGCGGAGCGCCTCCTCCTCGGTCTCGGCGACCACGGCGTTGACGGTGAGGAAGGTGCGCGGCTCGGGGTGCTCGGGCGAGGGCCGGTAGGAGGAGCGGTAGAGGTCCAGCGCGACGCCGGTGCCCTCGCCGGAGAAGTGGTGCGCGAAGACGTACGGCAGCCCCTTCTCCGCGGCGAGGCGCGCGGAGTAGTCGCTCGACCCGAGCAGCCAGATCTCGGCGGTCGAGCGCGCCGACGGCGTCGCGCGCAGCGGCTGGCGGCGCGGACCGACCTGGAGCTCGACGCCCTCGGTGGTCATCAGCGTGCGGACGTCCTCGACGTAGTCGGCGAACTTCGCGACCGCCTCGTCCGCCGACTCCGCGCTGCCGCCGCGCAGGACGTACCTCGTGAGCGGGTCGGTCCCGGGCGCGCGGCCGATGCCGAGGTCGATGCGCCCGGGGTGGGCAGCCTCGAGCAGCGCGAACTGCTCGGCGACGACGAGCGGTGCGTGGTTGGGCAGCATCATGCCGCCCGAGCCGACGCGGATCCGCTCCGTGGCCGCGGCCAGCATCGCGATCAGGACCGGCGGGTTGGTCGCCGCGACAGCCGGCATGTTGTGGTGCTCGGCGACCCAGTAGCGGCGGTAGCCGAGCCCGTCGGCGACCCGGGCGAGGTCCCGGGAGGCGGCGATCGCGTCGCCGGTGGCCTGGTCGCTGCGGACGGGCACGAGGTCGAGCACGGACAGGTCGACGGAGAGGGCGGTCACTGTCGGTGCAGCACCCACGGGCGGAGGGATATTCCGCGAGCGATTGACCTCACGTGCACCTGAGGTCCTACCGTCAGGCCAGTGAGCACGACCACCGAGCAGCGCGAGCGGATCCTCTCCCCCGCCTACGCCGCGACGACGATCGCGATGTTCGCGCTGATCGCCTTCGCCGCCTTCGAGGCGATGGCCGTCACCACCGTGATGCCGACCGTCGCGCGCGACCTCGGCGGGCTCGACCTGTACGCCCTCGCGTTCGCCGCGCCGCTCGCGAGCGGGGTCGTCGGGATGGTCGCCGCCGGCATGTGGAGCGACCGCACCGGCCCGGTGGTGCCGCTGCTGGCGTCGCTGGCGCTCTTCTCCGCCGGCCTCCTCGTGTGCGGCCTGGCGCCGTCGATGGAGGTGCTGCTCGCCGGCCGCGTGCTGCAGGGCCTCGGCGGCGGCGCGCTCACCGTCGGCCTCTACGTCATCGTGGGGCTGGTCTTCCCCGCAGCGCTGCGCCCGGCGGTCTTCGCCTCGTTCGCGGCGGCGTGGGTGCTCCCGTCGCTGTTCGGGCCCGGGCTCGCGGCGCTCGTCGCGGACGTCTGGTCGTGGCGCTGGGTCTTCCTCGGCACCGTCGGCTTCGTCGCGCTCGCGCTGGTGCTGCTCGCTCCCGCGCTGCGCCGGCTCGAGCCGCACGCGGAGGGCGTCACGACCCCCTCCGTACGCCTGTGGTGGGCCGTGCTGGGCGCGGTCGCGGTGCTCGTGCTCGAGCTGCTCGGGTCGGCGCGCGGCGTCGCCGCGCTCGGTGCGGTCGCGGCCCTGGCCGGGGTCTGGGTCTCGCTCGGCCGGCTGCTGCCGCCCGGCAGCCGTACGCTCCGTCGCGGCCTGCCTGCCGTGGTCGCGACCCGCGGCCTGCTCGCTGCGACGTTCTTCTGCGCCGAGGCCTACATCGTCTACGTGCTACAGGAGCACTGGGACCTGTCCCCCGGCCGCGCAGGCATCGCACTGACCTGCGTAGGTGTCGTGTGGGCGACGGCCAGCCAGGTGCAGTCCCGGCTCGGCGCGCGCGTCTCGCACACCCGCGCCATGGTGGTCGGCACCAGCCTGGTGCTCGGCGGACTGACCGCCCTCGCGCTGTCCGTGCTGGCGCACGACGCCGGCGCGCAGCCGTCCGCCCTGCTGCCGGCCGCGGCGTACGTCCTGGCCGGCGCGGGCATGGGGTTCGCCTACCCGCGCACCGGAGTGGCGATGCTCGAGGCGTCGACCGACCGCGACCGGGGCTTCAACTCCTCGGCCCTGACGGTGGCCGACTCGCTCGGCGCCGCGCTGGCGCTGTCGGTGGCCGGGGCCGCGTTCGCGGCTGCCCAGCGGCAGGACCTCGACCCGTTCCTGACCGTGTTCGCCTTTGCCGCCGTCGCGGCCGTGCTCGGCGTGCTGGCGGCGTCGCGGACGCGTACGGCGACCGCCCCGGCCTGAGTCCGGCCGGCCCCACGGGGGTCGGGGCCGACCGGACGGCTCAGCGAGCGGTCGGGCTCGCGGTCAGGAGGCCTGCTCGAGGGTGGGGTAGTCGGTGTAGCCCTCGGCGCCACCGCCGTAGAACGTGTCGGGGTTCGGCGCGTTGAGCTCCGCACCCGCGCGCCAGCGCTCGGCGAGGTCGGGGTTGGCCAGGAACGGGCGTCCGACGACGACCGCGTCGGC
>JAESGW010000884.1_pt1 | contig 11127 bp, 7 predicted proteins | sample 9269791 | NCBI WGS metagenome assembly JAESGW01 (sample SAMN16773120, study PRJNA677053) | algae metagenome | isolation source: Aphanocapsa lilacina HA4352-LM1 and co-occurring heterotrophs from near cave... | place: USA: Maniniholo cave, near Haena, Kauai, HI | collected 2009-07-28 | reverse complement strand
GCAGCCGCTGGGCGGTAAGGCGCAGTTCGGTGGCCAGCGCTTCGGTGAGATGGAGTGCTGGGCGATGCAGGCCTACGGCGCGGCGTACACGCTGCAGGAGCTGCTGACGATCAAGTCCGACGACGTCGCGGGCCGCGTGAAGGTCTACGAGGCGATCGTCAAGGGCGAGAACATCCCCGAGCCGGGTATCCCGGAGTCGTTCAAGGTGCTGCTCAAGGAGCTCCAGTCGCTCTGCCTGAACGTCGAGGTGCTCTCCAGTGACGGCCAGACGATCGAGATGCACGACAGCGACGACGAGGACCTCGAGCGGGCTGCGGCGAACCTGGGCATCAACCTGTCCAGCCGTCCCGGATCCGAGTCGATGACCGTCGACGACGTCGTCAACTGATCTCCGCACCGGCTTTGCTCAACCAGAGGAACTGAGGACGAATAGTGCTCGACGTCAACTTCTTCGACGAACTGCGCATCGGCCTGGCCACTGCGGACCACATCCGCGAGTGGTCCCACGGCGAGGTCAAGAAGCCCGAGACGATCAACTACCGCACGCTCAAGCCCGAGAAGGACGGACTCTTCTGCGAGAAGATCTTCGGCCCGACCCGGGACTGGGAGTGCTACTGCGGCAAGTACAAGCGCGTGCGCTTCAAGGGCATCATCTGCGAGCGCTGCGGCGTCGAGGTGACCCGTTCCAAGGTCCGCCGCGAGCGGATGGGCCACATCGAGCTCGCCGCTCCCGTGACCCACATCTGGTACTTCAAGGGTGTCCCGTCGCGACTGGGCTACCTGCTCGACCTGGCCCCGAAGGACCTCGAGAAGGTCATCTACTTCGCGGCCTACATGATCACCTCGGTCGACGAGGACGCGCGTCACCGCGACATGGACTCCCTCGAGAACAAGGTCGGCCTGGAGCGCGAGCGCCTCGAGAAGCGTCGCGACACCTCCGTGGAGGACCGCGCCAAGAAGCTCGAGGAGGACCTCGCCACCCTCGAGGCCGAGGGCGCCAAGGCCGACGCCAAGCGCAAGGTGCGCGACGGTGCCGACCGCGAGATGAACCAGCTCCGCGACCGCGCCAACCGTGAGATCGCGCGTCTCGAGGAGGTCTGGGACACCTTCAAGAACCTCAAGGTGCAGGACCTGCTCGGCGACGAGCTGCTCTACCGCGAGATGAAGACCTGGTTCGGCAAGTACTTCGAGGGCCACATGGGCGCCACGGCGATCCAGAAGCGCCTCCAGGACTTCGACATCGAGGCCGAGGTGGAGTCGCTGCGCGACACCATCGCCAACGGCAAGGGCCAGCGCAAGGTCCGCGCCCTCAAGCGCCTCAAGGTCGTCGACGCCTTCCGCAAGACCGGCAACCAGCCCATCGGCATGGTGCTCGACGCCGTCCCGGTGATCCCGCCGGACCTGCGTCCGATGGTCCAGCTCGACGGTGGCCGCTTCGCCACCTCCGACCTGAACGACCTCTACCGCCGCGTCATCAACCGCAACAACCGCCTCAAGCGACTGCTCGACCTCGGCGCGCCCGAGATCATCGTCAACAACGAGAAGCGGATGCTGCAGGAGGCCGTCGACAGCCTCTTCGACAACGGCCGTCGCGGTCGTCCCGTCACCGGCCCGGGCAACCGCCCGCTCAAGTCGCTGTCCGACATGCTCAAGGGCAAGCAGGGCCGCTTCCGCCAGAACCTCCTCGGCAAGCGCGTCGACTACTCGGGCCGCTCGGTCATCGTCTCGGGCCCGCAGCTCAAGCTCCACCAGTGCGGCCTGCCCAAGCAGATGGCGCTCGAGCTGTTCAAGCCGTTCGTGATGAAGCGCCTCGTCGACCTGTCGCACGCGCAGAACATCAAGTCCGCCAAGCGGATGGTCGAGCGCGCGCGCCCGGTCGTGTGGGACGTCCTCGAGGAGGTCATCACCGAGCACCCCGTGCTGCTCAACCGTGCCCCCACCCTGCACCGCCTCGGCATCCAGGCCTTCGAGCCGCAGCTGATCGAGGGCAAGGCCATCCAGATCCACCCGCTCGTGTGCGGCGCGTTCAACGCCGACTTCGACGGTGACCAGATGGCTGTCCACCTCCCGCTGTCCGCGGAGGCGCAGGCCGAGGCCCGCATCCTGATGCTGTCGACCAACAACATCCTCAAGCCGTCGGACGGTCGTCCGGTGACCATGCCCTCGCAGGACATGATCATCGGCCTGTTCTGGCTGACCGCCGACCGTGACGGCGAGCCCGGCGAGGGTCGCGTGTTCTCCAGCCCGGCCGAGGCGATCATGGCCTTCGACCGCCGCGAGATCACGCTGCAGAGCAAGATCCGCATCCGCCTCGACGACGTCGTCCCGCCGCTCGACCTCGAGCTCGGTGCCGACTGGGAGGAGCGGACCGCGATCCTGCTCGACACCACCCTGGGCCGTGTCTACTTCAACGACACGCTCCCCGCGGACTACCCGTTCGTCAACGAGGAGGTCGGCAAGAAGCGCCTCGGCGCCATCGTCAACGACCTCGCCGAGCGCTACACCAAGGTGCAGGTCGCTGCCTCGCTCGACGCCCTCAAGGACGCCGGCTTCCACTGGGCCACGCGCTCGGGTGTGACCGTCTCGATCGACGACGTCACCACGCCCGACAGCAAGGCCGAGATCCTGGGCCGCTACGAGGCCCAGGCCGAGAAGGTCCAGAAGAACTACGAGCGCGGTGTGATGACCGACGACGAGCGTCGTCAGGAGCTCATCGAGCTGTGGACCCAGGCTGCGGCCGAGGTCGGGCGGGCGATGGAGTCGAACTTCGACCGCGCCAACCCGATCTACATGATGGTCGACTCGGGTGCCTCCGGAAACATGAACCAGATCCGGCAGGTCGCGGCCATGCGTGGACTGGTGGCCAACCCGAAGGGCGAGATCATCCCCCGCCCGATCAAGGCCAACTTCCGCGAGGGCCTCACCGTCCTCGAGTACTTCATCGCCACCCACGGTGCCCGCAAGGGTCTCGCCGACACCGCGCTGCGCACCGCCGACTCGGGCTACCTGACCCGTCGTCTGGTGGACGTCTCGCAGGACGTCATCATCCGTGAGGACGACTGCGGCACCGAGCGCGGCCTGCCCAAGCGGATCGACGACGAGCACGTGGAGACCTCGGCCTACGCCCGGGCCTCCGCGGTCGAGATCACCCACCCGGAGACCGGCGAGGTGCTCGCCGCCGCCGGCGAGGACCTCGGCGACGTCAAGATCGGCGAGCTGGTCGCGGCCGGCGTCACGGAGGTCAAGGTCCGCTCGGTCCTGACCTGCGACGCCCGCACCGGCACGTGCGCGAAGTGCTACGGCCGCTCGCTGGCCACCGGCAAGCTGGTCGACATCGGTGAGGCGGTCGGCATCATCGCCGCCCAGTCCATCGGTGAGCCCGGCACGCAGCTGACCATGCGTACCTTCCACACCGGTGGTGTGGCCTCCGCCGACGACATCACGCAGGGTCTGCCCCGTGTGGTCGAGCTCTTCGAGGCCCGCTCGCCCAAGGGTCGTACGCCGATCTCGGAGTCCGCCGGTCGCGTGAAGATCGAGGAGACCGACAAGGCCCGCGTCGTCGTGGTCACCCCCGACGACGGCTCCGAGGTCCAGGAGATCCCGGTGTCGAAGCGCTCGCGCCTCAACGTCGAGGACGGCGACCACATCCAGGTCGGTCACCACATCACGTCCGGTACGCCCGACCCGCAGGACGTGCTGCGCATCCTCGGTGTCCGCAAGGCCCAGGAGCACCTCGTGGACGAGGTCCAGGAGGTCTACCGCTCGCAGGGCGTGGCGATCCACGACAAGCACATCGAGATCATCGTGCGGCAGATGCTGCGCCGCGTGACGGTCATCGAGTCCGGTGACACCAACCTGCTCCCGTCCGACCTGGTCGACCGGGTGCGGTTCGAGGAGGAGAACCGGCGCGTGGTCTCCGAGGGCGGCAAGCCGGCCTCGGGTCGTCCGGTGCTCATGGGCATCACCAAGGCCTCGCTCGCGACCGAGTCGTGGCTCTCGGCGGCCTCCTTCCAGGAGACCACCCGCGTGCTCACCGACGCCGCGATCAACGGCCGCTCCGACAGCCTTCGCGGCCTGAAGGAGAACGTGATCATCGGCAAGCTCATCCCGGCCGGCACCGGCCTCGAGCGCTACCGCAACATCCGGGTGGAGCCCACCGAGGAGGCGCGCGCCGCGGCCTACTCGGTCACCGGCTACGACTCCTACGACTACGACTTCGGTCCGTCGTCGCAGGCCGTCGCGCTCGACGACTTCGACTTCGGGTCGTACCAGAACTGAGCGTCAGCGAAGTTCTGGGGTGACGACCCAGATCGAGTAGCACCAACGCCCCGCCCTCGCTTGCGAGGGCGGGGCGTTGTGCGTACCGAGATCGACCAGTGTGCGTGGCATCCTCCACCCGGTCTCGTGACAGGCGCCAGGGCGCCTTCCTCGACCACCGGATGTCTCAGGGGGCGATGGCGCGCACCCACTCGGCGAGCGTGCGCTGGACCCGGGCGGCGAGGTCGATGACGGGATCGGCCGGGTCGTCGCCCGCCAGCACCCGCAGCTCCCACGCGCCGTACCAGGCGACGTAGGCGCCCACGACGAGGAGCAGCAGCCCCGAGACGCGCGGGACCCACCGGCCCGTCCGGCGCAGGCCGGTGACGAGCCCGCGACGGGCCAGCGCAACGGCCACGGCGGCCACGCCGACCAGCAGGCCCATCCCGACGCTGTAGGCGACGAACAGGCCGATCCCCTCCGCGGCGGAGCCGGAGCGGAAGCTGGTCACCACGATCGCGAGGAACGGCGCGATCGAGCAGGTGAGGCTGGCCGCGGCGTACGACATGCCGAACCCGACCATGGCCGGCACGCGGCGGGTGACGGGCCTGCCGGACCTGCCCCCGAGCTGTACGCGGGGCAGCTCGCGGCCCGCCAGCAGCCACACTCCCGCCAGCGCGACCAGGACCCCGAACACGGTGGTGAACCACGGCAGGTACTGCTGGACCTGGGCGGCGACCGGAGACACGACGAGGCCGAAGATCCCGAAGACGGCCACGAAGCCGAGCGTCATCCAGGCGGTCAGCCACAGGGCCCGGCCGACCGACGTCAGCGGCCCCGGGGCGTCGTCGCCGAGCACCAGCACCGAGAGGTAGGCCGGGAGCAGCGCGAAGCCGCACGGGTTGACCGCCGCCAGCATCCCTGCCGCGACGGCGAGGGCCAGGGTGTCGCCCACGGTCAGCCGAGCACGGCCTCGACCTCGGCCGCGAGGTCGTCCTCGCCGCCGTAGCCGGCCTCGAACGCGACCTCCCCGTCGGCGTCGAGCACCACGAAGGACGACTGCTCGGTGACGCCGAAACGCTGCCACAGCACCCCGTCGACGTCCTCGAGGTGGGTGATGCCGCCGGCGTCGCCGGCGAAGTCGGCGATGGCCTCGGCGCTGTCGAGCGAGCCGACACCCACCACCGCGACCTCGTCGCCGTAGGTGCCGGCGAGGTCCTGGACCTGGGGCACCTGCCCGCGGCAGGTCGGGCACCACGGCGCCCAGAACCACAGCACGACGGGCCTGCCCGCCAGGGAGGCACCGTCGAAGTCCTCGCCCGCGACGGTCGTGGAGGTGAAGTCCAGCAGCTCGGGAACGGCGGCGGCCGAGTCGCCGACCGAGTCGTCGGTCGTGTCGTCGGTCGTGTCGCCGGGCGGCTCCTCCACGGGCTCGGCGGCGGACTCGGGCGAGCTGGTCGAGGCCGGGGCCTCGATCGTCGTGGTGGCCGCCTCGCCGCCGCAGGAGGCCAGCGAGATGGCGAGCGGTGCGACGAGCGCGATGGCGAGGCGTCTCATGGATCCAGCATGACACCGGGAGCCGCGCGGCGGTCGTGACCGGGATTACGAGACGCTTACGGCCGCCGCCTAGGATTTGCCCGTGCAGACCCCCACCTCGGCCGACGTGCTGGTCGTCGGCGCGGGCCCCGCCGGCTCCGCCGCCGCCGCCTGGGCCGCCCGCGCCGGTCTCGACGTCGTGCTCGTCGACGCGGCGACCTTCCCGCGCGACAAGACCTGCGGCGACGGGCTCACGCCCCGCGCGATCGGAGAGATGCAGAGGCTCGGCCTCGAGGACTGGCTCCGCGCACACACGGTCAACCAGGGCCTGCGCGCCCACGGGTTCGGCCAGACGCTGCTGCTGCCGTGGCCCGGTGGCTCGCTCCCGGACTGGGGATCGGCCGTCGCGCGCACCGAGCTCGACGACCACCTGCGCACGGTGGCGATCAAGAGCGGAGCCCGGGCGATCGACGGGGTCCGCGCGGTCGGCGTACGCCACGAGGGCGAGCGGGTCGCCGCCGTCCAGCTTCGCGGGCCCGAGGGCACGTTCGAGATCGGCTGCCAGTGGCTCGTGGTCGCCGACGGCGTGCGCTCGCCGCTCGGCAAGGTGCTGGGCCGTGAGTGGCACCGCGACACCGTGTACGCCGTGGCCGGGCGCGCATACGTCGACTCCGAGATGTCCGACGACCCGTGGATCAGCTCCCACCTCGAGCTGCGCGACGAGCGGGACGAGCTCGTGTCGGGCTACGGCTGGATCTTCCCCCTGGGCGACGGCACCGTGAACCTCGGCGCGGGCACGCTCGCGACCAGCAGGCGGCCCGCCGAGGTGGCGATCAAGCCGCTCATGCAGACCTACGCCGACACGATCGGGCCGGACTTCGGGCTGTCGGGCGAGCTGCGGGCGCCGACGTCGGCGCTGCTGCCGATGGGCGGCGCGGTCAGCAACGTGGCCGGCCCCAACTGGGCGCTCATCGGCGACGCCGCGGCCTGCGTCAACCCGCTCAACGGCGAGGGCATCGACTACGGCCTGGAGACCGGCCGCTTCGTGGCCGAGCACATCGCGAGCGGCGCCGGGCTCGGCGAGGCCTGGCGGAGCACCCTCGTCGAGCACTACGGCGAGTCGTTCTCCATCGCTCGCCGCCTCGCGGGGATCGCCACCCAGCCCAAGGTCGTCGCCGCCCTCGGCCCGGCCGGCATGCGGTCGGACTGGCTGATGACCCTCGCGCTGCGCTGGATGGGCAACCTCGTCGACGAGGCGGACCGCGACCGGGCAGCGCGCGTGTGGCGCTGGGCCGGACGACGGTCGATGGCCCGCGACGCCCGCCCGCCGTTCTCCTGATGCGACCACGCGCATGACCCGCCCCGAGCGGACCTACCGGGCTGCCGTGCGCGTGGGGCGGGTCGGCCTGCGCGCCCTCGGCATGACGGTGGAGGCCAGGGGCGCCGAGCACGTCCCGGCGACCGGGCCGGTGCTGCTCGCGGCGACGCACGTGTCCTACCCGGACTTCCTGTTCGTGCAGGCGGCCGTCCGGTCCTCGGGCCGCTTCCTGCGCTTCCTGACCCGCCACGACGTGTGGGAGGTGCCGGTCGTGGGCCGGGCGATGACGCGGATGCGCCACGTCCCCGTCGACCGGCAGGCGCCCGCCGGGGCGTACGTCATGGCGCGCCGCCTGCTGCGCGAGGGCGAGGCCGTGTGCAGCTTCCCCGAGGCCGGGATCAGCTGGTCCCACACCGTCCGCTCCCTCATGCCCGGGACGGCGGCACTGGCGCGGGAGACCGGCGCGCCCGTGGTCCCGGTCGCGATCTGGGGGCCGCAGCGGGTCTGGTCGGTCGGCCTGCCCGACGAGCGGGGCCGCAAGCCCCGGCCGGACCTGACGCGTGGGCGGCACGTCGACGTGTCCTTCGGCGAGCCGATGACGGTCGGCCGCGGCGAGGACCTCACCGGGTTCACCCGTCGGCTGGGCGCGGTGCTCACCACGCAGCTCGAGGAGCTGCAGCGGCTGCCGCACCACGTGCCCGCGACCGGCGAGCACGCCCCGTGGTACCCCGCGCACCTCGGGGGGCACGCGCTCACCCGGGCCGAGGCGGACCCGTACGACGTCGTGCCCCGGTCGGCGGTCAGGCCGACGTGGGGGCCGAGCTAGCCGGGTCGCCGCTGGAATCGTCGCGACGTCGCGCGTCGCGCCTGGCCTCGAGCCACCCGAGCGGGTTGGTGAACGGCTCGAGCACCCGGCGTACGGGCGGGCACGCGAGCAGCAGCGTCAGCCCCACCGCGCCGAGCATGGTGAGGACCAGGCCGGCGACGGGGTAGGACGCGGTGAAGTCGGGCCAGCCGAGCGCCTTGAACGTCTTGATGACGAAGCCGTGGAAGAGGTAGACCACCAGCGTGGCGGTGCCCATCGTGGTGAACCAGCCGAGGTTGCGTCGCGGGACCAGCGACATCGCCGCGAAGGCGCCGAGGAGGCCGACCATCATCACCGTGAGCCGGGTCTGGAAGACGAACTCGTTGTCGATCGGGATCTCGGAGTAGCCGGTGTCGTACCAGAGCAGCGCGGACTCCGCCCACGTGTCGGTGTAGAGGGCCATGATCCCGATGCCCACGAGCATCGGCACGGCCGCGACCTTGACCCACACGTCGTCGAGGTGGGCGAGGTGGCGGGGCTTGAGGTGCAGGCCGAGCACGAAGAACGGCAGCAGGCCGAGGAAGCGCGGGATCATCAGGGCCTCGGTGTCCCAGATCCCGCCCACCAGGCTGACGATCACCGACAGCGGCAGGAAGAGCCAGTGCGACTTGAGGACCGGGGTGACCAGGCGCCACATCAGCAGCACGATGAGGTACCACATGGTCCAGTGCGGCTCGAACCACAGCGGACCCGTCACGTCCTCGCCGACGACCTCGCGCCGGTAGTAGAAGAGCGCCGGCTCGAAGAGCAGGTAGGGGATCGCGAGGGTGTAGACCAGGCTCTTCATCCGCCGGCGGTCCCACTCGAACGACTTCGACAGGTAGCCGCTGATGAAGACGAACGCCGGGATGTGCCACAGGTAGATGAAGTCGTAGACCCAGTGGCTGCCCGCGGTCTCCTCCACGAGGCCGATCGCATGACCGACGACGACGAGGGTCACCAGCACCATCTTGACGTTGTCGAGCCACGGATCTCGGGACGTGGGGGGCACGACGCTCACGCTACTTCACTAGGTTGGAGGCATGGGATCCCTGCCGAGGCGACAGCGGGTGGCGGCGTACGCCGTCATCCTGCGTGAGCGCGGGGGACGCGTCGAGATCCTGCTGAGCAGGCTCGCGCCGCGCGTCTCGCGATCCGAGCTCTGGACGCTGCCGGGCGGCGGGGTCGACCACGGCGAGGACCCGCGGGACGCCCTGATCCGCGAGGTCCACGAGGAGACCGGGCTCGCCGCGACCGTCGGTGACCGCGCCCGTGTCTACAGCGCGCACATGCCGAGATCGCCGCGGGACGGCCAGCTCGTCGACGCCCACGCGATCCGCCTCGTCTACGAGGGCTGGGTCGCGCCCGACTCACCGCGACCCCGGGTCCTCGAGGTCGACGGGTCGACCGTCGAGGCCGCGTGGCGCCCGCTCGACGACGTCCTCTCCGGCGCGGTGCCCGTCGCCTCGGTCGTGACCGAGGCGCTCGTCGACCACCGCCCGTTCCGCCTGCAGCGGGTCGCGGCGTACGCTCTCGTCACCCGGGGCGGCGCGGACGCCGGGCACGATGGGCCGGAGGAGCTGCTGCTGACCCGCCTGTCGCCGCGCGCCGCGCACCCGGGCCGGTGGACCCTCCCCGGCGGAGGGGTCGACCACGGCGAGCACCCCGCCATCGCGCTGGCCCGCGAGGTCGAGGAGGAGTGCGGCCTGCCGTGCCGCGTGGGCGAGCTGGTCGGGGTGCACGACACCCACTTCTCCGGGACCGCACCATCCGGGCGCATCGAGGACTACCACGGGGTCCACCTGGTCTACGCGGCTGCCGTGGCAGACGGGCACCCACGGGTGCTCGAGCAGGACGGCACCACCGATGCCGTCGCCTGGGTGCCGGTGGGTGACATCGACGCCGGTGCCGTCGACGTGCTGGACCTGGTCCGCTGGGCCCGGGCCCGGTCGGCCACCGCTCGCACGGAAGGGGACCGCGCATGACCGAGACCGTCTTCACCTACGCCGCACCCGGCCTCAAGTTCGGCCGCGGGGCGAGCGACGAGATCGGCTGGGACGTCCACCAGCTGTGCCGCGGCGGCGACGGCGAGGCGCGGCGCGTGCTGCTGGTGACCGATCCCGGGGTCGCCGCCACGGGCCATCCGGACCGGATCGCCGAGCAAATGCGCGCCCGCGGGCTCGAGGTCGTCGTCCACGCCGGGGCCCGGGTGGAGCCGACCGACGCCTCGCTCCAGGCGGCCGTCGACGCGGCCCGCGAGGCCGGTCCCTTCGACGCCGTCGTCGCGGTCGGCGGGGGTTCGTCCATCGACACGGCCAAGGCCGTCGACCTGATGCTGACCAATCCCGGCACCCTCATGGACTACGTCAACGCCCCGGTCGGCGCCGGCCGCGCCCCCGCGAACCCGCTCCTGCCGCTCGTCGCGGTGCCGACCACCACCGGCACCGGGGCGGAGTCGACGACCATCTGCGTGCTCGACGTGCTGGCGCTGAAGGTCAAGACCGGCATCTCGCACGCCCGGCTGCGGCCCACCCTCGCCGTCGTCGACCCCGACCTCACGATGACCCAGCCGGCGATGGTGACGGCGTCGGCCGGGATGGACATCCTCTGCCACGCCCTCGAGAGCTGGACCGCGCGCTGGTACGCCGACTTCGACGCCAAGCAGCCGGAGCAGCGGGTGCCCTACTGCGGGGCCAACCCCATCGCGGACATGTGGGCCGAGAAGTCCCTGACCCTCCTCGCCGGTGCGTTCCGCCGGGCGGTCCGCGACGGCTCCGACGCGGAGGCGCGCGAGCAGATGGCGCTCGCGGCCACCTTCGCCGGCCTCGGCTTCGGCAACGCCGGCGTCCACGTCCCGCACGCCTGCGCGTACCCGATCGCGGGACGGGTGCGCGACTACCGTCCCGCGGGCTATCCCCCCGACGAGCCGATCGTCCCGCACGGGATGGCGGTGGTGATGACCGCGCCGGCCGCGTTCGAGCTGACCCACGACGCGTCCCCGGAGCGGCACCGCCGCGCAGCCGCGCTGCTCGGTGGGACGGGGGAGCCGCTGCCCGAGGTGCTGCGCGGCCTGATGCGCGACGTCGGGCTGCCCAGCGGACTGGCGGAGCTCGGCTACGGCACCGGCGACGTCGACGACCTCGTCGCCGGGGCTCTCCAGCAGCAGCGCCTG
>JAESGW010000883.1_pt1 | contig 11137 bp, 10 predicted proteins | sample 9269791 | NCBI WGS metagenome assembly JAESGW01 (sample SAMN16773120, study PRJNA677053) | algae metagenome | isolation source: Aphanocapsa lilacina HA4352-LM1 and co-occurring heterotrophs from near cave... | place: USA: Maniniholo cave, near Haena, Kauai, HI | collected 2009-07-28 | reverse complement strand
TTATCTGAACAGTCAAGCTGTCTCAGACGGATTTTGCGGCGTCATTTTCCTGAAAACACACGCGCTTCCGATCGATCTCGGCGCGTGAGACAGATTCGAGGGGTGCTCAGAGGCCCTTTACCACTATTCAACCGGCGCAGCAGGACAGCTTGGCGACGTCCTTGTCGAAGGCTAGCGCCGCGAGCTTCAGGCCTTCGACGGTGGTGAGGTACGGAAAGATCGTGTCCGCCAGATCGTCGACGCTGAGGCCTTGCCGGATCGCAAGCGTCGCGGTCTGGATGCTGTCGGCGCCTTCCGGCGCGAGGATGTGCGCGCCGAGGAGGCGACCGCTGCCAGCGTCGGCGACGAGCTTGATGAGCCCACGAGTGTCGCGGGCGGCAAGCGCACGGGGCACCTGGTCGAGACCGATCATCGAGACGCGAACGGCATGTCCGGCGGCACGTGCCGCAGTCTCGGTCAGCCCGACGCTCGCCACCTGCGGATCGGTGAAGACGATGGCCGGCATGGCACTGTTGTCGTAGCGCAGGCTGTCGCCGTTGAGGGCGTTCTTCGCCGCGAGCTTGGCGCCGTAGGCGGCCATGTAGACGAACTGGTCGCGGCCGATGACGTCGCCGGCGGCGTAGATGCCGGCCGTGGTCGTGCGCATGCGGTCATCGACGGCGATGCCGCCCTTCGGCGAGATGGCGATGCCGTGCTCGGCAAGGCCAAGGCCTTCGGTATTGGGCGCGCGTCCTGTGGAAATCAGCACCTGATCGGCGTCGATCGCAATCTCCTGGCCGTTGCGCGTGACGGTCAGCGAAACGCCGCCCTCGGTCTTGCGGATCGCGCGGTAGGCGATGCCGGAGACGACAGTGATCCCCTCGTCCTCGAAATACCCCGTCAGCGCCGCGCCGATCTCCGGCTCGGCCTCAGGCAACAGTCGCGAGCGGCAGACGAGCGTTACCTGCACGCCGGCGCGGGCGAACATTTGGGCGAGCTCCGCGCCGATATAGCCACCACCGATGACGAGCAGCGAGCGCGGCAGTTCGTCGAGGTCGAGCGCCGTCGTGCTGGTCAGATACGGCACGGCCTCAATGCCGGGGATAGCCGGCACGGCTGGCCGCGCGCCGGTAGCGATGATGATCCTGCCGGCGGGAATGTGCGCACCGTCAGCCTCGACGCCGCCGTCGAAGAGACGCGCCGGCCCGTCGCGATAGGCGATGCCGTTATAGGCGGGGAGCAGATCGACATACTTGGCCTGGCGCAACTGGGAAACGAGCGCGTCCTTCTGACGAATGGTTCCGCGCCAGTCGGTCAGTTCGGCCTCCGCCGTGATTCCGGCAAAACGGGCTGCCACGCGCGCGTTGTGAAGTGTCTCGGCGGCGCGGATCAGGGTCTTCGATGGCACGCAGCCGACATTGACGCAGGTGCCGCCGATGGTGCCGCTGCCGATGAGCGCCACCTGGGCACCCTGATCGGCGGCCGTGATCGCGGCAGAGAAGCCGGCCGAGCCGGCGCCGATCACGACGAGGTCGTAGGCGCCGCCATTGCGGCCGTTGATGCGGAGGGGGCGGTTGGCGACCGTCGTGCTCTTTGATGCCACATCGAGACCGGCGAGGCTCGGCTCGAACAGGGCGCGGCCAGCCTGCAGTCCTTCCTCGATCGACAGCCTGAACCCCGGCTCATCGGCGGAGCGCTCGTCCCGCCAGGCGGAAAGGTGCTCGTCCGAGCAGAAAAAGGCGGTCGTCGCGCAGAGCGAGCTCGCCGCGCAGCCGTCTTCATAGCGGACGCTCTGCCACATGACGGCCGTCGACGGCGCGACGGCGGCCACCGCCCGTCCTCGCTCGCGCGTCGTGATCCGGATCGGGGCACCGCAATGACGGCAAGACGAAGCGATCGCGATGTCGCGATCGGTCATCGCGCCGATGCCGAGCGCGTCGACCGCGCACATGGAGTTGAGAACATGTCCGTCCAGCGTGACCCGATGGCCCGTCTCCCGGTCGGTGAAGGGATAGGCGCCGACGATCCGCTCGCCGTCGAGGACGACGAGGTCGCGCCGACGCAGTTCTTCGAGCAGGGACGGGATGGTCGTCTCGCTGAGTTCGGCACGCTCCGCAAGCGCGCTCCTGCTCGGGGCTCGTCCGTCTTCGGCATAGAGTTGCAACAGCGCAACGCGAACGCGATCCGCGGCGGCATCATAGCCGCTCCAGCGATTGAGCACATGGTCGGAGCCGACCATGGCGAGCAGAGCATCCTTCACTGTGATCGACGTGGCCGCCGACCAGTCGGGAAACGTCACGCCCGGCCGCACAGCAAAGCTCGGCGGTGTCGCAGGCGTAGAAATGACAGCTTTGCCCCGAGAGGGGGAAGATGCGCAGCAGTCGTTCATGGCTTCTTGCCTTCCTTGTGATTATTTGTCTCGCAGGCCGCAGCTCTCTCCCGGCGATGATGAAGGCCCCACGCAAGAAGAGCGAGGCCGGCGACCATCAACGGAAGCATCGACAGACCCATACCGGCCAGCCAGGCGCCAAGACCGGCGAGGGGCAGACCGACGGCGAGGAGCGGCGCCGCGCAGCAGATCGCGGCGAGGACCGCGCCGATCGTGCCTGCACGGACAAGAGCGGGGTCAGTCATCTTAGCTGCCCTGCTTCGGGTGGACCGGATAACCGGCCTTCAAGCTGGCGGCCGCGATCGCGTCCGGGTTCGTCTTTGCATCGTCAAAGGTCACGGTTGCGGTCTTCGCCTCGAAGGAGACGGTCACGTTCGCGACGCCGGGGACCGCCGCCATCGTGGTCTTCACGATGTAGGGACACGTGGCGCAGGTCATGTTGTCGACGGCGAAGGTGACGGTGCGCTCGCCAGCCCAGGCGGCCGGGGCAAGCATCAGCGAGCCGATCAGGGTGCAAACACTCAAACTCTTCATGAGATGGGTCTCCTCTCGGTGTCAGGCGGAAAGCAGCAGCGGAGCGACGTAGTCGAAGGCGAAGGCAGCCGCGACGAGAACCGTTGCCATCCAGAGTCCGATCTGGACGAGGCGGCTGGGGGCGGGGCGTGTGCAGGCTTCGCCGTCGGCGCAGGCTCGCCGTGGCTTCCAGTAGACGAGGTAGAAGCCATAGCCGAGAACACCTGTCGTCCCAGCGACGAAGAAGGGCTTGTAGGGTGCGAGCGCCGTCAGATTGCCGATCCAGGCGCCGCCGATGCCGAGGCTGAACAGGATGAGTGGAATGATGCAGCAGGACGAGGCGCCGATGGCGCCGAGAATACCGCCGACTGCGACCAGGCGCTGCCGCCGGACCTCATTCTGCTCGGGCGTCGTCAGCTTCGCTACAGTCGGTGCAATGTCTGCTGGTCCATGTCGCGATGCATTCATGTCGGGACTCGCTTTCCTTGCCGAATTCCTGTCCAGGCGCTAATGTGCAGTCTGTAGCAACTACAGGGTCAAGAGGGTTTTTGCGATGCGCGATCAAGCCGGCGTGAAGTGCATGCAGCGGGCCGAGCTCGCGCGGCGGACGGGCTGCAATCTGGAGACGGTGCGCTATTACGAGAAGGTCGGCCTTCTGCCCGAGCCGCCGCGCACGACGGCGGGTTACAGAAGCTATGACGGCACGCATGAGCGGCGGCTTCGCTTCGTCCTGCGGGCGCGCGAGCTCGGCTTCTCCCTAGATGAAATCCGTGAGCTGCTGCGTCTCGTTGACGAGCGCGACCGGCCCTGCGCCGAAGCACGCGACGTCGCTGCCGTCCACCTTGCTGACGTCCGGGCGAAGATCGCCGACCTGAGGCGCATGGAGCGGGTGCTCAAGGGCGTCGTTGCCCAATGCGGCGACGGCACGCTCCCGGAATGTCCGCTGATCGAGACGCTGTTCCAGGAGCGAACTGTCAACTGATCGAGTTTGAGGGGCGCCTATGCAGCGCCCCGGACCTCGTGCTAGCGAGCGCCGGTCTGCCGCGCGTGCATCCAATCGGCGATCTGCTGCGCCTTGCTCGCGGCGGTGAAGATGGCGCGCGAGTCGGAACGCAGCACCTCGAGCCAGGAGGCAATGTAGCGGGCATGATCGGGACGCGGCTCGACGCTGAGGTTAAGATCGGCGCAGATCATCGCGCTCAAGAGCTCGACCGTGCATTCCTCCATGGCGTAGGCGGCCGAACCGAACCGTCCGGAAAGATCGCGGTCGAGGCGATGCTTGGCGCCGGAAGCGTGGCCGCATTCATGGAGCAACACGGCGTAGTAGGCGACCGCGTCGCGGAAGGAAGCAAACTCCGGCATCTGCACCTGGTCGGTAGATGGGCGGTAGTAGGCCTGTGATCCGCCGTGGCGGATGTCGATGCCGAGGGCGGCGCAGAACCGTTCGGCCTGCTCGATCCGCTCGGCCTGGGGCAGCGCCGGCATCGATGGCGGCGTGTAGCCATCGACCTGGGTGCAATTGAAGACGGTGTAGCCGCGGGCGAACATGCGCCGGGCGGGCTCGTCTCGATCCTCGTCGCCGTGTTGGGAGTCCGCCTCGCCGTGCCGGTCGGTGGTCTTCCAGAACACGACAAGGTGGCCGCGCTCGCCCTTGCGAACCTGGGCGCCGAGCGCCTGCCATTGGCGGTAGGTGCCCCAGATGCCGGCGGGATAGCCAGCAGCCTGCGCCGCGGCCCAGAGCGAGAGGATGTTGACGCCGCGATAAGCCTTGCTTGAGGCGACGTTGACGGGCGTGGCGATGGCCGATCCGTCGTGATGCCAGGGCATCCGGTAGTCGCCAGCGCCGGCCTCGATGGCGGCGATGATCTGGCTGGTGACGCGCTCGTAGATATCGGTTGGAGTGTCGCGGTTGCGATCTGTGGTCATGGGTGCCTCCTTCAGCTCGCCCTCTCCGTCGAGGGCGAGGCGGCAAGGGCAGACGCGGGAAGCCGGCCCGTCACACCCTGTTCTCGGTGCTGGTGCGGAACAGGGTTGATGGGCTGGCAGCGTCTGCCACACCCGAGCCCTGCCTCGACGGGCGAGCTTAAGGAGGTGCCGACCATGATCGGCGCGCCCGGAACGGCCCGGATGATGCGCCGCTCTCAGCCGGCGTCGTCTCGCGGCGAGCGCTTCAGGGGGACAACCTTGGCCCTGCGCGATCGGTCAAGCTCGTCCTGCAGACCAGCAATCACCGCATCCCGCTCGGCGACCTGCAACGTCAGTACCTGGATGTGCTGGGCGAGCGTGCGGGCGAGGCCGCGCAGTTCGGCCATCTCGGCGCCGCGCACGGCCCGCAGCTCGGCCTCGAGCACGCGGACGCGCTCCTTGAGGGCTCTCGGGGAGGATCGCCGGTGGCGCGCTTCGGCGGCACGGAACTCGGCGAGAAGACCGACCGCACGGTTCGCCGTCGCGCGGCTGACGCCGGCTTCACGCGCGAGGTTGGAGACGGTGAGCGCGCCATCGGTGCGTTCGGGGCGACCATCGAGCAGCCGCGCCATCGCCGCCCGCAGCGCCGCTTCGCTCTTTGCGCCGAGCGCGCTCATGCTCCGCCCTCTATCAGAGGTGCGATGAGCCGGCGCTTGCGTTCGTTGTCGCGGGTGATGGCTTCGCGTTGCAACGGCGACAGGCGCCGGTCGGCCAGCAGCCCTTCGCCCTCAGCGATCGAAGCCCGCCACGGCTCGCGATGCCGGGCGGTCAGACAGGCGTTTGGGCAGCGATCGGGACTGCATCGGGACAGGACCGGCGCCGTTTGCTCGGAAACCGGGGAGCCGGTGAGGCAGAGGGCGGTCGCCGCATCGAAGAGGCAGTCGTTGAGGAGGCCGACATGCAGTGTACGGCCGAGATGGGCTAGCATGGTGCGTAGCCGTCTGCGATCCATGATCCTGCCGGGCAGATCGCCAAGCTCGTCCTGCACGCGAGCAAACTCCCGCTGCAGTCGCATCGCGCCCGGTCCGGCCGGACCCTCCTGGCGAACGAACGCCTCGTAATGGGCGACGATATCGTCGAGTTGACCGAGTGCGTGCTCGCGCTCGACGGCGAGGCGGAAGTCAGCCTGACTTGATCCGGCATAGCCCTCGAACATGGCGACGGAGGCGTGCTTATACTGGATCTTGCCCGCGATGGTGCCGAACGGCCGGTTGGCGATGTACCAGGCAACTGTGCGACGCAGCTGCCGCGTCGTGAACTTCCAGGGCTCGTCGCCAATGCGCGGGATGACCGGTCCGTCTTGCGAACGCGCATCGAGACCGTCGCGGAAAAGATTGAGCGTCGGCGCCGCACCTATGCCGAGGTGATCGGCGCTCCAGGGCCAGTCCTTTAGGGTCACCCACAAGGACGACAATCCTTTCTCCTTGCGATTGCGCGCCGACAAGGCCTCCATCACTTCGACGGCGCGGGCGACGGGCTCGATGGTGATCCAATCGGCCGTCACGCCGCGCGGGCCATGGCGCTTGAAGACGGTGCTGCGCACCCGATAGCGTTCGACCAGGCCGTCGGCGCTACGCACCGGCGACACGCAGCCCGGCTGCATGGCCTGCACCTCGCTGTCGCGCATGCCGGTGAGATAGGCGCAGACGAGATAGCAGGCGCCCTGCAGCATCCGCTCCTCGCGGGCGAGACTGAGGCCGTCGAAGCGCTCGCGCCATGGCAGGCCGGTGTCCGGATCGACGGAGATCGGCGTGTCGAGACCGCCAACCTCGGTTCCGAACTCGGCAGCCATCTCCTCGATCAATTGCGCGGTCGCCTCGGACTGGCTGACGCGGCCGCTCTCCGGCGCGCCGGCGTGCAGCCGCATCAAGTGCAGATTGTAGGGTGGCAGCTCCTGGCCGGTTAGCGGATCGATCCGGCGGGCGGCGTTGGGCGCGCGCTCCCAGATTGGGATACCCCGGCCGGCAGCCCGGCGCGCGTCGAGCCACTTTGCCACGCGTGCCCGATAGGTCCCGGCGACGGCCCGTCCGGTCCGCGCATCGTGCGCCATCAGGCGGGCGCAGCGGACCTCGAGAGCGTCCAGCTCCGCCCTCGCTGCGAGAATATCGGGCGCGTAGACCTCGACATACTTGAGCGCCCAGCGGAGCATGGCGCCGATGACCGGTTCGGGAATGCGTGGCGTGGCGTTCTCGGCGGGTGCCGGCGGTCGGCCGGCGACGCGGTGCGCGGCGCGCCCGCGCCACGGCAGAAAACCGATGCCGCCGCCGGTCAGCCACGGCGTCAGGTGGTGCAGGTCGATCGGCACCTCGACGTACTTCACCGTCTCATGCGGCGTTCTCCGGCCGCCATCGCGGGCATACACCAGATACGCGTCGAGCAGAGCCTGGTCGACTCGGCCGAGGTCGACGGCGCCGAGCTGCGTCCGAAGAAACGCGGCAAAGTGCTGGATGTAGCGCAGAAGCCGGATTGCCGAGGTTGCCCCGCAGGGCGCACGATATCCCGACACGTGGATGCGCAGACGGGCGATTACATACTCCTTTGCCAGACGGCGCGTGACCGGATCGGCGATGCGGGCGAAGTTGAGCCGGTAATTGCTGTAACGAGCATTCACCCGAAAGATGGCGGCGCTCAAATCCCAGTGATCATCCCCGAAACGGGGAAGCTGCGCGCGGTCGGTATCCTCCCTGACCGCGACGCCGGCGAGCACGGGCTCCTCGTTGCCGTACATGGCCGAGGGCAAAGAAGGCCGTATTGGAAACATGATCGGCGCCGGCATCATGGCGCTCCCGCTTCAGGCGGCAGGTAGATCAGCCTCGGGTCCGCGGCCGCGGCCTGTCGCGCCTCATCGATCTCGGATTCGCTGAACCGGGGCAGGATCTGATCGGCGATCCGGCCATGAACGCGGCCGAACTTCGTCGTCCAGTCGGCTTCGGTGAGCGCTTGTCTCTGCGTCCGGATGAAGCTGAGGAACGACAGCAGCGCGGGCAGCTTGCGGCCGGTGATCACCGCGTTGCTGCATTCGAGACAGCCCCAGAAGGGCGACGGACAGGCTTCGCCCTCTGTGCCGAACGGGCTCGCGTAGAAGCCGCCGCAACTGGCGAGCCAGACGTCCTGCTCGCCGCCCAATAATGCGGCAACAGCGGCGGCGCCGGCAACGGGGAGCCCCATTGCTCGATCCGGATCGACCCGGGCGGCCGCTTCCTCGTCCGGCGACAGCACGCAGGGGCGCAAGGCGGCGTCAAGTGCGTCGCTCATGGCGTCGGCAACCGTTGCTTCGTGGACATGGCGAAGTGCGGGAATGTCGGCGTAGTGATTGGCCGCAACCGCGATGGTGTGGCCGGCCGCGAAGCGATCGAGTTGGCCCCCCGTGCGCCGATACCATGCCGCCTTGTGAGTCTTGCGCAGGCGCGTCAGGTTGAGACGAAGGGGCTGGTCCTGTTCATCGCGGATGTCGTGCCGGCGGGTCCATGAAGCCACAGGCTCCTTCATGCTGAGAACGCGCGGGATTAAGCGGCCCCAGGCGTAGTGGACCCAGAGCGTGTCGGCGCCGAGCCGGTCTCGCGTCGGGCCGGTCCACTGCAGCACCTTGCGGATCAGACCGCCCGGCGTCGAGGAACCGCCGTCGCGCACGCGCAGTCGCTTCCACTCGGCGCCGCGCGCCCGGCGCTTGCAATACTCGATCTCGACATAGCCACCCGCCGGATTCTTCAGGCAGTCGGCCCGCAAGCCCTTGATCGCCTCGATCTCAAGCCCGGTGTCGAGCGAGATGAGGACGATGAGCGGCACGAGGTCGGCGGCGAGCAGGTGCCGGCGGCCATGCAGATCGTGGATCAGGCGATCGTTCGGCAGGCCGCTCTCACGGCGGAGCGTGTAGAGCCGCTTGAAGAGAGCGTGTCTGTGCCCGATGACGCCTTGCGCATCGATCGCCGCCATGGCCGCCGCGTGTGCCCCCGCGAGAGTGCTGCTGCGCTCGGCATCCTCGACCGTTGGAATCCGATCTGCGTCGGCGAAACGGCGGATGATGGCGGCGAGATCTGTGCGTGCAGCGGTCCGCAACGCCGTGGCGACATCGTCGCCATAGGCATCGCGCGGCCGGGCGCGCACGCCCGATCGGTCGCTTGTGTACATCAGCCGTCGCGAGGCATCCGGCGGCAGGTAGCCGGGCTCCGCGGCCTCGGCGAGCCGCAGCAGGTTGAGCACCTTGCTCATCCTTTGCAGCCGGTGATTGGGGTGCAAGCCGCTCTCCTCCATCCAGGCATCGAAGCCGTCGATGCAGGTGGCGCTCACGTCGGACAAGCGAACGACGTGGGGACTGACGGCATCGAGATACCGCCAGAACATCTTGAGCGCATTGGCATAGGCGGAGGCCGTCGAGATCGAGCCGGCCGGACCGCCGACCTGGCAGGCGCGCCAGAGAGCACCGGCAAAACTCCGGGCCAACGCCATGCGGCCGCTGAGCATCGTCAGATCGATCGTCCTTGTGCGATCCACCAGGGTGACGGTGAAACGCAGCGACGCGATCGCCGCGGTGGCCTCGCCCACGGGGTCGGGCAGCGCCTCGGGAAAGAGCGCACGGCGGCCCGGCCACCGCACTGAAGCAATCGTCGCGGCAATCATGTGGCATCACCAGCCGTATCGTCGGCCCAGCGATCGGCGGCTGCGTCGACCAGTTCCTGTGCTTCGGCAAGACTATCGAGATAAATGTAGGTGCTGGTCACGCTCGCGTGTCCCAAGAGATGCTGGAGCTTCTGCAGCGGATCGCCGAGGATCCGCCGGTAGCCTGCACTGTGCCGGTCCTGCGGATCGAACACCGTACCGATCTGCTCGCGGATCAGCATGGAGAGCATGTTGACGGCGAAGGTGTGCCGCAAGGTATGCGGCGTCACGTCGATCTCGATGCCGAAGCGGCGGCAACGGGCGCAGGCCCGGCGGAAGGCAGCTTCCCATGTCGCCGAGGGCACAGGCTGGCCGCCTTCGGTCAGCCAGAGCAAGGCATGCTGCGCCGCCCCGGGAGCGCCGACCAGCACGCGCCGACGTTCGCGTGGTGTCAGCCGGTCGAGGCGAACACGCTTGCCAGCGGCGTCTCTTGCCTTCCTGTCTTCCGGCATCAGCCAGAGCGGATCGGACACCGCCGGTTCGGACCGGGAGACGGAGATGGTGCGCTCGAGATCGATGTAGTCGGCGATCATCCTCAACACTCTGCAGGGAATGCGGATCCGCCGGGGTCGTCCGCCCTTCGCGATAGGACCGGGAAGATCGAACGGAACTGAGCGCGATCCGGGCTCGGCCGGGTGTGGAAGCTCCGTCAGGAGCAGGCTGCCGGCCTCGGTCAGTCGCAAACCGGTCGTGACGAGAAGCTCGGCGAACAGCGCATTCCGCTCGCCGTTGCGGCCACGCCACGCCGGGTCCTCGGAGCCGTCGGGCAGACGTCCTCTCAGCCCGACGTCGCGAAAAAGCAGGTAGCGGCCGAGGTCAATGTATCGAGTATCGTGCCGACGTGCCGCACGCTCGCGTGCCCGGTTCGTCGCGACCGCCACCATGGTGCGCGTGCCCGCGCCCCGGCGCAGCGCGACACCGTAGCCGAAGGGCGAGGTCGTGATGACCTCCTCCTCGACGGCCCAGCGATAAAGCTTGTCGAGTGCAGCAATGCTCCGATTCCAGCTTGACGCCGAAATGCGGTAGGCGGCGTCCGACAGGCGCCGTGCCCGATGAAAGGCTACCACATCGTGTCGGTCGGCCTGCCAGACCGACTTGCCGTCGCGCCGCTCTGCGAGAAAGCGCGCCCAGACGAGAATATCCCGTGCGTAGGAGCGCCACGTGTTCGGCGAGCGGGCGCCCATGGTGGGACAGGCGCGGAGGAAGCGGTTGAGATCGAGATCATAGCTGCCGTCATCCATCAGGATGAACGGCATGCCGTCGGTCAGCCCATTGCGCTCGGCCGTGTCGAGCGCAATGTTCACTACGAAACCATCTATGGAAAGCGGGCGCGAAACAGCGCCAAGGTCGGTAAAATATAACTGCACGCACGATACCTGAACGGAGCGCCTTCGGCGCAACTTTTTTGTTTGGAATGCGAGGGGTTCCCCTCGCGCTCTCCCGTTCGCCACGTGGCAGGGGTGCAGGACTTTGTCTGCACCCCATGAACAAGCTTGTGGAGTCGCCGCCGCGTCAAGCGTTGTCCTCGCTTACGCTGCGGGAACGCTTGACTCGGACGTCTGAAGAGCCTCACCGGAACCGTCGATGATGCCTCCCCATGCCTGATTCTGAGACAGGATCACAGTGTCAGGATAA
>JAESGW010000882.1_pt1:0-10000 | contig 11174 bp, 8 predicted proteins | sample 9269791 | NCBI WGS metagenome assembly JAESGW01 (sample SAMN16773120, study PRJNA677053) | algae metagenome | isolation source: Aphanocapsa lilacina HA4352-LM1 and co-occurring heterotrophs from near cave... | place: USA: Maniniholo cave, near Haena, Kauai, HI | collected 2009-07-28 | reverse complement strand
CAGGTTCAAATCCTGTCCCCGCAACCAACGCCATATAAACGACAACGCCGCCCTTCGGGGCGGCGTTGTCGTTTGTGCGCTATGCCGATGGGAAGTAGATCACGTCGTTGATCGCCTGCGCGGAGCCAAGCACGATCCGCGCATCCGCCGCCGCCGGCAGCGTCTCCAGGGCATGGCGGGTCAGTCGTTCATAATGCATCACGAAGCGCCGCAGCGCCGTTTGATCGACGTCCGGTCCGCGCAGCTTGCGCTCCTGAAGCAGGCGGTTGGCGAAAATGTCGGCGAACGCGCCGATCTCGAAGAACACGAGATAATCGAGCCGGTCGAAGAGGGCGCGGTAGGCGCCCGCGAGCGCGCGATTGACGGCGTATCGCCACACGCCATCCGGGTCGTCGATCCGTTCCAGCTCGTTGACCGGCTCGCGAAGATCCGCGTCGTGTTGCGGGCCGATACCGATGCACCAGCCTTCGAGCAACACGATGTCCGCCGGCGCTGGAACGCTCCGCCATCGATCACGGGGCAGCACGTCGTCATCGGCCTTGCTGAATCGTGGGATGCGGACGCTTCCCGGCTCAGGGGCGGTCAGCGTGGCCAGCACATCACTGAGTAGTACCATGTCATGCGTGCCCGGGACCCCGCGCGTGGCGAACAGCGGATGTACGGTGGCGGCGAGATGTGCGCGCCGGGCCCGGTCGAGATAGAAATCGTCCAGCGACAGCGTCACCGCGGACAGGCCGAGTTCGGGAAGCAGCGCCGCCTCCAGGAAAGCGCAGAGCGTCGATTTGCCGCTGCCCTGCGCACCGTTGACGCCAACGATCATCGGCCGGCCGATCGCGGCATGGCGATCGCGCAGCCGCGCCGCCAGCGGCCTCCACCATCGTTCGACGATCTCGGCATAGCGCGCCGGTAGCCGCTCGGCCTGGATCAGCGCTTCGATGGTCGCGCTCATGCCACCCGGTCCGGCAGCGCCTCTCCCTTGAACCAGGCATCGAGATTGGCCAGCACGCGCATGCCCATCTGCTCGCGGGTCTCGCGCGTGGCGCTGCCGAGATGGGGGAGCAGCACGACATTCTCGAGCGCGATGAGTTCGGGCGCGACATGCGGCTCGCCCTCGTACACATCCAGCCCCGCCCCGGCGATGCGGCCCCCGGCAAGCGCGGCGACCAGGGCGGAGGTATCGATGACATCGCCGCGCGCGGTGTTGATCAGGATGCCGCTTGGCCGCATCCGGGCGATCATGTCCGCATCGATCAGATGGCGTGTTTCCGTGCCGCCCGGCACATGGAGCGACACGATATCGCTCGTCTGAAGCAGCTGCGGCAGATCCGGCTGGAAACGCGCCTGCAGCTTCTCCGCCGCGCCGCTCGCATCCTCGCGGCGGGCGTAATAGGCGATTTCCATGCCGAAGCCGAAATGCGCGCGCTCGGCGGTCGCCTTGGCGATCCGGCCGAAACCAACCAGTCCCAGCGTCTTGCCGCTCAGCCCTTCGCCCATCAGATGGGTCGGCCGCCATCCCGTCCAGCGGCCGGCGCGCAGTTCGCGCTCGCCCTCGCCCGCGCGCCGCGCGACCATCAGCATCAGGGTCAGCGCGAGATCGGCGGTCGCTTCGGTCAGCACGCCCGGCGTGTTGGTGACGGCAATGCCCGCCTCGCGTGCGGCCTCGATATCGATGTGATCGACCCCGACGCCGAAATTGGCGATGATCCCGGCGCGTCTGCCGCCGACGTGAAGGATGTCGCGGTCGACACGATCCAGGATCGTGATGCACACGGCGTCATACTCGGACATCGCTCGCGCCAGCGTTGCGGCATCGACCGGGGTGTCCGCCGGGTTCAGCGTCACCTGGTAACGCTCGCCGAGCAGGTGTTCGACGCGTTCAGGCAACCGCCTGCTGACGAAGACCCGCAGACGGCCGGCCGTCTCGCTCATATGTCGGCCGGCTGGCCGAGCGACGTACGGAAATAGACGCCGAACGGATCGTCCGCCTGTTCCGGGGCGGCGCCTTCGCGCACCGTCGTGCGCCGCATGTCGCGGCGTTCGTTGACCATGTCGAAGTCGCCGCCGCGGTGCATGCTGGTCAGGTTATCCCAGATCACGAGATCGCCGGGGTTCCACGTCACGCTGAACACATATTGCGGCTGGGTCGCGAAGGCGATCAGTTCCTGGATCAACGCCTGTCCCTCATCGTGCGGCATGCCGACGATATCGACGGCGTGGCTTGCGACGTACAGCGCCTTGCGGCCGGTCGATGGCTGGTCCAGGACCAGCGGCTGGCGCGCACGCGGGCGGGTCGCGATCTCCTCGTTGGTCAGCGGGAAGCCCGCCAGCTTGCGCGACCACCACAGCGAATGCTCGGCCTCGAGCCCCTCGATCCTCCGCTTCATCGCGTCGGGAAGGTCGTCATAGGCGGAGCGGGTGTCGGCGAACCAGGTCTCGCCGCCTTGCCTGGGCACCTCGTGCGCCAACAGCAGCGAATAGGACGAACGCATTTCCATGAAGGAACTGTCGGTGTGCCACAGCCGGTCGCCCTTCTTGTGCAGGATGGTGTTGTCGTCGACGATGATCTCGCCGTCGCGGGTCAGATTGCTGGCGTCGAACAGCTCGGGAAGATCGAAGCGGCGCTCCTTTCCCTTGACGACCGGCGCGCGCTCCAGATGGCCGAAGATGCGGCTGAAGGCGATCTGGCCCTCATTGTCGAGACCGGTGTCGCGGTACACGCAGACGCCCCAGCGATCCATGGTATCGATCACCTCGCGAACGGCTTCACTGTCGAGCGGTTGCCGGAGGTCGATCCCAGACACTTCCGCGCCGAAACGAGGGAGGATGGGCTTAGCGGTCAGGGCCATGATTTGCTCCTTTGAAACATAGCTGATCGTGCGCTCAGGTGAGAACGGGTTCGGGTGGGATGGCCGCCTGCGCGGCGCGGCGCTGGCGGAGGAACAGGCGGCCGAGCAGGACCAGCGCGATCGCGCAGGCCGCCGGTGCGATCGCGAGCAGCAGGAACAGCTGGCGCGGCGGGATGCTGGCGGCGAGCAGATAGCCGCCGAGCAGCGGCGCCGCGATCGATCCGACCTTGGCGATCGAGGTCGCCCAGCCCGCACCGTTGGCGCGCATCGCGCTGGGGTAGAACATGCCGGCGATGCTGTGCATGCCGAAATGGGTGCCGCCGATCATCGTCATGCTGAGCACCGCCAGCACGGCAAAGCCGGGCTTGGCCAGATCGGCCGCGCCCATCAGGAACAAGAGCGGCACCGCCACCAGCGGGAACAGGGCGATCGCGATCGGCCCGAACCGGTCGGTGAAGCGCATCAGGGCGAGCCCGGCGAGCGCGCCGCCGACCGATGTCGCCGAGGCGATATAGGCAGCTTCCGTCCGGGTGAAGCCGACATCCTCGAACAGGATCGGCCCCCACGATGTCTTGAAATAGATCGCCAGCGAGCTGCCGATATAGGCGAGCCACAGGAGTGGTGTGATGCGTGCGAGCGCGCCTTCGAACAGCGAGGACAGGCGGAAGGCGTCGCCGCCGGTGGCGCGCCGCTCATCCGAAACGACGAAGCGATCGTCGGCCGTGGCCCCCAGCGTCGGATCGATCGCGTTCAGCGAACGCGCGATCCGCGCGGGCGCGCGTCCTCTCACCGCCAGGAAGCGCGCCGATTCAGGAAGCATGAACAACAGGATCAGCACCAGCGGCATGGTGACGATCCCGCTCAGCAGGAACACCGACTGCCAGCCATAATGCGGCGCCAGCCAGACGGTGAGCGGGCCGGCGATCGCCCCGCCCAGTGTGTAGCCCATCATGATCAGCGTCACGACGGTGGCGCGGAAGCGCGACGGCACGAATTCGATGTTGAGCGCCCAGGCGAGCGGCATCAGACCACCGAGCGCGACGCCGTTGATGAACCGCAGCGCCATCAGCGCGGGCAGCGAGCTGGCATAGGCCAGCGCGATGCTCGACAGCCCGAACCCGAACACCGACAGGATGATCGCCGGCCGCCGGCCGATCCGGTCGCCCAGCCAGCCGAACGTCAGGCCGCCGATCATCGCGCCGATGGTGCCGATGCCGAACAGCTGGCCGAGCTGCACCCGGTCGATGGCGAAATCCGCCTCTATATAAGGCGCGAGGAACGACAGGACGAGCATGTCGAACCCGTCGAACAGCGTCACCGTCCACGAAATCAGGATCAGCCTGATGATGAATCCGCTGAGGCGCTGCCCTTCAATAACTTGCGCCACATCGACGGCGCGACCCGGTGGGGGATCGGAGATCGCGCGCGTCGTCATGCCATCAGCCTCCGAACTTTACCCGCGCGCCAAGCCGGAACGCGCGTCCGACCGCGTCGAACAGGATCTGGTTGGTGCCGCCCGACGGGCCGGGGATCGAGGGTGGGTCGCGGTCTAGCAGGTTGTTGACCGTTCCGAAAAACTCGAACGACCGGCCATCCGCCACGGGCACCATCACCCGTGCGGTCAGGTCCAGATAGAAGCGCGAAGGGACGCGGTTATTGTCCACGCTGTTGGGCGAGGTGATGCTGTAGCCCTCCTGATCGGGTCCGACGAAGTTGGTCCAATAGACGCCCGCAGGAATGTAGCGACCGCGCCCGGTCAGCTCGAAACCGTCGGTCGCCCAGGTGAGAATCCCGTCGATGACATAATCGGGCACGCCCGCGATCGTGCCGGTGCGGTGCCCCGTCTGCCCGGCCCGGTCGACCGCGCCGGCGGAATCGACGATGGTCAGTTCGTTGGTGATGTTGGCCAGCACCGTGGCGTTGAGCGAGCCAAGCGACCCTAGCGGCTGGCGGTACTGGAATTCCACGTCGATGCCGTTGGTGCGAAGCTCGTTGGAATTGAGGAACACATCCTCGATCTGCAGGATGGTGTTGGTGGCCGGATCGCGGGTGATCAGGCTGCAGAACTCGGTCACGCCCTCAAAGCACCGGTTGGCGAGCGTCTGGGCGCCAAGTGTGCCGATCGCGTTCGCGACCTTGATGTCATAATAGTCGACCGACAGCCGCGCCCGCCCGAGAATGCCGCCGCCGCGCGGGGTCAGGACCGCGCCGACCGTCCAGCTGTCCGCCTTCTCGACCGACAAATTGGGGTTCGAACCGGTGATGACATTGGGGTTGGTCTGCAGGCCATTCTCCGGATCGGTCAGGCCGATAGTGCGCCGCGTGCGGGGGCCGGCCAGTTCGGACAGATTGGGCGCGCGGATGTCGCGCGAGCGGGTGCCGCGCAGGCGGAAGCCCGCAACCGGCTCGTAGACGGCGCCGACTTTCCATGTCGTGACCGCTCCGGTGGTGCTGTAATCGGTGCGGCGAACCGCGCCGTTCAGGTCGAGCAGATGGCCCAGGGATGAATCGCGCAGGATCGGCGCCGCGACCTCGGCATAAGCCTCCTTCACCTCGACCTTGCCCGCGAGCGCCGAGCCGTTCAGCGTCCAGAAGCGGTTCGCGAGCGACACCGGGTCGGTCGTGCCGACGATCTCGTCGCGGCGATATTCCGCACCGACGGCGGCGGTCAGCGGCCCGGCCGGGAGGTTCAGCAGCGTGCCGCGCACGTCGAGCGCCAGGGCGTGCTGGTCGTTGTCGGTGTTCTGAAAGCCATTGCCGGTGACATAGGCCGCGGCCGCCGGATCATAGCGCCCTTCGCCGAACGGGTTGAACGCCACGCAGGCGGGATCGTCGTTGGTGGTCGATGCGTCGGCGTTGACCCGGCAGACGATCTGGCCCGCGCCGTTGCGCACCGCGTCGATCGCGCGGGGCAGAGTGTCGAGGTTGATCGCGTTGAAGGTCCGCTGGCGGAACTCGGTCTTGCCATATTGATAGAAGGCCTCGACGGTCCAGGCGTCGCTCACCTCCCAGGCGAGGTTGAGCGCGGCGCGATAGGTGCTCGTCTCCGATTCCGCATAAGCGGGGCCAAGGTCATACCCAGCCCGGCCGAGGATGAAGGAGGCGACGCCGTTCGCATCCATGTCCGCGGCGACGCTTGCCGGAATGAACGGGTTGTCGCGGTTGATGCGGCCCATCAGCGTCGCGTTGAAGTCGCGCATCACGTTGGAGACGACGGTCCCTTGCACCCGGCCGTACGACAGATCGACGTTCGCTTTCAGCCCCTCCGCCAGATCGACGCCGATCGTCGCGAAGGTCGAAACGCGCTCCACCGGCACCTTCAGCAGGAAGGGCGAGATGAAGGAGTTGCGGCCCTGCCCCTCGCCGCCGAGCATGAACAGCGGTCCGACCATGCTGCCATATTCGAACGGCGCGGGGGTTCCGTCGGGAAGGAATTTGGTGCCGCGCAGCGGATCGGTCGCCATCGTCCCGATCACCTGCCCCGCCGCATTGTACGAGCGGTTGATAAGGCCGCCGGGCGACAGCGTCGATGTGTTGACGCCGGGCACGATCAGGTTGGCGGGCAGCCCGCCTGCGCCGGCCGGTGTATTGCCCAAAATTAGCGTCTGGTTGGCGCACCATTCGCGCGTGTAGCAATCGCCCAGCCCATCGCCGCGTTCATATTCGCCGGCCAGGACGATGTTGATGCGGCTGCCGACGGCAAAGCCGGTGGTCAGCCCGGCATATACCGATCCATCATCGCCGCGCTCGGATATGCCGCCGACGACCTCGCCGCGCACCCCCTTGAAGTCACGGTCGAGGACGAAATTGACGACGCCGGCGACCGCGTCCGATCCATAGGCGGCGGATGCGCCGCCGGTGACCACGTCGGTCCGCCGCACGATCGCGGAGGGGATGAGATTGACGTCCACCGTTCCCTGCGCCGTGCTGGGAACGAAGCGGCGGCCATCGACCAGCACCAGCGTGCGCTGCGGATCGAGGCCGCGCAGATCGAGCAGCCGCGCGCCGACGCTGCCGCCCTGGTTGGCCTGCTGCGCGGGGCCGGTCGAGGCCCGGAAGCTCGGCAGCTGGCTCAGCGCCTCGCCGACATTGGTGATGGAGAGGCTGTCGAGCCGTTCGTTGTTCAGGACGGTGACCGGCGTGGGCGAGGTGAAGTTCCCGCCGAGACGGGTGCCGGTGACGACGATGTCCGCGCCCTGCTCGGCGGGGGCTTCGTCGACTGCCGGGTCTTCCTGGAGCGCAGCGTCGACCGCTTCTTGCGGAACGGCGGCTGGCTCCGCGTCCTGCGCGAGGGCGGGAAACGCCATGGCCGCCCAGACGAGCGCGAGGACGCTCGCCCCGGGAAGGACGCGGAAACGGATGCTTGGGCCCATGCTCTACTCTCCCATATGTGCGCGGGCGTCATGTGCACCCGTCGCGCTTAATTTGTGTATCATGATACACAGCTTGTCAACAAAGGCTTGCCGCGGCGTTCCCGTTCGGAAAGAAGCTGATGAATGCTAGGGGCCTAACCCACGAGAAGAGGGCGCATGGACGCACAGTCGGACGACCCATTCGAAGTTCAGACCGGAAGGTATTCGCGCTATTTCGAGCCCGATTCGCGGGAGGATCTCGAGTTTCGCTTCACCCGCAAGCTGGTGCTGACCGCACGCCGCTGGACCGCGGTTTCGGAGGACTGGATCAAGCGTGACAGCGGCGAAACGCGTTCGCGCTGGCAAACCCTGCTCGCGCTCGCCTTCTCCGAAGAGGCGACGACGACATCGGCGCTGTCGCAACGCCTGGGCATGAAATGGCCGCCGCTCATCCGCACGCTGAACGCGCTGGAGGCCGACGGATTGATCCGCCGCCGCGAAAACCCCGACGACGGCCGTTCGCGGCTGATCGAGATCACGCCGCGCGGCGAAGAGGTGGTGGTCATGGTCAAGCCGCTGCTTGCCGATGTGCGCAGCCGCGTGCTCGACACTCTGTCGGACGAGCAATTGCGGGAAAGCACGCGGTTGCTCGACTACGTCCTCGCGGGATCGCTCGCGACGGCGAACATCAAGGCGGATGATTAGTCGGCGGCTTTGGTCAGCGCCCGCCGCTGATGGCGGGCGAGCAGCAGCAGGCAGGCGGCGGCGAACAGCGAACTGAGGCCAACCGCGCCGATCGCGGTGCCGACACCCAGTCCGCGTTGTAGCAGCAGGCCGCCGACCAGCGGGCCCAGCACCGCGCCGCCGCGTCCCAGGCCGATCGCCAGGCCGGTGCCGGTCACGCGCAATTCGGTGGGAAATGAGCGCGCGAGCAGCGAATACAGCCCGACGATGCCGCCGAACACCGCCACGCCCGCCAGGAACGCCACCAGCTGCATCGCCACCAGCCCATCGAGGCTGCCGAAGATCGCGAAGGTCAGCGCGGTTCCCGCCATCGCCAGCGTCACCAGGCGGAACAGCCCGAGCCGCGGGGCCGCCCAGCCCAGCGCCGCCCCGCCGATCACCCCGCCCAGACTCATCAACGCCGAGGTGCGGATCGCGTCGGGCGTGGAATAGCCGATATCGCTCATCAGCTTGGGCAGCCAGCCCGAGAAGAAATAGAAGGTCATCATGTGGAGGAAATAGGCGAGCACCAGCAATATCGTGATGGTGCGAAAGCGCGGCCCGAGCAGCTCGGCATGGCTGCCGCGGCGGCGCGGTGCGATGTCGAGCGCCGCCAGTTCGGGCGGGGGAGGCGGCGCATGCTCGATCGGCGGATGGCCCATCCGCGCGAGCAGCCGGTCGATCTCCGCCCGCGCCTTGGGCGTATCCTGCCGCGCCAGATGTTCGAGCGATTCGGGCAGCCACCACCACACGATGGGCAGGAACAGCGCGGTGGCGGCGCCGCCGGCGACGAAGATCGATTGCCAGCCATAGACCTGGACCAGTTCGGCGGCGGCGAGCCCGCCGATCAGCCCTCCCGCCGGATAGCCGATCGTCATCACCGCGACCGAGAAGTCGCGGCGGCGTTCGTTGGAGAATTCGGAGGCGACCGCGTTGATCGCCGCGACCATCCCGCCGATGCCAAGCCCAGTGATCACGCGCCAGAAGCACAGGCTGACGATGCCGTCCGCGGTGGCGGTCAACAGCATGCCGGTCGCCATCAGCGTGGTACACAGCATGATCAGGGGCCGCCGGCCGATCCGGTCGCCGATCGGCCCCAGGATCAGCGAGCCCAGCGCCATCCCGATCAGCCCCGAGGACAGCGCGATGCCGAGCTGTGCCGGACCGATACCCCAATCGGCGGCGATGCCCGGCGCGGCAAAGGTGATGGCGAGCACGTCGAACCCGTCGAGCGCGTTGAGCAGCACCGCCAGCGTCACTGCGACCACCTGAAGCCGGCTCATCGGCGCATTCGCCAGCAGCCGGGCTACCGGGTTGCTCGATGCGATCGTCGGTGCTGCGCCCGCCATCGCTAGGCCACTCGCGCCGACATGCGCCTGACCGGCGCGCCGATCGACGCGGCATCGACCGCTTCGTGCCTGGCGGTGACCGACGCGACGCCCGCGGGCAGGGCGTGCGGCTTGTCGATCGTCACCTCGCACCAGCGTGCGCGTCTGGACAGCGCCAGGCACGCCAGCGCCAGCCGGTCGGCGAAGGTCTCGATCAGCGCGATCCGCTGCTCGCCCAGCGCCTCCGCCGCTCGGGCGACCTGACGGTAATCGACCGTGGCATCGATGGCGTCGCGCGCCACGCGGTCCATCCCCAGCGTCACGCTGACGACCAGTGGCTGGCGATAGCCGATCTCGTGCGGATTGATGCCGATATCGGCCATTACCGGCAGATCGCGGACGGTGATGCGCAGTTCCGTGCGGACACCCGCACCGTCGATGATCGGCGCCATCCGCGCTTCAGTTCCGGAAGACGACGGTGCGCGCGCCGTTCAGCAGCACGCGGTGTTCCAGATGGTCGCGCACCGCGCCCGCCAGCACGCGGCGTTCGATGTCGCGGCCCTTGCGCACCAGATCGTCGGGGGTGTCGGCATGGCTGACCGCCTCGACGTCCTGCGCGATGATCGGTCCCTCGTCGAGATCGGCGGTCACATAATGGGCGGTGGCGCCGATCATCTTCACCCCGCGCGCATGCGCCTGGTGATAGGGCTTGGCGCCCTTGAAGCCCGGCAGAAAGCTGTGGTGGATGTTG
>JAESGW010000881.1_pt1 | contig 11271 bp, 11 predicted proteins | sample 9269791 | NCBI WGS metagenome assembly JAESGW01 (sample SAMN16773120, study PRJNA677053) | algae metagenome | isolation source: Aphanocapsa lilacina HA4352-LM1 and co-occurring heterotrophs from near cave... | place: USA: Maniniholo cave, near Haena, Kauai, HI | collected 2009-07-28 | reverse complement strand
GAACATGGCCGAGATGCACCCGATCCTGTGGACGCGGCTGACCGACCGGCGGCTGAGCTATCCGCATGTCAAGGTGGCGGTGCTCTCCACGTTCACGAACCGAAGCTCCGATCTCGCCGACATCCCGATCGTGTTCAAGCCGGGCACGGATCTCGCGATCCTGAACTACATCGCCAACCACATCATCACGACCGGGCGCGTCAACCAGGACTTCGTCAAGAAGCACACGACGTTTGTGAAGGGCACGGTCGATATCGGCTACGGGTTGCGCCCGGACCATCCGCTCGAAGTGAAAGCCAAGGGCGCGGCGACGGCCGGAGCGACCCAGCCGATCGATTTCGATGCCTATGCTGCCTTTGTGAAGGATTACACGCTCGACAAGGTCTCGGAGCTTACGGGCGTCGAGCGCGGCTTCCTGCAGGAACTCGCAGAGCTCTATGCCGATCCGAAGCGCAAGGTGATGTCGCTGTGGACGATGGGCTTCAACCAGCACGTTCGCGGCGTTTGGGCCAATCAGCTGGTCTACAATATCCATTTGCTGACGGGGAAGATTGCCGAGCCCGGCAACTCGCCGTTCTCGCTGACCGGGCAGCCGTCCGCCTGCGGCACGGCGCGCGAGGTCGGCACCTTCGCGCATCGTTTGCCCGCCGATATGGTCGTCACCAACCCGGAGCACCGCAAGCACACCGAGGAAATCTGGCGTATCCCGCACGGCATCATTCCGGAAAAGCCCGGCTACCATGCCGTCGAACAGGACCGGATGCTTCGCGACGGCAAGCTGAATTTCTACTGGATCCAGGTGAACAACAACCTGCAGGCCGCCCCGAACAGCTCGCGCGAGACCTATCCCGGCTACCGGAATCCCGACAATTTCATCGTCGTTTCCGACGCCTATCCGACCGTCACCGCGATGGCCGCCGATCTCGTTCTTCCCACCGCGATGTGGGTCGAGAAGGAGGGGGCCTATGGCAACGCGGAGCGTCGCACCGCTGTGTGGCGGCAGCTCGTCAATGCTCCCGGCGAGGCGCGCTCCGACCTCTGGCAGCTGATGGAGTTCTCGAAGCGCTTCACCACCGACGAAGTTTGGCCGGCGCAGATCCTGACCGACAATCCCAACTACCGCGGCAAGACGCTGTTCGACGTCCTGTTCCGCAACGGCAAGGTGGACAAGTTCGCTGCCACGGAAGTCCCCGCCGAGTACGAAAATCGCGAAGCCAAGGCGTTCGGATTCTACGTGCAGAAGGGGCTGTTCGAGGAGTACGCCGAATTCGGCCGCGGCCATGGACACGATCTTGCGGCGTTCGACACCCTTCACGAGGTGCGCGGCCTGCGCTGGCCCGTTGTCGACGGCAAGGAAACCAAATGGCGCTACCGGGAAGGGCTCGATCCCTACGTCAAGCCGGGCAAGGGCGTCGACTTCTACGGCAACAAGGACGGACGCGCCAAAATCATTGCCGTCCCCTATGAACCGCCGGCCGAGTCGCCCGACAAGGAATATGACGTCTGGCTCGTCACCGGGCGCGTGCTCGAACACTGGCACTCCGGCTCCATGACCATGCGGGTGCCGGAGCTCTACAAGGCATTCCCCGGCGCGCGGGTCTTCATGCATGCCGAGGACGCGCGCGCCAGGGGCATCAATCAGGGCGCGGAGGTCCGCGTGGTGTCGCGGCGTGGCGAAATCCGGACCCGCGTCGATACCAAGGGGCGCAACCAGATGCCGCGCGGCGTCGTCTTCGTTCCCTGGTTCGACGCCAGCCAGCTCATCAACAAGGTGACGCTGGACGCAACCGATCCGATTTCCAAGCAGACGGACTTCAAGAAATGCGCGGTCAAGATCATTCCGGTCTGAACAGACTTCTGAGGCCCGTCGCGGGCGCGCTGCTCGGCGGCATGCTGGTATTCGCCTGCGGCGCGATCTACGCCCAGACCGCGCCGCAGATCGTGCCGCGCGTTACCGGGGCCGCACCGCCGATGGGCGATGTGCCGGCGCCGCCTTTGGCGCGGCCGGTCACGGATGACAAGCGGCTGATGCGCAACTATCCGGAGCAGCCGCCGATCATTCCGCATGCCATCGAGAACTATCAGCTCACGCTCAAGACCAACCGTTGCCTCGACTGTCACCGCCGGCAATTCACGGAAGGCTCGGGGGCGCCGATGATCAGCGTCACCCACTTCATGGACCGCGACGGGCAGGTTCTCGCCGACGTGACGCCTCGCCGATACTTCTGCACGGCGTGTCACGTCCAGCAGAACGATGCCCAGCCGCTCGTTCCGAGCACCTTCAAGGACATGCTGCTCGTTGGCCCTGAGAAGAAGTGAGAGCGTCGATGCAGCGGCTCAAGGCACTCCTGATCTGGTTCTGGCAGATTGCCAGCCGCCCAAGCACGCATCTGAGCCTGGGGTTTCTGGCGCTCGGCGGCTTCGTCTGCGGCGTTTTGTTCTGGGGCGCCTTCAACACCGCGCTGGAGGTCACCAACACCGAGAAGTTCTGCACATCATGCCACGAAATGCGCGCCAACGTGTTCGAGGAGTTGCAGCGCACCCCGCACTTCTCGAACCGCTCGGGCGTGCGCGCGACCTGCCCCGACTGCCACGTTCCGCACGACTGGACCGACAAGATCGCCCGCAAGATGCAGGCGTCGAAGGAGGTCTGGGGCAAGATCTTCGGCGTGATCGACACCAGGCAGAAGTTCCAGGATCATCGGCTCGAACTCGCCAAGCACGAATGGGCGAGGCTGAAGGCCAACGATTCGCTGGAGTGCCGCAACTGCCACTCCGCTGCGGCGATGGACTTCACCAAGCAGACGCGGCGCGCGGCCGACATCCACGCCAAGTTTCTCGTCACCAAGGAAAAGACCTGCATCGACTGCCACAAGGGCATCGCCCATGAACTGCCTGACATGACCGGTATCGAACCGGGCTGGCGGGCGCCGCCCGAGTTGAGGGATCGTCAGACCTTTCACGACGATCCCGGTGGCGAACTCAGGCGGTATCTGGCTTCGACCGAAGCGGAATCGTCCGAGGGCGCCAGGGAGTAACGCGCCGTCGAACGATTCAGATACTGACGTAACCGGCTACCCGATCGCGTTCTTGATGACTGCCAGCAATTCCTGAAAGGGTTCGACACAGGCCGGATCCGACGGCGCCTGCCGCATCACGTCGTACATCTTCGGCACCAGTTGAACCGCCTGATCGAGTTCGCCGTCGCGGCCGGGCTGATAGCCGCCCATCAGGCGAAGATCGCGCGTGTCCTCGAAGCGGGCGATCATGGCGCGCAGCTTGCGGACCAGGTTCTGCTCCTCCGCGGACCAGACATGTTGCGCAAGGCGTGACACCGACGACAGCACGTTGATGGCGGGATAGCGCCCCTGATCCGCTACCTCGCGATCGAGCACGATATGGCCGTCGAGCGTGCCGCGCACCGTGTCGGCCACCGGCTCGTTGTGATCGTCGCCATCGACGTTCGGTCGGAGCAATCACCCAGGATGAATGCGCCGATCGCCAGTACGTCGTTGCCGACCGCACATTCGAGCCAGTCGCGAAAATCCTTGGACGAGAAGCCGATCGAAACCTCTCCCTCGCGATCGAACCCCGCTGCATAGCCCTGTGTTACGCTTTCCCGATCATCGATGACGACGAACATGTAGCTGCCCCTGTTTGCCTGAATGGTTGTTGTGGAGTCGAAGTCGGCACGCTCGCTCCGTTTTACTTTGTTCGTACTTACGCGACACAACAGGTACTGCACGACGAGAGGGACTGTGCGATCAGAGAGCGCGCACCGGGTCCCCTCCAAAGCCCGCTACCCGCGTACGGGGAGCCGGCTGCAAAAGGCGAAGCGGGCTGGCGAGGTGATGTCGTTCGGCGACATTCGATGATTCCCTGCCTGCCCATCCGCTTGAGCGCGCTCATGCGTCGGCTTGCATGAGTGTGATCCGATCTTGTTTTGCAGATCGCCGTTGTATCGAGTTGAGAACATCGATCTGCCACCAGCTGCCTCAAGAAAGCCATCTTGGGGTCTTGCTTCGAGCATCATCGCGTAGCTCTCACACAGCGAATCGGAATGGTTCCATTACGTCGAATCGAAGCCGCGTCGTCAAGCAATTCAACTGAGCAGTTACTCCGATACAACCTTCGAGCGATCGAGAAATGAGAGGGAAAAATCAGTCTTGAAAAATTGACGTCACGCCGTTCGCGAACTGAGCGTCATGGAGAGCAAATTGTAGCGTTGCCGTACAGCGATGCCGACGGCGGGCTGAGCCGCTAGTGCATTCGCTGCAAGAAAGACTTCCACTGAAGCAACGAAATGGGTTCTATCGAATTTGAGACGCGCTCGTGCAACGGAAGAATATGCAGCGACGCGGGGTCGAATTGTGTGCGGCCGTTGGCTCGACCGCAGCTTCATGTCGTCACAATCATCGCGGTTCTTCAGGTTATGGCGCTGAAGCCACACCATCGGGAAAAGCTGGAGATGCAACTTTTCCGAGAGAGAACTGTGATGCGAAACGATTGTTCTCGTATTTGATTTCCTCGATGCGCCCGAGGTTCGGGACTTCCTGGCCGAGCACGACTTCGATCACGCCGGGTTGTCCCTCGAGAATGGCGACGCCTTCAAAGGCGCGCCGCACGCGCCAACCGGCAACGACGTCGCGTCGTGCGCTTGTCGGCCGCGGCTGCCGTTGAACGGTGCCGGTGATTTCTGAGGTTGGCGCCGGCGGAGCCGGTCGGATGGCGTGGGCCGTTTCTTCCGCCATGCGCTCGATCCTGGTGGCAGACACCGATTGATCGCGGTCAACCCGATCGATGCTTTGAACGATACGGCCTAAACGATCGTTCACGGCTTTGTTCGCGGCGTCGAGCGCCGCACGGTTCGTCGCCAACTCAGTTGACAGGGTGGCGACCGTGCGCCGGAGTTGGGCGATCGACTCCCTGATGTTGCGAAGTTCGGCATCCGACGTTGCGACGGCCGGGGACGGCCGCAGGTACAGATAGGCCAGACCGCCGGTGCAGAGCACCGTGGTGAGCCCGACCAGTGCGGCAAGTGTGATGAAGGGTGTGACCCACGCTTGTGACTGAGGTGGCTTGACGACGAGTGTGGCCGCGGGGATTGGGACGCGTGCCTTGGATTTGACGTTCTCTGCGTGCGTTGTGGCGCGCGTGCGCTTCAGGTTCGCCAGTGCCTCTTTGGCGAGGAGTTCATCGATCGTCGCTGCGGCGGTGAGGTGAGCGCCGGCAGAATTGGCCTTGCCGGCCGGCCGTGCATCGGACGCGTTGTTCTTGATTGCGGCCGCATCGGCGGCCGGTTGCTCAGGTGATGAAGTGGGCTTGTCAGTGCTTGCATCGACCATGGTTTTTTTGCGGCGACCAGAGCAAATCGTACGTTGCCAGATAGCAACTGAACCTTGCCCGAGGCCGACGCGACAGACGTCTTCGGCGGATGCGAAATTGAATGAATAGAGTGATGATGCAGAACGAACAATTTGTTTCTTTTTGTAACAAAACAGAGCGTCCTGTAGTTACCTCGATTTGTTTTTTCTTGCACAGCGAATGAAAACTCTGGTCCTAGTCTGCGCCGATGGGAACCGATTCTAAATCTTGGGCCGAGAAGTTCGTTGCTGAGTTGACCGTCGAAGGTGAGCGCGTGCCGTTCGAGCGCGTGCTGGCTCACCATCTCGACGAGATCGCGAAGTTGCGCGCCACGTCGGGTCTCACGTGGCGGAGCCTGGCGTCGCTTCTCGCCCGCGCAGGAGCGCGGCGAGCGGATGGCGGCCTGATATCGGCGGACCAGCTACGCGTCGGCTACGCAAGGCTGGCGCGTCAGGCGGAGAAGTCCTCGCAGCACGGCAATCCGCAGGGCGGGGGCTGAGCACTCCGCGTCGAAGCGCGCTCACTGCGGCTCGATACCCGCTTTCTTGATGATGCGTGCCCACTTGTCGGTTTCGGCCCGAAGGAAGGCATCGAGCGCTGTGGGCGTGGCGCGTTCTTCCTCGACCGGCGCCATGCTGAGCTCGGCAAACCGATTGACCAGCGGCGGATCCTTGAGCGCCTTCTGCAGGGCGACCACAAGCGCATCCACAATCGGCTTCGGCGTGTTGCGCGGCGCGTAGAGCCCGTACCAGGTGGTGACATCAAAGCCGGGTACGCCGGCTTCCGCCGACGTGGGCACGTTCGGAAGCGTCGCCACCCGCTTCTTGCTGGTGATCGCATAGCCCGGAATGGTGCCGGCCTGGATATACGGCGTCGGGCCGGTCGCGGGATCGCAATAGACGTCGATGTGGCCCGCGATGATGTCGTTGAGCGCCGGCCCGCCGCCCTTGTAATAGACCGGGGTCAGCTTGGCATCGATGGCGCTCATGAACATCAGTCCGCAAAGGTGCGAGGCGGAGCCGAGGCCGACATTGCCGTAAGTGACCTTGTCACCCTGGGCGCGCACATGGGCGACCAATTCCTTCAGGTCCTTTGCCGGAAAGTTCGCACGCGCCACCAGCAGCATCGGCACGTCGGTGACGAGACCGATCGGCGCGAAATCGCCGATCGGATCGAACGGCAGTTTTGCATAAAGCGCCGGCGCCGTTGCCTGGCCGACATGCATCAGCAGCAGCGTGTATCCGTCTGGCGCTGCCTTGGCGACGCGATTGGTGCCGAGCGTGCCGCCGGCGCCGACGGTGTTTTCGATCACGATCGACTGCTTCAACGTCGCGCTCATCGATGTTCCGAGCAGGCGCGCGATCACGTCGCCCGGGCCGCCGGCCGAGAACGGGACGACCATGGTGATCGGCCGGTTCGGAAATTCCTGTGCGAAGGCCGGCAGCGCCGGCAACGACGACAGCAGCAACAGCAACAACACTCTTACAATGTACTTCATCACACTCTTCCATCTGCTACCCGGCCTTACTCCGGCCGGGACTGGTTACTCATCGGCTACGGCCTTTTCCTTCTGTGTAGAGGCCTGTTCGATCATGCTGAGCGCGGCGACCGCGGCCGCCTTGACGTGGTCGACGCAGCACTGTTCGGCGAGGTCTGGATCGCCGCTCTGGATCGCTCGCCAGATCGCGGTGACCTCGCGCAGGCTCTTGTTGATGCGCTTCGGCTGCGACATCGAGGTAATTCTGAGCAACGTGATGCGGTCGTGCAGCGGCCTGAGCATGCGCTCGACAAAGGTATTCTGGCAGCCGCCGATCAACGCGGCATAGAAGTCCGTCTTGGCTTCCAGCGCGGCGGTCAGATCGCCCTCGGCGAACGCGGCCTTCAGCCGCGCCAGCGCATCGCCGATTCTCCGCACCACGTCGGGATCGCGGATGCGGGCGCATTCGCGTCCCGCAAAGCCTTCGAGCACGGCGCGGGCTGCGTATAGCTGCCTGGCTTCGTCGAGGCTGATTGTGCTGACGACCGGGCCGCGGTGAGGGACCGTGTTGACGAGGCCGTCTGCCTCAAGTGCCCGGAGCGCCTCGCGGATCGACGGCCGGCTCACCCCCATCATCTCGCACAGTTCGCGTTCGACCAGGCGCTGGCCCGGCTTCAGCGTGCCCGACATGATCGCTTCGCGCAGCTTTTGCGCGACCATCGAGCGGACGGTGGGAACGTCCTCGATCCGAAGCGTGGAGTGCAGTTCGCCGCGTTTTTCCATTGTCTACCGCCCTGATACCGGCCTTGGTTCAATAGCGATTTACGGGCAGAATCATCATCTCCGCAATCTGAACATGCGGTGGCTGGTCCAATGCGAACACGATTGATCTGGCGATATCGGCCGGATCGAGCGCCAGCTTGAACTGGTCGAAATAGTCCTTCTCCCTGGCGCGGTCGCCGCGGTCGCCGCGGTAGCGGGTGAGCGTGATGTTAGTCCCGACCCATCAGCCATTGAAACCCTCCGTCACGGATCGCTCGTTTGTGTTCATGCGGCGGCCCAACCCCCGTCGATCGGCAGGGTCGCGCCGGTGATGTCCTGTCCGGCGGGGCTGGCCAGGAAGACGACCATCGCGCCGATGCTTTCCATAGCGATGAACCGCGCGCTCGGCTGTCGGGCCGCCAGATAGTCGCGCGTCGTCTCCTCGACGCTCCGGCCTTCGCGCGCTGCGATCGAGGCGATCTTGCCCTGGATCGCGGGCGTAGGCAGGGTGCCCGGCGAAATCGCGTTGCAGGTGATCCCGGTCGTCGCCGTTTCGATCGCCACCGCTCGCGTCAAGCCGAGAATGGCGGTCTTGGTGGTCACGTAATCGATGCGGTCGGCAACGGCGCGGGTCGAGTAGATCGAAGCCAGGTTGATGATGCGGCCCCAGCCGAGCTTCTTCATTGCTGGCAATGCAAGTCGGATCAGGTGAAACGGTGCCGACAAATTGACCGCCAGCGCTTCTTCCCATCGTTGCGGCGCGAACTCCTCGACCGGCGCAAAGTGCCGGACTACCGCGTTGTTGACGAGGATATCGATCGCCCTACGCCCCAGGAGATCGGTCATCATGGTTTCGATGGATTGGCGCTGCGACAGGTCTGCGGCAATGCTCGTGACCTCGACGCCGAAGCGGGACCGGAGCTTGCCCGCCGACTCCTTCGGTTCGGTGAGGTCATGAAGGACGATGTCGGCACCCGCGCCGGCAAGGCTTTCCGCCACGGCCAGTCCAAGTCCCGCCGTCGCGCCGGTCACGAGTGCCTGCTTTCCTTTCAACATCGCAGCCTGGTCTCCGTTACTCTTGAGTGCCATGGTGGCAGATGCTGGCGGTGTTCATGTCTTCGCCACCAGGCCATGGCCGGCCGTTGCTTTGGCGAACGCCGCTACGCCCGGCGTTGCAACCTCGCGGCTGTCCGATCTAGCCGCGCATTTCCACCCCGGCCCACTCTTCAAGGACCTTTGCGATTGACGTGAAGTCGGACGACGCGCCGTATTTGGCATTGGTGATCGCAAGCATCTGGCGCACGACGGAGCCGCAGACCATCGGCACGCCCATCGCCTCGGCTTCGTCGATGCAGAGCCGCACGTCCTTGTAGGAGAGGCCGGTGGTGAATCCGAAGTCGAACGTGCCGGGAAGTACCGCGCGGGGGAATTTGTCTTCGGAGGCGCTATTGCGGCCGCTGCTGGCGTTGATGATGTCGATGAGCACCTTGGCATTGACGCCGCCCTTGACGCCCATCGCAACCGCTTCCGACGTGATCACAAGTGCTGCAGCCGCCATCAAATTGTTGGCGAGCTTCGCGGTCTGTGCCGTACCCGGCTTGTCGCCGGTGTAGAACAGCTTGCCGAAATGCTTCAGGATCGGCTCGACCCGTTCATAGGTGTCCTTCGGACAGGACACCATGACCGCGAGCGTGCCGTTGACCGCGCCCTTGATGCCGCCGCTGACGGGTGCATCCACCAGCGTGATATTTCTGGGCTTGAACCCTTCAGCGATCTGCTTGGCCGCGCCCGGGCCGCTGGTCGACAGATCGATCACGATGCTGGCGCGGTTTCCCGCAATGAGACCGTCAGGCCCCAGCGTGACGGCCTTGACGATGTCGGGGGTCGGCAGACTGGCCAGCACGATATCCGCGGACGAAGCAACTTCGGCTGGGGACTTTGCGAGACGCGCGCCACGCGCAACCAGCGGCTTGGTGGCCTCGCTCTGCGTGTCGGTAGACGCACAGGGAGTAGCCGGCATCCATCAGCCGCCCGGCCATCGGTCCGCCCATGCGACCCGTTCCCACGAAGCCGATTGTCTCTCCTGCCATCGTCTCACTCCCTGTCGCACCGCCTGGGCGGGCCTTGGTTGTTCTTGTTGCGACAGGGTTCCCCTGGTCGCGTTTCGACGAATTTCCAGATTGTCAGTCAATCTGTCAAGCATAAGATTCCTGTCGACAGGCCACGGTGCGGCGGAATAGGGTCCGGAAAAACAGGGTTCGGAGAATTCGCTCAGTGCGTCAGGATGAAGCGCAAGGCGCCGGCACAACGCTCGCCAATTTTGTTGCCGGAACGGCGTGGGCGGATGTCGCGGCGCAAAATCACGAGGCGAAACGCTCGATCCTGAATTTTTTCGCGACCGCGCTGGGCTCGGCGAATGATCCTGCCGTCAGCGGCGCGTTGCGGGCTTTACTCCCGTTCAGCGGGGCGGCGACATCCGCGGTCATCGGCCGTCCCGAACGGCTCGATGCGATGGGCGCGGCGTTCGCCAATGCCGTCTCGGCCAATCTCCTCGATTTCGACGACACCCATCTCGATACGATCATTCATCCGGCGGCGCCGGTAGCCGCGCCGGTTTTGGCGCTGGCGCAGGCGCGCGGATTTTCAGGACAGGCCGTCCTGGCAGCATTCATTCTCGGCGTGGAGGTGGAATGCCGCGTCGGCAACGCGGTATCCCCCGGGCACTATGCCCGCGGCTGGCATATCACCTCGACTTGCGGCGTATTCGGCGCCGCCGCGGCGTGCGGCTGGCTTCTGAAGCTTTCGGCAGGCCAGATCGCAAATGCGATCGGAATTGCGGCCAGCCAGTCGGCGGGCATCGTCGAGAACCTACCGAGCGCCGCCAAGAATGTCAGCGTCGGCAATGCGGCGCGCAACGGCCTGTTCGCGGCCCTGCTTGCGGCCGAGGGCTATTCCGCTTCGCCGCGCGCCATCGAGGGGCCGCTCGGCTGGGCCCGTGCCATGGGCGACGAGCCTGATATCGGCCGCTTGACCGGCAATCTCGGCAAGACCTGGGAGATCGCGAAGAACACCTACAAGCCGTATCCGGCGGGCATCGTGTTTCATGCCGTGATCGATGCCTGCTTCAGTCTGCGGGCCAGGCTGAATCGGCCCGTTGACGAGATGACGTCCATCACGGTGGAGGGTTCGACCCTCTTGCTGGCGCGCGGCGACCGCCCGGTTCGCAATGAGCGCGATGCACGAGTCAGCATCCATCATTGCGCCGCCTGCGCGCTGCTGCTGGGCAAGGCCGGTGTTCCCGAGTTCGAGGACGCGACCGTTTTCCGGCCGGACATCGTGGCGTTGCGCCAGAAGGTCAGGGCGTCGCTTGACGCGTCGCTTCCGGATGGCGCCGCGCGGGTCACCATCCAGTTGACCACTGGAGAGACGTTCAGCGAGATCGTGATGGCTGCAAAGGGCAGTCTTGCCGATCCATTGTCGGATGGGGATATCGAAGCGAAGCTGCGCGAATGTGCGCGGCTGGGTGGAAGTGATTGGGATCAGGATCGAATCATTGACGGCGTTTGGCGTCTCGATACGCTGGCTGACGTCTCAGGCCTGATGAGGCCGCCTGGCTGAGCCGTGTGGCCTTCAAAGACAGTACTCAAACAGTGGAAGGAACCAGCGAT
>JAESGW010000880.1_pt1 | contig 11286 bp, 7 predicted proteins | sample 9269791 | NCBI WGS metagenome assembly JAESGW01 (sample SAMN16773120, study PRJNA677053) | algae metagenome | isolation source: Aphanocapsa lilacina HA4352-LM1 and co-occurring heterotrophs from near cave... | place: USA: Maniniholo cave, near Haena, Kauai, HI | collected 2009-07-28 | reverse complement strand
TGTCGAACACGGCGCCGAAGGGCGACGTCGATTGGCGCCTGCGGGCGACCCAGCCATCCAGGCCGTCACTCGCGAACACGACGATGATCAGGATCATGCTCGCCTCGATGACCTGGACATTGCCGACATAGATCATCCAGATCACGATGAACAGCAGGATCAGTCGACCCACGGTGATCAGATTCGCCATGTTTGCCTGTCCTGCATTTGAGATCACCGTCCATCGTTGGAGGTACCGGTCGTGGGGAGAGTCACGCGCACGAAGTGAAGTATCCCGTACGGCTCCCCTTCCCTCAAGGAACCGGGTGGGCAGCGATCAGCCGACCAGGGCAGCCAGGATCGATGCCGGATCATCCGTGCAGATGCCCATTACGGCGAGCTCGCGCAGCTCATTGGCCCGAGCCGGATCATTCACCGTCCACACCCAGGTATCGATTCCCCGGGTTCGAAGCTCATCCACGATCTCACCGTTCACGAATCCCTCGTGCAGCGCCAGGCAGGAGGCGCTGACCTCCACTGCGGCCGTGATGGCGTCGTCTGAGGCACCTTCTGACAGCGGCCACACATCGATTCCGGAATCATGTCGCCGCACGTACCGCAAGACGTCGTGATCGAATGACGAAATCGCGAACCGCAACCAGGGACGCATTGCCGTGGCGTGCAGGACGGCGTCGGCAGCACCTGAAGCCTTGACCTCGATGTCGACGTGCAACTCTTTGCCGACAAGGTCCAGCACTTCCCTGAGGGTCGGAATGCGTGCGCCGTTGCCTGCGTCCAGTGCACCGATATCGGCATGTGAAAAGCCGGAAACAGTGCCGCTGCCATTCGTCGTCCGATCGACCCTTGCATCATGGATGACCACCGGTACCCCGTCACCGGTGAGGTGCACGTCGAGCTCGATACCGTGGGCGCCGAGTTCGATGGCTCGCGCGAAAGCCGGCAGTGTGTTTTCCGGGAACTCGGCCGATGCCCCTCGATGGGCATATATCCTGGTCACGTTGCCATCCTCCATGGACAGGTGAAACCTGTTCAACATTGACACGATCTGTATCAAGAACTATCATTCAAACAGCAGCGTAATCTGGAGGCCCAACGCATGACTGCACGATTCTCGGAACCTCTCTTCGTCATCAGCGTCGCCGCACGACTGGTGGAAATGCACCCCCAAACCCTTCGCAAGTATGAGCGAGAAGGACTTGTTGCGCCGTCTCGAACGTCAGGCAATTTGCGACTCTACTCGGATAGTGATATCGAACAGCTTCGCCAAGTCAAGTATCTGGTTGAAGAACGCGGTCTCAATCTCGCGGGAGTGCAGCTCGCCCTGGAGTTGACGAGGCAATTGCAGCGGATGCGTGCCAGGCAGGCCAGCGGTCGCGTCGCAGCCGGCGACTGGATTGCTGACCTGGACGACATTCTCCGACGGCTTGGGTTCGTGGAGCAATCGCAGGTGCGCTCGCAACGGCAGCAAGCCCAGTCGAGTGACTGACCGCTCTCCGAACGTTTGCCTTGTTGACCGTCATATTGAACGCTACTACGCAGCCCAGCACTGGCGATAAGCTCGCCGAACTGTTGCCGACGCTTGCATCGCACATGGTTTTGCCTGTCGCCTCGCTGCAAAGTGAGATGGCCCTCCAGCGCCCTGCATGACGATAAGGTCCCAACTAACCGCCTTCCGGACGCGCCAGTCAGGCAGTGCGGCTGGCAATCGACCTGACCACACGTTTCGAAAGGATCCCTCAATGTCATCCAATCAACGCTTCACCGACAAGGCGCGTGACGCCATCGTCGCCGGGCAGCAAATCACCGTCGATGCGCGGCTTGCCCAGTTCGAGCCCGAGGCCCTGCTTCACGCGCTTGCCACACAGGCGGACGGCATCGTGCCCCAGGTGCTCCAGCGCCTCGGCATAGATCCCCAGGTCGTGTCGAAGGAAACCGAAGCGCTCATCGAGCGTTCGCCCAAGCTTCAGTTCAGCGCCGACGCCGTGGTCAGCTCCGGTTTGAGGCAGGCTTTGCAACATGCGGAAACGGAGGCTGGCTCCTTCGGTGATGAGTACGTGTCGGCCGAGCACCTGCTGCTGGGTATTCTCGCCGTCGAACGCAGCCCCGCTGAAGCGCTATTGCGGAGGCTGGGGGCGACCAGGGAGCGCGTCTACGGCGCGCTTACGGAAATCCGGGGCAACCAGCGTGTGACCGATACCAACCCGGAAGGCAAATACCAGGCTCTGGAAAAGTATGGTCAGGATCTTACGGACCTGGCCCGGAACGGCAAGCTCGATCCTGTTGTTGGGCGTGACGAGGAAATCCGGCGTGTAATCCAGGTGCTCTCCCGTCGGACCAAGAACAACCCGGTGCTGATTGGTGAACCCGGGGTTGGCAAGACGGCAATCGCCGAAGGCCTTGCCCAGCGGATCGTGCGCGGCGACGTCCCGGATGGCCTGAAGGACAGGCGAATCGTGGCCCTCGACCTCGGTTCGCTCATCGCCGGGGCCAAGTTCCGCGGGGAGTTCGAGGAGCGCCTGAAAGCCGTTCTCAAGGAGATCACCGCATCCGACGGTCAGATCATCCTTTTCATCGATGAGCTCCACACCGTCGTCGGCGCTGGCGCCGCCGAAGGTTCGATGGACGCATCCAACATGCTGAAGCCGATGCTGGCGCGGGGCGAACTGCACACCATTGGCGCCACCACGTTGGACGAATATCGCAAGCACATCGAGAAGGATGCGGCACTCGAACGTCGCTTCCAGCCGGTCCTGGTCGGTGAGCCGAGCGTTGAGGACACCATTTCGATCCTGCGCGGTCTTCGCGAACGATACGAGGTTCATCACAAGGTCAAGATCCTTGACAGCGCCCTGGTCGCGGCCGCAACGCTCTCCGACCGCTACATCTCGGACCGCTTCCTGCCGGACAAGGCGATCGACCTTGTCGACGAGGCCGCGTCCAAACTCCGCATGGAAATTACGTCAATGCCCGTCGAGCTCGACGAGGCCGAACGCCGGATCATGCAACTCGAGATCGAACGTGAGGCGCTTCGCAAGGAGCGGGACGAGCCCTCCCAACGCCGGTTGTCCGCGCTTGAACAGGATCTCGCCAGTTTCAAGGAGGAGCGCGACGCCCTGCGCTCCCGATGGGACCAGGAACGGCAGGCGATTCTTGCCATTTCGGAACTGCGCGACGAAATCGATCGCACGCGGGTGGAAATGGAACAAGCCCAGCGTGCATATGACTACAACAAGGCTGCCGAGCTCCAGTACGGCAAGCTCAAGGAGCTCGATGCGCAGGTTGTGGCGCAGGAGCAGGCGCTTGCACGCCTTCAGGCGACCGGGAAGCTGCTGAAGGAAGAGGTCGACGCCGACGACATCGGCGACGTGGTCAGCCGCTGGACCGGCATCCCGGTTAGCCGATTGATGGAAGGTGAAATCGAGAAGCTCGTCCACATGGAGGAGCGCCTACACGCGCGGGTGATCGGGCAGGACGAGGCGATCGCCGCCGTATCGAACGCGATCCGGCGCTCAAGGGCCGGTCTCTCGGATCCCAACCGGCCCCAGGGCAGCTTCATCTTCCTCGGTCCCACCGGCGTCGGCAAGACGGAGCTGGCGCGCGCCCTGGCCGAGTTCATGTTCGACAGCGACCAGGCCATGGTTCGCATCGACATGTCGGAATATATGGAGCGGCACGCGGTGAGCCGCCTGATCGGCGCCCCTCCAGGGTATGTTGGCTATGAGGAAGGTGGGCAACTTTCGGAAGCGGTTCGTCGCCGGCCTTACAGCGTGGTGCTCTTCGATGAAATCGAGAAGGCGCATCCTGAGGTCTTCAACGTGCTGCTCCAGGTGCTCGATGACGGTCGGCTGACCGATGGCCAGGGTCGCACCGTCGACTTTCGCAATGCCGTGATCATCATGACCAGCAACCTCGGATCCTCCTACATCATCTCTTCCGACCCGTCGCGGGATGCGGACATGCGCCACCAGGTGATGGAGGCATTGCGCGCCAACTTCCGGCCGGAGTTCCTGAACCGCATCGACGAAACGATCATCTTCAAGCCGTTGAGCAAGGCGCAAATCTCGGACATCGTCGCGATCCAGCTCGAAGAGGTCGCCCGCCGCCTGCGCGACCGCGACATATCGCTGACGTTGACGGACGATGCCCAGGACCTGGTCGCCACGCTCGGATATGACCCTGCGTTTGGTGCCCGCCCGCTCAAGCGGGTGATCCAGAAACAGCTGCTGGACCCCCTGGCGCTGAAACTCCTGGCGGGAGAGATTCGCGATGGAGAGCACGTCGTGGTCAGCCTCGACAACGGTAACCTCGCCTTCGCGGGACAATTGAGCACTGCTCCAGTCGTCGCCTGACAGGTCGTGCGGGTCCCGGAATTCCGGGACCCGCGTCGTCTATACTGCAGGCCACGGTGTGGCCCCGGTTGCTTCGTATCGGGCGGATGAACTGGCCCAGGAAAGGATCACGGAAAACATGGACCTCCTGATCGGGCTGCTGCGTGCCGCCCTGATGCTTGGCTTCGTGGTCGCGGTCATCATTGCCCTCGCCGGTCTCTTCATGATCGTCTTTGGCATCGCCACCGGTATCGACCGCCGGATCCAGAATTAGCGAGCGCATCAACCTTCCGGAACCAATGAGCAGGCGCCGGCGTTATCAATGCATGTCGTCAAACTCGGTCGTTCCGCAGCGACGGCGCGACGCGAAGGCGGTTGTGTACAGCCAGGTGCAGGACGCATGGGCGGGCCTGTCGAGAGAAGGAGCATCGTTTTGAGTCCATCGCCGTTCAGTCGCCATGTGGGAACGCTGGTTCACAGCCGCTCCCGCATGCTCACCACCCTGCTTCTCGTCGCCGGCCTCCTTGCTGGCTCCCTCTCGATGCTCGCCCCCGTTTCGGCACAGGCCACGGCTTCGGTCGCATCGTACATACCGGATACGGCGTTGGTTTCCGCGGAGTTCGAACTCGATCCGGAGTCAGAGCAGGTAGCGCTGGGTGCCGAACTCCTCGAGCGCGCCAACCTGGGAGCCCTGCTCGAAGAGGAAGATGCGCAGGGACTGCAGGATGGCCTGACGGCGCTGAGCCTGCTCGCCAGCGGCGAAGCGGCGGTCTTCCTGACCGAGCTTCCGGTCGACGAGGCGCTCACCCTCGACGACGTCACGTCTGACGCCGCCGACATCACCATGGATCCCGAAAGCGCCCTCGGCGGCGACGTTCCGCAGGGGTGGGCCGTCGTGATCATGCCGGACAATGCCGAGTCCTCGTTCGACCTCTACTCCAGCATCGTCTTTGGCGATGACACGACCTCCCTTGAGGAGACCGAGTACAACGGCTACACGATCACCAGCCAGCCAGCACCAGACGAGTACAGCGAGGGTGCCGCCATTGCGCTGGTCGATGACGTGATTGCCCTGGCGTCCGTTCCGGAAGATCTCGAGCCGGTGATCGATGCCGCGACCGGTGACACCGAAACGCTCGCCGAAAGCCAGTCCTACAATGATGTCCGGGACGCCCTTGAAACCGACGTCCTTAATTTCGGCTACATCAATGGTCCGGCGTTGCTTGACGCATTGGTAGCCCAGGATCCTCAAGTCACCGCAAGCCTCACCGAAGACCTCACCGTGTCGTTGGGTGCGCATCAGGGGTTCGTGTTCTGGGCCGATGAGCCGGGTTTCCGATTGGACACCATCGCCTTGCCAGCCGAGGGTGCGGACGTCCCGGCCGCCGAGTCATTCGAGCCGGCCTTTACCCAGAATATTCCCGACACATCACTCGTCTACGTTGGTGGATCGAACCTCGGTGAAAGCCCGGCGCTCAATGCCCTTGCCCTGCTTTTCGCGCAGTCGATCGTTGGTGAGGACGCGTTCGCCGCAGCCACGCCTGTCGCCGACCCAGAAGCCTACGCCGATGAAGTCTTCGCGGAAGTCGAGGGCCTGCTCGGCTTCAACCTGAAGACCGACCTGCTTGACCAGTTCGTGGGCGAATGGGCCGTGGCCGGATCGGTTGCGGACATTACCGCCCTAGAACCAGACATCAGCGCGGTTTTCGTAACCGAAGTCGACGACGAGGAGACTGTCGCCGGGGTCGCTGAGACCATCACCAACCTGATCGCGACGCAGATGGTCAACGCCGAGGAGGACGGTGAATTCACCCTTGATTCGCGCGGCGACATCACCGTTCTCGACTTCTCCGCCAGCGGAACGCCGCTGGTGCTGGAATTCGGCGTAGTGGATGAGGGCCTCGTCATCGGGATCAACGAAGGGATCGACGACTTCGTCGGCGGAACCACGGATGCCCTGGCCGACGACGCCACGTTCCAGGACACATTTGCTGCCCTCCCGACCGACGTGACCTCCATCGCTTACGTTGACGTCCAAGGCCTGTTGCCGCTGGTCGAGGATGCGATTGCGCTCAGCTCGTCATCATCGGTGCTTGATGCGGATCCCGCATGCGGCGAATTCGACAGCCAGGCTGACGCCCAGGCTGCCTACGACGAAGACGATTTCGAGAATTTCAATCTCGACCTGGACTGGGACGGCGAAGCCTGCGAGGACTTCTTCTCGCCAGCCACACCCGATGCCGGTGTAACTGGAGTCGGTGACATCAACGTCCTTTCCGTAGGCTCGGTCACGTTCAACGACGGAGAGTCGGTCGGCTCCAGCACGCTGATCCTGATCGGCAGCTGATTCGACACGGACGGACACAGGTAGACGGGGGCGCTCATGGTGAGCGCCCCCGTTCCCGTTCCCGTCGCCACGCCATTCGGCGATACAATGGCCTCGATGGACCGGAACCAGATACTCACGCTGCGGGGGGATCCTCGATGACGCTAAACCTGACCATGCTTCGCGCCCTGACCCAAACGCCCGGGATCGCTGCCCGGGAGGACAAGATCCGCGAGGTCGTGGCCGCCCATCTCGAACCGCTCGTCGACGACCTGAGCATCGACGCCCTCGGCAACCTGATCGGGCACCGGAAAGGCTCTGGCGGGCCCCGTATTGCCATTGCCGCCCACATCGACGAAATCGGGTTCCTGGTACGCCACATTGACGACAATGGCTTTCTTCGCGTGCAGCGGGTGGGAGGTTTCGACCCAAGTGTACTCGTTGCCCAGCGCGTCCAGGTGCACACCCGCGATGGTGACGCGGAAACCGGCGTGTTCCAGCCGGCAGCAAAGCCTATCCATCTCATGCAGCCGGGTGAGGCCAAAGACCCAAAACTCGAGGATCTCTTCATTGACCTGGGTTTGCCGGTGGATGTGGTGAGGGAGCGCGTCCAGATTGGCGATATGGTCACGCTGCAGAGGGATCTGGACACGGTGGGCGAGACGGTCGTCAGCAAGGCGCTGGACGACCGTCTCGGTGTCTACGTCATGATTGAGGCACTACGCAAGGCAACCGACTCGAAGGCGGAGATCTTCGCCGTTGCAACCACCCAGGAAGAGGTAGGGCTCAGGGGAGCACACGCCTCCGCATATACGATCGAGCCAGACATAGCGATAGCGCTCGACGTTACGATCGCTGGCGATATCCCGGGTGGCACGCCAGATGCGCAGGTCACGAAGCTGGGTGCGGGCACGGCAATCAAATTGCTGGACAGCAGCCAGATCGCCAACCCGAAGATCGTCGAGCATCTGCGCTACCTGGCCGAACAGCACGAGATACCTTACCAGCTGGAAATCCTTCCTTTCGGCGGAACCGACGCCGGCGCTTTCCAGACCAGCCGGGGTGGGACCGCGACCGGCACGATTTCCATTCCTACGCGGTATGTTCATACAGTGAATGAAATGGCGCACGTTCGCGACATCGAGGCAAGTGTTGATCTCCTTGCCGCGTTCCTCAATGCTGCCGGAACGCGCAGCTATGGCTATAGCCTGGCCGGGACGTCGTGATCTCTGGGTGACACGGACCGGGCTGACCACTCGTTACAGGGATAATGACCTCGGACATCGCCACGCCGGTCGGTTTCTCGCCGCGCCGCAACCGAACTGCCGTTGCCAGCATCCGGCAGGAGAAGGAGCCACGATGATCGCACCCGGATCGGATTCACGGTCCTGCCAGCAGTTTGCTCGGATCCTGGCAACTGGCGTTCCGCCTCACTCCCGTCGCGATTTGCTCCGCGCCTCGGCGGTCCTCGCCAGCGCAGCCGCGCTGGTGCCCGGCTCCGGCGTTGGCCGGGAGAACGCTCCCGGATCGGTTCGGCGGTCGACGCTGCAGGACGATATCGAAACCGGGGTCGACCTGGTAATCCCGTTCGATCCATTCAACCAGCCGGTCAACCTTCATCCGCACCGGGCGCCGAACTGGGGACCTTTCTGGGTCCTGTTGCCTCACGTTTGGGCTGGACTGTTGGCGTTCGACGAGCATGGCCGGGTCGTGCCTGACCTGGCCGAGTCGGTTGAGCCCAACGCAAGCGCCGATGTCTGGACTGCCACCCTTCGACCGGACCTCGCGTTCGCAAACGGCAACCCGATTACAGCCCAATCATTCGTGAACAGCTGGCGCCGCGCGCTCGATCCACAGCTTCCGTCTCCAATGGCGTCCTTCATGGAGCTTGTCGACGGGTACGCCGGATACGTCGCCGGTGAGAGTGACGACATCGGGTTTGCCGTGATCGATGAGTCAACGATCGAGATCACCCTCTCGGAACCGTATTCATCGTTTCCATCCGCGCTGGCAACGTTCGTTTGGGCGGTCGTTGACCTCGACGTTGCCGGGGATCCCGCGTTGACTGGCGCGTCGGCCGGGCTTTGGCAGTTCAGCGAACTGGTCGAAGGCGAACGCATCGTGATGGTGCCAAGCGCCCATGCGCCGGATCCGGTTTCCCCGTCGATTGCGAGCGTAACGTGGCGCATCTTCGAGGGTGGTGGAGCGGCCACGCTCGCCCTGGAGGAATATCGTGCTGACTCCCTGGTCTCCGTCGATGTGCCGGGTTCGATGGTGGGAACGATCCAGAATGAACCCGACTTGGCCGGCGACCTGCGTTCTATCGAGTCACAGGCCTCAACGATGGCGATCGGGATGGATTTCAATCAACCGCCATTCAACGATCTACGAATTCGCCAGGCCGTTGCCGCCGCGATCGATCGCGAAAGGTGGGCCGAGGAAATTCGGGAAGGAGAGTTCGTCGCCGCCAGCGGCCTCGTCCCTCCGGTCGTGTCGATCACGTCGGGATATGAACCGGTCAGTCCGCTGCCATTCGATCCTGATCGGGCGGCATCGCTCGTGGCTGACGCCGGGGTCGATGCAGGGGGCGAGTCATCCGAAATCGTCTTCCACCAACCGGCGACCGATAGCCCAGAACAAGTGGGTCGCCACGCGGCTTTGCTGGACATGATTTCCGAGAATTCTGGCCTGGCGATCCGGCACGATACCAGCCTGACCAGTGAGCAGATCCTGGCCTTGCAGGCCGACAACGGAGGACGGCAGTTCGACATCGTGTGGTGGTGGACGGTCACGGACACCGCCGCGCTGGTCGAAACCATCGGGGCTCCGGAATCGCCGTACATGGCAGGGTGGTTCAACTGGTCACCCACCCTGGAAGGCGTTGACAACCAGGTTCCCGGTGACGCTGCCACCGCGTTTGTCTCCGCATTCCAGGCCGCGAACGAGTCCGTCGACCTGGAAGCACGGAATGCAGCCTACCGCGATGCCGAGCAATTGCTGATCGACAACGCGGTCTACGTTCCGCTCGGGCATTGGGTGCAACGGTATCTTCAGAAGCCATGGCTCCAGGGAACCCGACAGGGAGCCTGGTCCGGCCGGATACCGGTCCGGTTCGATGCCGACGTGGTTGTCACCGGCAGGGCAGGGAATTGATCTTGATCTCCCGAAGGGAGCGGACGATGGAGGCAATCATTTCCCCTTTGCCAACGTCCTTCCTGAATTGTTACTCAAGTACTCCCTGGCGCTCCGCGAATGAACGGAAGTCGACCGCGGGAAACGGATTGTCGCGCTCCGAAAGGGCAGCGAGCATGTCTCGCTCCTCGGCGCTGATGTCCGACTTTCGCTCGGCAATCTCGGCCAGGGCCTCGAACCGATCGACGTGCTCGGTGAACCGTTGCGAGGCGTAGTCCTTGGCCTGACCCGTGGTGACGAGGAATGGCCAGTCGCTGCTTTGCAACAGCAGCAACTCCCGGGCGGCCTGGTTCAACAGGTCGGCCTGGGTTTCCGATGCATCGGGATTGGATTCGACCAGCGTTTCCATCCGACGTTCCGCGCCGTGAATGACCGGCCACATCCACTCGGTTTCCGGGTTGAGCCAGGTGAAGTGATTGCCACCGGATCCCCAGCTGGATTCAGGCAGGGCCATCACCCGATCGGGATTATGCTCGTCGATGTAGGTCGAGGCGGTGGTCAAATCGACGGAGGGTGAGGCGGCAAGCAGGCGCAGGACTTCCTTGATCCAGTCCACTCCTTCGAACCACCAGTGCCCGAAGAGTTCCGTATCGTAGTTCGAGGCAATAATTCCGTAGTTGCCGGTGGACTCGTGGTACCCCTGCAACAGTTCCTCGACCAGGCTCACGAAATGCCGGGCGTGGTCGCCAATCCGCTCCTGGGCCCGGCCGGGATCATAGGTGGGCTTGCTACCCAGGTCCATTCCCGGACCTCCGATCCGCCAGTACTGCATGCCGGAAACGCCGTCCTTGCGATGGAATTCGCGGTACCACAGATCTCCGGGGTAGCCGAAGTCACCAGACCACACCTGCTGTCCTGTCCGGCTATTCCGGCCAAGCACCGCGACCTCGCCGGCGGCGTCACCAACCCAGTAGGCGTTGTAGGTAGTTCCCGGCTCTGCCTGCTCCGACGGCGTCAATTCGAGCGTGTAGCGGCGGGCAACCGCGCCGTAGATGCCAATCGCCTCGCCAGCCGCCTTGCCGACCGGGTTGCCGCCTTCAACCGAGTGTGTTTCGGTGAAGAACACGCGAATCCCCTGCTCCGCCAGGAAGGATTCGATCCCGGGCCGACGCACCTTTTGACCGTCTTCATCGTCCCAGTAGGCTGGTCGATACGCGCATTCCGGCAACCAGATTGCCCTGGGCTTTCGACCAAAGTGGCGTTCATAAGCCCGGACACCGGTTTCGAGTTGTCCATGGATTGATGAATCCCGGGCGAGCAGCGGCAAGTATCCGTGGGTGGCCGCGCTCGTCGAGATTTCGACCAGGCCATCATCCTGCAGCTTGCGGAGCGCTCCGAGAAGGTCGGACCCGAACCGGTCCCGGAACGAGGACAGCATGCGCGAGTACCAGTGATGGTAATGGATCGCCAGCTGTTTCATTTCGGGGTCGTTGGCGTCTT
>JAESGW010000879.1_pt1 | contig 11297 bp, 7 predicted proteins | sample 9269791 | NCBI WGS metagenome assembly JAESGW01 (sample SAMN16773120, study PRJNA677053) | algae metagenome | isolation source: Aphanocapsa lilacina HA4352-LM1 and co-occurring heterotrophs from near cave... | place: USA: Maniniholo cave, near Haena, Kauai, HI | collected 2009-07-28 | reverse complement strand
AGGCGGTGACGTCCGCCGAGGCGCTCGAGCGCGACCTCGAGGTGCTCCGTGGCCGGGTGCGGGCCGCGCGGACCGCCGAGACCCTGACCGTGCAGATCGCCTCCGCCGAGAAGGAGCTCGCCGAGGCGACCTCGGCGCGGCTCCTGGCCCGGGAGGCACTTGTCGAGATCCGCGAGCAGCGCCTCGACGGGATGGCCGCCGAGATCGCGGTCAAGCTCGCCGTGGGGGCGTGCTGCCCCGTCTGCGGCTCGGCCGAGCACCCCTCGCCCGCGTCGCCCGCCCCGGGCGCGCCCGACGACGCGACCGAGAGGGAGGCGCGGCGCGAGGTCGACGACCTCGAGGTCGTCGTCGAGGCCCACGCCCAGCAGGTCCGCGGCCTCGAGACCCGGCTGGCGGCGGCGCGCGCGGAGTCCGGCGAGTCCGTCGAGCGCCTGCTCGTCGCGGAGGAGGACGTCCTCGCGCGCCTCGACCGGGCCCGGGCAGCGAGCGCCACGCTCGAGCCCCTCACGGCCCGCGTCGCGCAGCTGCGGGCGGAGCAGGACGCGCTGGTCATCGAGCGGGACGCGCTGACGGCCACGCTCGTGTCCCACGACACGGAGTCGGCCGTGCTCGTGTCCCGGCTCGACGACCTGCGCGACCAGATCGCTGCTGCGGTCCCCGATGGGACCGACGGCCTCGACGAGGCCCACCTCGACGCCCTCGCCGCGCGCCACGAGCAGGTCGAGGCGCTCGCCCGCAGTCATTCCGAGCTCACCGCCGACCTCGCGCGCGCTCGCGCCACCGCGGCCTCCACCCAGGCGGCGGCCGACGAGGTGGCGGCCACCGCTGGCTTCGACTCCTCCGCCTCCGCCGCGGCGGCCTGGCTGGGCGAGGAGGAGATCGCCGCCCTCCTCCAGGCCATCGAGCGCCACGAGCGCGAGGTGTCCCGGGTGAGCGAGCTCCTGGCCGACGAGGACCTCGTGCGCTCCGCCGCCGCCGAGGCGCCCGACCTCGAGGCTCTCGCCCAGGCACACCACCGCGCCAAGGAGCAGGCGGCCGCCGCGCGCCATCGCGACATGGGCCTGCGCGACCGCGGTCGCCGGCTTCGCAGCCTGTCCGACGAGATGACCTCGGCGATCGCCGCCTGGCAGCCCATCCTCTCCGAGCTCGACCTCGTCACCGACGTCGCCGCGATGGTCGAGGGCAAGCACGCCGACAACCGGCTGCAGATGCGGCTGTCCGCCTACGTCCTCGCACACCGCCTCGGCCAGGTCGTCGACGCGGCCAACCTGCGCCTGTCGACCATGAGCGACCAGCGCTACTCCCTCGTCCACACCGGTCGGCGCGGCGCCGGGGACGTACGCGGAGGCCTGAGCCTGCTGGTGCGAGACGACTGGACCGGCGACGAGCGCGACCCGGCGACGCTGTCGGGCGGCGAGACGTTCGTCGTCTCCCTCGCGCTCGCCCTCGGTCTCGCCGACGTGATCAGCGACGAGGCCGGCGGAGCCGACCTCGAGACCCTGTTCGTCGACGAGGGCTTCGGCGCGCTCGACGCCGACACCCTCGAGGGCGTCATGGACACCCTCGACACGCTCCGCGACGGCGGCCGCGTCGTGGGCGTGGTCAGTCATGTCCCCGAGCTCCAGACGCGCATCCCGACCCAGCTGCGGGTGCACCGGGGCCGCACCGGCAGTCACACCACGCTCTCGCTCGCCTGAGGCTCGCCGGGGGCTGCGTGCGAGCTGACGCTCGTGCACGTGCGGCGGTCCCGGCCCCCGAACCGCCCGAGCCAGGGCCACGACCCGCACACGCACGGCGGTCCCGGCCCGGCCGGCCCCGGTCGACGCCGGCTCGCGGGAGGTCGCTCCCGGCCCAGCTACGCGCTCGGCTAGGTTCATGTCCATGAGTGCGCCCGGGCTCGACCCGACCTTCAGCGACCTGCCGCACCGCCGGCTCGGCGAGGTGGCCCTCGCCCGGGCGGAGGAGCTCGGCGCCAGCCACGCGGACTTCCGGCTCGAGCGCAACCGCTACCAGTACCTCGCTGCCCGCGACGGCGTCCTCCAAACCGCCAGCGACGCCGAGGACCTCGGCTTCGCCGTCCGCGTGGTCCACCGGGGAGCCTGGGGCTTCGCCTCCGGCGTCGTGCTCACCGACGACGAGGCGCGACGTGTCGCCGAGACCGCCGTCGCGGTCGCCAAGGTCGCCGCCGCCATGACGACGACCCCCGTCGAGCTCGCGCCTGAGCCGGTCCACGACGACGTGACCTGGATCTCGGCGTACGACGTCAACCCGCTCGAGGTGCCCACCCGCGACAAGTCCGCACTGCTCGTCGACTGGACCGAGAGGCTCCGCGCCGGTGCCGCGGTCGCCCACGCCACGGCGTTCCTGCAGCAGGTCCAGGAGAACAAGTACTACGCCGACCTCGCCGGCACCCGCACGACCCAGCAGCGCGTACGCCTCCAGCCGGGCTTCGAGGCCACCGGTGAGGACGCCGACACCGGGATCTTCGACTCGATGGCGTCCATTGCCCCGCCTGCGGGGCGCGGCTGGGAGTACCTCACCGACGGCCACTGGGACTGGGACGCCGAGCTCGCGGAGGTGCCCGAGCTCCTCGCCGAGAAGCTGAAGGCGCCCAGCGTCGAGGCGGGGACCTACGACCTCGTCGTCCACCCCTCCAACCTGTGGCTCACCATCCACGAGTCCATCGGCCACGCGACCGAGCTCGACCGGGCACTCGGCTACGAGGCCAACTACGCCGGCACGTCCTTCGCGACCTACGACAAGCTCGGCACCCTGCAGTACGGGTCCCCGGTGATGAACGTCCGGGGCGACCGCACCCGGGAGCACGGCCTGGCCACCGTCGGCTACGACGACGAGGGCGTGCAGACGCAGGAGTGGGACATCGTCCGCGACGGCGTGCTCGTCGGCTACCAGCTCGACCGCTCGATGGGCCACCTCAAGCCGGAGCTCAACGAGGGCCGCTCCAACGGCTGCGCGTACGCCGACTCCCCCAGCCACATCCCCATCCAGCGGATGGCCAACGTCTCCCTCATGCCCGGCACCGACGACCTCAGCACCGACGACCTCGTCTCCCGCGTCGAGCGCGGCATCTACGTCGTGGGCGACAAGTCGTGGTCGATCGACATGCAGCGGTTCAACTTCCAGTTCACCGGGCAGCGCTTCTACAAGATCGCCGACGGCAGGCTCGACGGCATGCTGCGCGACGTGGCCTACCAGGCCACCACCACCGACTTCTGGGGCTCCATGGAGGCGGTCGGCGGGCAGGGCACCTGGCTGCTCGGTGGCGCCTTCAACTGCGGCAAGGCCCAGCCGGGCCAGGTCGCCGCTGTCAGCCACGGCTGCCCGACCGCACTCTTCCGGGGCGTCAACATCCTCAACACCATCGACGAGGCAGGCCGCTGATGACGATCTCCCCGAGCTCCCCGAGCTCCCCGATGTCCTCGCGCACCACGGCCCAGCAGCTCGTCGAGCACGCGCTCGCGACCTCCACGGCCGACGACTGCATCGCCATCGTCCGCGACGTGACCAGCGCCAACCTGCGCTGGGCCAACAACACGCTCACCACCAACGGCGTGATGACCGAGGTGTCGGTCACCGTGGTGAGCTTCGTCGGGGTCGACGGCGGCACGGCGACCGGATCGGTGTCAGGCAGCGCGTCCACGACCGATCAGGTGACGGCGATCGTCGAGGCCGCGGACGCCGCGGCCCGCGCCGGATCGCCAGCCGAGGACGCAGCCGACCTCGTCGCCGACGTGGCCTCACCCGACTGGGACCTCGAGCCGGAGACGACCGACATCGGCGTCTACGACTCGTTCGCACCCGCGCTCGGCGAGGCCTTCGCCGAGGCGAGTGCCGAACGGCGCCTGCTCTACGGCTTCGTCAACCACGACGTCACCACCACCTATCTCGGCTCGACCCGCGGGCTGCGGCTGCGCCACGTCCAGCCCACCGGGCACTACGCCTGCACCGGCAAGGACGACGCGCTGACGCGCAGTGCCTGGACGGGCGGGGCGACCCGCGACTTCCGCGACGTCGACGCCGCCGCCATGGCCGCCACCGTCAAGCAGCGGCTCGGCTGGGCCGAGCGGCGGATCGACCTGCCGGCCGGGCGCTACGACACGATCCTGCCGCCGTCCTCGGTCGCCGACCTGATGATCGACGCCTACTGGGGTGCCGGCGCCCGCGTCGCCCACGAGGGCGAGTCCGTCTACAGCCGCCGCGGTGGCGGCACCCGGATCGGTGACAAGATCGCCGCTCCTGGTGTGAGCCTGTTCTCCGACCCGGCCTACGCCGGCCTCGAGTGCGCGCCCTTCGTGGTCGCCGGCGCCTCCGACAACACCGACTCGGTCTTCGACAACGGCCTGCCGCTCGAGCGCACCGACTGGATCCGCGACGGCCTGCTCACCGGGCTCATCCAGACCCGGCACTCGGCTGCGATGACCGGTCAGCCGGTGACGCCGATGATCGACAACCTCGTGCTCGAGGTCGGCGACGGTGCCGGCACGGTGGACGACGTCGTGGCCGGCACGCAGCGCGGCCTGCTGCTGACCTGCCTGTGGTACATCCGCGAGGTCGACCCGCAGTCCATGCTCCTCACCGGCCTGACGCGCGACGGCGTCTACGTCGTCGAGGACGGCGAGATCGTCGGTGCCGCCAACAACTTCCGCTGGAACGAGAGCCCGATCGACCTGCTCAACCGCTTCAGCGCCGCGTCGGCCACGGTCCCGAGCTTCAGCCGCGAGTGGGGTGACGACTACTTCTCGCGCACCGCGACGCCAGCACTGCGGATTCCCGACTTCAACATGTCGAGCGTCTCCCAAGGCGTCTGACGGGAGGCCGGCGCCCGGGACCGCCTCACTCGAGGCGCTGCACCCGCTCGCGGTGGTCGCTGCTGTTGTCGCCGTCGATGTCGGAGTCGCGCGTGCGGGAGATGTGACGCACCTTCTCGCGGCTTCCCTGCACGGGTCGCGCCGAGATGAGGGTGTCGCGCTCGTAGGCGTGGGACTTGTCGGTGTTGCGGTAGTAGCGGTAGAGCGACCAGTACGTCGCGACCGCGCCCGCGGGACCGGCGGCCAGGAGCCACAGCGGCGCCTGGTCACCCGACGTGGCCAGGACGACCTGCAGGACCAGCTCGGCGGTCATGCGGTCGCCACCAGGATCCAGCCGGCGATGCCCTCGAGGAAGGTCCCGACGGTGAGCGCCGCGGCGATCAGGCGCGGCTGCGAGACCGGGACGCTGCCCATCGTCTCCCCCGTGCGCGCGTTGACCGCGATGTAGTGCAGCATGCGGGTGTTCTCCTGGTAGTAGGAGTAGAGCCACACCGGCAGGTACATCGAGACCCAGCGCGATCCGCCGACGTCGACCTTCTCGGCCTCCCAGCGCACCCCGCGGTCGAACTCCGCGAGCGTGCCATGCACCTGCGAGCGTCCGATGGAGAGCAGCTGGTCCTCCAGGACGGGCTGCAGCTCGGCCACGTCGAGATCACGCTTCTCGCTGGTGAACCCGACGAGGTAGCTGGCGTTCCACTTCACGGCGTTCTTGGTGTCGAACGGGAGGATCGTGTTGACGATGTTGTTGGTCGTGTCCGACCCGAAGTCCGCGCGGTCCGCCGCTCCCTCGATCGTGAGGTCGTCGACGGTGAACGCGACGGAGCGGTCGACGCGGTAGACGTCGGCGGCGTAGTAGGTGACCGTGTTGTCGCCCTGCTTCTCGGTCCAGCGCCGCGTCTGCACCTCGCCCTGGCCGACGTACGCCGCCTCCGCCCGCGCGTCGATGACGAGGTAGGGCAGGTAGACGCCGAGCACGTTCCCCGGGACGAACTCCTTCTTGAACCGCGGGTGGGCGAAGAGGCGTCGCTTCGCGGCGAACGCGCGGATCTTCTCGACCGCCTCGTCCCGGGTGAGCCGGAACGGCAGCACCGCGTCGGGCACGGCACCGTTGGGTGTGCGCTGGTTGACGTTGAGCGTGTGGCGGCACCAGTGGCACCGCGCGTTCATCGCGTGCGCGGTGTCGACCACGACGTCGGCCCCGCACCCGCCGCAGGTCAGGGTGATCACGTCGTCGTCGGCGGTGATCTCCTCAGCGCCGCCTGCGATGACGGTGCCCTCGAGGTCGTCGATCCCCACGCCGAGCCCGAGCTCTTCCTCGACGCGCGCCTCCTGCCACTGGTGCCGGCAGAACAGGCAGACCAGCATCTCGGTCGACCCGCGCAGGCGTACGTCGGTCGACCCGCACTTCGGGCAGCGGTTGATGCCGTCGGCCAGCGACTCGTTGACCGTCTCGATGTCGGGGCCGGCGTCGGGCTCGGCGCGGGCGGCGGCGAGCTCCTCCTCCAGCGACAGCGGTGGTCCGTCGAAGACAGGGGCGCCGGGGTCGCGCGGCGTCGAGCCTTCCGACGATGCGTCCTGCGTCATGTCAGAGGCCCAGCGCCTTGGCCTTCGCGGCGTCGTAGTCCTCCTGGGTGATGAGGCCGGCGTCGAGCATCTCCTTCGCCCGCTTGAGCACCGCGACCGGGTCCTCGGCGACAGGAGGAGCGGGGGCGGCAGCGGCGGGAGACGGCTGGGCGGGCGCGGCCGGCTGCTGGGCGGGGGCGGCCGGCTGCTGGAGCCCGCCGAGCCCCATCCCGCCCGTCGCCATGCCCATCCCGACCAGCCCGCCGGGGCCGGCGTTCTCCCCGGCCGCCTCGATGCCGGCGGCCACGGAGGCCTGGAGGTTGGAGTTGCCGCGGGAGCCCGAGAGGGCGTCGGCCCGCTGGACGTTCTTGAGCAGCTCACGCGTGTTCTCGTCGTACTCGATCGAGATGATGGCCGTCTTCGCGATCTCGAGACCGCGGTCGGTGCGCCAGCGGTAGTTCTCCTCCACCGCCGCCGACAGCGACTGGGCGAACCCCACGGAGTCCTGCTGGAGCCGGCTGATCCGGTTCCCCTTGGCGGGGTCGTTGGTGTACATCGAGAACGCCGGGGCCAGGGACCCGACCACCTCGTTGAACAGCTGCTCGCCGGCCGGGTTGTCGAGGTCGGTGAAGTCGAAGACGCCCTTGCCCTCGATCACGCTCGCGGACACGAAGTTGCGGATGAAGGTGAGCGGGTCGGTGATCTTGAGCGTGTAGGTGCCGCGCGTGATCGCGCCGACCTGCGTGTTGAGGAAGGCGTCGTCCCAGTAGATCTCCGACTGGGTGCCGAACTTGTTGTTGGGCAGCTCCTTGAGCGCGACGAAGACCGCGGTCTGCTGTGACCCCGGCCGGCCGCCGAACTTGAAGCGCTCCCAGCTCTGCTTGATGAGCGAGTCGACCAGCCCGCCGCCGGAGAACACCGACTGCGACGCGGCCTCGTCGGAGTCCCACACGTAGCCGCCGGGCTGGGCCGCGAACCCGGTGAACGCTCCGTCCTCCATCAGGACGAGCCCGTAGCCCTCCGGCACCACGATCTTCGAGCCGTTGGTGATCACGCCGTCCGACGCGCTGTCGTTGGACCCGCGGCCGGCGTTCTCGCCCTTGCGGACCGCCGGGAAGAGGGCGGCCGTGGCGGGGAGCCCGTCCGGCACGCCGAAGAAGTCGAGCCACTGGTCCGCGAGCGTGCCGCCGACGGCTCCGCTCACTGCCTGGAAGAGTCCCATGCCGATTCCCATCCCTCGAGCCGAGGCGGGTGCAGCCGCCCCCGACGGTGGCAACAGTAGCGCGCGGGGCGCGAGAAGACTTGTCTTGTCGAATCCTCGCCGGCCAAGCCGCGCGCCGACGTACTCTTCGCCGGTTGTCGCTACAATGTGACCTTCACGATGACTTTGGGGGACGGTGTGGAAGACGAACTTGTAACCCTTGCGGGATGGGCCGCGAAAGCGTTGGTCGGTTCAATGGCCACCGAAGCATGGGGCAATGTGCGGGAGCGATTCTCCGGCTGGTTCAAGCAGGGCACCGCGGATGCCGCCCCGCTTCTAGACGAGTCGCACTCCACGTTGGTCGAAGCCAACTCATCTAACGATGCTTTGACGGCCGACGAGTTGCGTCTCGAGTGGACTGGGCGCATCCGCCGTATCCTTGTGAAGAACCCCGAGTTGGCCCACGAGTTGCGCGAAATCGCGAGACAGACGCTCAACGATGTGCCGGGCATTGACCGTATTGAGATGCATGCTCACGCGCGCGACCATGGGCGCGTGATTCAGCAAGGCAAGGGCACTCAGATCAACTTCTGAAACAATGAGCGCAGAATCTGAGGGGCCGATCATCATCGGTCGGGCTAACACCCACGGCACAGTCGTTCAGCAGGGCCACGGCGTGCAGGTCAGTTTCCACGACTTGTTCGTCACGCTTGTGGGCCGCCAAGCCTTATCAGTGCGGCCGGAACAGTGGCCCGCCATAAAGGACGTACCTGCGCTGCGTTTCGGTATACACCGAGCCGCCGACGACCAGGGTTCACGAATACCTGAATACGTGGGCCGCGACATCGACGAGCTGATCCGCTCTAAACTGCGAGCTCTAAGGGGTCATAACCACGGTGGCGCCGTCCTCCTGATCGGCGCCTCAACGGCCGGGAAGTCGCGCGCTGCCTACGAGGCCGTACTGTCCGAGATGCCCGACATGCCGGTGGTCCTTCCACGAGACCCGCTACACGCAATCGAGGCCCTTATTCATCTCACCACACCCGCTGCCGAAAAAGCAGTGGTCTGGCTTGATGACCTCGAACGATACTCATCCGACTCTCCGATTCCTTCGGAGCTCATTTCAGAGGCCATGAATCAATCGGCCGTCGTTGTCGCCACAATTCGCACAGACGAGTACATGTCACTCAAAGGTTCTCGCCCGCGAAGCGATCACGCTCACGATCACGCCCGCAGTGCTGGGCAGAACCTTCTAGACATTTTTGAGCCTATCCACCTTGAGCGTCGGTGGAGCGACGATGAACTGGCGCGGGCACGCAAGACGTCAGACCCTCGCATCATTGGCGCGCTCAACTACTCGAGTGTGTATGGCGTTGCGGAGTACATGGCTGCCGGGCCAGAGATGCTTAACGAATTAGAGAGCTCGCGTGGTATCGGGGGAATGCCACGAGGTGTCGCCATAGTCGATGCGGCAGTCGACCTGGTTCGCGGAGGTTATAGCGACATAATCACCGCAGAGGACTTGCGGAGTCTACATACGAACTACCTCGACATCGCCGGGGGCGCAATTCTCCGCCCTGAGCCGTTTGACGAGGCGCTGGAATGGGCAACTGCTCCGCGCCACGGCGTCACAAGTTTCTTGATCCCACAAGACTCCGATGGCCAGTACCGTGTCTTCGATTACCTGACCGACGGCGAGGCGCATCCAAATAGCCGATCAATACCTGACGTGACTTGGCAAGCTCTCTTGAAGTTAATTGAGGGAAGTGTCGGGAAGTCGCTTCGTGTGGCTCGTGTCGCGGCTATAACTTTCGAAAGACTCGATATAGCCGAAACCGCCCTTGTTCGAGTCGCTGAGAGCGGCTCAGCGCTCGCACAGTTCGACTACTCACTCTTTCTCAGTGCTTATGATCGTGATGATGAAGCCACAACATGGCTTGAACGCGCAGCCGATCAAGGATTCATTGAAGCATGCCTGAGGCTGGGTCATCTGGCCGAGGAGGCGCGTGACTTCGTTCAAGCCGAGCGTTGGTACGAAAAGGGCGCGAATGGTGGGGATGGACATTCGGCCATGCATCTGAGCGAACTACTTCGTCGATTGAATCGACCTGAAGAAGCGGAACCGTGGACTGAGAAGGCAAAGGAGTACGACGAGGTCGGCGCATTGGTGACCGCGGCCTCTATCGCAGCGCAACTTGGCCGAGTGGATGAAGCCACCGAGACGCTCGCGTCCCTTGCGACGGCATCGCCATCTGCCGCCAACTCTCTGGCGATCCTCTTGGAGGAGGCAGGAAAGTCCGACGAGGCAGAGTCGTGGTGGTTGCACGCCGCTGAGGGCGGGGACAGTAGAGCATCCGCAAACTTGGGCCTTCACCATCTTTCAGCTGGCAACTATGCAGAAGCCCTTAAGTGGACGAAGCGCGCAATCGAAGAAGGCGAGAAGGAGGCGGAATCGCAGGTTGGTCTGATCTACGCTCAAAAGGGCGATCATGCTACGGCGATCACACACCTGCTTCCTTTAGCGGAGAGCGGAGACTTCAGGGCAGCGTCGGTTCTCGGCTACGCCTACGCCCGAGCGAAGCGATCGACTGAAGCGCTCCTGTGGTTTGAAGCATCGGTAGCCGACAACCCAACCAAAGTGGAAGCGTATGCGTTTGGCGTTCATCTACTTGATATCGGCGATCCGTCACGCGCCTACGAACTGTTTGAGCAGGCTCGCACGTTGGGTCACGCCGACGTGGAATCCCGACTGGGAGAAGCCGCCTACGAAATGGGGGATTTCGAGGTCGCCATTCGGCATTTGGAAAGTGCAGACATTCAGAACGACGCCGTAGCACTTTGCCACTTGGGATGTAGCCTCGAGAATATCGGAGATTTGGCGGCTGCCGCTGAGTCTCTCGAATCTTCGGCCGGTCTTGGCCATGGACACGCGGCTTGTCGGTTAGGCGGGCTTGCCTACCCGTCAGACGTAAGCGGCGCAAAGGCACATTATGAACGAGCCTATGACTTGGGCCATGAGCACGTAACGAGCATTCTCGAGAGAATCTGCCTTGAGCTGGGTGACGGAGCAGGCGCCGCAAGATGGAGGCGCGCTGGGCGCATGGGCGCGCCGAACCCGAACGCACGTAAACGCCCACCCAGAAGGAAGCGCAAGAAGAGTCGCAGTCAGCGTAAGCGCTAGCCAGTCGGGCGCCGGCTATCGGATCGGGTGTCCGCCGGGGATGTCGACCTCCAGGTCGTACGGCGGATTCGTGTAGACGAAGGTCGCGCACTCGAGGTGGTGCACGGACCCGTCACGGCGGCGTACGACCTCGAGCCGCTCGCCGCGGTGGTAGCCGACGGTCCCGACCAGGACGCCGTCGCGGATCTCGAAGCGGTCGGTCACCACGTTGCCGCGCGCCATGGCGCGCAGCTCGAGGCCCTCGTTGTGCCAGCGGACGTCGTAGGCGGTGTGGCCCCAGAACCAGACGCCGGGCACCCCGTGGGCCTCGGGCGGCACCGCGACGGTGGGGCGCCACGGAGCCGGCCCGGTGTCGTCGGCGTCCGGGTCCCCCTCGATCAGCGACACGGCGAGGTCGCGCGGGTTGATCCCGGTGGTGGCGTTGCTCAGCACGACGGCGCCGATCCCGCTGTCCGGGTCGACGTGCAGCGCGGCGAGGAAACCGGGCATCGACCCGTTGTGGCCCACCAGCCGACCGCCCGGG
>JAESGW010000878.1_pt1 | contig 11304 bp, 2 predicted proteins | sample 9269791 | NCBI WGS metagenome assembly JAESGW01 (sample SAMN16773120, study PRJNA677053) | algae metagenome | isolation source: Aphanocapsa lilacina HA4352-LM1 and co-occurring heterotrophs from near cave... | place: USA: Maniniholo cave, near Haena, Kauai, HI | collected 2009-07-28 | reverse complement strand
GACGTGGCGATCGTGGGCGGCGGCCTGACGGGGCTCTGGACGGCCTGGTACCTCCGCGAGGCGGACCCCACCCTCGACATCCGGGTCGTCGAGGCCGAGTTCGCGGGCTTCGGCGCGTCGGGCCGCAACGGCGGCTGGCTGTCCAGCGAGCTCGCGGGCAGCGCGCGGACGTACGAGCGGGCCGCCGGAGCCGACGGGGTCCGACGACTCCGGTCGGCGTTGCGCAGCACCGTCGACGAGGTCATCGGGGTCGCGGCTCGCGAGGGCATCGACGCCGACGTCGTGCGCAGCGGAGTGCTGACGGTGGCCCGGTCCGAGGCGCAGCGCCGGCGGCTCGACGGCGAGCTGACCGCGGACCAGGTCGCCGAGCGGATCCGCGTCGCGGGAGCGGTGGCGGGTCACTTCGACCCCGACTGCGCCCGGGTGCACCCGGCCAAGCTGGTCTCCGGGGTGGCCCGCGCGGTGCGCGGGCGCAGCGTCCGCATCCACGAGGGGACCCGCGCCGTACGCCTCGAGCCGGGCGCCGTCGTCACCGACCGCGGCGTGGTGCGCGCGCCGGTGGTGCTGCGCTGCCTCGAGGGGTTCACCGCCGGCCTGGCCGGTCATCGCCGCGACTGGCTGCCGATGAACTCGGCCATCGTGGTCACCGAGCCCCTCACGCCCGGGCAGTGGGACGCGATCGGGTGGACCGGCGCTGAGCTGCTCGGCGACGAGGCGCACGCCTACTGCTACGCCCAGCGCACCGCCGACGGACGCATCGCGCTCGGCGGCCGCGGCGTGCCGTACCGGTTCGGCTCGAGGACCGACATCGACGGCCGCACGCAGGACTGGACGGTCGAGTCGCTCCGCTCGACGCTGACGAGCCTGTTCCCGTCCCTGCGCGGGATCGGCCTCGACCACGCCTGGTGCGGCGTGCTCGGCGTGCCGCGCGACTGGAGCGCGAGCGTGGCGTACGACCCCGCAGCGGGCCTCGGCCACGCCGGCGGCTACGTCGGGTCCGGCCTCACCGCCACCAACCTCGCCGGCCGGACGTTGCGCGACCTGGTGCTGGGTGCCCGCACCGAGCTCACCGACCTCCCGTGGACCGGGCACCGCGTGCGGCGGTGGGAGCCCGAGCCCCTGCGCTGGGCCGGCGTGCACACGCTCTACCGGCTCTACCGCGCCGCCGACCGCCGCGAGGACGCCGGGCTCCCCCGCACCAGCCGGATCGCCTCGCTCGCCAACCGGGTCGCCGGCCGCTGATTCCGTGGTGGTCGCCCCGGGCGTGGACACCTGATTGGCCGTCGCCTCGGAGGCCGGACTAAGTTGAGGGGACAACTGACGACGTACACCAGACGCCCGAAACTCATCGAGCGCAGAGACAGGAGCCGACGTGACCGACGTTGCGGCCAAGGATTCCCTGACTGTCACCGACAACCGGACCGGTCAGACGTACGACATCGCGATCACCGACAACACGATCGCGGCCAAGGACCTGGGGCAGATCCGCCTCGATGAGGAGCAGCCCGGTCTCGCGACCTACGACCCGGGCTTCGTCAACACCGCCTCGTGCCGGTCGGCGGTGACGTTCATCGACGGCGACAAGGGCATCCTCGAGTACCGCGGGTACCCGATCGAGCAGCTCGCCGAGAAGTCCAACTTCCTCGAGGTGGCCTACCTGCTGATCCACGGCAACCTGCCGTCGAAGGAGCAGTACGACGCCTGGGTGCACGAGATCACCTACCACACCTTCGTGCACGAGAACGTCAAGGGCTTCATGCACGGCTTCCGCTACGACGCCCACCCGATGGGCATGCTGATGGCCTCGGTCGGCGCGCTGTCGACGTTCTACCCCGACGCCCGCAACATCAGCGACGCGGACAACCGCCACATGCAGATCGTGCGCATGATCGCCAAGATGCCGACCCTCGGCGCCTGGTCGTTCCGCCACGCGCAGGGCAAGCCGTTCGTCTACCCCGACAACGACCTCGGCTACACCGCCAACTTCCTCTCGATGCTGTTCAAGATGAGCGAGCAGAAGTTCGAGGCCGACGAGCGCCTGGTCAAGGCCCTCGACGTGCTCTTCATCCTGCACGCCGACCACGAGCAGAACTGCTCGACCAACGCGGTCCGCTCGGTCGGCTCCTCGCAGGTCGACCCCTACTCGGCCGTCGCGGCCGGTGTCGGCGCGCTCTACGGCCCGCTGCACGGCGGCGCCAACGAGGCGGTCCTGCGGATGCTCAAGCGCATCGGCAGCAAGGAGAACATCCCCGCCTTCATCGAGGGCGTGAAGAACGGCAACGAGCGCCTGATGGGCTTCGGCCACCGGGTCTACAAGAACTTCGACCCGCGCGCCACGATCATCAAGAAGGCCTGCGACGACGTCTTCGAGGTCACCGGGGTCAACCCCCTCCTCGAGATCGCCAAGGAGCTGGAGAAGATCGCGCTCGAGGACGAGTACTTCGTCAAGCGCAAGCTCTACCCCAACGTCGACTTCTACTCCGGCCTCATCTACGAGGCGTTCCAGTTCCCGCCGGAGATGTTCACCGTGCTGTTCGCCATCGGCCGTACGCCGGGCTGGCTGGCGCAGTGGGCCGAGCTGGTGCAGGACAAGGACCAGAAGATCGCCCGCCCCAAGCAGATCTACACCGGCGACCGCGAGCTCACCTTCACCGCCGCCTCCGAGCGCTGGAGCTGAGACCCGCACCACCGGACGTACGACGGGCGCCCCCGACCTGACGGTCGGGGGCGTTCCTCGTCCCCGGAAGGCCTCAGGGCGCTCGCGTCGCGTAGAGCGGGGGCACGCCGTAGTCGGCCCTGCCCTTCACCTGCTGCGGCAGGAGGTCCTTGGCCTTCATCGCGTCGCGGCGTTTGGCCTCGGTCGTCAGGCCGGCGTCCTGGCGGAGCGCCTTGAAGGTGTCGCGCTGGCTCCTCGAGCTGTCGACGAGGGCGGTGAGGACAGCCTGCTCGGTGCCGACGGTCTGCAGCAGGAACGTCCTCACCGGTCCCGTCCCCAGCCACGTCACGTCGTCGCCGTAGGCCTGCTCCTCGAAGGCGATCATGGTGGCGAAGTCGGCGGGCGGGGTGTCGTTGTTCGTCGCGAACTGGGCGACGTGCTGTGCCTCGTGGCGAAGGATCGACACGGCGATGGCCAGGCAGTCGCCGAGGATGTTCTTCGGCGTCCTGCTCGCCGCCAGCGCGGTCGTGAAGCCGATCAGCGCCGGGATGTCGACGTAGACGCGGGTCGAGGAGTTGGTCCAGGCAGCCCATCCGACCTGCTGGAAGTCGGCCGCGTTGTCGTGCGCGCGCATCGGCACCAGGTCGACGCCCTGCAGGTTGACGCCGACGTTCGTGGCGGCCGTGCGGATGGCGTCGAAGAACAGGTTCTCGACCGCCTGCTGAGCCGCTCCGAGCGGGTTGGCGAGGCCCGAGAGGACCCCGCCGAAGGAGGCCGGCGTGAGGGGTACGCCGCCGAGCGCCGAGGTGGCGGCGCCGAGCATCGACGGCGACACGGCCGTCGACTCGTCGCTGTAGGCGAGCTCGCGCAGGAACGGTGGCGGCCCGGGCATGACGTCAGGTGCCTGGCCCCCGCCGGCGGGGGCGCCCTGCTGGCCACCGAGCCCACCGAGCCCACCAAGCCCGCCTAGCCCACCGAGCGCACCGAGACCGGTCCCGGCCCCGGCGGCCAGACCCGGGAGACCGCGCTGGTCCATGTCGCGTCCGTGGTTGATGCGGGCTCCGTCGCCGGAGATCCCGCCCGACGCGGCGGTGCCGGACCCGCCCCTGCCGGAACCGCCCTCGCTGCCCTTCATGACCTTCCACATGTCGGCCGCGGCCTTGCCCATCTCGGTGGCCTGGGTGGTCGCGGCCTGGAAGTTGGTGCTCGCGATGCGTCCGGCCTCGGTGGCGGCGTCGAGCGTGCCGGCCGACGCGGCCTGCGCGGCCGCCTGGGTCCCGGCGAGGCCGCTCATGTCCCGGAACAGGTTGGCGCTGGCGAGCACGCCCAGGGCGGCCCCGAGCCCGGAGGGGTCGGGGAGCGCGGTGGGCTGTGAGACCGAGAGCACCGGGGCGCCCAGCTGGCCCGGTCGCAGGTCCTCGTCCGTGCCGCGGCTGCCGGTGGCGACGGGCGCGATCTCGGTGGGCTGGAGCGGGATCGGCGAGTCCTGCCAGTTCCAGAACCGGGTGATGTCGAGCTTCTCCGCCGCGTTCGAGCGTCCCAGGACGGCCTCGGCGAACACCCCGCCGGTGGGGATCGGGATCAGCCTGGTCTCCTGCTTGGTGAAGTCGATGCCGCGGTCGCGCAGCAGGTCGGCCCAGGTCTGCTGGGCGTCCACTCCGCTGGGATCCGCAGGGCCGGCGGGGGCACGCAGCACGAGGAAGTTCCCGGTCACCGCGATCGCGTGCGGCTCGACCTGGTCCACGAGCGGACGTCCCAGCCAGGACACGCCGGACAGCACGCTGACGAGCGAGGCGCTGTCCAGCCGCTCGAGGACCGCGCGCGTGTAGTGGCCCCGGTTGGCCTGGAGGTGCGCGAGCAGCTCCGCGCGACGGTCCGCCGCGTCACCGGAGAGGAACGCGACCCGCTGCATGGCGGTGCCCTCGACGAGGGAGAGCGGGACGACGGCGATCGAGCGGCGTCCCTCGGACTCGTAGCCCAGCACCATCGACCCCTCGTGGGGTCCGCCGGCCCCCGACCTCGCGACGTGGATGGACTCGATGCCGCGCACCGGCAGTGCCTGGGGCAGGTCGACCTGGTCGGTGGCGGCGGGGACGACGAACGTGCTGGCCTCGGCCGCGACACCGGCCTGGTCCAGCCGCACCCGGTCGATCCCGACGTCCTCGAAGGCGATCGACACCAGGCGCGCGTCACCCGGGAGCACCTCGGCGACCGGCCCCGGGCGGGTCACGGTGAAGCGGCGTACGAGCACGGGCCGTCCGCCGACCCCACTGCCTCCGCCGCCTCCGCCGCCTCCGCCGCCGCCCGGGGGCTCGCCCTCGCCTGCCGGCGGCTCGGGCGGGTCGCCCACCGGGACCTCCCCGGCACGCCGCGCGAGCGCCACCCTGAGCCCGCCCGAGGCGACCTCGAGGGCGCCGACGTTGATCGGGAGGGGGACCCGGACGGCGCCGCGCACCTCCACCCGTCCGCGGTCGTCCCGCAGCAGCTGGGCGGCGCGCTCGGTGAGGGCGCCGGCGAGCAGCTCGCCACGGAAGCGGGCCACCACGTCGGCGGCGTTGGCACCTGCGAAGTCCAGCAGCTCGAACGGCACGAACAGGGCGCGGACGAAGCTGTTGAGCTGGACGCTGACGCGGTAGATCTGGACGACCTCGTAGTACTGCACCGTGAGGGCGTGCATGTGGTTGTAGTTGGCGACGATGCGGGTGCTGACCTGCTCGTGCTCGGTCTGCGACACCTCGCGCACCGCTGTGGCGCGACGGTTGCGCACCGACGTGGCGTGCTGCTCGGTGCGGTCGTTGACCCGCTGCTCCATCTCCGCCATGACCGAGCGCGACCCCACCGACCACGACGCGCTCGTCGCGCGGGAGGACGTCTCCGACTCCTGGCTGGAGGAGGACCCGCCGCCGCCGAAGCCCAGTGCCCCGGTGACACTGCCGATCGCCCCCGCGACACCCCCGCCGACGCTCGCCGCGAAGCCGCTGGCGCTGCTGGTCGACTTCGCCCAGCCCGTGCTCATCGAGCCACCGGACTGCATCTCGTCGGCGACGGCGTTCTGCACCTCGCTCACCGCCCTGGCGTGGTTGGTGGAGTTGTCGAGCTGCTCGCGCTCCTCGATGCTCTCCGTCGCGGTGGCCGTCGTGCGGCGCGACCAGTCGATGACCGCGACGCGGGTGGCCTCACCCGGCGCGAGGGCGAGCGAGTGGACCATGTGCCCGAGGGTGACGGCCTGGGCGAACCACGACTGGGAGTAGGTCGCCAGCGCGCCGACCGCGGGGGCGCCGAACACGGGACCCGCGACGGCGAGCCGGTCCAGGGAGAGCGGCGCCGCGAGCGGCGTCTGGTTCTGCGGGGCCTGGCTGCCCAGCATCACCAGGGTGTCGTAGTAGACCCGCTCGGTCGGGTACTCCCCCAGCGACGGACGCAGCTCCTCCGCGGAGTCCTCGACCGCGCTCAGGTCCGTGCCCGACGCGATGCCGACGAGCTGGTGCGCCACCTGGCGCGGTGGCCAGAGAGCGAAGTCGCGGATGCTCGCTGCGTCGAGCGCGGCGGACAGGGCGGCCCCGACGGCCTGGGAGACACCCTGGAGGCGATCGAGCGGGAGGTCGGGAGCCGTCGCGGCGGGCACAGTCGCCCCGACCGGGCTGATCGTGTCGCCGGCGATCATCGCCAGCTCGGACGTCGAGGCGGCCAGCACCGCGGACGCCTTGGCGAAGACCGCCGACGACCCGAGGTCGAAGATGGTGTCCACCTGGATCGAGTGCAGCGCCTGGGCCGCGTCGGGGCCCACGCCGAGGAGCTCCGTCACGGGCTGGACGAGGAGCTCGCGAAGGCTCAGGTCCGCACTGGAGTCCCGCAGCACCTCGGTGAGGGTGAGTGTGGCCATGGGGGTCTCCCTGCCGAGCGAGGGACTACCTGGACGGCCGCGGCGCGCGGCGCGCACCGCAGCCTCTCGACGTTACTGCCGCTCCGTCCGACGGTCCACCTGGTCCATACCGACTCGCCTCAGCGCTCGAAGACCGCCGTGGTCCGCGCCGGCACCGTCACGGCCTCCGCCGCGACGGTGCTGCCCTTGACGACCGCGTCGGAGCCCGACGCCTGCACGTCGTGCAGCGTCCAGCCCGCGCCGGCGCCGCTGACGGTGGTGGCGTCGGGGGTCGCGTTGAAGACGACGAGGATGCCGTCGCGGTCGGGGTCGGCGTCGGCACCGGCGGTGTCGTCGACGAGCATCGCGATCACGCCCGGCTCGGCGTCGAGGAACGACACCTTCGCCTGGATCGCCCCCGCGCTGCCGAGGCGGAAGAGCCTCGACGACCGCCGGATCCGCAGCAGGTCCTGGGCCTGCGCGTGGGCGGCGTCCATCGCGTCCGCCCCCGGGTCGAGCGAGGGGTCGGCGAGCAGCGGGCGCATGAAGTCCCACTTGTCCTCGTTGTCCGCGCGCAGCGGGAGCCCCGAGCCGAACGCGTTGTCGCGTCGCTGCCAGTCGACCCGGTTGAACCAGTCACCGGAGTCGTAGGAGTTGCGGTCCAGGCTCTTGGAGCGCAGCAGGTCGGTGCCGGCGTGCCAGAACGCCACGCCCTGGGAGAGCGCGACCGTCGACAGCGACACCGTGCTCATCCGTACACGGTCCGCCATCGACGTCCCCGTCGGGAGCTTGAGGGCGAGCGAGTCGTAGAGCGTCTCGTTGTCGTGGGCGTCGACGTAGGTCACCGTCTCGGACGGGTCCGCGGCGTAGCCGGCGGGCTGGCCGTTGTAGTCGACGTCCTTGCCCACCACCTCCTCGCCGGTCGAGGAGCGGAAGCGGAAGTCGGCCAGGTTTCCGGCCAGGCCGAGCTTGACCAGGTCCTGCTGGTGCAGCAGCGCGGCGCGCTGCTCCTCGGCCGTGCCGTTGACCTCGGCGCCGTTGGGGTCGGTGAACAGGCCCGACCCGAACCCCTGCACGCGCGGGTCCTCGTCGAACGGTCCGCCACCGCGTACGGCGTCACGCAGCCGGTCGCTGAACGACCCGATGCCGGTGCCGGCGAGGTTGCGCTGCGTGGCCTGCACGAAGCGGGCGTCGTCGGCGACCTCGCCGAAGTTCCAGCCCTCGCCGTAGAGGTAGATGCCCTTCCCGTCGACGCCGTCCTTCTTCACCGTCAGCCGGTCGAGGGCCGCGCGGAGGCGGGTCATGTTGTCCAGCGAGTGGTGGCCCATCAGGTCGAAGCGGAAGCCGTTGACCTTGTAGTCGCGCGCCCACGTGAGCACGGAGTCGATCATCAGCTTCTCCATCATGCGGTGCTCGGTCGCGGTGTTGGCGCAGCACGTCGAGGTCTCGACCGCGCCCTTCGCGTCGAGGCGGTGGTAGTAGCCCGGGACGATCCGGTCGAGGACCGACTTCGGGTCCTGCCCGCTCGCCGCGGTGTGGTTGTAGACCACGTCCATCACGACCTGGAGGCCGGCGCCGTTGAGGCCCTGGACCATCCGGCGGAACTCCACCGTGCGGCGCGTGCCCTCCGGGTCGGTGGCGTACGACCCCTCGGGCGCGGTGTAGTGCAGCGGGTCGTAGCCCCAGTTGAAGCCGTCGCGCGAGCGCACCGCGTCGACGCAGGCCTGCTGCTCGGTCGAGTCCGGCGGCAGCGCGGCGAGGTCGCACGCCGGCTCGGCCTGCGCGGACCGGCGCTCCTCGATCGTGGCGATGTCGAAGGCCGGCAGCAGGTGCACGGTGTCGAGCCCGGCGTCGGCGAGCCGGCGCAGGTGCTGCATGCCCGCGGTGTCGTCGTGGGTGAAGGCGAGGTAGGTGCCGCGCTCGGCGGCCGGGACCGTCTCGTCGCCGATGGAGAAGTCCCGCACGTGCAGCTCGTAGACGGTGCGGTCCTCCGGCTGGGCGATGGCCGGCGCCCTGGTCCGCGACCAGCCGGCCGGGGCGAGGGCAGGGTCGGCCAGGTCGACGAGGAGGGACTGCTCCGAGTTGGTCGTCAGCGCCACCGAGTAGGGGTCGGTGACGCGGTTGGTGACGACCTCGCCGGCGGCGGGTGACCACACCTCCACGTCGAAGGTGTAGGCCGCACCGCGCCACGACGCCGGACCGCTGACGGTCCAGGTGCCGTCGCGCTGCCGCTTCATCGCGACGCGCCGTCCGGCGACCGTCGCGGACACGTCCTGCGCGGTCGGCGCCCACAGCGACAGCGTGGGCCGGTTGCCGCGCCAGGTCGGCCCGAGGTCGGCGTCGGCCGCGTCGGCGTACACGTCGTCGAGCACGCCGGGCAGCTGCACGCCGGTCGCGTCGTGCAGCGCCCCGCCCGGGGCGTACGACGCGACGGCGACCTGGCCGGTGAGGATCTCCGGGACCCGCCGGGCCGTGGCGCGGTCGAGGCGGAAGGCCTCGTAGCCGGCGAGGTGCGGGAAGTCGGCGAGCACGTCGGCCGGCAGCCCGGCCGGGTCGTGCGTCAGCGCGGCGCTGGAGCCGCCGGTGACGGCCTCGGCGTCGACGCCCAGGTTGCCGGACTGCGACCAGTGCAGGCGGTGGCGCCGCGCCTGCGGGTCGGTGACGTCCCAGGCGATCAGGTCACGGCGCAACCACTGCGCGCGTGCCTGCCCCAGGTCGGGTGCGGCGCCGGCGCTGCGCGTCGAGACCTGCAGCCGATGGGTGCCCACGTCGTAAGTGAAGACCACCTGCACCCCTCCCGCGGGGACGTCGAAGCCGATGTTGGCGCCGTCCCGCACGCCGTCGGCGCCGTAGTTCTCGGCCCAGGACAGGCCGTGGGCGACCTTCGTCTCGTAGCTGCCGGCCGGCAGGGTGCCCGTGAACGTGTAGGTGCCGTCGCCGTCGAGGTCCTTGAGCCACCCGCGCATGCAGTCGGGCTGCCAGTCGCCCGGGCAGCCGAGCTCGGACTGCATGCTGCCGGCCAGGGTGAGGATGGGCGCGTTGGCGTCGCTGGTGACCCAGTGCGAGCCGTGCTCGTAGTAGAACGTCACGGTGCTCCCGCCGGACGGCACGGTGAGGGGGACGTTGGATCCGCCACGGGCGCCGCCGGCGCCGTAGTTCTCGTCCCAGGTGCCGTCGATCGCGGCCTTGTACTCGTAGCCGCCCTCGGGGAGCGTCACGGTCCGCTTCCACACCAGGTCGTCGGGGTCGAGCGACATCTGGGCCTCCGGGCACGCGGGGTCCCAGTCGCCCGCGCAGCCGATCTCGGAGTTGTGGCTGCCCGGGACCGACACCGCACCCGGCTGGGTGACGGGCCCGCCGTCGCCGCCGCCACCGGGCGTCGGCTCGGGCTCCGGGTCGCCGACGGTCGCCCAGGACGACGCGACGGAGAGGTTGCCGCTGCTGTCGCGCAGGACGGCGCGGTACTCGACGAGGGTGCCGTGCGGCAGCGACCGTACGTCGTGGAAGACGCGGTAGGGCGCGTTGTCGTCGGTGCCCAGCGGCGTCCACCCCGTCGCGCCGGCGCGGCGCCACGCGATCGTCACCTGGTTGAAGCCGCCGTCGGGGACGGCGACGGTGATGGGTGCGCGACCGCCGACGGTGCCGCCGGCCGAGGGCTTCTCGAGGTGGATCGCCGGCGCGGCCTTGCGGCCGGCGAGCCTGCCGTTGGCACGCCACACCACCGCCGACAGCGGCGGCACGGTGATCGTCGTACGCCCCTCCGCGTCGGTGCGCAGCGACTCGCGGCCCGCGGGCCAGACCCGCGAGAAGGTGCTGCGGCGCATCTCGGTGCCGACCGTCACGGTCTTCTCGGTCGTGGCGTTGTTGACCGCGACGAGGAGCTCGCGGCGCTCGGTGGCGTCGATGCGGCTGAAGGCGTACACGCCGGCGGCGTTGGAGGCGTAGCGGTGCAGCTGCGCCCCGTCGGCGAGCGCCGGGTACGCGCGGCGCAGCGCCGCGAGGTCGCGGATCGTCCGGTAGAGCGGGTGGCGGGAGTCGTAGTTGGCGTCCGCCGTGGTCGCGTCGGTGCCGATGAGGTCGTTGTCGTTGTAGGAGCCGACCTCGCTGGGGAACATGTCCTCGCGGGCGTCCTTGTCGCCCCCGTCGCCGACGAAGCCCTGCTCGTCGCCGTAGTAGACGACCGGCTGCCCGCGGGTGAGGTACATCAGCGAGTGGGCGAGCCGGTCGCGCTCGAGGACGGAGTCGGTGCCCTGGAGGAAGGTGCCGATGCGGCCCATGTCGTGGTTGCCGAGGAAGGTCGGCGACGCGTACGCGTTGGAGTCGGCGTCGGTGTACCAGTCGTCGGCGGCGTAGAAGTCGCGCAGCCGCGTCGTCGCGGCACCCTTGGCGAAGGACGTGCCGACGTCCTGGAACCCGAAGTCGAGGGTGGCGTCGAGCCGGCCCTCGGTGCTGAAGGTGGAGAGGTACTCCGGGTTCGCGTCGTAGACCTCGCCGAAGGCGAAGAAGTCGTCGTTGCCGATCTCGTTCGCGTGCTCGCGGATGGCGGGGGCGAACTGCTGCCAGAACTCCATGTTGACGTGCTTGGCGGTGTCGATCCGGAAGCCGTCGATGCCGAGGTCGACCCACGCCTCGTAGATCTCCGTCATGCCCTCGACCACCTCGGGCTTCTCGGTGAACAGGTCGTCGAGGCCGACGAAGTCCCCGTAGGTGGACGACTCGCCGGCGAAGGTCGAGTCGCCCCGGTTGTGGTAGTTCCGCGGGTCGTTGAGCCACGACGGGACCTTCA
>JAESGW010000877.1_pt1 | contig 11319 bp, 9 predicted proteins | sample 9269791 | NCBI WGS metagenome assembly JAESGW01 (sample SAMN16773120, study PRJNA677053) | algae metagenome | isolation source: Aphanocapsa lilacina HA4352-LM1 and co-occurring heterotrophs from near cave... | place: USA: Maniniholo cave, near Haena, Kauai, HI | collected 2009-07-28 | reverse complement strand
CTCCGAACTGGCTGCACATTGTCAACGGCTGATTGCCGACGCCGAATTGAAAATCACCAGGCTCGCCGAAGACCCCGAAGCGCAAGGATCGGACAATGTCTCCACTTCCTCGCAGCACCCGGGGCAGTAGCAATGGCTGCTGACCTTCCCGGCCCAACCCGCCTGCCGGCCGGCAAGCTTCCCGGCCCCCTGCTCGCACGCCTGATCGAGTCATATCGAACCGAACCGGACCCGGCGGTCATCGTCACGCCAGGCTATGGACGGGATGCGGCGGCGATAGACGTGAACGGACCTTCGGCGGTGGTCGTCAAGAGCGACCCGATCACGTTCGCAACAGGTGCCGCCGCCAGGTATCTCGTGGCCGTGAACGCGAACGATATCGCCTGCATGGGCGGCGTACCACGCTGGTTCTCGGTTGTCCTGCTCCTTCCCGAGCACGAGACAACGGTCGACCACGTCGAGGTCCACTTCGCCGATCTCCAGGCGGCCTGCGACGATGCCGGGATTTCCGTGATCGGGGGCCACACCGAAGTGACCTCCGCGGTCACCCGGCCCGTCTTCGTGGGAACCATGATTGGCCTGGCTGGTTCTCGTGGGCTCCTCCAACCAGGGCTCGCCCGCCCCGGCGACGAGTTGCTGCTCACGAAATGGATCGGGATCGAAGGCACGGCCCTGCTGGCCCGGGAACGCACAGACGAGTTGACGCCGGCGCTTGGTGAAGCGATCGTGTCGCGTGCAGCCAAACTGCTTCGCTCACCGGGCATCAGCATTGTGCGCGATGCCGAAGCGGTGCGTATGGCACCTGGTGTTTCTGCCCTGCACGATCCGACCGAAGGCGGCATCGCGACCGCAATCCACGAGCTTGCCAGCGCGTCTGGATGCGGCGCGGAGATTCTCTTCGAATCCGTCCCCGTCCTGCCGGAAACCACTGCCATCTGCGAGCATTTCGGCATCGACGCCTGGGGCCTCCTGAGCTCCGGCGCACTCCTCGTCGCCGTGTCTCCCGACCACCGGCTTGCGATCGAGCTGGCCGCCCAAGACGTGGGAGTACCCATCACCCACATTGGGAGGCTGACCGATTCGCAGGCGGGCGTTACCATGATCGGGCATTCGGGACGGGTGGATCTGCCTCGCTTCGACACCGACGAAGTAGCGCGCGTTCTGTAACCACCGGTCAACCCTCACACATTCAATCCAGGGAGCAATCATGTCTGAAGGCACGGCTGAGATCATCATGTATGCCCGTACGAGATTCTGCCCCGATGTTGCCCGGGCAAGAATGCGGCTCGAAGATCTGGGCATTCCGTGGACCGAATACGATATCGAATCCGACGCAAGTGCGGGCGCGGAGACCGAGCGGCTAACGGGCCGCCGCAGCGTCCCGACGCTGATCATTGGTGACCGGATCCTCGTTGAACCGTCGAACCGGACACTGGATGAGGCACTGGTGGCTGCCGGGTATGACATCAGCGAACAGGAAGCACGCGCATGACCGGAATCGTCATTGCGTCGTCCAACGGACTGGTCGGCATCGAAGCAGCGATCGAAGTACTCCGCGCTGGCGGGTCCGCGATCGACGCGGTCGTGGCGGGAACCCGGATCGTGGAGGCCAACCCTGAGGACCATACGGTCGGATACTCCGGACTCCCCAACCTCCTGGGGGATGTAGAACTTGACGCCAGCATCATGGATGGCAAGGGGCTCAGGGCCGGCAGCGTGGGAGCGCTCAGGGGATACCAGGACGCCATCGACCTCGCCCGGAGTGTGATGGACGAACTCCCCCACGTCCTCATAGCGGGCGAGGGTGCGGCCCGCCTCGCCCACGAAACCGGACTCGAGGCCAAAGACCTCCTGACCGTTGAAGCCGAGGCGATCTGGCGTGGTCGCCTCGAAGAGGCGCCTGCGTCCCTCACGTCGAATGACGCCTACCTGTCCCGGATCCGGGAGATCGTGGCGCGCACGGCTTCCGACCCGGACCTGGCGGTAGCAGGCGAGCCGCCGCACGGAACGGTCAACTTCCTCGTCCGTGATCGCGAAGGCAATATCGCCGCCGGGGTCAGCACGTCAGGCTGGGCGTGGAAGTATCCGGGCCGGCTGGGTGACTCACCGGTCATCGGGGCAGGAAACTACGCAGACAACCGCTGGGGGGCCGCTGCCTGCACGGGCCGAGGCGAGATGGCCCAACGGTGCTGCACCGCGCACAGTGTGGTCACGTTCATGCGATTCGGCATGTCGCTCGACGAAGCGCTACGGACGGCGATGATCGACCTTGCCCATCTCGTTGATCCCTACGCCAGCGAAATGAACGTGGTGGCCATGGATCGCGAGGGCAATCCGGCCGCGGCGTCGACGGCCGAAGGGAAGACCTACGTCATGATGACCGAAACGATGAAAGGCCCGGAGGAACGACCGCGCACCCACATACCCATCGACGCCGCGTCCTGACGACTTTCATATCGACGCAAAGGCAAACACCCGCCGGGACCGTAGTCCCGGCGGGTGTTGTCTTGCCTGATACGTTGTTGATGGTCAGACGTCTCGCGTGAGCGTTTCCAGGAACTCCTCGTTCTTCTGGGTCTTGGCCAGCCGGCTCAGCAGGAGCTCGGTTCCTTCGCTGCCACCAAGCATCGAGACCATGCGGCGCATGGTCCAGACCTGTCGCAGCGTGTAATCGTCGAGCAGCAGTTCCTCGCGCCGGGTGCCGGACCGCTGGATATCGATGGCCGGGTAGATGCGTCGCTCGGCGAGTTTCCGGTCGAGGTGCAACTCCATGTTCCCGGTGCCCTTGAACTCTTCGTAGATCACGTCATCCTGCCGGCTGCCGGTGTCCACAAGGCAGGTCGAGATGATCGTGAGGCTCCCGCCCCCCTCGATGTTGCGCGCCGCACCAAAGAAGCGCTTGGGCGGGTACAGGGCGACGGGATCGATACCACCGGAGAGGGTACGGCCACTTGGCGGAACCGCCAGGTTGTAGGCACGGGCGAGTCGCGTGATGGAATCGAGCAGGATCGTGACATCGCGTCCGGACTCCACGAGCCGCTTGGCCCGCTCCAGCGCCATCTCGGCAACCTTGGTGTGATCTTCCACTGGCTCATCGAACGTTGAGGAAATGACTTCGCCCTCGACGGTGCGCCTCATGTCGGTCACTTCCTCAGGACGCTCACCGATGAGGCAGACCATGAGGTGCATGTCCGGATTGTTGGACGTGATGCCATTGGCGATGGCCTTGAGGAGCAAGGTCTTGCCGGCCTTGGGCGGGGAGACGATCAATCCGCGCTGTCCACGCCCAATCGGTGCGACGAGGTCGAGCAGACGGGTTGAGAGGATGTTGTGCTGGGTTTCGAGATTGATTTGTTCGAGCGGGAAGATTGGCGTCAGCGTGTCGAACGAGGGTCGACGACGGGCGACCTCGGGATCGATGCCGTTGACGGCCTCGACCCGCAGCAGGCTGAAGAACTTCTCGTTGTCCTTGGGCGGGCGGACCTGGCCACTCACCCGATCCCCGGTACGGAGACCGAAGCGCCGGATTTGCGATTGCGACACGTAGATGTCGTCCGGACCTGGCAGGAAGCGCTGACCGCGCAGGAACCCGAAACCATCTTCGATGATCTCGAGCACGCCATCGCCGAAGGTGTGGCCGTCACGCTCGGTTTGCGCCTGGAGCAGGCGAGTGATGAGATCCGGCTTGCGCATCCGCAGGTAGCCGGAGACACCAAGCTCCTTGGCAAGTTCGTTGAGTGCTTCCGGCGTCCGACTATCCAGCTCGGCTACCGATAGTCGATCCGAAGCCGGTACCTGGTCACGGTTCTCACGGTTGTTGTGACCGGATCGACGCCCATGGGGCTGCTGCTCACCCGCGGGGTCCTGACCATTCTGCTCGGCGCGGGGTCCACGGCCGTTCTTGTTCTGGCGATTGTTCCGATTGCCGGACTGGCCCTGGCGCTCGTTCCGCTCGTTGCGAACCGGCCGGGGGCGGCGTCCACCCTGTTCCTGGCCATCGGAGGTGGCAGGAGTCTCTGTTGACACCGGTCCGGCCTCCTCGGCAGCCACGGACTTGGCGTCCGCCGCCATGGCATCCTGGACTGGCAGGTCTGGTGCGGGCGCGGGACCTTCCTGCGAATGGGACGTCGGCTCGACGCTTTCGACCGGCGCGACTGATGCATTGGTATCCGTCGGCAACTCCTGCTGCGCGACAGCCGTACCGGCGTCTTCCGGAGATGGGGCATCGGTCACGGGGGGCAAAGGGTTCTTTCGCGGACGACCACGCCGGGCGGGAGCCTTGGTGGCAACCGCCCCTGCTTCCTGCTCAGTCTTGATGTCTTCTGCAATTGCCAAGCGAGTTCCTCCGATTGGATGAAAATGAGGTTGCACGAATTCGCGGGGTGAAGGATGGTGGGCACGTCGCAGGAGCACAACCTCAATGGCTGGCACGGTGCAGTGGCTCAGGATCCCCCAAGAAGCGGTAAGTTGACGTTCATGTTGGGAAGTGTGTCTCAACCTCAGGAAGCATCGAACCTGAGCGCGTTGTCGCGCAGGGTTCGCAAAGATGCTTGACACCAGGGCAAAAGAGCGAGGCCTGTCACACAGTCACTACAGCTGCGTTTCTGTTTAGTGCTCATATGAGGACCAAGGCGAGCAGGGGTTTTTGACGGCTCTCGCCAGACCGATGCAAGCAGACTACCACTGTGGGAAATCCGCGTCAAGCAGAATGCGACCAGTCTGGGCCAAAGCGGGAATGGCCCGCCCACAACGACCGCTTGCGGTCCAGTACAGGTATCCGTCACATTGCCGAGACGTGTCCCGGCGCGTTTGGGATTGCACAATGTTGACGAGGTCGGCGGTGTTTGCGAGGCTGACCCCATTGGTATCCGGCTACCAATTCACCGATTGCCGGAACGAAACGGGGCAGCCGGGCGGCAACGCCTGGCCGCCCGGTGCGCACGTGAGGTGAGGACCATGGAACTCGATCGGCGCCGTCTGGCCCCCCTGAAGTCTGGCCGAACCGCCAGCCGCCGCGAAGTCGTGAAAACAACAACGGCCGTGGCCGCCAGCGCCGTGCTATCGGCGCCCCTGGCGACGAAGGCGGCACAGGGGACGCCGCCGGCCTCCCCGGCGGTCCCTGCCGGAGCCATCGTGTCAGCTGTTGAGGGCGTGCCGATCGCGTACACCCAGTATCCGGAACCGTACACGACCGTGGATTCGGTGCCTGGCTCTGGCAGCAGCGTTCGGTCGCTGATCCTTTCCTATTCACCCCCACCAACCCCGCGGGAGGACAACCAGTTCTGGCAGGAACTGGAAGCGCGACTTGGCGTCACCTGGGAACCGGAGCTCGTGCCGGTTGACAGTTACGGTGAGCGCATTTCCACCGTGTTTGCCGGGGGTGACCTGCCCGACCTCTTCTTCCTGCTCCCAAGCGCCACCCGCCCGATCATCTATGAAGCAATCGAGCAAGGCGCCTTCTTCGACATGACCGACATCGTCGAATCGGGCGGGCTGGCCGACTACCCGAACCTGGCTTCCTATCCGTCGTACCTCTGGGACTCGACCCGGGTCAATGGCCGGATCTGGGGCGTTCCCAAGCCCGTGTTGCGCAACAACGACCCTGCGTTCTACCGAAAGGACTGGGGGGATGCGCTTGGGTTTCCAGACTTGACCGATGCCGCGACCGTGCAGGAACTCCTCGTTGCCATGGCAAAGGGCGATCCTGACGGCAATGGCGCCGAGGATACGTGGGGCATGTGCCCGTACGGCGGCAACTGGTTCGCCTTCATCATCAACCAGATGTATCGCGTGCCCTACGGCTGGCGCCTCGACGATGACGGTACGCTCGTCAACGCGATCGAAACCGACGAATACCGGCAGTCACTCGAGTTCATCATCGAGCTTTACAACGGTGGCGCCTATCATCCCGACGCCGCCAACCTCAATGTCAGCCAGGCGACCGATCTCCTGCTTGGTGGCCAGGCAGGCATGGCCACCAACGGATTCGCGGCGGTGTTCGGCCCGAACGGCTATCGTCAAACAATCAAGGACGTCAATCCCGATGCGGTGCTCGAGCCGGTGATCATGCCGGGACACGATGGAGGCCAGGGAGTGACGTATCAAACTCCCGGCATCTTCGGCTTCAACGCCATTTCGGCCCAGGCGGGGCAGGACGAGGAGCGCCTCCAGGAACTCCTCGGGGTGCTCAACTACCTTGTGGCTCCGTTCGGAAGCGAGGAGGCCACCTTCCTCCTCTATGGCATTCCGGGCGTTCACTCCGAAGCGCTGGAGACAGGTGGGTACGCACTCACCGAACAGGGCAGCGCTGACCGCAGCGCACTCGTCTATCCATTCCTCAGTGAGAACTACTTCTACTACTCTGGTCTCCCCGAAGAGGCGGAATTCGCCCAGCAGTACAACGAACGCATGGCCGAAGTAGCCATCCCGAATCCTACCGCCGGGCTTTACTCTCCCACCCAGGGCGAGCAGGGCGCGGAACTTGGACAGTACCTGGCCGACACATACACTGCCATCGTCACCGGGAGGGAGCCAATCGACCAGCTCGATACGATGATCTCCGAATGGAAGTCGCGCGGTGGCGACCAGATCCGGCAGGAGTACGAAGAGGCGATCGCCCAACGGTAACCCGGGGCGTACTTTCATCAAGTCATTTGGGAGCCGTGTGTCAGCGCGCACGGCTTTCCAATGCGTTGTTCGAGGTTCAGGATGCTGGACGAGCTAACCATTCGACCGTACGCGCCGGACGACGAATCGGCGCTGGTCGCGCTCTGGAACGAGACCATGTGGGCCGATCCGATCGATTGCGTCATCTGGCGCACGCGCTACCTGCTGGACCCCAATTTTTCCCCGGATGAGTGCCTCGTGGCTGTCGACTCCAATTCTCGCTCGCTTGCTGGTTTCGTCTTCGGGATTTCAGCCAAGGCAGGTGATTCCCGATCCATACAGCCACCGGATGCCTGGGTGGTCGCATTCGGCGTAGATGCAGATTACCGACGGAATGGGGTGGGGCGGGCGTTGCTCAATCGACTCGAATCCCGGTGGATACACGCCGGGGTCACCCGCGCCGCAGTTGGACCGTATGTTCCTTCGTACCTGACTCCAGGGATCGACGAGCACGCCTATCCGGATGCGGTTCCCTTCCTGCGGGACTGGGGAGCCGAGACTGGTAGCCGACCACTGAGCATGAAAGCATCGTTGACCGGTTTCCGGCCGCGATCCGGCGCAACTTCCCGGCGAGAAGCACTCGACGTTGCCGGAATCCGAATCCGGCCGGCATCGCCGGCGGATATCGTGCCCCTGCTTTCGTTCCTCGATATCCGGTTCCCGCACTGGCGACCCGACGCGACATCCGTGCTGGCGGACCTCAACGGGTCCTATTCTCGAACGGTAACCATGCACATCGCGGAGAATACACAGGGCATCGTCGGCTACGCACAGTCGCGGGGTGAGCGATTCGGACCGTTCGGTGTAGATGAATCGCTACGTGGACGCGGGATTGGCGCCGAGCTTCTCGATGCCACGCTCATGGCCATGCGTACCCAGGGGTTCCATTGCGCCTGGTTCCTGTGGACGAGTGACCGGGCAGCCAACCTCTACCGCACACATGGCTTCGAGGAAGTACGTCGATTTTCGCTCATGACCAAGGTACTCAAGCCGTGAGAGGACCAGATATGACCATCGATCGACCGGAGAAGCCGTGCATCATGGTGATCGGCGCGCACGCCGCCGATGCAGAGCTCATGGGCGGGGCAGCGGTCCTTGCCCATCACCGGCTTGGCTGGCGCTCCGTGCTGGTCCATATGACGCTTGGAGAAAAGGGCAGCAAAACGCTCAGCGCCGAGGAGTACATGGTCCAGAAGCGGGACGAGGCGACACGGGCCGGGAAAATCCTCGGATCGGCGGTCGAAATCCTGCCCTACCTCGACGGAGAACTCCCAATCAACGACGAAGTACAGTGGCGGATCGCCGACCTTGTTCGCCAGTACCGGCCAGACGTGATCCTGACCCACTGGAAGGGCAGCATTCACACGGATCACACCAACACCTACGAGAACGTGCTGGCTTCGCTGTTCTTCGCTGGTCTCAAGACCTTCGTACGCGAGCATCCGAACCATTATCCCCGGGCGATCTGCTTCGCGGAGAACTGGGAGGACGAAGAGGATTTCGTTCCCGATACGTATCTCGACGTCACCGCTGACTGGGATACCTATGTGCAGGCGGCTTCGAGCTACACGTTGATTGCCGGCCCAAACCCGCCGTTTCGTTACCTCCAGTGGTACGACGGCGCCAGCCGCGCCCGCGGCGCCGAACGGCACATGGATCGTGCGGTGGCGCTCATGCCCTACCGCCCGTTCTACTCCCGCCGGCACACGGTCGACCGGCTGGGATAGGAAGCCCAACGTCGCTGCGCGGATCTGGCTCAACCCGGGACGGGGCAACACACATCCAGCGTGGCCAGGTTGCCTCCCGCGCCCATCCCTGCACTCTCGGCAGGTGCATCCCCATCCGCGTCTACCCCTTGATCGCACCAGTCAGCACGCCCCTGGTGAAGTATTTTTGCAGGAATGGATAGACGACGAGAATTGGGACGGTGGCTACCACCACGATGGCCATCTGCAGCGTGCGGGCGGGCGGTAACGGCTGGTTGGAGCTGGTATCCGCCGCGGCGGCGATATCGCTTCCCTGCAACACGTATTGCCGGAGCACCAGCTGGATCGGCCACTTCGTGGCGTCCTGAAGATAGAGGATGGCGTTGAAGAAACTGTTCCAGATCGCCACCGCATAGAAGAGGGCAACGACTGCGAGCACCGCCTTGGACAGGGGCAAGGCGATGTTCCAGAAGATCTGGAGTTCACTGGCGCCATCGATCTTCGCCGAGTCAATCAATTCTCCCGGCAGGTTCATGAAGAATTGCCGAATGATCACGAGATTGAACGAGCTGATCAGGCCAGGCAGGATCAGAGCCGAGTATGAGTTAAGCAGTCCGAGCTCCTTGATGAGCAGGTAGCTCGGAATGATGCCCGGCGAAACAAGCAACGCACCCAGCACGATGAACAGCATCGCCCGCGACCCCGGCACGCCAGGACGGGAGAGTCCCCACGCCATGGTGGTGGTGAACACCATTTGTGCCAGGGTACCCACGACGGTGAGCCCGATGCTGATCTGCAGCGCACGCACAACGATCCCGCCGTTGAAGATCGCCCGGTACGCTTCCAGCGTCGGATTGCTCGGGAACAGCACCAGCCCGCCGCCGAGGATGTCTTCATAGGACGAAAGCGACACCGCGAAGATGTGGATGAATGGCAACACCATCGCGGCCACGATGAAGAGCAACGCCATGCCTTTCAGCGCCTGCATCCACAGCGGTGGTCGTTCCATCCACGGGGGCCGCGCTGACCGGCGCGGGCGTCTGGACTTGGCGCGAAGCATCCGGGATCCGCTCGACACCATCGTCGGACTTTCCTGTTCACGAGTGGTCGCCATCAGAAAATCCCCTCGTCGAAGAACCGTTTGGCGAGCCAGTTGGCAGCGAAGATCATGACTGCGCCAACCACGGCCCGCACCAACCCGACCGCGGCGGCGAAGCTCCAGTCGCCATTCACGACACCCCGGAAGTAGACGAACGTGTCGAGCACTTCCGCGGCATCGGCGCCCACCGCTCCTCGTTGCAGGAAGTACTGCTCGAACCCGACCGACAGCATCGAGCCCAGGCGCAGGATGAGCAGCAGCACGATCACGGGCCTGATCCCGGGCAGCGTGATGTTGACCAGGCGTCGCCAGCCTCCTGCACCGTCCATGGCGGCCGCTTCGTACAACTGGACATCGATTTTGGTCAAGGCGGCGAGGAAGATGATCGTGCCCCAACCAGCATCCTTCCAGATGCTCTGGAGCACCACGAGCGGCTTGAAGAACTCCGGATTGTTCATGATGCTGACGCGGTCGAACCCCTGGTTGAGGAGGAGCTGGTTCAGGAATCCGTCGCCGCCGAAGATTTGCTGCCACATCGCGATCACGATGACCCAGCTGAGGAAGTGCGGCAGGTAGACAACACTTTGCACACCTCTCTTGAGGCGCTCGCTGACCAGGCTGTTCAGGAGCAGGGCGAGAGCCAGCGGTACCGGAAAGGCGAAAATCAACTGGAGCGCCTCGATCTGCAAGGTGTTGGTGAGCGCGACCCGGAACGCCGGGTCGGTGAAGATGTCGAGGAAGTTTTGCCACCCCACCCAGGGACTGTCCCGGATGCCGATGAAAACGCTGTAGTCCTTCCAGGCAATGACGTTGCCAAGGATGGGCAGGTAATGAAAGACCACGTACCAGAGGAATCCTGGCAGGATGAACAGGTAGACCGATCGGTTCGACCACGCCCGCCGCCAAACCGGCGTGCCTGATCGCCGGGACCGGGTCGGTGATACCGGAGGAACCGATGCACGATCTGGCCGAGTAGATACCGAACTCACCGTCACCCCCAAAACCTATACAACGACCCGGACCCTGTGGCATGCATGACGGAGCAACCCGAATCAGGCACCCAAGTTCAGGAATTCATGGCGTTATACCGCACGGCGGTGCAGGCGTCATGACGGCACATGCCTTCACCTCTCCCGGAGTGACGAACTGAGAGGCACCGTTCGTGACGTGGAACGCCAGTTTGGGTCTGTCCGAACGGGTGTCAATCCCACGGCATCTGGCGGAGCGTCTTGAGCTTTTCGAGGCGATGGGTGGACTGGATGTAACGGACCGTGCCGGATGTTGCCCGCATGACGAGCGAGTGCGTGGTGGCCCCACGGGCGCCATAATGCACCCCATCCAGCAACTCGCCGTCCGTGATCCCGGTCGCGGCAAAGAACGCCTCGTCTCCCTGGACGAGATCGTCGATCGCCCAGACCCGGTCCAGGTCGATGTTCCGGGCGATCGCGAGCTCCCGCTCCTCCTCGTTGCGGGGCCATACCCGGCACTGCATTTCGCCACCAACGCATTTCAGGGCACATGCCGCAATCACGGCCTCCGGCGATCCGCCAATGCCCATCACGGCGTCAATGCCGGTCCCTTCCATTGCGGACATCAGCGCGCCGGCGACGTCGCCGTCCAGGATCAGCTTGAGCCGGGCGCCCGCGTCCCGGATATCGTGGATCAATTGCTGGTGACGAGGGCGATCGAGCACGACGACCGTCAGGTCATCGACCTTGCGCCCCTTGGCTTCGGCGATGCGCGCCAGGTTTTGCGCCGGGGTATCGCGCAGGTCGATCGCTCCGTATGCATCCGGTCCGACCGCGATCTTGTCCATGTAGGCAATGTCTTCCCACCGGTACATGGACC
>JAESGW010000876.1_pt1 | contig 11337 bp, 8 predicted proteins | sample 9269791 | NCBI WGS metagenome assembly JAESGW01 (sample SAMN16773120, study PRJNA677053) | algae metagenome | isolation source: Aphanocapsa lilacina HA4352-LM1 and co-occurring heterotrophs from near cave... | place: USA: Maniniholo cave, near Haena, Kauai, HI | collected 2009-07-28 | reverse complement strand
CGCCATGCTCAGCAGCATCCTCGACCCGGAGGTCGTGGTGCTCGGCGGCTACCTCGCCGCGCTGGGCGACCTCGTCCTCGAGCCCGCCCGCCGCACCCTCGACGAGCGGCTCGCCTCCCCCGCCCAGGTCCGCCCGGAGCTCCGCCCGAGCATCCTCGGGATCAGGGCCGCCGCCCTCGGCGCGGCCGAGCAGTCGCTCGGGCCGGTCTTCAGCGGGGAGCTCGACCTGACGGGCTGAGGCCGGGCAGCGCTCAGCCCGCGAGGCGGGAGCGTACGTCGACGAGCGCGGCGCCGAGGGCGGCGACGGGGTCAACGAAGAGCGGTTCGAGGGCGATCTCGGCCGCCCCGAGCAGCGCCGAGTCGGAGCCCAGCGCCGGGAGGACGAGGGTCACCGACTCGAGCGGGGCAGGCAGCGCCCGGTCGGCGAGCCCGGCGTCGACCTCCGCCTCCACCAGCGGGTACAGCACGCGGAAGTAGCCGCCGAGCACGATCAGGCGCGGGTTGAAGGTGTTCACGATGCTCGCCAGCCCGTGGCCCAGCGCCGCGCCGGTGGCGCGCAGCTCGCGCGTCGGCGCCGTGTACCCCTCGAGCACCTCGTCGAGCTGGGCGACCTTGTCGGGCGGGCACTCGATCGCCTCCGCGATCGCGTGTCCCCCCACCTCGGTCTCCCAGCAGCCGAGGTTGCCGCAGTGACAGGGCCGGCCCTGCGGGTTGAACCGGAGGTGCCCGACCTCGCCGGCATAGCCGCCGGCTCCCTCGAGGCGTACGCCGCCGGCGATCACGCCGGCACCGACGCCGACGTTGCCGGAGACGTAGATGAGGTCGTCGACCCCGACGCCCGCGCCGCGGACGTGCTCGGCCAGGGCACCGAGGTCGGCGTCGTTGGCCAGCGACACCGGCACGTCGAGCCCCAGCGCGGCGAGGACGATCCCGCCGAACGACACGTCGTGCCACTCCAGGTTGGGCGCGAGCCGGACGAGCCCGTCACTGCGGCGCACCAGGCCGGGGACGCTGATCCCGATGCCGACCAGCGGTGCCGCGGGAGGGGCGTCCTCGACGACCCGGCGGATGAGGGCGGCGACCGCCGCTCCCACCTGCCAGGCCTCGCCGTCGCTGTGCACGGGCGCCTGCGCCCGCTCGAGCACCGTGCCCCCGAGGCCCACGCGCGCCACCACGGCGCGCTCGACCCCGAGGTCCACGGCGATCACGTAGGGACCCCCGGCCGCGATGCGTACGCCCGCGGACGGGCGCCCGGCTCCCTGCCGGGCCCCGCCCAGCGGGGTCGTGTGCTCGGAGATCCCGAGCGACTCCAGCTCGCCGACCAGGCCGGCGATGGTGCTGCGGTTGAGCCCCATGAGGCTGGTCAGCTCGGCGCGCGAGATCTGACCGGCCCCGTGGACGTGCCGCAGCAGGGTGCCGAGATTGTGGCGCCGGACGGCCTCCTGGTTGGTGCCGAGGCCCGCGCGCCGTTGCGGGGACATGGTCGCGGGACCTAGACGCCCGCCGAGGACCGACGGCGACGCGAGATGGCATCGACGCTCGCCGCGAGCAGCAGGACGCCGCCGGTGACGAGGAAGTTGATGTAGCTCGCCTGGTTGAGCAGGCCCAGCCCGTTGGGGATGGTCGCGATGACCAGTCCGCCGATGACGCCGTCGATCGCCCGGCCGCGACCTCCGAAGAGGCTGGTGCCGCCGATGACGGCCGCACCCACGGCGTAGAGCAGCACGTTGCCGCCACCGGAGCCCGGCGAGACCTTGCCGACGTACGACGCCAGCAGCAGCCCGCTGAGCGCCGCCATCGACGAGCAGATGACGAAGGCCATGATGCGGATGCGGCGCACGTTGATGCCGGCGCGGCGGGCGGCCTCGGCGTTGCCGCCGACGGCGTAGAGGTGGCGGCCGAAGCGGGTCTTGGTGAGGACGAAGGTCCAGAACAGGAGCAGCGCGATGACGACCGGCGCCACCCACGGGATGCCCGCGATGGTGAAGTTCGGGTTGGGCGCACGGTTGGCGCTCAGGAGAGCGGTCAGGCCGAGCACCACGGCGGCCAGCACCGCGATCCGGATGACGACGAGGCCGATCGGCTGGTGGACCAGGCCCTTCGCGGACAGCGTCCGGTAGCGCCACAGCGACAGGGCGGCGAACCCGACGACGATGAGGATCGCGGCGATCCAGCCGGCCGTGACCGGCACGTTCTTGATCGACAGCCCGCGCAGGACCGGGTCGTCGTAGCGCAGGGAACCGCCCGAGCCGATCAGCCGCAGCGGCACGGCCTGCAGCGCCAGGAAGAAGGCGAGGGTCACCACGAAGGACGGGATGCCGAGCATCGAGACGAGCGCGCCGATCACCATGCCCATGAGGGCACCGACGGCGACGCCGGCGAGCGTGGCCATCCACCACGTCCAGTCGTAGTCGATGAGCATCAGCGCGGTGATCGTCGCGCAGGCACCACCCGCGACGCCGGCTGACAGGTCGATCTCGCCGAGCAGCAGGACGAAGACGATGCCCATCGCCATGACGCAGATCGAGCCGGCCTGGATGACCAGGTTGGCCATGTTGTAGGTCGTGAGGAACCGGTCGTTGAGCGAGGCGAAGACGACGAAGAGGAAGATCAGGCCGAGGATCGCGGGCAGCGAGCCCATGTCGCCGCCGCGCAGGCGGTTGACGTAGTCGCGCGCGGAGTCGCCGATCGTGGCGGCCTGGCGGTTGTCGTTGTCGAACCCGCCGGCGGCGGGCGTCGAGGAGGACGCGGTGTCGGTGTCAGCAGTCATGGTGAGGTCTCCGGTCCTTCTCAGACGGTCGCGGTCGTGGGGTTCTCGGCGATGCCGAGGTCGCCGGAGCGACCGGCGGTGATGAGCTCCACCACCTGGCTGTGGGTGACGTCGTTGGCCGGGACGTCGGCGGCGACGCGGCCGAGGTAGAGCGCGGTGATCCGGTCGGCGACCTCGAAGACGTCGCCCATGTTGTGCGAGATCAGCACCACGCCGAGACCGCGGTCGGCGAGGCGGCGCACGAGGTCGAGGACCTGGCGGGTCTGGGCCACGCCGAGCGCGGCGGTCGGCTCGTCGAGGAGCACGATCTTGGAGTTCCACAGCACGGCCTTGGCGATGGCCACGGTCTGGCGCTGGCCGCCGGACAGGCTCGCGACGCTCTGGCGCACGGACTTGACCGTGCGGACCGAGAGGGAGGCGAGGGTCTCGCGGGCGCGGGACTCCATGGTCACCTCGTCGAGCCCGAAGCGGGTGGTCTCCTCGCGACCGAGGAACATGTTCTCGACGATGTCGAGGTTGTCGCACAGCGCGAGGTCCTGGTAGACGACCTCCACGCCGAGCGCGGCCACGTCGCGCGGACCGTGCACCTCCACCGGCTTGCCCTCGAAGAGGTAGTCACCGCTGTCGCGGCCGTAGATGCCGGCGATGATCTTCACCAGGGTGGACTTGCCGGCGCCGTTGTCGCCGACGAGGGCGGTGACCTGGCCGGGATAGACGGCGAAGTCGACGTCGTGCAGCACGTGCACCACGCCGAAGCTCTTGTTGACGCCGCGCAGCTCGAGCAGCGGTTCAGCCATGGATCTACTCCGATCGCAAAGAATTTGTTGTCCGCGTGAACGGGTGCGGACGGTTCTGGGGGTGGGACGGCGCCTCGGCGTCAGGCGCCGGGACGCCGTCCCACGTCAGTGTGATCAGGAGCTGATCAGGAGATGCCGGCCTCCGCGCACAGGTCGGCGAAGTCGCCGGTGCACACGTCGTCCGCGCTCTGGCCGCCGTCCTCGATGACGTCGCCCACGTTGTCCTTGGTGATGGACTGCGGCTCCAGCAGGATCGAGGGGACCTCGCTGTCGTCGGAGGAGTCGACCGTCGTGCCGGTGACGTCGGCCTCCTCGCCGTTGGCGAGGGCGATCGCGACGTCGGCCAGGGCCTGCGCCTCCTGCGTGGCGGACTTGTAGACCGTCATGCACTGGGTGCCGGCGAGGACGTTCTGCAGGCCCTCGACGGTGGCGTCCTGACCGGTGACCGGGACCTTGCCGGCCTGGCCGTTGCCCTCGAGGATGCTGATCGCGGCGCCGCCGAGGCCGTCGTTGGCCGCGAGCACGCCGTCGACCTTCCCGTCGGCAGCGGTGTAGAGCTGCTGGAAGATCGTCGCGGCCTCCTCGTTGTCCCAGTCGGGGACGGCCTGCTCGCCGACGACGGTGTAGCTGTCGATCTCGTCGAGCACGCTGTGGGCGCCCTCGGCGAACAGCGTCGCGTTGTTGTCGGTGGGCGAGCCGTTGAGGTAGACGATGTTCGCGTCCTTGTCGCCGAGGCAGTCCGCGAGGCCCTGGCCCTGCAGCTCGCCGACGACGGTGTTGTCGAAGGAGACGTAGTACTCCGCCGAGCCGCCGAGCGTGAGGCGGTCGTAGTCGATGGTCGCGACGCCCTGCGAGGCGGCCTTCTCCTGGATGGCCGCACCCGACTCGGAGTCGAGGTTGACGATCGCGAGGACCGTCACGCCGTCACCGATCATGGTGTCGGCGATCTGGGTCATCCGCTCGGCGTCGCCCTCGGCGTTCTGGATGTCGTACTCGACGCCGGCCTCCTCGAAGGCGGCCTCGAGAGCGGGACGGTCCGCGCTCTCCCAGCGCACCGAGGACTCGGTGTCGGGGAGGATGACGCCGATCTTGCCGGCCTCCGCGGCGCCGCCGCCGTCGTCGCTGCCACTGTCGGTGCCGCCGTCGTCGCTGCCACAGGCCGACAGGGCCATGGCCGCACCCACGAGGGTGACGAGGACCAAGTTGTGCTTCCGCTTCACGCGAACCGCCTCCTAGCGATTTCGTGCACGTCGGCCGGTGTCCTCAGCCAACGGGCATATGTTGTTCCGGACAACATATGGAGTGACCGTCATCACGTCCAGACCGACCGCGGCGCCGTTGCCGGTTCGTTACCAAAACGGGTCCCACAGGTGCCGGTGGACTGGTCCACCGTCCCACCGGTGCGCGCTCGTGACGGCTAGCGTGGGCGGATGACCGCGCTCGTCGTCTCCGCCCCGCCCGTGCCGAGGTCCGAGGAGGTCCTCACGCCCGACGCCCTCGCCTTCGTCGCCGACCTCGACGAGCGCTTCCACGAACGCCGCGACGAGCTGCTGGCGGCGCGCCGGGAGCGCCGCGCGGAGATCGCGCGGACGGGCACCCTCGACTTCCTCCCCGGCACGGCCCCGGTCCGCGCCGGCGACTGGACGGTGGCTCCCCTGCCCGAGGCGTTGCGCGACCGGCGGGTCGAGATCACCGGTCCCACCGACCCCAAGATGGCGATCAACGCCCTCAACTCCGGTGCCCGGGTGTGGCTGGCCGACCTCGAGGACGCCAACACGCCCCACTGGCGCAACGTCGTCGGCGGCCAGCTGACCCTGCGCGACGCCACCCGCGGGCGCCTGGCCTTCACCTCCCCCGACGGACGGGAGTACGCCGTCGCGGATCCGGCGTCGGCCCCCGTCGTGCTGCCGCGCCCGCGCGGCTGGCACTTCGACGAGGCCCACCTGGCCCGCGACGGGCGGCCGGTCGTCGCCGCGCTCGTCGACTTCGGGCTCCACGTCTTCCACAACGGCCGCGAGCAGCTCGAGCAGGGCCGCGGGCCGTTCTACTACCTGCCCAAGACCGAGTCGCACCTCGAGGCGCGGCTGTGGGACGAGGTCTTCACCCACGCCGAGGCCACCCTCGGACTTCCCCACGGCTCGATCCGCGCGACGGTGCTGATCGAGACGATCACCGCGGCCTTCGAGATGGACGAGATCCTCCACGAGCTGCGCGACCACGCCGCCGGGCTCAACGCTGGCCGCTGGGACTACCTGTTCAGCATCATCAAGAACTTCCGCGACGCCGGGGCCTCCTTCACCCTCCCCGACCGCAACGCCGTCACGATGACCGCGCCGATGATGCGGGCCTACAGCGACCTGCTCGTGCAGACCTGCCACCGCCGCGGCGCCTCCGCCATCGGCGGGATGGCGGCCTTCATCCCGAGCCGGCGCGACCCCGAGGTCAACGAGCGCGCCTTCGCCAAGGTGCGCGAGGACAAGACCCGCGAGGCCACCGGCGGCTTCGACGGGTCCTGGGTGGCCCACCCCGACCTCGTCCCGGTGTGCGCCGAGGTCTTCGACGCGGTCCTCCCCGCCACGGGCAACCAGCTCGACGTGCGCCGCGACGACGTCGCGGTCACCGCCGCCGACCTGCTCGCCGTGGACCGCACGCCCGGGGAGCGTACGGAGGCCGGGCTGCGCGGCAACGTGCGGATCGGCATGCACTACCTCCACGCCTGGCTCTCCGGCAACGGCGCGGCCGGCATCGACAACCTGATGGAGGACGCCGCGACCGCCGAGATCTCCCGTTCGCAGGTCTGGCAGTGGGTCCACACCGGCGCCAGCCTCTCCACCGGCGAGGTCGTCGACCGGGCGCTGGTCGAGCGGCTCGTCGAGGAGGAGCACGCGGCGCTCGAGGAGGCCCTGGGCGGGCCGGTCGACCCGGAGGCGCGGCGACTGTTCGTGGCGTGCGCGCTCGCGGACGACTACCCCGACTTCCTCACCCTGCAGGCGTACGACGTGCTGCTGTCGCGCGGGGAGTGACCGGCCGGACGAACCCGCCCGAGGCGACCTGGTCGCCGCCCACCCACACCTCGGCGACGTCGGCGTCGCCGGCCAGCGCGAACACCTTGCCGAGCGCCGACTCGGGCGAGTCGGCGTGCCGCAGGCCGAGGTCGAGGGCCGTGCCCGGCGGCGGCCGGAGCAGGATCGCGTCGAACTGCTTGCCCTCCGACAGGTCGCCGACCGTGTCCGCCAGGCCCAGCGCTGCCGCACCGGCCGACGTGCTCAGGTGCAGCAGGTGCCCCGCTCCGAGGCGTACGCCGTCGTCGCCCTGCAGGTGCTGGAGGAAGTAGGCCTGGAGGCCCTCCTTGAACACCGAGAACCCGGTGCCCGCGCCGACGTCGCTGCCGAGCGCGACGCGTACGCCGGCCGCGAGGTGGCGGCGCAGGGGGAAGATGCCGGAACCGAGCGCGGAATTGCTGGTCGGGCACCAGGCGACCGACGTGGCGCGCGCCGCCATCACGTCGAGCTCGGCGTCGGTGGGGTGCACGTCGTGGGCCAGCACCGACAGCGGCCCCAGCAGCCCGTGGTGGTCGTAGGTGTCGACGTAGTGGTCGCGGTGGGGGAACTGCCCGGCGACCGTGGCGACCTCGGCGGAGTTCTCGTTGACGTGGGTGGTGAAGAGCGACCCGTCGATCGCGTCGAGCACCGCGGCGCACGCGGCGAGCACCGGGTCGGAGGCCGACAGCGCGAAGCGCGGCGTGACGGCGTAGCGGATGCGGCCGCGGCCGTGCCAACGCTCGGCCAGCTCCAGCGCCTCCGCGTGGGCCCGGTCGGGCGTGGTGAGCAGCGGCTCGGGCAGGATCCGGTCGCTGACGACCAGCCCGCTCGTGACGCGCAGCCCGTAGCGCTCGGCCTCGGCGAGGAGCAGGTCGACCGCCGGGGCGAAGTGCGAGCCGAAGACCAGCGACGTGGTCGTGCCGGCCGCGATCAGGCTCGCGACGAACTCCTCGGCGATGGTGGCGGCGTAGTCGGGCGAGCCGAGGTGCACCTCCTCCGGCAGCGCGCACCGCTCGAGCCACTCGAGCAGCGGCATGCCGAGCGCGCCGATGACCCGCACCTGCGGGAAGTGCACGTGGGTGTCCACGAGCCCCGGCAGCAGGAGGCCGGCGCGGAGGTCGAGGACGGGGGCGCCCGGGTGCGCGGCCGCGACGGAGGCGTACGGCCCGCGCGCGAGGATGACGCCGTCGTCGGAGACGGCGAGGCCGAGGTCGTCGTCGTAGCGGAAGCCCGGACCGGAGGTGGCGGGGTCGAACGGGTCGTCGGGGGTGTCGTAGGCGCGGGCGCGGTAGACGACCGCGGCCGCCGTCATGCGGGGCTCATGCGTCGGACCGGGCGCGGTCGGTGGCGAAGGCACGGAGCAGCTCGGCGGCGACCGAGACCGCGATCGCGGCCGGCTCCTTGGCGCCCGGACCGCCGAGGCCGGGCAGCCCGATGGGGCAGCGGATCCGGTCGACCTGCGTCGCGTCGTGGCCCTCGACCGCCAGGCCCGAGCGGAAGCGGGCCCACTTGGCGTCCGACCCGATGAGCCCGACCGTGCCGAGGTGCGTGCAGCGCAGCGCGGCGTCGCAGAGGGCGAAGTCCTCGGCGTGGTCGTGGGTCATCACCAGCACGTGGGTGCCCCGCGGGACCGACCCGAGCGCGAGCTCGGGGACCGGCGCGTGGTGCACGCGCACGCGCGCCGTCCCGGTCGTGACCGCGGCGAGCCGCTCGTCGCTGAGCTGGGCGGCGCGGGAGTCCACCAGGTGGAGGTCGACGTCGTGGGCGGAGAGGATCCGCGCCAGCTCGAGCCCGACGTGCCCCACCCCGAACACCGCCACCGCGGGGACGACGGGCAGCGGCTCGAGCAGCAGCGTCACCTCGCCACCGCAGCACTGCCGGCCGTGGTCGGTGCGGGCCTTGTCGCTGAGGCCGAGGACGAGCTGCTCGGGGACGACGGCGTACGTCTCGAGCATCGCGCGGGCCCGGGCGAGCGCGGTCTCCTCGAGGTTGCCGCCGCCGACGCTGCCCCACGACTCACCCGCCGCGACGACCATCTTGGCGCCGGCGTCGCGCGGGGCGTGCCCGCGCACGTCGGCGACGGTGACGAGCACGCCCGCCTCCCGCTCGTCGCGCAGCCGCTGGACGGCGGTCAGCCAGTGCACCTCAGGCCCCCGATCCGCGGACGGCCCGCTCGGACGTCGGGTGGAGCGCGGGCGCAGCCGGGTCCGGCTGGTCGGGCACCGCGCCGGGCAGGCCCTCGACGACGTGGTCGGGGGCACCGCGCCTCGCGCGCTCGACCGCCCAGAAGACCGCCTCGGGCGTGGCCGGGGACGCGAGCTCGACGCTGGCGCCCTCCGGCCCGAAGGCCGCGGCCGCCTCACGCAGCGCCTCGCGGACCGCGAAGGCGAGCATCAGGGGCGGCTCGCCGACGGCCTTGGAGCCGTAGACGACGCCGTCGTCGTGGGCGTGCTCGAGCAGCGCGACGTGGAGCTCGTCGGGCAGCTCGCCGATGCTGGGCAGCTTGTAGGTGCTGGCCGCCTGCGTGGTCAGCCGGCCGCGTCCGGGACCGTCGGTCTCGTCCCACCGCAGGTCCTCGAGGGTCAGCCAGCCCACCCCCTGCACGAAGCCGCCCTCCACCTGCCCGATGTCGACGAGCGGGGAGAGGCTGTCGCCGACGTCGTGCACGATGTCGACGCGTCGGGTGCGGTGGGCGCCGGTGAATCCGTCCACCTCGACCTCGGCGGCCGCGACGCCGTAGGCGAAGTACTTGAACGGGTGTCCCTGCATGGCCGTGGAGTCCCAGTGGATGCCCTCGGTCCGGTAGAAGCCCGCCGCCCACAGCTGCACGCGGCTGAAGTAGGCCTCGCGGACCAGGTCGTCCCAGGGCAGGCCGCGCCCGGCGTCGACCTCGCGCAGCCGCGCGAGGACCTGCTCGCAGGCGTCCTTGACGGCGCCGCCGTTGAGGTCGGCGCTGGAGCTCGCCGCGGTCGCGGAGGTGTTGGGGACCTTGTCGGTGCGGGTGGGCGCGACGCGTACGCGGCCGAGGGGGACGCCGAGGGTGGTGGCCGCGACCTGGAGCATCTTGGTGTGCAGGCCCTGGCCCATCTCGGTGCCGCCGTGGTTGATCAGCACCGACCCGTCCTTGTAGACGTGCACCAGCGCACCCGCCTGGTTGAAGGCGGTGAAGTTGAACGAGATGCCGAACTTCACCGGCGTCACCGCGAGCGCCCGCTTGGTGTGCCCGTGGGCGGCGTTGAAGTCGGCGATCTCGCGGCGGCGCCGTTCGACCGCGCCGGTCGTCAGCACCTGCTCCCACGCGGCGGCGACGCGCTCGGGATGACGGACCACCTGGCCGTACGGCGTGGCCTGGCCCTCGACGTAGAAGTTGCGGCGGCGCAGCTCGGTCGGGTCGATGCCCAGCAGCGGGGCGCACCGGCCGAGCACGTCCTCGATGACGAGCATCCCCTGCGGCCCGCCGAAGCCGCGGAACGCGGTCTGCGAGGTCTTGTGGGTGTGCGCCACCCGGCCGTGGAGGCGGACGTGGGGGATCCAGTAGGCGTTGTCGACGTGGCACAGCGCCCGCGCGAGCACGGGCTCGCTGAGGTCGAGGCTCCAGCCGCCGTCGGAGGTCAGGGTCGCCTCGAGCGCCTGCAGCCGTCCGTCGTCGTCGAAGCCCACGCGCCACTGGGCGTGGAAGCCGTGCCGCTTGCCGGTCATCGTCATGTCGTGGGTGCGGCTCAGCCGCAGGCGCACGGGCCGGCCGGTGAGGACCGTGCCGAGGGCGGCGACGGCCGCGAAGCCGTGCGGCTGCATCTCCTTGCCGCCGAATCCGCCGCCCATCCGCAGGCACTGCACCGTGACGTGGTGGCTGTCGAGGCCCAGCACGTGCGCCACGATCTCCTGGGTCTCGGTCGGGTGCTGCGTGCTGCTCTGCACGAACACCTGGCCGCCCTCGTCGACAAGGGCCAGCGAGGCGTGGGTCTCGAGGTAGAAGTGCTCCTGGCCGGCCATCTCGGTGACGCCGCTGAACACGTGGGCCGCGCCCGCGAGGCCCTGCTCGACGTCGCCGCGGACGACGACGGGCCGCCCTCCCTGGAAGCTCTCGGCCTCGATCGCCTCGGCCAGCGACACGATGGCGGGCAGCGGCTCGTAGTCGACCTCGACCGCCTCGGCGCCGAGGCGCGCGGCCTCGAGCGTCTCCCCCAGCACCCAGCAGACCGCGTGCCCGACGAACATCACGATCTCGGGGAACAGCGGCTCGTCGTGCTTCACGCCCGCGTCGTTGGTGCCGGGCACGTCGTCGGCTGTCAGCACCCGTACGACGCCGTCGACCGCCAGCGCCGGCGAGGGGTCGAGGCGGGTGACCCGGGCGTGCGGGTGCGGCGAGCAGACCGGGTGCGCGTGGAGGACGTGGGGCGTGCGGTGCACCAGGTCGTCGGTGTAGAGCGCGTGGCCGCTGACGTGCTGGGCGGCGCTCTCGTGGGGCAGGGACAGGCCGACGACCGCGTCGTCGGGGCGTCGGGACAGCTCGCTCATGCTTCTTCCCACCCCTCGGCCCACCCTTCGGCCCACCAGGCCCTGAGGGCGTTGCCCAGCATCGCCGACCGGTACGCCGCGCTCGCGCGCTGGTCGTCGATCGGCGTGCCCTCCTGCGCGAGGACGGCGGAGGCCGCCTCGACGGTGTCGAGGTCCCAGGTCCTGCCCTCGAGCGCTGCCTCGGTGGCGAGCGCACGGATGGGCGTCGCCG
>JAESGW010000875.1_pt1 | contig 11388 bp, 15 predicted proteins | sample 9269791 | NCBI WGS metagenome assembly JAESGW01 (sample SAMN16773120, study PRJNA677053) | algae metagenome | isolation source: Aphanocapsa lilacina HA4352-LM1 and co-occurring heterotrophs from near cave... | place: USA: Maniniholo cave, near Haena, Kauai, HI | collected 2009-07-28 | reverse complement strand
CCGGAAATGCAAAACAGCTTGGTGCCGACATTGTTGGGCCGGCCGATCGCGGCGAACCACGCCGCGCCGCGGCGCAGGATGTCGGGCGCGACCGCGATGGATTCGACGTTGTTGACGGTGGTCGGGCAGCCATAAAGTCCGACATTGGCCGGGAATGGCGGCTTCAGCCGCGGCTGACCCTTCTTGCCTTCGAGGCTTTCGAGCAGCGCGGTTTCCTCGCCGCAGATATAGGCGCCGGCGCCATGGGCGACATAGATGTCGAACGGCCAGCCGTTGAGGTTGTCCTTGCCGACCAGCTTGGCGTCATAGGCCTGGTCGATCGCGGCCTGCAGATGCTCACGCTCGCGGATGAACTCGCCACGGACATAGATGTAGCAGGCATGCGCGTTCATCGCGAAGCTGGCGAGCAGGCATCCTTCGACCAACAGGTGCGGATCATGCCGCATGATCTCGCGGTCCTTGCAGGTGCCGGGCTCGGACTCGTCGGCATTGACCACGAGGTAGCTCGGCCGGCCGTCGGTCGACTCCTTGGGCATGAACGACCATTTCAGCCCGGTGGGAAAGCCCGCGCCGCCGCGCCCGCGCAGGCCGGAAGACTTCATCTCGTTGATGATCCAGTCGCGGCCCTTGTCGATGATCGCCTTGGTGCCGTCCCACGCGCCGCGGCGGCGCGCGCCCTCCAGCCCCCAGTCGTGAAGGCCGTAGAGGTTCTTGAAGATGCGATCCTTGTCGTCGAGCATGACTTGTAGCTTCCTAGATCAACGATTGGACTGCGCGTAGGCCAGCCCCGCGGCGCATCCGCCGAAGGTCAGCGCCCACAACAGGCTGGATTCGAGCGTTGCGCTCAGCGCGAAACGCTGCAGCAGGAAAATGAACGCGGCCGCCGCAACGGCGTGCATGCCGATATAGCGCCAGTTCTTCATCGCGCCGTCCCTCTCCGACCCGTCCACGGGCAACGCCCCGCGACGGCTCATGTGGTTTCCTTCAGCGTCGTAGGCCCGCCTACCGGCGCCGAGAACTGACGGTCGATCTGCGGTCCGGGCTTGGGCGGATTGCCGGACGCAAAGCCGTCGAGCACCTTGCCGAAACTTTCCGCGGTCAGGTCCTCGTAGGTGTCCTTCCAGATCAGCACCATCGGCGCGTTCACGCAGGCGCCGAGGCACTCGACCTCCTCCCAGCTGAAATTGCCGTCCTTCGAAAGCTCGAAGGGGTCGTGATGGATGCGATGCTGGCACACTTCGATCAAGTCGCCGGCGCCGCGCAGGCGGCAAGGCGTGGTGCCGCAGACCTGCACATGGGCCTTCTTGCCGACCGGCTGCAGCTGAAACATCGTGTAGAACGTCGCCACTTCCAGCACGCGGATGTAGGGCATTTCAAGGAGGTCGGCGACGGCGCGGATCGCGGCCTCCGAAACCCATCCCTCGTGCTGCTCCTGGACGCGCCACAAGATCGCGATCACCGCGGACGCCTGGCGTCCCGGCGGATATTTCGCGATCTGCGCCTTCGCCCAAGCAAGGTTTTCATCCGAGAACGTAAAACTTGCGGGCTGCAGTTCCTTCGGTGCGAGGCGGCGGACGGACATCGTTCAGTCTCTCATTGCACGCGGCGCGCGGCTTTCGCATTGAGCGCATCGATCCGGGCGAGCCAGAATGCACTTGCGGTGCCGAACACGTTGTAGCCGACATGGGTTGAAACCTTGATCCGGTCCAGAATCGAAAGGTCGGTCACGGTTTCAAGGCGATTGCTGCGCGGATCGTAGACGATCAGCTTCAGCGGGGTCTGTTCGAGGATGTAGCGCGACACGGTGTGACGGGGATCGTTGCCATGCTCCTCGCACAGCAGCACGCTGTCGCCCTGCATCAGCCGGGTGCCGCCCTTCATGGCCTCGATCTCGACACCCTCGACGTCGAGCTTGATCAGGTACTTGCCGCCGGGCGCGACCTTGCCGTCATCGAGCAGATTGTCGAGCGCGAGAACCGGCACTTCCTCGCCGCCGGACTGGTCGCCTGCGATTGAAAACGCCTCGTGCTTGGTGCCGGAGAGACGCGCGGTGCCGCGGGCGGCGCCGATTGCGCATTTCATCGCCTCGAACCGGTTGCCGTTGATCCGGGCATTGTTGGCGAGCTTCGGAAAATTCTGACCCGACGGTTCAATCGCGATCGCCTTGTGCGAGCCGAACGGCTTGCTCGACACCAGCACCGACCAGTAGCCGTAATTGGCGCCGCAATCGAGCAGCGTGTAGTCGACGTCGGCGGAATCCTTGAACAGCAGTTCGAGTTCGTCCTCGTAATGGTAGGTGCGGTTGAGCAGCTTGCTCCAGTAGCCGTCGCCATAGGGAAACTCGAAGATGGCGTCCGGGTTGAGTTTGACCTGGATGCCGCGCTCCGGCAGCGTCGTGCGCAACAGATTTGCGCACATGTTGTAGCCGCGATGCGAGAAATGCGCGCCCACTTTTGAGCCCAGCGTCAGCGCCATCGCAGCCAGACGCTCCCACGCGTTGACGCCTTCAAGCGCGCCCGAAGCCCGGTCAAACTGGATGGGCGCTTGCGCCATCACCGGTCGACCTCTCCAAACACGATGTCGAGCGAACCGAGAATGGCCGAGACGTCGGCGAGCAGATGGCCTTTGCAGATGTGATGCATCGCCTGCAGATGGGCGAAGCCCGGCGCGCGGATCTTGCACTTGTAGGGCTTGTTGGTCCCGTCGGAGACCAGATAGACGCCGAACTCGCCCTTCGGCGCTTCAACGGCGGCATAGACCTCACCGGCCGGTACGTGAAAGCCTTCGGTGTAGAGTTTGAAGTGATGGATCAGGGCTTCCATCGAGCGCTTCATCTCGCCGCGTCGTGGCGGCGCGACCTTGTTGTCCTCGACGACGACCGGCCCCTGCCCGTCAGCCGCGCGCAGCTTGGCGATACACTGCTTCATGATGCGCACCGACTGGCGCATCTCTTCCATGCGGATGCAGTAGCGGTCGTAGCAATCGCCGTTCTTGCCGATCGGAATGTCGAAATCCATCTCGGCGTAGCATTCGTAAGGCTGCGCCTTGCGCAGATCCCAGGCGGCGCCCGAGCCGCGCACCATCACGCCGGAGAAGCCCCACTCCCAGGCTTCCTTCAGCGAGACGACGCCGATGTCGACGTTGCGCTGCTTGAAGATGCGGTTGCCGGTCAGAAGCGTTTCGAGATCGGCGACCACCTGCAGGAACGGATCGCACCAGGCGTCGATATCGTCGATCAGCCTCTGTGGCAGGTCCTGATGCACGCCGCCGACGCGGAAGAACGCCGCATGCATGCGCGAGCCGGAGGCGCGCTCGTAGAACACCATCAGCTTCTCGCGCTCTTCAAAACCCCACAGCGGCGGGGTCAAGGCGCCGACGTCCATCGCCTGCGTGGTGACGTTTAGCAGATGCGACAGGATGCGGCCGATCTCGCAATAGAGCACCCGAATCAGTTGCCCGCGGCGAGGCACCGTGATGCCGAGCAGCTTTTCCGCCGCCAGGCAGAACGCATGCTCCTGATTCATCGGCGCGACGTAATCGAGCCGGTCGAAATAAGGAATCGCCTGCAGATACGTCTTCTGCTCGATCAGTTTTTCAGTACCGCGATGCAGCAGCCCGATATGCGGATCCACACGCTCGACGACTTCGCCGTCCAGCTCCAGGACAAGGCGAAGCACACCGTGCGCAGCCGGGTGCTGCGGTCCGAAGTTGATCGTGAAGTTGCGAAGATTTTGCGGTTGCTCGTTCATGACGCAGCTCCCGCTGCGAAGCGAATGGCGAATAGCGAGTGGCGAATAGCGAACTTCATTTCGTCGATTTGTCCTGCAAGGAACGTATCAGCGCGCGAACCATTTTGCCCAAGCTCTCGCATCGACCCAGTACTGTTTCCAAATCGGGAGTCGGCAAAATGCCAATCCGCTCCGCCAACAACAGATGGGTTTCGAGCTCCTTTAGCGAGCCTTGCGCCACCCGCAGCGACTGCAGGAAGTTGCCCGTACTTTCCCGTCCGTGTCCTTCTGCAATGTTGGCCGGAATGGATGCCGCGGCTCGCCGAATCTGCGAGGTCAGCCCGAACAGTTCGTCGCGAGGAAATTGGCGCGTAAATCGATAGCAGGACTCTGCCAAGGTCATGGCATCCTGCCATATCCTCAGGTCCCGGTACGAATTGATCGATTGTTCGCTCAATCATCATCCCTATTCGCCACTCGCCATTCGCTATTCACCACTTCGCTTCTCATCGCCGGGCAGCGGATAGTCCGCGCCTTCCCACGGCGAGAGGAAATCGAATTTGCGGAATTCCTGGTTGAGGCGGACCGGCTCGTAGAGCACCCGCTTCTCCTGGTCGTCGTAACGCACCTCAACGAAGCCGGTGAGCGGAAAGTCCTTGCGCAAGGGATGGCCGTCGAAGCCGTAGTCGGTCAGCAGCCGGCGCATGTCGGGATGGCCGGTGAAGATCACGCCATAGAGGTCGTAGGCCTCGCGCTCGAACCAGTCGGCGCCGGGAAACACGTCGATGATCGACGGCACCTGGGTGGTTTCGTCGGCCTCGGCGCGGACGCGGATGCGTTCGTTCAGGGTTGGCGACAGCAGGTGATAGACCACATCGAAGCGCTTCTCGCGGCTGGGATAGTCCACCGCCGTGACGTCGATGATGTTGACGAAGCGCAGCGCCGGATCGTCGCGCAGGTACTTCATGACTTCGACGATCCTGCCTGCCTCGACCGACAGGGTGAGCTGGTTGAACGCGACCACATGGGCAGAGGCCACGCCGCCAAGCGCGCTAACAATCGTCTGCCCAAGGGCGTCGAGCTTGCCGTCGTCCATTACCTAAAACCTTAGCGTTCGATGGTCCCGATGCGCCGGATCTTCTTCTGCAGCAGCAGCACGCCGTACAACAGCGCTTCCGCCGTCGGCGGGCATCCGGGCACGTAGATATCCACCGGCACGATGCGGTCGCAGCCGCGCACGACCGAGTAGGAATAGTGGTAGTAGCCGCCGCCGTTGGCGCACGACCCCATCGAGATCACGTAGCGGGGCTCGGGCATCTGATCGTAGACCTTGCGCAGCGCCGGCGCCATCTTGTTCGTCAGCGTGCCCGCCACGATCATGACGTCGGACTGCCGCGGCGAGGCGCGCGGCGCGAAGCCGAATCGCTCGACGTCGTAGCGCGGCATCGACACCTGCATCATCTCGACCGCGCAGCAGGCGAGACCGAACGTCATCCACATCAGCGAGCCGGTGCGCGCCCAGGTGATCAGATCGTCGGCGGCGGCAACGAAGAAGCCCTTGTCCGAGAGCTCGTGGTTGACCTCGAGGAAGAATGGATCGTTGGCGCCGACCGGGCGACCGGTGGCGGGATCGAGAATACCCTTCGGAGCCTGCGCAATGGCGGGCGAAGAGCCTGATGTTGCTGTCGGGCTCAATCCCATTCGAGCGCGCCTTTCTTCCACTCGTAAACAAATCCGACCGTGAGGACGGTGAGGAACACCATCATGGTCCAGAAGCCGGTGACCCCGAGCTTGCCGTACGCGACCGCCCACGGAAACAGGAACGCCACTTCGAGGTCGAAGATGATGAAGAGGATCGCGACCAGGTAGAAGCGGACGTCGAACTTCATGCGGGCATCGTCAAAAGCGTTGAATCCGCATTCATAGGCGGACAGCTTTTCCGGATCCGGCTGCTGGAAGGCGACGAGGAACGGGGCGATCAGGAGCGCCAGGCCGATCAGGCTCGCCACTCCGATGAACACGACAAGTGGAAGGTAGTTCTGCAGGATGCCGGTCATCGGCGTAGCCTTTTCCTGCGGTTTCGAACTGCCGCAGATTCGTTGATTGGAATGGTTCTTGAGGCTTAGCGCAGCGCAACAGAGGGCGCAAGACGAGCCGCTTTGGCGTCTCTCCCTGCCCTTGGCGTGCTTGCAGAACGCGAAAAAGTGTTGCGTTCCTGCCGCGCTCTCAGGCCTGGTCCTTCTCGTCCGCGAGCATCGCTGCGGCGGTCGCGGCGAGGCGATCGATCTGGTCGAGAAGCACCGCCAGATCCTCCTTGCCGAGTTGTTCCAGCAGCCGCCCGTTGCGCTCCTGCGCGCCCGCGAAAATCGTGTCGTGGGCCGCCAGCCCCGCCTTGGTGAGGCACACCAGCGTCTCCCTGTTGTCGCGCGGATTGATCTCCTTGGCGACCAGCTTGCGCGAGACCAGTTCGGCCAGCGCCCGGCTGATCTGCCCCTTGTCCATGCCGACCGCCTCGGCGAGCCGGATCACGCTCATTGGCGGCTGCCGCCCCAGGGAGGCCACCAGTCCGAATTCCACCGGCGAGAGCCCTACCAGCCGCTTGTAGCGCAGGATCGCGCCACGCTTGAGCAGATTGGCCAGGATGATCAGCCGCGAGGACAGCATCGCGGTGATCGGTGCCAGTTCGGCATCGTTCGCTGCAACGGCCACAGGCGCGGCCTGCTTTGCGGGTTTCTGGTTCATTCCCAAATCTCTGCCAACAAAGCTGGCCGGTGCCAAGGCCAGTGATCGCGATCGAACGCGGCAATCGGCCAGTATGAATTGAAGATCGTTGATCTCGTTATCCATCGCCATCGCAGCGCGGGCGCGCATCGGCTTCGGCAAATCGGTCGGCGCTCCATCCTTCGCCCGGCGTCGTGCTGTGCAAGCCGACGCGGGGCTTCACCACGGCGCCGGCTGCAACTTGATTCCTGGTCGGCTTTCGCCACGTTCCGCTCGCCGGCAAGCTCGCCCCCTCACCAAGGAACGACCATGGCGTCCGCGCCGGGCCATTTTCGCTAGCGGCGGTTACCACCCGCCCGGCGCGACGCCGTGCGGACGTCCAGCGCACCATCTGCCCCGGATGCATTCGCGCGTTTCGCCTTGTTATTACTGCAGTTTTCACCCCGCCCCGCCGACGCGCCCGGTGATTATCCCCACTTGTGTGCGCTTCATCACGGAGGCCGGCAATAAAGGAGGCCAAAAACCGGCGAGATGAAACCATTTTGAGGGAACCGCGAAACCATCCTGAAACAGATGGCCAGTAAATCTCTCCGCAACAGAGGACGCAGAGTCGTCCGGGAGGCTTAGATGAACCACTCCATTCACTCGGCGGATCGCAGTACCCACCTGAAGATCGTGGTTGTCGCCCTTGTGGCCGGCATCGCGGTTGCGGCGTTCGGCATTTCGGCGCGGACCGGTGCGGATTACAGCCAGACCGCCCAGGTCGTTAAGGCCGGCAAGCCGGTGGTCGTCACCAGCGCGAACACCTCGACCGTCCGCTAAACGAAATCGACCTGATTGGAATAAAAACGGCCGCCCTCAGGGCGGCCTTTTTGTTACGCGAGAAAACTGGTTGTTGCGCCAGAAAACTGGCGCGAGAGACGGGACTCGAACCCGCGGCCTCCGCCGTGACAGGGCGGCGCTCTAACCAACTGAGCTACTCCCGCGGATGCCGTAATCAGATCCTGACCCGCGCAGAACCGAGGGCATAAAGGGACGCTTCCTCATAGTCAAGGACGTTGCAAATCCCCCCGTCAAATGGGCACTTCTTTAACGTCGATGCGAATAACCGCCTGTTTTAGGGCTTAACAGCGCGGATGCCCGACAGCCGAATCGTTTAAGGCCTGATACAGTTGGGTTTCTTGAAGCCCCTTGCGCTCCCGCCTGTTCGGGACCTGCGGGCTTTAGCTCACCCTGCGACGCGTTTTCCGGCCTCAGACCGGTATTTGCGAACGCTCGAAAGCCATTGCCAATACGGAGGGCCAGTTATGGCGAAGAAAGCAGCATCCCCAGCCACCATCACGCTCAAGCACCTGGCGGCGGCGCTGGCGGATGACCACGAATTGTCGAAGAAGGCCGCCGAGGCGATCCTGACCGATCTGGTCGGCAAGATCACCAAGCACCTGAAGAAGGGCGAGCGCATCCGCATCGTCGGCCTCGGCATCCTCCAGGTCCGCAAGCGCGCCGCCCGCGTGGGCCGCAACCCCGCCACCGGCGAACAGATCCAGATCAAGGCCAGCAAGAAGGTCGCGTTCCGCGCCTCCAAGGAACTCAAGGAAGCGGTCTGACGCCACGCCGGCGCGGTTCCACTGCAAGCGCTATTCCGGCACAGCCCCGGAATGGCGCTTTTCTGTTATAGAGCGCTTCCCTTGCTCAACTTGCTGCGGTCGTCATGCTGGCTACACCCCTCGCCTTTACCCACACCGTCACCGAGCGGTTCCTGCGCTATGTCGTAATCGATACGCAGTCGGACCCGGCTTCGCCGACCTGCCCTTCCACCGAGAAACAGAAGAACCTCGGCCGCCTGCTCGCCGCCGAATTGCAGGCGATAGGCATTGCGGATGCCCACCTCGACGAGCACGGCTATGTCTACGGGACGATCCCGGCCAATACCGACAAGCAGGTTCCGGTAATCTGCTTCTGCTCGCACATGGACACCTCGCCGGACTGTACCGGCGCCAACGTCAAGCCGCAGATCGTGAAGAACTACTGCGGCTGCGACATCGTGCTGCGACCCGACATAGGTCCGATTGGAGGCCTCCAGGGCGGGCGGGTAGAGGTGCCCGTGATCCGCACCGCCGATCACCCCGCGCTCGCCGACCAGATCGGTCATGACATCATCACGACGGACGGCACCACGCTGCTCGGGGCCGACAACAAGGCCGGCCTCGCCGAGATCATGGATGCAGCGCAATTCCTGATGCAGCACCCGGAGATCAAGCACGGCACCATCAAAATCCTGTTCACACCCGACGAGGAGATCGGTCGCGGCGTCGACAAGGTCGACCTGAAGAAACTCGGGGCTGCATTCGCCTACACGATGGACGGCGAAAGCGCTGGATGCATCGAGGATGAGACCTTCTCTGCCGACGGTGCGACCATCACCATCGAGGGCGTCTCGACCCATCCCGGCTTTGCCAAGGGCAAGATGGAGCACGCGATCAAGATCGCGGCTGCCATCGTCGAGCGGCTGCCGAAGGATACGTGCTCGCCGGAGACCACCGAGGGCAAGGAAGGCTTTCTGCATCCGATCGGCATTTCGGGAGCCCTGGAGAAAGCCACCATCGGCTTCATCGTGCGCGACTTCACCGACGCGGGGCTGAAGGAAAAGGAAGCGCTGCTCGAATCCATCGTCAAAGGTGTGATGAAAGACTATCCGCGCTCGACCTGGCGGATGGAAGTCACGCCGCAATACCGCAACATGAAGCAGGTGATCGACCGCCATCCCGAGATCGTCGACTATGCGATCGAGGCGATCAGGCGCGCCGGTCTGACACCGGTGCGCGGCTCGATCCGCGGCGGCACCGACGGCTCGCGGCTTTCGTTCATGGGCCTGCCCTGCCCCAACATCTTCGCCGGCGAACACGCCTTTCATTCGCGGCTGGAATGGGTCAGCCGGCAGGATATGGAAAAGGCGGCGGAGACCATCGTGCACCTGGCGATGATCTGGGAGGAACGGGCCTGAACCTTCGCCGAGGTTCCACCGCGTCAGCGGAGGGTTCGATTTACAAGCGAGGAGTCAACCATGCGATTGCCTGAAGTCGTCGCCCTGGCGCTTGTCGTTGCAGTCACAGCCTCGTTGCCGGCAACTGAAGCGCTGGCCGCTCCGGACTGCCCAAAACTGGTAGAACTTGCGGACTGGGGCGAGAACTCGACCGGCGACATCAGCGTCGCGCCGGGACAAAGCTGCCTGTTTCCGATCACGATACGCGGCACCGTCAGCAGTTCGGAAATTTTCAAGAAGCCTTCATATGGCAAGCTGAAAAAGGTCAACCTGACCACCTACGAATACAAGGCGAAGGCCAGGTACAAGGGAAACGACAGCTTCGCCATCAAGGCGACGGGCCAGGGGCCGAGGGCTTCCGGCACGTCGGTCATCACCGTGACCGCAACGATCAAATAGCGCTCCTCGCGGTGTCTCACGGCGACGCGAGTTGTCGTCCGGGAAAGGCCCTTACTCCAGCATCCCCCTGAGGCCTCGGATACCGCCGTCCGGATTACCCCGATCCGTGGCGCGCTGATTGGCGCCTCGATCCAGGCCCCCTTGGCCGCGGGTCTCGCGGGCGGAATGCGTGCGGACCTCGCTCTGGCCGGACGCCGTGACGACGCGAACGGCGATCGCCCCCACCACAAGCAGTGCCACCATCACCAGCCCGGTCAGGGCCGGAGTCAGCGTCAGATCGGACCAGCGCATCGTCGCCACACCCATTCGCGTTGTCGCCAGCCCATCGCAGTGGACGTAGGTGAATCGTCAGGCGATTTGGTGACGCGGTGATGGCGATAATGACGCGCCTACGACGCCCGCGCCGTAACGACCCAGACCGATGCCGGCAGCAGCACCGCCTCACCCTTGGCGAACGGTGTCAGCGCTTCGCGGATCTCGTTCGCGGCGGCGACCCGGAGTTCCTCAGGCTGGCCGTCCAGCGCGCGGCTGACCGGCCCGATTTCGAGCGCGCCCTGCACGGCGCCATCAAGCCCGCGGCCAATGGCTGCGTCGAGCAGCAACGGACACGCCTCCAATTCGACGTCGGCAAAACCGGCCGCGTCGAGGATGCGGCGGACGCGCGCCTCCGAGGCGAACGCAAACGGCCCGGGATCTTCCGGCCCCTGCTGCGGCAGCTTTGGTACGTGCTTGTAGGCCGCCGCAAGCGGCGCCATGAAGAACGGATTTTCGCGCGGCTCACGCCAGCAGGCGAACACGAGCCGGCCCGAGCGGCGCAATGCTTTCCGCATGTTCGCAAACGACAGTGCGGGATCGGCAAAGAACATCACGCCGAACCGCGACGCCAGCACATCGAAGCTTGCAGGCTCGAACGGATAGACGGTCGCATCCGCGAGAGCGAATTCGATCGGCAGGTCCTTCGGCGCAGCCTGCCGCGCCCGCTCCAGCATGGGGCCCGAGACATCGACGCCTAGCACATGGCCCGACGGCGCGACCTTCTGCGCAAACGCAATCGTGGTGGCGCCGCTGCCGCAGCCGACATCGATGACACGCTCGCCCGGCTTGAACCCGGCGCGGTCGACCACGAGATCGGCGACCGGCCTGAGCAGCACGTCCTGCGCCGCCTGCCGATCGGCCCAGCGCTGGCCTGCAGGACCGTTCCAGTAGGCGACCTGGTCGGCGTTTCGATCGTGAGTTGTGGGGGCGTCCATGGATGCGCTCCTTTTTCTGTTTCAGAAGCGCAGTCTTGGCGCAGCAACGGCCCGCCTTCGTTGCTCCGCAACTTCGGCGAGACAGCCTTCGCGCTTTACGCCCCGGCTGGCTTGCCCAGCCGTAGCGCAAAGCGCGAAGGCTGGTAGGCGGCGAGAGATTCGAACTCCCGACCCTCTCGGTGTAAACGAGATGCTCTAACCAGCTGAGCTAGCCGCCCTTAACCTTCGCCTGTTTAGCCCCGCCCTG
>JAESGW010000874.1_pt1 | contig 11498 bp, 10 predicted proteins | sample 9269791 | NCBI WGS metagenome assembly JAESGW01 (sample SAMN16773120, study PRJNA677053) | algae metagenome | isolation source: Aphanocapsa lilacina HA4352-LM1 and co-occurring heterotrophs from near cave... | place: USA: Maniniholo cave, near Haena, Kauai, HI | collected 2009-07-28 | reverse complement strand
GCCGGTAATCATGATGATCGTGGGGGCGCTCATGAGCGTGACACTCCGTGATGATCCGTGAGCGCCAACTCTGCCCGAAACCGTTGGGCTCGGGCGCGGCGAACGCGATAGGTGGAAAGGACTCCCCGTCGCGGGGCAAACAGGATCGAGACGATCACGATGACCGAGGCGGCTATAACGATCATCGGCCCCGTAGGCAGGCGGTCGATCAGGCTGCTCGCCACCGATCCAGCAACTCCGGACACCATGCCAAACGCGCCGGACAGCATCACCATCCCGGAAAGACTTGTCGTCCACTGCCGGGCCGCGACCGCCGGTGCGATCAGCAGCGAGACCATGAGGATCACCCCGACCGTTTGCAACCCAATCATGACCGCAAGCACCAGGAGGCCCGCCAGGATCGCGCCCAACAAGTCGGGCCGCATCCCGACACTGGCCGCGAAGGCCGGATCGAAGGTGACGAGCTTGAGTTCCTTGAACAGCAGGATGACGACGCCGATCGCGCCCGTGGCCACCACGCTCATCACCATGACATCGCGCGGCAGGATCGTTGCCGCCTGCCCGAAGATGAAGCGATCCAGCCCGCTTTGGGCGGAATCGCCCCCCTGCTGGATCCTGGTCAGGAGCAGGATGCCAAACCCGAAGAACACGCTCAGCACAAGGCCGAGGGCGGTTTCCTGCTTGACGAGCGACCATCGAGTGATCACCAGGAGGACGGCGGTGCCCACCAGTCCGCTGAGCGCGCCACCGAGCAGCAAGAGTTCGCTCGACCTCGTACCGGTCAGCATGAACGTGATGCAGATGCCTGGAAGCGCGGCGTGGGCCAACGCATCGCCGATCAGGCTCTGGCGCCGAAGGACGGCGAACGTCCCCAGCACACCGCTGGTCAGCCCAAGCACCATCGACCCAAGGATCACGTTCCGGAGAGTGGAATCCCAGGTAATGTCGAGCCCGAGAAGGGCGAGGGGCATCACTTGAGCATCGCTTTCAAGGGCATCATTTCGGAGCCGGATCGCGGTGCGATGAGCATGCCATTGGCGCCGACCGGATCCGCCGGCGCGTGATAGGTTCTTCGCAGGTTCTCCTCGGTGAACACGCTCGAGACGGGTCCGGAATCGATGAGCCGGACATTCAGCAACACGACATTGTCGAAGTAGTCCCTCACCGATTCCAGATCATGGTGGACCGCAACGACCGTGTTGCCGGAATCGCGAACGTCGTGCAACAAGTCAACGATCGCCCGCTCGGTTACGGCATCCACCCCGGCGAATGGCTCATCCATCAGGTAGAGATCGGCCTGCTGGGCCAGCGCCCTGGCCAGGAACACGCGCTGCTGCTGCCCGCCGGAGAGCTGGCTGATCTGCCGTTTGGCAAATTGGCCCATGCCGACCTTGACGAGGCATTCCTCAGCGATCGCGCGATCGGCCTTGCCCGGCCGGCGGAACCAGCCGATGCGGCCGTAGCGGCCCATTGTCACGACATCAAGCGCATTGGTCGGGAAGTCCCAGTCCACCGTTCCCCGCTGGGGAATGTACGCAACGCGATTCCGCACGGTATCAAGATGCGCACCGTAGACACGTGTCGCGCCGGCGGCGATCGGCACGAGCCCAAGGATCGCCTTGAGCAAGGTGCTCTTGCCGGCCCCATTGGGCCCGACGATGGCTGTGGCCTTGCCGGGCTCGATGTCGAGGTCAACGTCCCAGAGTACGGGAGACTCGTTGTAGGCCACGGTAAGATCCCGCACCTCGATCACGCTGTGATTTGCGACCGGGCCGGGATCGATCCGGGATACGGTTGCCTGGCTCATGGAGTCTCCTCTCCCACGAGACCGGCCACGATGGTATCGATGTCGTACCGCATCATGCCAAGATACGTCCCTTCGTCCGTCCCTTCGTCGCCCATGGCGTCCGAATAGAGAGCCCCACCGATCTGCACGTCCCAACCCCGGTCACGGGCCGCGACCTGGACGGATTCGATCGTGCGTTCCGGAACGCTCGTCTCCACGAAGATGGCCCGGACTTCACGGGCGACAAGCAGATCGGCAATGGACTGGACATCCCGAACACCGGCTTCAGTGGCGGTGCTGATTCCCTGCAGGCCAACGACTTCCAGTCCGTAGCGGCGGCCGAGATAACCGAAGGCATCGTGCGCGGTCACCAGCACACGACTCTGTTCGGGAATGCGGCCGAACTGTTCCATGGCATAGGCATCCAGCTCATCGAGCTGCGCCTTGTACGTCTCGGCGTTTGCGGTATAGGTATCCGCATGCTCGTCATCGAGCTCGGCAAGGGCACGGGCGGTTTCATCTGCGGCATATGCCCAGAGCGTGGGATCGAACCAGAAGTGGGGATCAGGATTGCCGTAGAACGCGTCGTCCTCGGGCTGGATCAGCTGGTCTTCGGGAACTCCGTCCGAAACCGCGTTGACCGGTATACGGTTCTCCGCTTGTTCAAGCACTTCGCCAAGGTTGCCTTCAAGAAACAGGCCACTGTAGAAAATCATGTCGGAGTCGATCAGGTCGATCACGTCCTGTTCGCTGGCGCGAAAGAGATGTGGGTCGACTCCGGGCCCCATCAAGGCCCGGACATCGACCAGATCGCCGCCGACGTTGCGTACCAGGTCCCCCACCTGCCCGGTGGTGGCGATGACCTGCCGTCGCTCATCCTGGGCGGCCGCGAGTCTGGTATGCCGGATGCCGAGCCAGGCTGGGACGATGGCAAGTGGCGCCAGGACCCGAACCCGGTTGGACAAGGTTTGACGATGCGTCATTCTGGGATTCAAGGCAGGTCGCTCCTGATCTATCAGTCAGCAGGAATCATATTCACTGGGACTAAATTAGCATAGGCTAAACCGGCTGGTCAAGAAAAACGGGGCGTACTCATCGCCCCGTTCGAAAGGAGTTTCGCTGGTTGAACTTCAGCGCTCCTGCCTTCGACCTACATGTCGAACGGCATGTTCTTGGGCATCTTCCCCTTTTTCGCCATCTGGCTGAACTGCCCCATCATCTTCTGCATGTCCTTGAACTGCGACAGGAGCCGGTTGACATCCTGGCGCTCGACGCCGCTGCCACGGGCGATCCGGCGGCGGCGGCTGTGATCGATGCGCTCCGGGTGGCGCCGCTCCCAGGGTGTCATGCCCCGGATGATGGCTTCGACCTGCTTGTAATCATCGTCGGAAATCTGGGTCTTGGCCTGGCGCATCTGTTGCCCGAGGCCGGGAATCATGTCCATGATCTGGCTTAGCGGACCCATCTTCTTGATCTTCTGGAGCTGATCCAGGAAGTCTTCCAGGTCGAACTGACCCTTCATCATCCGGTTCTGGAGGCGCTCGGCATCCTTCTCGTCGGTCTGTTCCTGAGCCCGCTCGATGAGGGAAAGTACATCGCCCATGCCGAGGATGCGTCCGGCAAGGCGGTCAGGATGGAATGGTTCAAGGGCGTCGAGCTTTTCACCAGTACCGATGAACTTGATCGGCACTCCGGTCACGGACCTGATTGAGAGCGCGGCACCGCCCCGGGCATCGCCATCCATCTTGGTGAGGACAAGTCCGGTCACGTCCAGCCGGGCATTGAACTCTTCAGCAACACCAACGGCTTCCTGGCCGGTCATCGCGTCGGCGACCAGCAGGATCTCGGTTGGGTCCACGGCAGCCTTGATGTCGACAAGTTCCTGCATGAGCGCCTGGTCGATCTGGAGGCGGCCAGCGGTATCGACGATGACCGGGTTGAAGCCACGATCCTTCGCGAATGCGATGGCGTTTCGCGCGATGTGTACCGGATCCGAGCCGGTACCCTCTTCATAGACCGGGACATTGACCTGCTTGCCCAGCGTCTGGAGCTGGGCGATGGCGGCCGGGCGGTAGACATCGGCCGCGACCAGCAGCGGATTCCGACCCTGCTTCCGCAGGTGAACCGCAAGCTTGCCGCTGTGGGTGGTTTTGCCGGCGCCGTTGAGCCCGACCATAAGGATGATCTGCGGCGGGCTGTCGGGAGCCCGGAGCGGCACCTGCTCGGCGCCAAGGATCTGGATCAGCTCCTCGTTGACGATGCCGATGACGGTTTGGGCGGGCGTCAGGGATCGGAGAACGTCCTGGCCGACCGCGCGTTCGCGTACCCTGGCCACGAAATCCTTGACGACCCTGAAGTTGACGTCGGCTTCGAGCAGCGCGCGGCGAACGTCGCGCATCGCGGCGTCGACATCGGGTTCGGTCAGGCGTCCCTTGCGGTTGAGTTTGCCGAACGTTTCGTTCAGCCGATCGGAGAGTGTCTCGAACATGCGCTAGAAGCCCTCACCCTCGCCGAAGAAGAGCGAGTCGACGTACGTATCCGGCCGGAATTCGGCCATGTCGATTGCCCGCTCACCGGTGCCAATGTAGGAAATCGGCGTGCCAAGTTCCTTGGCGACCGAGAAGGCAATACCGCCACGGGCCGTCGAATCCAGCTTGGAAATCATGATGTCGGTAATCTCGACCGATTTGGAGAACTCGTTTGCCTGAACCAGGCCATTCTGCCCGGTCGTGGCATCGATGACCAGCAGGACCTCCTGCGGCGCCTCCGGTACATGCTTTCTCATGATCTGGCGGAGCTTGTGGAGTTCAGCCATCAGGTTGTGCTTGGTATGGAGCCGCCCCGCGGTATCGACAATCAGGACGTCGACATTGCGGTTGTGGGCGGCGACCATGGCGTCGAAGACCACGGCGCCCGGGTCGGCGCCCTGCTGGTGGGCGATGACCGGGCAATCGAGCCGCTCGCCCCATACCTTGAGTTGGTCGATGGCGGCGGCACGAAAGGTGTCACCGGCGGCCAGCATGACCGTGCGGCCGAAGCCCTTGTGATACTCGGCCAGCTTGGCGATCGACGTCGTCTTGCCCGTGCCATTGACTCCGGTAACGAGAATGACAAACGGCACGCCGCGTTGCAGGATCTTGACCTTGCGGTTGCGGGTGGCGAGTTCGAGCAGCTGGATCATTTCCAGGCGCAACACCTCACGCGCGTCACCCGGGTTGACGATCCGTTCGTCATCGATCCGCTGGCGAAGCTCGGCGACGAGTCGCTGGCTGACATCCCAGCCGACATCTGCCTGGATCAGCAACATTTCGAGGTCTTCGAAAAGCTCGTCATCGATTTCGGAGCGGTCGAAAAGGCGGGTGATCTCCAGAAAGACGCCTTTCCGCGTCTTTTCCAGCCCTTTTTCGATCTGCACATCGGGTTCGGCCTGTCGCCGGAACAGTTTTCTGAGCACGAGGAAATGTCCTTGCCGGAGCGCCAGGCAGGCGCGCGGTGGCGTGTCGGTGGGAAAGGGCGGTGGGGCAGGTCGTCATCGCAGGTGCGGATTGCCCCGATTCGCAGCCGAAAGTATATCACTGGAGGCGTTCCGTCCTGACCAGATGCGCGCGCGTGAAGCCGCGCGGTTTGGTAGGATCATCGGCAGTTGCAGCCACTTCCCATCGGGAACCTTTTGGAAAGCGAACCAATGCGTCGGTCCGAACTCGCGCTCGCGGTCTATCTCCCCACAGCACTCCTGGCCATGGGCCAGGGGTTGCTGCTGGCGACGCTGCCGTTCTACGCCACGGAACTCGGGGTTGGCCTGACCATGGTCAGCGTCATCGTGTCGGCGGCGGCAATTGGCACCCTGCTGACCGACGTACCGGCTGGCGCCCTGCTCTGCCGGATCGGATTGCGGCGGGCCATGTTGATCGGTTCGGCGCTGGTGGTCGTCGGCACGATCAGCCTGGCACTGCCCCTTTCGCCGGCTTCGGTGGTCAGCTTCCGGCTCCTGGCCGGAATCGGGACGGCCATGTGGGGGCTGTCACGCCATGCGTTCATCACCCAAAACGCGGACAAGGCGTCCCGGGGACGTTCCATCGCCGTGTTTGGAGGCATCAACCGGATCGGGATGTTTGCCGGCCCGGCAGTCGGGGGTCTCGTTGCCACCGCGACAAGCACGTCGGCGTCCTTCCTGGTGGCGGGCGTCATGGGCCTGCTGGCCTTTACCGCGGCGGTCGCATTCATCCCGCAGGAGCAGGAATCAGGCCCGAAGCCGCGCGGGTCGGGGCGGAAACGCTGGGATCTGGTGCGGCACACGCTGCGCACGAACTCGGGCGATTTGACCGCCGCGGCGGTTGCCCAACTCTTTGCCCAGATGATCCGGCAGGGGCGGCAACTCCTGATTCCGCTAGTCGGTGCGACCACGTTGGGCCTAAACCCGGCCCAGGTCGGCCTGGTCATGACTGCCTCAGCGGTGCTGGACATGTCGATGTTCATTCCTGCCGGGGTGCTGATGGATCGCTATGGACGTAAATTCGCTGCGGTCCCGAGCTTTGCGCTCATGGCGGTCGGAATCGGGATGGTGCCATTCGCCGGGAACTTCGTGGGGCTCCTCATTGCGGCCCTGGTGATTGGGTTGGGAAATGGCCTGGGCTCTGGCACGATGATGACGCTGGGGGCCGATCTCGCGCCGGAGGGTGCGACCGGGGAGTTCCTTGGCATCTGGCGCCTGATCGGCGATGTGGGCATGGTGGCGGGGCCACTCGCGGTTGGCCTGATTGCTTCGTGGGTGGGGCTGGACGGGAGCGCGATCGTGCTGATGTGCGCCGGTTTCCTGTCGTCGGCGATCCTCTTCTTCCTGGTCAAGGAGACGCGGGTGGAACCGGTTGTGCATGTCGCCGGTCCAGTAGAAACGCCGGGAGATTGAACGTGAGCATCGAGACCTTTCCTGCCCCGCGGGCCCGGCGTGCGGGGCGAAAGATCAGCGAAGGCGATCCGGACCTGATGCCCCGTGAGCGCCTGGAGCAGGAAGGGGCCGGTTCGCTGGCCGATCATGAACTGGTTGCCATCCTGCTGCGGACAGGGACGGAACGGGAAGGTGTGCTCAGGTTGTCGGCCCGACTCCTCGAGGAGTACGGCGGCTTCATTGGACTTCAGCGCCGCGAGTACGCCGAGTTCCTGACGATGGGCGGGTTGGGCCCGGCCAAGGCCGCCACCCTCAAGGCGGCACTCGAAATCGGGCGGCGGGTCGCGAAATTGCCCATTGACGAGCGCCCGGCGATCTCGTCTCCGGAAGATGTCGTCAACCTGATTGGGTTCGAAATGGCGGCCCTGGAACAGGAACAACTGCGCGTCGTGCTGCTCGATACCCGCAACCGGATCATTCGCAGCCCCATGGTGTACCAGGGGAGCGTCAATGAAGCATCGGTAAGGATCGGGGAGCTGTTCCGGGAAGCTGTCCGGGTCAATGCGGTGAGTGTCATCCTCGTCCATAACCATCCTTCCGGCGACCCGACGCCTTCCGGCGCCGACATAGCCTTGACGGCCGATGTGGTAGCCGCGGGCAAATTGCTGGACATAACTGTCGTTGATCACCTCGTGATCGGGCAGGGCAAGCATGTTTCGCTGAAGCGGCTGGGACTGGGATTCAACCGAACGTAACGCCGTTACGGCGCAGCCGTGCACTACACACCGGTAGTGGCAGAGCCTGTTCCTGCCATGTCTGCTTATCCGGTTCGAATCGGTTTGGAGACCAGATCGTGACAAGCTCGACCACTCCCAAAAACATCCAAATGGTCATTGGTGGTCGATACGCAACTGGCAACGGACAGGAAACCACACCGTGAAGTCATGCAACCTGGGATTCGGGATCGTCGGCGCGTTGGACCTCGACACCGTGCGGGCAATCGCCGTCAGGGCTGAGGAGATCGGGATCCATTCGCTCTGGGTGAATGACACGCCCGGGGGAGATTCGCTGGCCCGCATCGAGGCGGCGGCCGGAGTGACAACCTCCCTTCGCCTCGCGACCGGCGTGATTTCCGTCGATCGCAAACCGGCGGAGCAGATCCTGGATGAGGTCGCACTGCGTGGCCTGCCGCTTGATCGCCTCACGATCGGGATCGGGAGCGCCAAACCGCCCAGCCCGCTCCGGCGTATGGAGGCGAACCTGGCGCACCTTCGCTCCACGCTCCACACGCCGGTGGTGGTAGGGTCGCTTGGACCCCGGATGCGCAGACTTGGCGCGGAGCGCAGCAATGGCCTGTTGTTCAACTGGTTGACGCCCGAGTTTGCGCGGGAGACCACCGATCAGATGCGAGCCTGGGCGAACGAGGCAGGGAACGCACCGGTCGAGTCGGCAACCTACGTTCGTACAGCGCTTGGTGCCGAGGCGGTGCCTCGCCTGGAGGAAGAGGCTGGTCGGTACTCTGCGATTCCGTCGTACGCAGCAAACTTCAGCCGCCTGGGTATTACGGCGATGGAGACAGCCGTCCACGGTCATCGGGCTGACGACATCGTCCGGGGCCTATCCGCTTTCGATGGCACGGTCGACCATGTCGTCGTGCGAGCCATCACTCCCAACGACGACCTTGGGCACTACCTCAGGTTACTGGATGCGATCGCTCCGCTCGCGTCGTAGTGGAGCACAAACCTTGCCGGCTCGGACCTGTCCATTCGGGCCCAACACGGTTCGCCTCATGGCCATTCCCCCCGTGAGGCGTGTGCCGACATCGGGAATGCGGGCTCGCCATTCGCCGTCTTTTCCCTTTGGTAATCTCGTCGCCTCATAGCGCCAGTCGTCCCGTGGATTCGAGACTCGCATGGTACAATCTGCCACTGCCGAGGGACGGTACCCTTTGCCCCACCCGTCCGTTTCGCGTCCCTTGCGACCACCTCCTCCGACCACACACCAGAGGAATACCGATTGCCAAAACAGGTAGGAATCGATCTTGGAACGGCCAACGTGCTGGTCTTCCTCAGGGGCCGGGGCATCGTGATCAATGAGCCGTCGGTTGTCGCCATCTCGGCCAAGGACGGCAAGGTCAAGGCCGTTGGCCTGGAAGCCCGCAACATGCTTGGTCGGGAACCGCGGGACACCATTGAAGTGGTGCGCCCCATGCGCGATGGCGTGATTGCCGACTACATCGTCACCCAGAAAATGCTCGAGTATTTCATCAACAAGGCCTGTGGGCGATTCTCCCTGATCCGGCCGGACGTGATGATCTGCGTTCCGGCTGGCGTGACCGGAGTGGAGCGGAGGGCGGTGCGTGACGCCGCCCTCAACGGCGGGGCACGACGCGCCTTCCTGATCAGCGAGCCGCTGGCTGCCGCGATCGGCGCCCGTGTCCCCGTGGCCGACCCCTCGGGCAACATGATCATCGACATTGGGGGCGGCACGACGGAAGTCGCCGTGATTTCCCTCAACGGGATCGTGGTTGCAAGGTCGCTGCGTGTGGGTGGGAACCGCTTCGACGAGGCAATCAGCTCCTACGTCAAGCGCAAGTACAACCTGCGGATTGGCGAGCGCACCGCTGAAGAGGTCAAGATTGCCATTGGGAGCGCGATGCCGCTCGAGGAAGACCGGATCATGGAGGTGCGTGGGCGCGACGAAGTTGCGGGGTTGCCACGCACGATCCAGATTCATTCAAACGAAATAACCGATGCCATTACGGAGCCGTTGGAGGCTATCATTGGGGCTGTCAGGGCGGTGCTGGAAGAGACACCGCCAGAACTCTCATCGGATATCATCGACAAGGGGATGATCCTGACCGGTGGGGGAGCAATGCTGAGGCACCTGCCAGACCTCCTGACCGAGGTGACCGGCGTTCCATGCTACGTGGCGGACGACCCGCTCTCGTGCGTGGCGATCGGCACCGGGCTTGCGCTCGAGCACATGGACATCCTGCGGGACAGCCTAGAGGAACCATAGGGCGGGTCGATATCGAGGTGCGTCCAGTCGCAAGAGCGTGGGGACGACATGAAGCGAGCGAGATCGCTGACGCATTGGGGGGAAGAGCCAGTCATGCAACGCAACCTCACCACGGTCCGCCAGCTTTCGCGACGGCTTTGCCTGAGTGCGTTCGCTCTTGCGGCGCTCACGCTCTCGGCCTGTGGGCCGATCGGCGGTGATTCCGATGATCCAACGGCAACCGTCGAGTCGATTTCCCCTCCGACCTCGGGTTCCGATACGCAATCGCCTTCCACGCCGGTTGCAGGCGGGCAGTCCGGGCTCTCGATCGCCACTCCCAATCCCTCCCAGACCACGCCGGTCCTGGTCGTACCTAACGATCCACCGGGAGTTCAGGCAACGCCAAACGAGCCATTCACGGTTGTCGTGGGGACGCCCGATGTGGCTGACAGTCCGGATGCCAATGCGGCCACACCTGTGGCAGGTGCGCAGAACGTGCCAAACACGTCGTTTGCAGGCTCAGACGGGACGTCCGGCGCGACACCAGCCCTGGAGTCCGGGTCCGTGGCAGATCCATCTGTGCCCGAGGATCCGGCGGCCACACCTGTTGCCCCGTCCGGTCCGGAGACGTCCGAGGCAGGTGCGACCCCGGAAGCAGTGGCATTGGCAGACATTCCACCGGTTACGGTGACGGACTGCGCGCCAGCATCGGTGCCGCCCCTGGCAACTTCACAGGTCCAGTACCTGACCAATGCGGATGTCAACTTCCGCACGGGCCCAGGCTCCGACTGCGACACGATTGGCACAGGCCCGATTGGAACGAATATCCCCGTAACGGTAGTCAGCGGTCCCGTGGTGCGCGAGGGCGAGGAGTTCACCTGGGTGCAGGTGCAGATCGTCGACGACACGGGATGGATCATTGTCGGAGTGCTCGATCCAGCCCCATAAACTACCGGGAGGACGCGAGGGTCGCCCGGTCCGGCGATGGGCGGTCTCGTGGCCTGGCTCAACCCTGCCTGGGTCGGACGAGCGCTTGGTACCATGTGCGTGTCGGTAGCACCTGTTCATACGATCTATCGCCCAAGCCGGGCAGGAAAGCGCGGTCATGACCTTCCCTCGCGAAAGTGGCATCCTGCTCCATCCCACCTCGCTTCCGGGGCCACATGGAATTGGTGACTTCGGTTCAGCGGCCTTCAGGTTCGTCGACTGGCTGGCCGATGCCGGTCAGCGATTGTGGCAGATCATGCCGCTCGGCCCTACGGGTTATGGCGACTCCCCCTATTCGTCTCCATCGGCATTTGCCGGCAATCCCCTCCTGATTTCACTTCCGTGGCTGCAGGGCGACGGGTTGCTGACGGAGCAGGAACTGGCGGAGAAGCCAGGCTTCGCCAGCGACCGGGTCGATTTTGGCGCCGTGACCGAATTCAAGGATGCACTGCTCCGGTTGGCGCACCAGCGATTCCTGAGCAGCGCAGGCGATGCGATGCGGGCAATTTTCGACCGCTTCTGCCGCGAAGAGGCGTGGTGGCTGGATGACTATGCGCTGTTCATGGCGGTCAAGCGGGACCATGACATGCGCGGCTGGCAGGATTGGGATGAACCCATCCGCATTCGAGGCGAAGCGGCCGTAGCGGATGCGGTTGCGGCCCACTCGGAGGAAATTGCCTTCATCCGCTTTGCGCAGTTCCAGTTCCAACGGCAATGGCTGGAACTGCGGGCCTACGCCAACGACCGGGAAATCCGGATCGTTGGGGACATCCCGATCTTCGTGGCGGAAGACAGCGCGGATGTGTGGGCAAACCAGTCACAGTTCAAGGTCGATGCCGC
>JAESGW010000872.1_pt1 | contig 11580 bp, 10 predicted proteins | sample 9269791 | NCBI WGS metagenome assembly JAESGW01 (sample SAMN16773120, study PRJNA677053) | algae metagenome | isolation source: Aphanocapsa lilacina HA4352-LM1 and co-occurring heterotrophs from near cave... | place: USA: Maniniholo cave, near Haena, Kauai, HI | collected 2009-07-28 | reverse complement strand
GCCGGGCAGGAACATCGCGCGCAGCATCAGATATTGTACGTCGAGCCCCTCCTCCTTGCAGGTCGGGACGTCGTTCCACGATTGCGTTTCGGTGACCTTGGTCTTGTAGGCGATGCGCTCCTTGTCGAACACGCAGAGCGCGCGGACCTGGCCGGCGCGCCAGACTTCGAGATTTTCGGAAGGGTTGTTGACGTTGGCTTCGGTGTGCTTGCCGACCAGTTGCGTCGCCGCCTCGCCGCCGGACTTGTACGGCAAATAGGAGAACTTGGCGCCGGTCCTCTGCTCCATGAACACGGTCAGCACGTGATCCTCACGCTTGGAGCCGGTGCCGCCCATCTTGAACGGCGAGCCTGCCGCCTTCGCGGCCGCCACGAACTCCTTCACGGTCTTGGGTCCCTCGGCGTTGTCCCACAGCACGAACTGATCGAGGGCCACGACCGACACCGGTGTAAGGTCGCGCCAGTTGAAGGGAATCTTGGCCGACAGCGGCAGCATGTAGATCAGCGAATAGGCGATCAGGACCTTGTTAGGGTCGCCGTCGCTGGACTTCATGTACATCAGCGCCTCGGCGCCGGACGCGCCGCCCTTCAGCGACACCACCATCGGCTGCTTCATCAGATTGTTCTTCTGGATCGCCGCCTGCATCATCCGCGCCATCTGGTCGGAGGCGCCGCCGGCGCCGGCCGCGACGACGATTTCGACCGGCTTGGTCGGCTCCCACGCAAACGCGGGCGCGGTAACAATCATGGCCGTCAAGGCGGCCGCGGCTTTCAGGATATGTCCCACGTGCTTCTTCCCTATGTGCTTGCTGTTTATGGACAAATTGGAGCTGCCCTTGGCTCCATTGTGCGGGGTAATGCGGGCGAGTTCAAGCTGCACCGCAACCTTGTTGAGTATGACTTTCGCATGAGAAGGCGACGCCCGCAAAAAAGCGGGGGCTCGTCGAGAGCCCGCGCCTCCATAAAGTCTCTCACGCGACAGCGAAAGCTATTTGCCCTTGAAGTTCGGCGCGCGCTTGTTCAGGAACGCGTCCATGCCCTCGCGAAAATCCTCGCTCATATAGGCGCGCAGGATCAGGTCTTCGCCCTCGTCACGCGACAGCGTCCGCCGGATGCGGCGCACGGCCTCCTTGGTGACCTCGAGCGTGATCGGCGCATGGCCTGCAACGAGCTTTGCGGTTTCGTCGGCACGGCGCTGCAGGGTTGCCACGTCAGGCACCACCTCGTTGAGCAGCCCGAGCGCCAGCGCTTCGGGGGCCTCGACCAGCCGCGCCTTGAAGATCAGGTCCTTGGTGCGCGCCGGACCGACCAGCGAAACCAGCCTGGAGATGTTGGACATCGACAGGCAGTTGCCGAGCGTGCGCGCGATCGGAAAGCCGATTCGGGTGGATTCAGTGCCGATGCGAATGTCACAGCAGGCGGCAATTCCCGCGCCGCCGCCGGTGCAGGCTCCGGCAATCGCCGCGATCACCGGCACCCGGCACGCTTCCAGCGCACCGAGCACGCGGTCGATGCGGGCTTCGTAGTCGAGCGCATCCTGGGCGGTCTTGAAGGCGCGGAACTGCGAAATGTCCGTGCCCGATGCAAACGCCTTGTCGCCGGCGCCGGTCAGGATCAGCGCCTTGATCGAGCGGTCATTGTTGATGGTCTCGCAGACCGCCGCCATCTGCTCGTACATCGCAAAGGTCAACGCGTTGCGCGCCTGCGGACGGTTGAACGTCAGGCGGGCGATGCCGTCCTCGACGGAATAGATCAGGTCTTCGGACGCAGCCACCGGAGCGTTCATCGCAGCTCTTTCTGTTGTTGTGTTTCGGGTCGCGAAATCGCCTCAGGCCACCGCGGCCTTCGGCATCGCGACGACGTCGCGGCCCTTGAGCACGTCCATTGCCGCCAGCACGCCGCCGCTGCGATGCGGCACCTTGGCGAGGTCGAGACCCATCTCGACGCCCGACAGCGTGCCCATCAGCATCAGGTCGTTGAAATGGCCGATATGGCCGATCCGGAACACCTTGCCCTTGATCTTGTTCAGGCCGGTGCCGAGCGACATGTCGAAGTTTTCCAGCACTACCTTGCGGAAATTATCCGCGTCGTGGCCTTCCGGCACGACAACGCCGGTCAGCGCCGGCGAGTGCGCGCCCTGTTCCTGGCACTGCGTTTCCAGTTCCCACACCTTGGCGGCCGCGCGCGTGGCGGCGCTATGGCGCTTGTGCCGGGCGAAGACGTTCTCCAGTCCCTCCTCCTCCAGCATCTTGACGGCTTCGCGCAATCCGAACAGCAGATTGGTTGCTGGCGTGTAGGGCCAGGTGCCGGCCTTGTTGATGGCAATTACTTCCTGCCAGTCCCAATAGGAACGCATGGCGGGGTTCGCCTTCGCCACCGCAAGCGCCTTTTCCGAGACGGCGTTGAAGCCGAGACCCGGCGGCAGCATCAAGCCCTTCTGCGATCCGGCCACCGAGACGTCGATGCCCCAGGCATCGTGCTCGTACTCCAGCGATCCGAGACCGGAGATAGTGTCGACCATCAGCAGCGCCGGATGATTGACCCGGTCGAGGATATTGCGAACCTCCTTGGGGTGGGTGACGCAACCGGTCGAGGTCTCGTTGTGAACCACGCACACGGCCTTGATCTTGTGCGCCTTGTCGGCCGACAGCCGCGCCTCGATCTGCTCGAGGTCCGCGCCATGGCGCCAGTCGCCCGGAATGAAATCCACTTCGAGCTTGAACTTCTCGGCGATGCCGCGCCACAGCACGGCGAACTGCCCGGTCTCCGCCATCAGCACCTTGTCGCCGGGCTGCAGCGTATTGACGAGGGCCGCCTCCCAGGCGCCGGTGCCGGACGACGGGTAGATGATGACCGGCTGCCTGGTGCGAAACACCCGCTGCATCGCCGCGAGAACGGCATGACCAACCTCGGCAAATTCGGGACCGCGGTGGTCCATGGTCGGCATGTCCATGGCGCGCAGCACCCGGTCCGGCACGTTGGTCGGTCCCGGAATCTGCAGAAAATGCCTTCCAGTATGCACGGTCATCGGCGTCCTTCCCGGTATAGCCTTGGTTTCGCGAGGCTCGAATATCACTATTTGGCGGGCTTGTCCCCCGCCCGGCGGAGGCCGTCAATGCGTAAGAAGCAGGGCTTCGCCTTGCCAAGCCGGACCCCGGCAGGCAAGAGACTGACGAGCATCCAACGCGATCAGGGCAATCGCAGCGACACGGGCCGGAAAACCGTAAAATTCGGCCGAAACCTGAGCCGCACCCCTGCCACAAAGGAAACCATTCATGGCTGAACTCACCCTCGACGTCGCCCGCAAGATCCTCGACGCTGCGCTTGCGAAGGGCGTCGAGAAGAAGCTGAAGCCGCTGGTCATCACGATTCTGGATGCCCGCGGCTGCGTGAAAGTCACGGCGGCGCAGGACGGCACCAGCCTGATGCGGGCCGAGATCGCGCACGGCAAGGCCTATGGCGCGCTGGCGCTGGGCATGGGATCGCGGGCGCTGTTCCAGCGCGCGCAGGAGCAGGCCTATTTCGTCAGCGCGGTAAATACCATGGCACAGGGCCGCCTGGTCCCGGTGCCCGGCGGCGTGCTGATCCAGGGTGACGGTGGCCTGCTCGGCGCCGTCGGCGTCAGCGGCGACACCTCTGACAACGACGAGATCTGCGCCGTCGCCGGCATCGAGGCCGCCGGGTTGAAGGCTAGCGTCGGGTGATCACCGCCCCGTCCACGAGGGCTTGCGCTTCTCGCCGAAAGCCTTGAGGCCTTCCTTGGCGTCTTCGGTCATCGCCAGCAGCGCGATCTGGCTTTCGGTATAGGCGATGCTCTCATCAAACGACATCGAGGCGATCGCCCGCATGGCATATTTGCCGCGCCGGATCGCCGTCGGCGACTTGTCGACGAGGCGGCTGACCAGCCAGTCGACCTTGGCGTCGAGTTCGGCCGCCGGGACCACGTAGTTGAGCAGCCCGGCCGCCTGTGCGGTGCGGGCGTCGAACGGCTCGCCGGTCAGCGACCATTCGCTGACGAGGCGCCTTGGCGCGATCGACTGCAACAGGCTCAGGACCTGCATCGGGAACACGCCGACCTTGACCTCGGGCAGTCCAAAGATCACGTGATCGGCGGCGACCGCCATATCGGTCATGCACAGCAAACCCATGCCGCCGGCCATGCAGACGCCCCCTACCCGCGCAATCGCAGGCTTGGTGGCGTTCTGCGACAGCCGCAACAAGTCGGCGTAGTCGACATTCGGCTTGGAGAAATCCATCGCGAAGGCAGCGCCGCTGTTCTGCAGGTCAGCGCCCGCGCAGAACGCCTTGTCGCCCGAGCCCGTCAGCACGATGACGCGGACGTCCTTGTCGTCATGGGCTTCGCGGTAGCCTTGGGTAATGCCGGCGACCACATCGGCATTGATGGCGTTGCGCTTGTCCGGACGGTTGATGGTGATCCAGAACGCCTGCCCGCGCTTCTCGCGTATCACGCTATTGGTGTCGGTCATGGTCCCACTCACCCGTTTACAAGATGCTGGCCAGCTTTTGCGGCAGAATGACCGTGGACTGCAAGCGCGGTCTAGCTCTTGCGCGCAGTCGCTGGCGCCATTTTTTTGATCCAGACCTTGTTGTCATGGAACGCCGCACCGCCCACCGGCGCGACGGTTTCGGCCCCGGTCAGCATGTTGATGCCGCGGCCTCCGATGTGGGCCTTGTTCGGATGGATGGATTCGGCGATCAGGACGCCGCGGCGAACACCGTCGAACAATTTCGCGGTCAGCGTGGTTTCGCCCCTGACATTGCCGAGCGTCACCGTGTCGCCATCAGCGATCGACAACGACGCTGCGTCCTCGGGGTGTATCATCACCGTCGGCGCGCCCTCGCGGGCCTGCGAACCCGGCGTCTCGTTGAAGCTGGTGTTGAGATAGCTCCGCGATGGCGACGTGGCGAGGCGGAACGGGTGCTGTTCATCCGCCTCCTCGATGATCGTCCAATGATCCGGCAGCGAGGGCATCTCCGTCCAGGGACCCAGGCCCGGATTTCCGAACGGCGGATTGGCCCAGTCGGCCTTGAAGTGGAATTTCTTGTCGGCGTGCGCAAAACCGTCGAGATAATGCGAGGTACGGAAATCCGGCTGGATGTCGCGCCACAGATCGGCTTCCAGTGTTTCGATATCGCCGTGGCCGCTCTGCTTCAGCGTCGCGTCGATCAGTTCGCGCGGCGTCATCTCGAAGCCGGGATGCACGGCATTGAGGCGGCGGCCGAGGCCCTGCAGCACCTCGTGGTTCGACCGGCACTCGCCGGGCGGATCGATCAGCTTCGGCCCGACCGAAATATGCTGCTGGCCGCCGCCGTAATAGAGATCGTCATGCTCCATGAACATGGTCGCCGGAAGCACGATGTCGGCCATGGCAGCCGTTTCGGTCATGAACTGCTCATGCACCGCGACGAACAAATCCTCGCGCGCAAATCCCTCGCGCACCAGCGCCTGCTCGGGCGCCACCGTCACCGGATTGGTGTTCTGGATCAGCATCGCCTTGACGGGACCGCCGCCCTTGAGGGCCTCGGCGTCGCCGGTCAGGATGCGTCCGATCCTGGACTGGTCGAGCCAGCGCGTGTTGCGGTCGATGGCGTCGTGGCCCTCGATGATGCTCTCGTTGAATTTCCAGATCGCGGCATTGTTGAAGAACGCGCCGCCGCCTTCATACTGCCAGGCCCCCGTCACCGCCGGGATGCACAGCGCCGCGTGCATCTGCGCTGCACCGTTGCGGCTGCGGGTAAAGCCGTAGCCGAGGCGGAAGTACGAACGCTTGGTCTGGCCGACCAGGCGCGCAAACGCCTCGATCTCCTCGACCGGCACGCCGGAGATTTTTGAAGCCCATTCCGGCGTCCGCGTTGCCAGATGCGCTTCGAGTTCGTCGGGGCAATCGGTGTAGCGGTCCATATAGGCGCGGTCCGCGTAACCCTCGCGAAACAGAACGTGCATGACGCCGCAGGCGAAGGCGCCGTCGGTACCGGGCCGAAGCAGGATCTTGATATCCGCCTGCTTCATGGTGTCGTTGTTGTAGATATCGACGGCAGCAATTTTGGCGCCGCGCTCCTTGCGGGCGCGCGAGGCATGCGTCATCACGTTGACCTGGGTGTTCACCGGATTGGTGCCCCAAATCACCACCAGATCGGAAACGCCCATCTCGCGCGGATCGACGCCGGCGATCTTGCCGGTGCCGATGGAAAATCCGACACGCGCGATGTTGGCGCAGATCGTCGAATAGAAGCGCGAATATTTCTTCACATGCGCCAGCCGATTGATGCCGTCGCGCATCACCAGCCCCATGGTACCGGCATAATAGTAGGGCCATACCGATTCAGCGCCGAATTCACGTTCGGCCTGATCGAAGCGCGCGGCGATTTCGTCCAGCGCCTCGTCCCAGGAAATTCGTGCAAATTGCCCGGAGCCTTTCGGTCCGGTGCGGCGCATCGGGTGCAGCAGCCGATCGGGATGATGAATGCGCTCGGCGTAACGCGCGACCTTGGCGCAAACGACACCCGCCGTATAGGTCTGCAGCTTGGAGCCGCGTACCCGGCCGATCGAGCGGCCCTCGATCACCTCGATGTCGAGCGCGCAGGCCGACGGGCAATCGTGTGGACAGGTGGAGTGGCGGATATCGACCTTGGCATGCTGGTTCATGGATCCCTAGGTAACATCAAATGCCGCGGCCGCCGAGAGGCTTTGTCGGGAAGTACACCCGCAAAAGCGGCACTTTAGCCATGCATCAGGCGCCCAAACTGGGTCAGATGATGCGCCGGTTCCGGCTTGTCCTTGGGCCGCGTCTTGGCCCGCTGCCGTAGCCGTCTCCGGGAATCGTTGTGTCAGGTCCGCGCGGGGCCAGTCTTTCGTCGACAGCCGAATGGCAATGCAGCTAAAGTTGCCGCAAAGAACAAGACAAGATTTGGGGGATGAAATGGCGAACCCAAGGACCGGTCTGGCGCTGATTGCAACCGTGCTTGCTACCCTGACATCGCTGTCGTCAAGCTTGGCGCAGGATTTTCCGTCACGGCCGGTGAAGGTGATCGTCCCCTTCGGCGCCGGCGGCCCTGCCGACGTCACCGCCCGGCAGATCGGCAGCATCCTGCAAGAGAGCTTCGGCCAACCGTTTGTCATCGAAAACCGGACCGGGGCCGGCGGCGTCATCGGCACGCAGGAAGTAACCAAGGCACCAGCCGACGGTTACACGCTGCTGATGATGTCGAATACCCAGACCGCGAATGAATCGCTGGTCCCTCAGCGCAAATACGAACTCATGCGCGATCTCGCGCCGATCGCACCGGTCAACTATTCCGATCTCGTGATAGTGGTTCATCCCTCGGTGCCGGCAAAGACGCTGCAGGAATTCATCGCGCTCGCCAAGTCACAGCCCGGAAAGTTGAACTACGCCTCCTCCGGCCAGGGGACGCCGTATCACATGGCCGGCGAGTTGTTCAAAGCCATGGCTGGAATCAATCTCGTGCACGTGCCTTATCGCAATAGCGGCGAGGCACGCAGCGGCGTGATCGGCGGCCAGGTGCAGATGATGATCGACGCGGTTCCGGCGATGGCCCCCAACATCGCGGAAAATCAGGTGCGCGCGTTGGCCACCACGGGCAAGACACGCTCGACGGTTTTGCCCAACGCCCCGACGGTGATCGAGGCCGGCATTCCCGGCTATGAGGCCACCATCTGGCTTGGATTGATGGCGCCGGCGGGCACGCCGAGGCCGGTCATCGACAAGATCAACGCGGCTGTGAATGCGGTGGTGAAGCGTCCTGATATCGTCAAGCTCTGGACCCAGCAGGGCGCCATTCCGATGTCGATGACGCCGGATGAGTTCGACAAATTCCTGCGCGGCGATATTGTGAAGTGGGCGGAAGTCGTCAAGAAGTTCGACAAGCCGCCGCAATAAGAAGCCGCAAGGAAGGGCTCGCCCGCAATGCCAAGCGTTCGATTTCGCCTTAACGGCGCCGAGACGGAAATTGATGCCGACCCTGAAAGGTCGCTGCTGGATATTCTGCGCGGACCGTGCGGCATGACGGCTGCGCATTTCGGCTGTGGTGCCGGCGAGTGCGGCGCCTGCAATGTCATCGTCGGCGATCGCGCGGTGTCCGCCTGCGATACGCCGCTCTGGTCGGTCGCGGACAAGGATGTCACCACCGTCGAGGGGCTGGGAACGAGCGAGCGGCCCCACCCGCTGCAGCGCGCCTTCATCGCCGAACAGGCGCTGCAATGCGGCTATTGCGTTTCCGGTATCCTGGTGAGCGCTGCGGCGTTGTTGCAGCGAAATCCGTCACCGACAAGCCACGAAGTGAAGGAAGCGCTCGATCGCAACCTTTGCCGGTGCGGCTCGCACAATCGCATGGTACGGGCAGTGCTGCGCGCCGCGGATGAAATGGCGGCGCGATGAACCAGCAGGTCCCCGCTCCGTCTCCGCCCAAATTGCCGGTGAGCCTCGCGGCGAATCCGAAATTGTCGTCGTGGCTGAAATTCTCGGGCACCGGACAAGTGACCGTCTCGCCGGGAAAGGTGGAAATCGGCCAAGGTATCGTGACGGCGCTGGCCCAGATCGCCGCCGACGAACTCGATATCGACCTGTCGCGCGTGCAGATGGTGCGGGCGTCGACCGCGACCAGCCCCAACGAGGGCGTCACTTCAGGCAGCCTCTCGATCCAGCAATCGGGCCGCGCGCTACGCCATGCCTGCGCCGAGGTTCGCGCAATCTTTCTTCAGCAGGCAGCAGAAAGGCTCGGCGTCGATATCGACGCGCTCGGCGTCGAGGACGGCACGATTTCCGGCCCCGGAAATGTCAGAACCAGCTATTGGGAGCTTGCCGAGGAAGTCTCGCTCGATCGCGACGCCACGCCGGACGCGCGGCCGAAGCCAGCGATGCAACGCGCGCTGGCTGGCAATTCGGTCCAGCGGCTCGACATTCCCGACAAGGTATTTGGCCGAACGCGCTTTATCCATGATCAGGCGCTGACGGGAATGCTGCACGGCCGCGTGCTGCGGCCGGAGAATGCGCGCGCAACCCTCATGGAATTGAAGGAAGATGGCGCCCGCGCGATCGCCGGCCTCGTCGCGGTCATGCGCGACGGCAATTTTGCAGGCGTCGTCAGCGAAACCGAGCATGGCGCGGAGCGGGCTCTCCAGGCCCTGCGCAAGGGCGCGACCTGGTCCGATGGCGAACCGCTGCCCGACGAAAACGACCTGGCTTCATTTCTGAAAGCCGCACCGGCGGAATCCACCATCATCGACGAGAAGACCGCCGCATTGCCTGGCGTAGCGATCCGCACCGTCCGGCGGCAGTACACCCGGCCCTACATTGCCCATGCGTCGATTGCACCGTCCTGTGCGATGGCGCAATGGAATGGCGACCACGTTCATGTCTGGAGCCACAGCCAGGGCGTCTATCTGCTGCGCGCCGATCTGGCGCTGGTTCTCGAACTGCCGGTCGAGAACATCACGGTCGAACACATGGAAGGCGCCGGCTGCTACGGGCACAATTCCGCCGACGACGCCGCACTCGATGCCGTGCTGCTCGCCAAAGCCGCCGGCGGCCGACCGGTACGAGTGCAGTGGTCGCGGCAGGGCGAGATGTCGGATGCGCCGTTTGGCGCGGCGATGGCTATCGAGATCGAGGCCGATCTGGATGCCCAGGGTGAAATCATCGGCTGGCGGCACGATGTCTGGGGCAATGGCCACGTCGCGCGGCCAGGGCGCGCCGCTCTGCCCGCCCTGCTGGCGGGATTCGAGTTGGAAAAGCCGTTTCCGCGCATGGTCTCGACCAATCCCCCGCAGGCAAACGGCGGCGGCAGCGATCGCAACTCGGTCCCGCTCTATGATTTCCCTTCCTGGCGGGTTGAGTGCCACCGCCTGACGATCATGCCGATCCGCACCTCCGCGCTGCGGACGCTCGGCGGACAGGGCAATGTGTTCGCCATCGAATCCTTTCTCGATGAACTTGCCGCCGAACGCGGCGAAGATCCCGTTGCATTCCGGCTGCGTCACCTGCGGGATGAACGGGCCAGGGACGTGATCCGTGCTGCAGCCAAGCGCGCCAAGTGGAAGCCGGAAAAGCAGGCCAACGTTGGATACGGCGTCGGCTTCGGCCGCTACAAGAACACCGGCGCCTATTGCGCGGCCGTCGCCGAAATCGAGAGCGCCGAGGATATCCGCGTACGAAAGCTGACGCTGGCGGTCGATGTCGGCGAAGCCATCAATCCCGACGGCGTCATCAACCAGATCGAAGGCGGCGCCATTCAGGCGACGAGTTGGGTGTTGAAGGAACGCGTCCGCTTTGGCCGGCAACGCATCACCAGCACCAGTTGGACGGAGTATCCGATCCTGCGCTTCAGCGAAGTGCCCGATGTCGAGGTCGAGGTGATCCAGCGATCGGAGGTGGACCCGGTCGGCGCCGGCGAGGCCGCCCACGGCCCGGTGACAGCCGCCATTGCCAACGCGGTGTTCGACGCGCTCGGCGTGCGGGTGCGCCATCTGCCGATCACGCGCGAGGCCATCATTGCCGCCATGGAACAGACGTGATGAGTCTGAACATCCTCAGCGGCGGCGCTGCACAGGGCCTGGTCGGAAGCCTTTCGCTGGCCTTCGAGACCGAAACCGGATTGGACGTTACCGGGGAGTTCGGCGCCGTCGGCGCGATGGCCGAAAAGCTGCGTGGCGGCGCGCCGGCAGACATGGTCATCCTGACCTCGGCACTGGTTGCCAAACTGACGGAGGAAAAACTGGTTGTCGCCGGCTCGATGGCCGATGTCGGCGTGGTCGAGACAGCCCTCGCCGTCCGCAATGGCGACCCACTGGTGAAGGCAAGCGACGCCGCAGGCCTGCGCGACGCGCTGCTGGCGTCAGACGCGATCTTCGTGCCGGATACCAAGGCGTCGACTGCCGGGGTGCACGTCGCCAACATCCTTGATCGGCTCGGCATCGCCGCCGTCGTTGCCGACCGGCTCAGGATCTTTCCGAACGGCGCAACTGCGATGCGCGAACTGGCGGCAACGGAGGCGCGGCGTCCGATCGGCTGCACGCAATCGACTGAGATCATCAGCACCGAAGGCGTGACTCTGTCCGGTTCGCTGCCGCCAGGCTGTGAACTCGCGACGATGTACACGGCAGGGATCACGGTTCGGGCTATCCATGTTGCAGAGGCCCGGATCCTGATCGACCTGCTAACCGGCGCCGGACAACACGAACAGCGTCAACGCGCCGGGTTCATCAGCAAGCAGAATTAGATACTTCACGATGACCGAGCACCTGATCATTCCGGAGTTCCTCGTGTTTTCTCGCACATCTCTGGCAAAACTGTTGCCGGACGATCAGGCGCTGAAGCTCTCGAAGAAGACCCAGGCCGAGCAGTGCGTGCTCTGGTACGAAGCGGAGAACACCGCCATTGCGAAGATGAAGGCCGCCGGAACCGGGATCATCACCGATATCGACAAGAAGCCGTTCCAGGATGCCGGCGAAGATGACCGAGTTCTTCGTTGCCATCTCGAGCAACATATAAGTGTTGCGGATGTGACTGAATATCATGCTGCTGTTTCTGGGAACGGCGCTCGA
>JAESGW010000871.1_pt1 | contig 11581 bp, 13 predicted proteins | sample 9269791 | NCBI WGS metagenome assembly JAESGW01 (sample SAMN16773120, study PRJNA677053) | algae metagenome | isolation source: Aphanocapsa lilacina HA4352-LM1 and co-occurring heterotrophs from near cave... | place: USA: Maniniholo cave, near Haena, Kauai, HI | collected 2009-07-28 | reverse complement strand
CCACAGTCCGGACTCGTGCATCGCCTGCACGTCCCGCTCCATCTCCTCGCGCGTGCCGGTCGAGACCACGGACCTGCCCTCGGTGTGCACCTCCAGCATGAGCTTCTCGGCCTTGGCCTTGTCGTAGCCGAAGTACTTCTGGAAGACGTAGGAGACGTAGGACATGAGGTTGACCGGGTCGTCCCACACGAGGGTCACCCACGGCTTGGCCAGGAAGGTGATCTCGTCGGGGGTCTGGGTCGGCTCGACCTCTACGGGACTGGCGGCTGACACGCCTCCCATCGTGGCACAGTGTGGGTCGTGACGAGCCCACCCCGTGCGTCGTCGGCGCTGCTGACCGACCACTACGAGCTGACCATGGTCCAGGCCGCACGGCAGTCGGGCACCGCCGACCGACGTGCGGTCTTCGAGCTCTTCCCCCGCCGCCTGCCCGAGGGCAGGCGCTACGGCGTGGTGGCGGGCGTGGGCCGGGCACTGGACGCGATCGAGGACTTCCGGTTCGACGCGGCGGCGCTGGCCGCGCTGGAGGGGGTCGTCGACGCCGACCTGCTCGACTGGCTGGGCTCCTACCACTTCTCGGGCGACGTCTGGGGGTACGCCGAGGGCGAGGCGTACTTCCCCCACTCCCCGCTGCTCGTCGTCGAGGGCACCTTCGCCGAGGCGGTGCTGCTCGAGACGGTGCTGCTCTCGATCTACAACCACGACTCCGCGATCGCCTCGGCCGCGTCGCGGATGACCCTCGCCGCCGGCGACCGGCCGTGCATCGAGATGGGCTCGCGACGCACCCACGAGGAGGCGGCGGTCGCGGCCGCGCGGGCGGCGTACGTCGCGGGCTTCGACGCCACGAGCAACCTCGCGGCACGGGTCCGCCACGGCGTGCCGTCGACCGGCACCTCCGCACACTCCTTCACCCTGCTCCACGACACGGAGGCCGAGGCCTTCCGCGCGCAGGTCCAGGCCCTCGGTGTCGGCACGACGCTGCTGGTCGACACCTACGACGTGACCGAGGCCGTACGCCTCGCCGTGGAGGTCGCCGGCACCGGTCTCGGCGCGGTCCGTCTCGACTCCGGCGACCTCGGCGAGGTCGCCCGCGAGGTGCGGGCGCAGCTCGACGGCCTCGGTGCCACCGGCACCCGGATCGTGGTCACGAGCGACCTCGACGAGCACGCCATCGCCGCGCTGGCCGCGGCCCCCGTGGACGCGTACGGCGTCGGCACCCAGCTGGTCACCGGGTCGGGGCACCCGACGTGCGGGTTCGTCTACAAGCTGGTGGCCCGCGAGGGCGGGGACGGCGAGCTGGTGTCGGTGGCGAAGAAGTCCCTGGACAAGGTGTCGGTCGGCGGGCGCAAGTACGCCCTGCGCCGGCGCGGACCGTCCGGGGTCGCGGAGGCCGAGGTGGTCGGCATCGGCGAGGCGCCGGTGGACGACGGCGACGATCGGCCGCTGCTGGTGCCGCTCGTGCGCGCCGGGGAGGTCGTCGGGCGCGCCACGCTCGAGGAGGCCCGCGCCCGGCACCGCGCCTCGGTCGCCGAGCTGCCGCGCGCCGTGACGATGATGTCGGCGGGCGAGCCGGTGATCCCGACGGTCTTCGAGCAGTAGCCTCAGGCCATGGCCCGCGCCCTGATCGTCGTCGACGTGCAGAACGACTTCTGCGAGGGCGGGTCGCTGCCCGTCGCCGGCGGCGCCCGGGTGGCGGCCGAGATCAACGACCTGCTGCACCGGTGGCACGCCCGGTCGGGCGACGCGCCGGCGTACGACGTCGTGGTCGCGACGAAGGACCACCACGTCGACCCCGGGCACCACTGGTCGGTCAAGCCCGACTTCGCCGAGTCGTGGCCGGTGCACTGCAAGGTCGGCACCGAGGGCGCGGCGTTCCACCCCAACCTCGACCCGCAGCCCTTCGACGAGGTCTTCTACAAGGGCGAGCACGCGGCTGCGTTCTCCGGCTTCGAGGGCCGGACGTCCGGCGACGAGCCGCTCGCCGACTGGCTGCGCTCGCGGGACGTCGCCGAGGTCGACGTCTGCGGCATCGCGACCGACCACTGCGTCCGCGCGACGGCGCTCGACAGCGCGGCCGAGGGATTCAGCACGCGCGTGCTCACCGCCCTGTGCGCGGGCGTCGCGGAGGACACCACGGCAGCGGCGATCACCGAGATGGCAGGCGCCGGGGTCGAGATCGCCTGAGGGGCTGCGGGGTCAGCACCACTTCTCAGTGACGGTCCGCAGCACCTTGATGGTGCGCGCGGTGCCCTGGCCGAGCGCGGCGAGCTCCTTCGACGACATCAGCCTGGAGGTGTGGATGTCGCCGTCCAGCAGCACGTACGCCGCCCGACCGTCGACGACGACCGTCTCCCCGGGGTGCTCGAGCGCGTGCACGGCCGCCACCGCCTCCGCTGGCGGGGCGGTCGCGTAGAGCGTCACGTAGTGCTGCCCCGAGGGGGCGTGCTCGGCGTGCAGCTCGTCGCCCCTCGCGGTCAGGGCGGCGAGGTCGGGCGCGGTGAAGTCGACGGTCGGGACCTCGAAGCCCGCCTCGGCGGCGTACGCCTCCTCGAGCACCGTCTGCACCTTCGCGACGGACCGCGCGGAGTGGGTCAGGCGGACGTTGCCGGTGTTGATGTAGGTCTCGACCCCGGTGCCACCGGCGGCCTCGGTCGCGGACCTGATCGCGTCCTTGGGGAACTTGCGCGTCGCGCCGAGGTTGATGGCGCGCAGGAAGGCGACATAGGTGGGCACGGGACGATCATGCCCGGCCGCCGGTGATCGCGGTCAGACCCGCTTGCACTGGCTGGGCGGCGTGACGGCCGGGTCGAAGACGTACTTGGGGGGCACGACGTTCGCGTCGTTCTGCGACTCCTTCATCGTCATCGCCCACCACCCCGCCCTGCGCGTCTCGATCTTCGCCAGGTCCGCCTCGGGAAGCTCGGCCCACATGTTCACGACGTCCACGCCCACCTCGATCAAGTGGCCGTGCGGCGTGACGACGGCCTTGGCCTCGATGCCGTCGAGCGCGGCCGGGACCTCCGGGAAGAGACCGCGGGGCATGCCCATCAGCACCTCCTTGGCCGGTACGCCGACCGCGACGCCGTCACCGGCGAGGCGGATCGCCCGGGCGGCCGTGACCGGCCAGGTCGGGTCGAGGTCGGTCGGCAGGGCCCAGCTGCGGGCCTGGTCGTCGGTGATGTCGGCCCAGCAGTCGGCGGCGTTGGGGCCCCAGACGTCGCTGTTGAAGTAGGTGCGGCCGGCGACCACGAGGTAGTCGACCTGCTGCTTGTTGCCGTCGATCGCGGAGTTCATCGAGAGCTCGCTGTAGCCCGTCGAGGGGCTGAAGCGACCGTCGAGGTCGAAGATCCGCTTGCCGCCGTTGTCGGGGTTCTTGGTGAGGAGCTGCCCGTGCCACTCGACGATGCCCATCTTGTCGACCTGGTCGACCATGGCCTCGAGCTGCTCGCCCTCCATGAGCACGTCCGTCGCGTCGGTGGAGGCCGCCTCCCCCGAGCCGCCGCAGGCGCTGAGGGCCAGCATCAGGGCGGCACCGATGGCTGCGCCGAGGGGGCGCGCCCCCGTTGGATTGCGACGTGCCACTGGGTCTCCCCCGTCCGGGTCGGCTCGAGCGGAGTGCCCGATCACGCTCGGAGCCTAGGACCGGCGGCGGGACCTGTCAGGAGAACCGGACATCTCGACGTCACCCCGGCCGCCCCCCTCAGCCCGCCATCCAGGCCCGTGCGGCGCCGACGACCGCCTCGGTGAGGTCGTCGACCAGGGAGGAGCCGAGACGCCAGTGCTGCCAGAACAGCGGGACCTCCGGGCGTCGACCGGGCACCAGCTCGACGAGGTCACCGCGGTCGAGCTCGTCGAGGACGTCGGACTCCGGCAGCAGCCCCCAGCCCATGCCGACCCGTACGGCGCGGTCGAACTCGCGCACGGACGGCACGTAGGTCACCGGCGGGGCGAGATGACGCCGGGTCACCCGCCGGACGAAGTCGTGCTGGAGGGAGTCGCTGCGGTCGAAGGCCACGATCGGCGCGTCGGCGAAGCTCGCCGAGCCGACGCCGTCGGCGAAGTGAGAGGCGTGGAAGGACCGGGTGGCGACGGCTGCGTACTTGAGTCGCCCGAGCCGTACGACCCGGCAGCCGGGCACCGGCTTGGGCTCCCCCGTGATCGCGGCGACGACCTCGCCGCGACGCAGCCGCTCGGCGGTGCGGGTGTGGTCCTCGCGCACCACCTCGAAGACCACGCGGTGCCGGGTCTGCACCTCGGCGAGCGCGTCGACGAACCAGCCGTAGAGGGCGTCGGCGTTGACGGCGATGGGCAGCGAGGCGTACGACGTCCCGTCGGCGTCGTCCTCCTCGACGAGCTCGGCGACCGCCTCGCGCTCGAGGAGCTCGGTCTGGGTGGCCAGGCGGACCAGCACCAGTCCGGCCTCCGTGGGCTCCAGCGGCTTGACCCGGTGCAGCAGGACCCGGCCGATCCGGGTCTCGAGCGCCTTGATCCTCTGGCTCACCGCCGAGGGCGTCACGTGCAGCTCGCGCGCCGCCGCCTCGAAGGTGCCGAGGCGGACCGCCACGGCCAGTGTGCGCAGGGCCACAGGGTCCAGCTGGGTGATGTCTTTCATACTTAGAGATCCTAATGATTCGTCAGAATAGTTCGCTGGATTGACGTCAGTGACGCGCCTACCGTTGGTGGCATGTTCCAGGTTGCACTCACCGGTCTCCTCACCGGACTCGCCCTCATCGTCGCCGTCGGCGCGCAGAACGCCTTCCTCCTGCGACAGGCGATCCGCGGCGAGCACGTCCTGCCCATCGTGCTGACGTGCCTGGTGTCCGACGTCATCGCGATCACGGCCGGCGTCGCCGGCCTCGGCGTCGTGCTCGAGCGGTGGCCGGCCGTGCTGCCGGTGGCGCAGGTCCTGGGCGGCGTCTACCTGATCGGCTTCGGCGTGCACGCCGCGATGCGGGCGTGGCGCCCGACCGGCCTCGAGGCCGGCGAGGGCTCCTCGCTGACGGCCGGTCGCGCGGTGCTGCTGACTCTCGCGCTCACCTGGCTCAACCCCCACTTCTACCTCGATGCCGTCCTCATGCTCGGCACTGTCGCCAACAGCTTCGGCACCGACCGCTGGTGGTTCCTCGCGGGCACCCTGGTCGCGAGCCTGCTGTGGTTCTTCGGCCTCGGCTACGGCGCGCGCCTGCTGCGCGGGCTGTTCGCGCGCCCCAGCGCGTGGCGCGTGCTCGACTCGGGCATCGCGGTGCTGATGGGTGTCCTCGGCGTCGGCCTGCTGGCCCACTGACGGCCCGGCCGCGCGTCGCGCCGGCAGCCGGCGCGCGGCGTACTAGCGTCCGGCCCATGCCGTGCGACTTCTGCGGGAAAGACTTCGACCCCATCTCCACGCGGTGGCTGTGCCCGCACTGCCACATGAAGGCCAACTGCTGCGACGGCGCCCCGCTCTAGTCCCCGGCGTAGTCCAGGCCCCGCTCCGCCATCGCCTCGCGCAGCCGGCCGATCGCCATCGGGCCGACGCCGTGCATCGCGGCGAGATCTGCGCTGGCGTGGGTAGCGACCTGCTCCAGGGTGGTGACCCCGACCTCGCGCAGCGCACGTGTCGCGGGGGCGCCGATCGAACGGGGCAGCGGCGTGCCCTCCTCGCGAGGGGCCCGCTCGCGCGGTGCCGGCAGTCCGGCATCGACGACCGCCTGGCCGCGCGGGGACAGCAGGTAGCCGATCGCCAGCGACTCGGTCAGCCCGAGCTCCTTGAGCTTGCGCACGTCCTTCTTGAAGTCGGCCGTCTCACGGCCCACCCGCGCGGCGAGGTCAGGGGCGCGTACGGTCGGGTTGAGGTCGATCAGGTCGAGCGTCTCGCGGGTCCACGGCCCGGCCGCCGAGGCGGCGTCGAGCCGGTCGAGCCGGGCGTTGATGGTGGTGATCTCGTCGGCGTCGGGCACCGTCTCGCGCAGCGCCTCGCGCGGGTCGGGACCGGCGTACGCCAGCCCGATCCGCCACGCCGGGTCGTCCGGACGAGCGGCCAGCGCCTGCTTCAGGGCCGCGAGGGACGGAGCCCCGGCGCGACGGGCGTCGGCGGCGCGCAGGCTCGTGACGCTGACCTGCTCGACCGAGGTGACCTCGATGAGGCCCACACCCGTCCGCATCCGGGTGCCGACCACCACGCGCGGGCGCGCCCACCGGCGGAAGGCGAGGTCGACCGTGCCGGCTTTGATCGCGGCCAGCTCGGCCGGGCGGATCATCATGCGGAGAACCTACAAGTTGCCGCGGGCGTCCTGCTCGCGCTCGATGGCCTCGAAGAGAGCCTTGAAGTTGCCCTTGCCGAAGCCGAGGGAGCCGTGGCGCTCGATCAGCTCGAAGAACACCGTCGGCCGGTCGCCGAGCGGCTTGGTGAAGATCTGGAGCAGGTAGCCGTCCTCGTCGCGGTCGACGAGGATGCCGCGCTTCTGCAGCTCCTCGATCGGTACGCGGACCTCGCCGATGCGGGCGCGCAGCTCGGGGTCCTCGTAGTAGGAGTCCGGGGTGTTGAGGAACTCGACGCCGTTGGAGCGCAGCGCGTCGACGGTGGCGAGGATGTCGCCGGTCGCGAGGGCGAGGTGCTGGGCGCCGGGCCCGTTGTAGAACTCGAGGTACTCGTCGATCTGCGACTTCTTCTTCGCGACGGCCGGCTCGTTGAGCGGGAACTTCACGCGGTGGTTGCCGTTGGCGACGACCTTCGACATCAGCGCGGAGTAGTCGGTGGCGATGTCGTCGCCGATGAACTCGGCCATGTTCACGAAGCCCATGACCCGGTTGTAGAAGCCGACCCACTCGTCCATGCGGCCGAGCTCGACGTTGCCGACGATGTGGTCGAGGGCCTGGAACAGGCGCTTGGGCTGGCCGTCCTTCTTCTCCCAGCGGGGCGCGACCGCCGCGTAGCCCGGGAGGTAGGGCCCGGCGTACGTCTCACCGTCGACCGTGCGCTGCACGAGGGTGTGCCGGGTCTCGCCGTAGGTCGCGATGGCCGCGATCCGGACGGTGCCGTGCTCGTCGCTCAGGTTCTCGGGCTCGCGGACCACGGTCGCGCCGGCCTTGCGGGCCTGGGCGATGCACTGGTCGACGTCGGGCACCTCGAGGGCGATGTCGACGACGCCGTCGCCGTGCCGGGCGTGGTGGGCGATGAGCTCGCTGTCGGGCGAGACCGCACCGCTCAGGACGAACTTGATCGAGCCCGACTTGAGCACGAAGGACTTGTGGTCGCGGTTGCCGTTCTCCGGGCCGGAGTAGGCGACGAGCTCCATGCCCCAGGCGGAGGCGTAGTAGTGCGCGGCCTGGGTCGCGTTGCCTACGACGAAGCAGATCGCGTCCCACCCGGTCACCGGGAAGGGGTCGGACTCGGCGTCGTACTCCACGAGGCCGACGAGCTGGCGCAGCTGCTCCAGCGAGAGGTCGGCCTTCATCTCGTCCACGGTCAGGGCGCCACCGGTCGAGGCGATGTCAGTCGTCATGGGTCGAACCCTGCCCACTGGCGGCAAGGTGTGCAACAGTACGACGAAACACTGGACAACCTGCACAACCGCGAGGCCGACATGGACGAGATCGACAGCAAGGTGATCGACCTGTTCGCCAGCGAGCCCAGGCTGGGTGTCCTCGAGGCGAGCCGCCGGCTCGGCATCGCCCGCGGGACCGTGCAGGCCAGGCTCGACAAGCTCTCCGCGGCCGGCGTCATCACCGGCTGGGGACCGGACCTGTCGCCGGAGGCGATCGGCTACCCGGTGACGGCGTTCCTGACCCTGGAGATCCGGCAGGGGGCCGGCCACGACGCCGTCGCCCAGCACCTCGCCGGGATCCCGGAGGTGCTCGAGGCGTACACGATCACCGGCGCCGGCGACATGTGGGCGCGGGTCGTGGCGCGGTCGAACGCCGACCTCCAGCGCGTGATCGACCTGGTGCTGACCGAGCCCGGCATCGACCGCTCGACGACGGTCATCGCGCTGGCGACCCAGATCCCCTACCGGGTGGTCCCGCTGGCGAGGACCTCGGTCACTCCCCCGCCTGCATGATGAGGCACGTCGAGGTGGCGTGGGCCACCAGCCTCCCGGCGCAGTCGGTGAGCTGCGCCTGGGCGAGGGCCGTACGCCGCCCGCGCTGGAGGACCGTGCCCTCGCAGGTCAGCAGCCCCGAGTCGACGGTCACCGGCCGGAGGAACTTCACCGTCAGGTCGACCGAGGTGTAGAACTCCCCAGCTGCGAGCGTGGTGTGCACGGCGCACGCCGCCGCGGTGTCGAGGAGCGTGGAGATCACACCGCCGTGGACCGTGCCGAGCGGGTTGTAGTGGAACTCGGCGGCCGGCATCTCGACCACCACCCGACCGGGCTCGGGACGCAGGTCGGTGAAGCCCAGTGTGTCCATGATCGGCGGGGGCGGCATCTCGCCGGACCGCATCGCCTGCAGCTGCTGGAGGCCGTCGAGCTCGAGGAGCCGGGAGAGGTCGCCCTGCCCGGGCGTGGCCCACGAGAAGGTGCGCGTCTCGGTCTCGAACTGCTGGGTCTGGGTCATGGACTCAGCGTCGCACCTCCTTGCTGAGTCTGTCAATCAGACCTAGGGTGGCGGGATGACCGCCACGCCCGCCCCCGCGGCCCTGCAGTGGTCCACCGACAACTGCACGGTCGGCCGGACGATGGAGGTGCTCGGCGAGCGCTGGACGATGGTGGTCCTGCGCGAGGTCTTCAACGGCGTACGCCGCTTCGACGACATGCGCCGCCACTCCGGGATCCCCCGCCAGGTGCTCACGGACCGGCTCGCCCTGCTCGTCGACGCGGGCGTCCTGCGCCGCGTGCCCTACCGCGAGCCGGGCCAGCGCGAGCGCCACGAGTACCGCCCCACCGACAAGGGCTTCGACCTCTACCCCGTCCTCGTCGCGGTGCGGGCCTGGGGCGACCGCTACCTCGCCGACCCGGAGGGCTCACCCGTGGAGTTCGAGCACGTCGGCTGCGGCGCGGAGGTCGACGTGGTGCTGCGCTGCGCCGAGGGGCACGAGGTGACCGGGCGGCGCGACGTGGCCACCCGCCCCGGGCCGGGCATCAAGCCCGTCGCCGCGTCCTAGCCGAGCCGGTCGGCCACTGCGGCAGCCGCCGCGATCACCTGGGGCGCCACGACCTCCTCGTCGATGGCACCGTCGAGGGTCACGATGCCCACGCTGGCCCGCAGGCCCTCCACACCGCGTACGGGTGCGGCGAGACCGCGCGCCCCGGTCTGGAGCTCGCCGCTGGTGACGGCGTACGCGTCCTGGCCGGCGTCGAGCAGCCCGATCGCCTTGCCGGCGGCCCCCTGGGTGAGCGGGTGCCGGGCGCCGACGCGGTAGGAGACGTGGAAGTCGGTCCACGTCGGCTCGACCACGGCGAGCGCCAGCGCCTCGTCGCCGTCGGCGACCGTGAGGTGCGCCGTCGACCCGAGCGACTCGGCGAGGCCGCGGAGCACCGGCATTGCCAGGTCGCGCAGCAGCGGCTGGACCCCGCTGGCGAGGTGGAGGACGCCGAGGCCGACGAAGAGCCGCGAGCGGGCGTCCCGGCGGACCAGCCCGTGCTGCTCCAGCGTGCTGACGAGCCGGTGGACCACGGTGCGGTTGACGTCGAGGCGGTGCGAGAGCTCGGTGACCGTCAGGCCCTCGGTGCTCCCGGCCAGCACCTCGAGGACGCGCAGGCCGCGGTCGAGCGTCTGGGAGGTCTCGGAGGGCACGGGCTCAATATGGCAGGAAAGTCAGGACGTCTGCCGCACCGCCCACTCGCGGATCCGGTTGATCCGCTCGTGGAGCTGCTCGGCGTTGGCCACCGCCGCCGGCGGGCCGCCGCACTCCTTGCGCAGGGCGTTGTGGGTGATGCCGTGCGCCTGGCCGGTGCGGTGGTGCCACGCGGCGACGAGGCCGTTGAGCTCTCGGCGCAGCACGCCGAGCTGCTGGTGGGTGCTGAGCTCCTGCACGGAGTCGACGACGCGGTCCTCCACGCCCGCCGCCTTCTGCTTCCGCGCGCGCTCGCTCTGCCGCGAGTGCAGCAGCTCGCGCACCTGGTCGGGCTCGAGCAGGCCGGGGATCCCGAGGAAGTCCATCTCCTCCTCGGAGCCCGAGACCACCTCGCCGGAGTGGCCGAACTGCGCACCCTCGTAGAGCACGTGGTCGAACGACGCCGTGGAGCCCAGCGCCTCCCACGACATCTCCAGCTCGTCGGAGGCACCCTCGGCGCTGTTGGCCTCGGCGAGCAGGCCCTCCTCGGCGGCGAAGATGTCGTCCTCGTCCTGGACGCGGCGCCCGAGCACGTGGTCGCGCTGCGCCTCCATGTCGGAGGCGAACTCCAGCAGGTGCGGCACGGACGGCAGGAACACCGACGCCGTCTCGCCGCGCGACCGCGCACGGACGAAGCGGCCCACGGCCTGGGCGAAGAACAGCGGCGTGGACACGGTGGTCGCCCACACGCCGACGGCCAGTCGCGGCACGTCGACGCCCTCGGAGACCATCCGCACGGCCACCATCCAGCGGTCGTCGGACGCGGTGAACTTCTCGATCTTCTTCGAGGAGCCCTTCTCGTCGGACAGCACCACGGTCGGGGACTCCCCGGTGATCTTCTTCAGCAGCGCCGCGTAGGCGCGGGCCGTCTCCTGGTCGCCGGCGATGACGAGCCCACCCGCGTCGGGCACGTGGCGACGCACCTCGGACAGGCGCTTGTCGGCCGCCTCGAGCACCGCCGGGATCCACGACCCGCGCGGGTCGAGGGCCGTACGCAGCGCCTGGGCGTGCATGTCCTTGGTGAGCGGCTCGCCGAGCCGGGCCACGACCTCGTCGCCGGCGCGGGTGCGCCACTGCATCTCGCCGGAGTACGCCATGAACAGCACCGGGCGCACGACGTGGTCGGCGAGGGCGTGCGCGTAGCCGTAGGTGTAGTCGGCGGCCGAGACCGGGATCCCGTCCTCGCCGGGCGCGTAGCTGACGAACGGGATCGGGTTGATGTCGGAGCGGAACGGCGTGCCGGTCAGGGCGAGCCGCCGGGTCGCCGGGTCGAACGCCTCGCGCACGCCCTCGCCCCACGACAGCGCGTCGCCGGCATGGTGGATCTCGTCGAGGATGACGAGGGTCTTGAAGCGCTCCGTGCGGATCCGCATCGCCAGCGGGTTGACCGCGACGCCCGCGTAGGTGACCGCGATGCCGACGTAGTCGTCGGACGTCCTGCCCTTGCCGGCGGAGTAGGTCGGGTCGATCGGGATGCCGGCGCGCGCGGCGGCCTCGGCCCACTGGGTCTTGAGGTGCTCGGTGGGCGCGACGACGGTGATCCGGTCGACGACGCGTCGGCTCAGCAGGTCGGCCGCGACCGTCAGGGCGAAGGTCGTCTTGCCGGCGCCGGGCGTCGCGACCGCGAGGAAGTCCTGCGGCTGCGCCGCGCGGTACTTGTCGACCGCCGCCTGCTGCCAGGCACGGAGGGACGGCGCGGTGCCCCATGCGGCCCGGTCGGGCCATGCGGGGGGCAGCGGCGCGTCAGGGCGCCCCGTCACGCGTCGGGACCCGAGCCGTCCGAGCCGGACCCGCCGCCGGGCTTGTCGCCCGACTTCATCGAGTCCCAGA
>JAESGW010000870.1_pt1 | contig 11596 bp, 11 predicted proteins | sample 9269791 | NCBI WGS metagenome assembly JAESGW01 (sample SAMN16773120, study PRJNA677053) | algae metagenome | isolation source: Aphanocapsa lilacina HA4352-LM1 and co-occurring heterotrophs from near cave... | place: USA: Maniniholo cave, near Haena, Kauai, HI | collected 2009-07-28 | reverse complement strand
CGGTTGACGATCCACAGGCCGACCAGGGCGCCGATGCCCGCGAGCGCGTTTCGCACCCCGATGCAGAACGACCAGAGGTGGACGTTCGCGATGCCGTGCGGCTCGATGCCCAGGAAGCGCTGGACCCTCGGCCGGTCGATGAAGAACGCCTCGAGGGGGAAGACCGCGATCAGGATGACCGCCGCCACGGCGGTGCAGACCTGCGCGACGACGTCCATCTCAGACCGCCGGCCGGGCTTCGATGAGCGAGATCGGCGAGATGGTCGGCACCGCACGCGTCATCTCGAACCCGGCACGACCCAGCAGGGCGGCGTACTCCGGCTCGGTGCGCTCGCGGCCACCCACGAAGAGAAGCATGTCGAGGTCGAGGGTCTTGGCGAAGTCGGGGCCTCCACCCGCAGGGACGACGCTCTCCAGGAGCAGCAGCGTGGCCCCGTCGGGCATGTCGCGGCGGAGCGTGGTCAGGAGGGCGACGGCGCGGTCGTCGTCGAAGTCGTGGACGACCCGCCGCAGCACGTAGAGGTCGCCGTCCTCCGGCACGCGGTCGAAGAACGACCCGCCCTCGAGGCGGCACCGTGCGAGGACCCCGGCCTCCTGCAGCCGCTCCTTCGCGCCGGGCAGCAGCGACTCCTGCTCCAGCAGCACGCCCTCGGCGCCAGGGGCGACGACGAGCATCGAGGCAAGCAGCTGGCCCTGGCCGCCGCCGACGTCGACGATCCTCCGGAAGGGCGTGAAGTCGTACGCCGCCGCGACCGTCGGCCAGTCGAGCGCGGTGAGTCGCGACATCGCCTCGTTGAAGGTGTCGGCGTAGTCGGGGTCGCGGTCGAGCAGGCCCCACATCGACACGCCGTGCACGGCCTCGGCCTGGGCCTCGCCGGTGGTGACGGACTCAGGCAGCCGGCTCCACACCGACTGGTAGCGCGGGTCGCCGATCATCAGCACGACCGCTCGCATGGAGTCGGGGGCGTCGGACCGGAGCGGGTGCCCGAGGGCGGTCAGGGCGAACCGGTCGCCGTCCTGGCGCAGTAGGCCGGACCCAGCAGCCGCCCGGAGCAGCCGGTAGGTCGCGTCGGGGTGCGTACCCAGCTCGGCGGCCACCTCGGCGGCGCTGCGTGGACCGCCGGCCAGTACGTCGGCCACTCCGAGCCGCGCGACGGCGTACACGGTGTTGGCCTCGACCAGCCCGGACACCAGCTCGAGCACTCCGACCGGTGGCGGCACCATCCGCCGGGTGAGCCCCTGGACCGCCGTGCGAACCCTCGCGGCCGCGCGCGCGACCCGGACGGGAGGAAGTCTGGTCATGGCACGCCCCTCTATGATCGTCAGGGATACTGACCATAATGGTCAGCCTCACTGACTACGTCAAGGGGAGCGATGGATCTCGCGACACTCATGTTCGTCTCCTACCGCGCGATGGACGAGCGGGTCCGGCAGGCGATGCGCGACGCCGGCTACGACGTCACGGTGGCCCAGGCGCGCCTCGCGCAGCGCATCGCGGAGGAGGGCACGCGGCTGACGGAGCTCGCCGACCGCGCCGGGGTCACCAAGCAGACGGCGAGCCTCCTCGTCGCCGCCCTGGAGCGGGAGGGTCTCGTCGAGCGGGTGCCCGACCCTGCTGACGGCCGGGCGCGTCTCATCCAGCTCTCATCCCGGGGACGCCAGGCGGCGCAGCGGGCGATGGAGGTCGTCATCGGGGTGGAGGGCGAGTGGACCGCTCACCTCGGCCCCGAGCTCACAGAGCGGCTGCGCGAAGCGCTGGTCCGGCTGCGCGAGGTCAACGACCCCTACAGCTGACGTCACGCGGCGTAGCCCACCGAGCGCGGCTCCGTGCCACCTGCACCCCGTCGCGAGCCCCACGACGCCGTGAGCCGACGGCCTCCCCCGACACCGCGGAGCGGATTCGCCTGTGCCGAGATCTGGGCCGATCGCGATGTCGCCGTCAGGCGGCGCAGAGCAGGGCCCGACGCCCCCTACAGGCTCTCCGGCGGCAGGTGCTTCTTCATCAGGCGCCTGACCCGCTTCTGCTTCCGGTCCGGGATCATCGACCGCATCTCCTCGAGCTTGCCGAAGCACAGCAGCCGGTCCTCGCCCTCGAGCACCGTCTTGTTGCGGGGGTTGGGGATGACCTGCGGCCCGCGGTGCAGCGTCAGCACGGTGATGTCGCGCTCGTCGAGGCCGGAGTCGCCGAGCTTCTTGCCGACCATGTCGGAACCGCCGTGCACGACGATCTCGGCCACGCCGTAGCCGGTCGAGACCGTCAGCCGCTGGCGTACGTCGATGTCGGGGAAGGCGACCTGGTTGGCCATGTAGTCGACGATCGCGCCCGCCACGTCGAGCTTGGTCGCGGTCTCGATGCCCTCGAGGCCGGGTGAGGAGTTCACCTCCATCACCTGCGGTCCCTTGCGGCCCTCGAGCATGTCGACGCCCGCGACGCGGAGGCCCATGATCTGCGCGGAGCGTACGGCCACCCGCTCGAACTCCTCGTCCAGCTCGACGGCCTCGACGCTGCCGCCGCGGTGCACGTTGGAGCGGAACTCGTCGCCCTGCGCGACGCGCCGCATCGCCGCCACCACGCGGTCGCCGACGACGAGGGCGCGGATGTCGCGGCCCTTGCTCTCCTTGACGAAGCGCTGGATCAGCACGTTCTGCCGGGTGCTCTGCAGCGTCTCGATGATCGCCTCGGCGACCTTGATCGTCGGCGCCAGGATCACGCCGATGCCCTGGGTGCCCTCGAGCAGCTTGATCACGACCGGCGCACCGCCGACGCGCTCGATCGCCGGGATCACGTCGGCGCGGTCGCGCACGAACGTCGTCGCCGGCATCGGGATCTTGTGGCGCGACAGGATCTGCGTGGCGCGCAGCTTGTCGCGGCTGTTGGCGATGCCGTAGCTCGTGTTGGGCGTGTAGACGTCCATCTGCTCGAACTGCCGCACGACGGCCGTGCCGAAGTAGGTGATCGAGTTGCCGATGCGCGGCAGCACCGCGTCGTACGTCGAGAGCTGCTTGCCGCGGAACAGCAGGTCGGGCTCGTCGCCCGACAGGTCGATGCCGAAGCGCAGCGTGTTGAGCACCTTGACGTCGTGGCCGCGGTCGATCGCCGCGGTCCGCAGCCGCTGGGTGCTGTAGGAGCGCGGTGCCCGAGAGAGGATGGCGAGCTTCATGGCCAGCCATCCAACCACCTCCCGCACGCGACCCCCTGCCAAGATGGCCCGGTGTCCACGACAGCCGAGCAGCCCGAGCCCGACCACGTCGTCGTCGGCTGGCGCGAGTGGGTCGCGCTCCCGCAGGCCGGCGTGGACTGGGTGAAGGCCAAGATCGACACCGGCGCCCGCTCGTCGTCGATCCACGCCTTCGACCTCGAGGTCCACGAGCAGGACGGCGCCGAGTGGGTGCGCTTCTCGATCCACCCCTGGCAGCGCTCCGACGAGGACCACGTCGAGCTCAGCCTGCCCGTCCTGGACCGCCGCGACGTCCGCTCGAGCAACGGCCAGGTCGAGCAGCGGTACGCCGTCGCGATGGACGTCACGCTCGCCGGCCGCACCATCACCACCGTCATGACGCTGAGCAACCGCGACGAGATGGGCTTCCGGATGCTCATCGGCCGCGAGGCGCTGGAGCGCGGGTTCCTCGTGGACGCCTCGCGCTCCTACGCCGGCGGCAAGCCGCGCCGCGCGGTCCGCAAGAAGAACTGGGGCAAGTAGCCGCGGACGCGGCCGCTCGGTCGCGTCGGAGCAGCCGGCGGTCGCACGGAAGAACTGCGGCCGGAGGGCGTCCCCGAAGGCTGCGAAGCTGCCGCCCCGCCGCAGTTCCTCTGTCCTCGCGGGGGGCGCGTGCGACCAGTCCCACCGTCGGCACGTCCTCACAGGAGACGCACAAGGTCAGCCCACCGCGCCGACAGGTGGGCCGAGCAGCATCGGGCTCACCCAGACCAGATGCACTCCGGAAGGCAGCACCCATGCGACTCACCAAGCTCCGCCAGGTCGTCGCCGGCACGATGGTCGCCGCGCTCCTCGCGGGCTGCGGCACCTCCGTCGCCAGCGACTCCGCCTCCACCTCGTCCTCCAGCACGTCGACCGGCACGTCGACCAGCGCCGTCGTCGCGACCGACGCCACGACCGTCGAGGAGGCGCTCGCCGACGACATCGCCGTCGAGGCCGGTGACACCGACTACGACGAGAGCGACGCCACCACAATCACGCTCGCCGGCACGACGGCCGAGAGCGACGACGACACCGTCACCGTCGCGGACGGCACCGTGACCATCACGGCTGCCGGCACGTACGTCCTCTCCGGCGAGCTCACCGGGCAGGTCGTGGTGGACAGCGCCGGCGCCGGCGTCGTACGCCTCGTGCTCGACGGCGCGACCATCACCTCCGAGACCACCGCGGCGATCGACGTCGTCGACGCGGAGTCCGTGGTGGTCGTCCTGGCCGACGGCAGCGACAACTCGCTGGCCGACGCGGGGACGTACGCCGACGCGTCCGCCGACGCCCCGACCGGCGCGCTCTACTCCACCGCCGACCTCACCATCGGTGGCACCGGCTCGCTCTCCGTGACGGGAAGGAGCAACAACGGCATCGTCGGCAAGGACGGCCTCGTCATCACCGGCGGCACCATCGACGTGACGTCGGTGGACGACGGGATCATCGGCAAGGACTACCTCGTCCTCACCGACGGCACCGTGACCGTTGATGCCGTCGGCGATGCCTTCAAGTGTGACAACACCGAGGACGCCGGCGCCGGGTTCGTGCTGATCGAGGGGGGCGAGCTCACCGTCAGCACCCAGGACGACGGCGTCAAGGGCGTGCAGGTGCTCGTCACGGGCGGCACGGTCGACGTGGCCGGGTCCACCGAGGCACTCGAGGGCTCGGTGATCATCGTCGACGGCGGCGACCTCGAGCTGCACTCCGCCGACGACGGCGTCAACGCCGCCTCGTCCGACGACAGTGCCGCCGCCGACGGCCAGCCTGGCGGGGAGATGGCGGCCGACGACTCGGTCGCCCTCGTCGTCAACGGCGGCACCCTCGAGGTGTGGGCCAGCGGCGACGGCCTCGACTCCAACGGCAGCGCCACCATCACCGGCGGCGACATCACGGTCTGGGGTCCGACCACCGACGGCAACGGCGCGCTCGACGTCAACGGCACCTTCGAGGTCAGCGGCGGCACGCTCGTCGCGGCCGGGAGCGCCGGGATGATGGTCGCCCCCTCCACCGACTCCGACCAGGCCTGGATCGCCACCGCCCTGTCCGCCACCGCAGCGGCCGGCTCCGAGGTCGTCGTCACCGACGCCGAGGGCGACGAGGTCGCGACCTGGACGACCGGCAAGGACGCCGCGTCCGTCGTCTATTCAGCCGCGGACCTCACCTCCGGCGAGACCTACACCGTCACCGTCGACGGCACCTCCACCACCGTCACCGCCGGCGAGGCGCCGGCCGGTCGCGGCGGCCCGATGGGCGGCTGAGCCGATGACCGACGCCACCACCGACGCCACCACCGACGCCACCACCAGCGCCAACGACCACGAAGGAACGACCATGACCGAGAACCCCACCCCAGCCACGGCCATCCCCGGGCCCGACCCGCAGCCCGCACCCCGTCGTACGCTCCGCGACCGCCTCCCCTCGGGGCGCAGGGCCGTCGCCGCGGGCGCCGTCGTCGCGGGCCTCGCGATCGGCGGAGCCGGCTTCGGCGCCGGGTACGCCGTGGCGGACGCCGGCGGCAGCGACAGCGCCACCACCCAGACGACCGACGACTGGGCCGAGCGCGGCTACCCCGGCGACGGCCGCGGGCCGATGGGCGAGATGCCCGACGGACCGATGGGCGGACAGCCGGGCGGACAGATCGGCGGACAGCCGGGCGGCACGGGCGAGCCCGACTTCGACGGCGACGGCGTGCCCGACACCGACAGCGGCTCCGGCACCGACTCCGGGTCCTCGGACTCGACCACCCAGAACAGCTGACCCGCCCCCGGTAACGGGTCGCCAGGAGCACTCCCGCATCCACCGGTGGGGGCGGGAGTGCGCAGACCGACCCGTGACCGCACCCCTGACCGGCCCGCCCCGACCCCTCCGTCCCCCGGGAGGCGGCCGGGGCGGGTCCTGCTCCGCACGTGCGGCGGTCACGGCCCCGGATCCGACGACCCAGCGGCCACCTCCGCCGCACGTGCGCGGCGTACACCCACCACTAGGGTGGGCCCGTGCCCCGCGAGTCCTTTGCCATCGGCGGTGTCCGGATCCGCGCGGGCACCGTACGCGCCCTCGAGCTGCCGATCACCCGCCTCGTCACCGGCGCCGACGTCACCCTCCCGGTGCGGGTCGTGCACGGGCGCGAGGACGGGCCGAGCGTGTGGATCGACGCGGCCATCCACGGCGACGAGGTCGCGGGCGTCGAGGTCGTGCGCCAGGTGATGGCCGGTCTCGACCCCAAGACGTTCCGCGGGACCCTGGTCGCCGTCCCCATCGTCAACGTCCTCGGCTTCATGACCGGCGACCGCTACCTGCCCGACCGCCGCGACCTCAACCGCTCCTTCCCCGGCTCGGCCCGCGGCTCGCTCGCCGGCCGCATCGCGCACCTGTTCATGCGCGAGATCGTGGCCGGTTGCGAGGTCGGCATCGACCTGCACACCGGGTCCGACCGCCGCAGCAACCTGCCCCAGGTCCGGGCCGACCTCGACGATCCGCGGACCCGCGAGCTCGCCGCGGCCTTCGGTGCGCCGGTCATGCTGCACGCCAAGATCCGCGACGGCTCGCTGCGCCACGCCGCCCGCGAGCAGGGCGCCAAGGTGCTCCTCTACGAGGGCGGCGAGAACCTGCGATTCGACGACTACGCCGTCGAGGCCGGCGTCATCGGCGTACGCCGGGTGCTGGCCGCGCTGGGCATGACCGAGCCGGTCGACGAGCCGGCCGTCGAGCCCAGCCTCGAGTGCCGCTCGAGCGGCTGGGTCCGGGCACGCCGCACCGGCATCCTCCACCTCGACGCGCACCTCGGGCAGAAGGTCAGCGACGGCGAGCGCCTCGGCACGCTCTTCGACTCGTTCGGCAAGACGCTGCGCGCGGTCTACGCCAACCGCGACGGCATCGTGATCGGCCGCACCGAGGCGCCGCTCGTGAACTCCGGTGACGCGGTCGTCCACATCGCCAACTAGCGTGCGACGCATGCCCTTCGACGCTGTGCCCTTCGACGTCGCATCCTTCCGTGCGGAGTTCCCCTCCCTCGCCTCCGGCATCGCCCACTTCGACAACCCCGGCGGCACGCAGACGCCTGCCGTCGTCGGCGAGGCGATCGCGCGTATGCTCACCGGCCCGCTGTCCCAGCGCGGCTCGGCGCTGGTCAGCCAGCGCAACGCCGAAGACGCGGTCGCCGGCTTCCGCTCCGCGGTCGCCGACCTCGTCGGCGGGGTCCCGGGCGGGGTGGTCCACGGCCGCAGCGCCACCGCCCTGACGTACGACGTCTCCCGCACGCTGGCGAGGACCTGGGCGCCGGGCGACGAGGTCGTCGTCTGCGAGCTCGACCACGACTCCAACGTGCGCCCGTGGATCCAGGCGGCCGAGCGTGCGGGCGCGACCGTGCGCTGGCTGCGGCTCGACCCGGCCACCGGCGAGCTCGACCTCGCCTCGCTCGACGTCATCGGCGAGCGCACCCGGCTGGTCGCGATGACCGCCGCCTCCAACCTGCTCGGCACCCGGCCACCGGTCGCGACCGTCGCCGCGCGCGCCCACGAGGTCGGCGCGCTGGTCCACGTCGACGCGGTGCACCACGCCGCGCACGCGGCTCCCGACCTGGCCGCGATGGGCGCCGACCTGCTGGTCTGCTCGCCCTACAAGTTCTTCGGGCCGCACTGCGGTGCGCTCGTCGCCGACCCCGCCCTGCTGGAGACGCTGCGTCCCGACAAGCTGGTGCCGTCGACCGATGCGGTGCCGGAACGCTTCGAGCTCGGGACGCTGCCCTACGAGCTGCTCGCCGGGGTGACCGCCGCGGTCGACCTCATCGCCTCGGTCGGCCGCGGCGACTCCCGTCGCGAGCGGCTGGTGTCGGCGGCAGCAGCGATCGCCGAGCACGAGCTGCGCCTGCGCGGGAGGATCGAGGACGGCCTCGCCACCTTCGGTGACGACCTCACCCTCCACTCGCGCGCCGCCGACCGGACGTCCACGCTCTTCCTCACCCTGCGCGACCGCCTGCCCGTGGACGCGTACGAGCACCTCGCCAAGCGCGACGTGCTGGTGCCGGCCGGCACGTTCTACGCGTACGAGACCTTCCGGGCGCTGCGGCTCCCCGTCGACTCCGGGCTACGGATCGGGCTGGCGGCCTACACCGACGACAGCGAGGTCGATCGGCTGCTCGAGGGGCTGGCCGACTTCCTCGCCTGACGCGGGCTCAGTCCGGGCGGTAGGCCCCCCGCGCCTGCTCCGCGACCTCCTCCGACCCTGCCCCGCCCTCGTGGGCGCTGGAGTCGACCTCGTCGGTGTCGACCGTGTCGCCGACGCTCGCGATGCCCTCGGGCTCGGCGTCGAGCGCGCGCTGGCGGTCCTCGTCGCTGACCCGCTCGCCCGCGCCCGGGAAGGCGGACTCCTCCGGGTGCTCGGCGTAGGGGTCGGGCTCGGTCTGCTCACCGTTGGTCATCCGTCGACCGTACGCCGCGGACGTGCCGCCGCGGACCCCCGCAGGGGTGGCGGCACCTCGCACGCCAGCGGCTGCTCCGGCTGCAATCTGCCGCCACCCTCGCGCCGAGGCCCGCAGGGGTGGCGGCACATCGCATCCCGGGAGCGTGTCCCGGTGCGATGTGCCGCCACCATCGGCGGCCGGCTGCAATGTGCCGCCACCATCGGCGGCACGCCCGGTCAGTCCTCGCGCGAGGACGTACGCCCCGCCTGCACCAGCTCGACCCGCGAGCCGGGAGGCAGCGCCTGGACCAGCCGCAGCTGCGCGAGCGACGGGTGGTCGTCGAGCAGCTTCGCGCCGTTGGCGAGCGACCGCAGGGCCGCGGTCTCGGCACGCGCCGCCTCGAGCTGCGCCTGCGCGCGGTGGCGGCCGACGACGAGCTCGGCGTACGCCGCCCGCAGATCACCCGGCAGCACGACGTCCTTGACGACGACGTCGACGAGCCGGATGCCGACCTCTGCCGCCGCTGCGGAGGCCTGGTCGCGTACGCCGTCGGCGAGCCGCGACCGCGGCGCCCGGACGAGCGCCTCGGCCTCCTGCCCGGCGAGCACGTCACGCAGGCCGAGCTGGATCGCGAGGTAGACCGCGCCCACCGGGTCGCGGAGCCGCTCGGTGAACGCCACCGGGTCGGCCACCGTCCAGCGGAAGACGGCCGACACCTTGGCGGTCACGCCGTCGGCGGTGAGCACCTCCTGCGTCGGCACGAGGTCGAGCCGCTCGCGGAGGTCGACGAGCTGGTGCTCGGCGCGGCGGCGTACGACGTGCCGACCGGGACCGAGCACGACGGTGGCCTCGCCGTCGCGGCGCTCGAGGAGGACCTCCCACGGCTGCACCGTGCGGGAGGGCAGGAAGAGGAGCTTGAGGGACATGGTGTCGAGGGACATGGGCGGACCTCCTTCGCGGAGAGCGGTAGGTGGATGGATGGGATCGGCGTGGGCTGGGTGTGGCTGGGGTGGTGGCCGGCGACCACGGCGGCGGGCGGGGACAGGACCCGTCGTGCTGACCGGGTCCGCCTCAGGGCTCGTCGACGAGGACCGTCACCGGCCACCACCCGTGAGAGGAGTGAGAGTCGAACTCACAGGAGTGAACAGCTCCGATGCCGTTGCCTTGGAAGGGCAGTGCGGCGAGGTACGACGCGCGGAACGGGGCCCGGAACTCCGGCCCCGCCGCTGATCTCGCCGGGGACAACCGTAGGTGGCCGTCCGCAGTGGCGCACCTGGTTTTCCGGCGACCGCCGCGTGCTGTCGGATCCCTCGGCCATGATGGCGAGGTGACCCACTGGGTGCTCCATGTCGACATGGACCAGTTCCTCGTCGCCGTCGAGCTGCTCCGCCGGCCCGAGCTGGTCGGCCTGCCGGTCGTGGTGGGCGGGCGCGGCGACCCGACCGAGCGGGCGGTGGTGTCGACCGCGTCCTACGAGGCGCGCGCCCACGGCGTACGCTCCGGGCTGGCGCTGCGACTCGCGAAGCGTCGCTCCCCCGACGCGGTCTTCCTGCCGGTCGACTTCCCCGTCTACGAGGAGGCCTCGGCGCGGGTGATGGAGACCCTGCGCTCGTTCCCGGGCGCGGTCGTCGAGGTGCTCGGCTGGGACGAGGCGTTCGTCGGCGTCGAGACCGACGACCCGGTCGCCACCGCACGGGAGGTCCAGGCCGCGGTGCTCGAGGCGACCGCGCTGCACTGCTCGATCGGCATCGGCGACACCCTCGTGCGCGCCAAGATCGCCACCGAGTTCGGCAAGCCGCAGGGCACCTTCCAGCTCACCCGCGACACCTGGATGGAGGTGATGGGCGAGCGGCCGACGACCGCGCTGTGGGGCGTGGGCCCGAGAATCGGCGGGCGGCTCGAGGCGATCGGCATCCGTACGGTCGCCGACCTCGCGTCGGCCGACGAGGCCGCGCTGGTCGCCGCCTTCGGTCCGACCAGCGGCCCCCACCTCGGCCGCCTCGGTCGCGGGGGTGGCCGCTCGAGGCCGGACGACACCCCGTGGGTGGCGCGCGCCCACGGCCGCGAGACGACCTACCAGGCCGACCTCACCACGCCCGACGACGTACGAGCGGCCCTCCGCGAGCTGGCCGAGCGGGTCGTCGACGACGTGCGCAAGGAGGAGCGCGCCGTGATGCGGGTGCACCTCAAGGTGCGGTTCGCGCCCTTCTTCACCTTCACCAAGGTCCGCAAGCTCGCCGAGCCGACCTACGACGTGGACGTGATCACCCGCACCGCGCTGGAGCTGTTCGTCGCCCTCGACGACCAGCGCCCCGTCCGCCTGCTCGGCGTACGGGGCGAGATGGTCCCGCCCGAGGGCGGCTACTGAGCCGGGATCACTCCGTGGCGATGGCGTCGAGCACCTTCATCCGCGAGGCGCGGACCGCGGGGACGATGGCGGCCAGCACGCCGAAGACCACCGCCACGACGAGGAAGACCGCGAGGCTGCCGAGCGGGAGGGAGAGCTCGGTGAGGTCGTCCTTGAGCGCCTCGCGCAGCACGACGCCGATGACCAGCCCGAGCGCCATGCCGAGCAGCGCACCGAGGAGCGCGATGGCGACCGACTCCAGGGTGATCATGCGCCGCAGCTTGCGCCGGGAGAGACCGACCGCGCGCAGCAGGCCGATCTCACGCGTGCGCTCGATGACGCTGAGGCCGAGGGTGTTGACGATGCCGATGACGGCGATGACCACGGCGAGCCCGAGAAGGCCGTAGATCATGCCGAGGAGCAGGTTGACCTGCTGGCTGATCAGCTCCTTGAACTCCACCTTGTCCTGCACCGCGAGGATCGGCAGGTCCTTCACGACGTCCTCGAGGTCCTGCTTGACCGCACCCCGGTCGGCGCCGTCGTCGAGCATGATGCTCAGCGTCGAGTCGCTGCGCTTGATGCCGGCCTCGTCGAGCACCGAGAAGGGCATGGTGATGCCGCCGGCGGTGGGCGTGTCCTCGAAGACTC
>JAESGW010000869.1_pt1 | contig 11707 bp, 13 predicted proteins | sample 9269791 | NCBI WGS metagenome assembly JAESGW01 (sample SAMN16773120, study PRJNA677053) | algae metagenome | isolation source: Aphanocapsa lilacina HA4352-LM1 and co-occurring heterotrophs from near cave... | place: USA: Maniniholo cave, near Haena, Kauai, HI | collected 2009-07-28 | reverse complement strand
ATCGTCATCATGACCGACGCCGATGTCGACGGCGCGCATATCGCGACGCTGCTGATGACCTTCTTCTTCCAGGAAATGCCCGAGCTGGTCCGGCGCGGGCACCTGTATCTCGCTCAGCCGCCACTCTACCGCCTGACGGTGGGCGCCAAGAGCGTCTATGCGATGGACGATGCCCACCGCGCGATCGTCGAGGACACCGAGTTCAAGGGCAAGAAGGTGGATGTCGCGCGCTTCAAGGGACTGGGCGAGATGAACCCCGGCCAGCTGCGCGAAACCACGATGGATCCCAGGACCCGCCAGATGATCCGCATCACCCTGCCGCAGGAATATGAGGAGCGCGCGGGCGTGAAGGATCTGGTCGATCGGTTGATGGGCACCAATCCGGCGCACCGCTTCGCCTTCATCCAGGAAAACGCCGCCCGGCTGGACGAGGAAGCGATCGACGCGTGACCGCATCCGCCCTTTTTTCCGGGCAGCATTGTAAGAACCTCCGCCGTCCTTCGTCTAAAGGGGCTGAAGGAGGCGAATGGACATGGCCGGCGGCGATACCCGCGACTCGCTCTACCGCTCCGCCTGTGCGGACCATGCCCCCGCGCTCGCCCGCCTCGCGCGATCGGCGGAGGCCGATGCCGACCGGGCACGCGATCTGGAACAGGACATCCATCTCGCCTTGTGGCGCAGCTTTGCCGGGTTCGACCGCCGCTGCACGCTATCGACCTGGGTCTACCGCGTCGCGCATAATGTCGCTGCGAGCCATATCGCGCGGGACCGCCGGGCGACGCGCCTGATCACACTGGAGGAGGCGGGCGAACCCGTCGCTGCCGACGATCCCGAGGCGGCGGTGGGCGATGCGCAGATATTGTCGCGCCTCCATGCACTGATCGCGCGGCTGAAACCGGCCGACCGCAGCGTGATCCTGCTCTATCTGGAAGGTCTGGACGGTGCCGGCATCGCCGAGGTGACGGGACTTTCCGTCAGCCATGTCGGGGTCAAGATTCACCGCATCAAGGCGCTGCTCGCGCGTCACTTCGAAATGGGAGTCGCCGCATGAACGATCCCCTCCGCCAGCTCTGGACCACGCAGGAAAGCGACGCGCACGGCTTCGATCCCGCCGCGCTCGACCGCCGCGCGCGCATGTTCCACCGGCGCATCATGCGGCGCGACGCCATCGAATATGCCGCCAGCGCGCTGGTCGTCGTGATCTTCGGCGGCATTGCCTTCGCCACGCCCGAATGGAGCCTGCGGATCGCCTGCCTGCTGATCATTGCCGGCATCATCGTCGTCGTGCGCAATCTGTGGACGCGCCGCATGCCCGCGCCGCCAGAGGCGCTGGGCACGGCGGGGCTCGATTATTACCGGACCGAGCTGGTCAGGCAGCGCGATTCGCTGGCCAGCGTCGAGCGCTGGTATATCGCCCCGATGGTGCCTGGGATGGTCGCCTTCCTGATGGCAAGCGGCTGGATCGCCGCACGGACGACACCGCTATGGCTCGCGCTCGCCTCCACGGCGGTGACGCTGGCATTCGTCACGGGCGTGGCCTGGGTCATCCGCAGGCTGAACCATATCGCCGCGCGGCGCCTGGATCGCGAGATCCGGGACATCGACGTCCAACGATGATCCATTCCCATTCAAGACGGAGATACGCCGATGAAAGTCCTGCTCGCGCTTCTTGCCTGCGCGCTTGGCGCTGCCCTGCCCGCGCCATCGGTCGCTCAGTCGGCGGCCGAGGCACAATCCGTGGCTGACGCGGCGCTGACCGAGCGGGCGAACCAGCTGCCCGATCTGATGGCGGGCAGGATCGCATATGACGCATATTTCGCCGAGACTTTCCGTGCCGCCGTGCCGGAGGCGCAGTTCAGGCAGGTGACCGCGCAGCTCGCCGCCGCCAATGGCGCGGTAACCACGGTGGAGAGCGTCACCGCGACGACGCCGTTCGCCGGAGTGGTCAGGCTGGGCTATGAGCGGGCAGTGGCCAATGTCCAGCTGGCCGTCGATCCGGCCGCGCCGCATTTGGTCACCGGGCTGCGCATCACGGGCGCCGAGACGCGCGACGACAGCATCGCCAAATTGTCCGCCGATCTCGCCGCGCTGGCGGGCAAGAAGGCGCTGCTGATCCAGGAACTGGGCCGCACCGCCCGGCCCGTGCTGGCGATCGAGGCGGACCGGGCGGGCGCGATCGGATCGGGTTTCAAGCTGTGGCTGCTGGCCGAGGCGGCGCGCAGCGTGGCGGCGGGCGAGCGGCGCTGGACCGACGTCGTCCCGCTCGCCGCCGACGTGCCTTCATCGAGCATCACCGCGCGCTGGCCGAATGATACGCCGGTGACATTGCAGAGCGCCGCCACCGCGATGATCTCGGTCAGCGACAACCGCGCCACCGATACGGTGCTGGCGGCGCTGGGCCGCGGCGCGGTCGATGCGACGGCGCAGAAGCTGGACGCCGATGCCAGGTCGATCCCCGTCCTTTCGACGCGCGAGGCGTTCGCGCTCAAGACCAGCGCCACGCTCGGCAATCAATGGGCCGCGCTCGCCGATCCGGCCCGACGCCGCGCCCTGCTCAGCGGCAACCGCGCGGCGATCGACGCCAAGGCGTTCGCCAACAGCGATTTCACCGCGGGGCCGATGCGCATCGACAGCGTCGAATGGTTCGCCTCGCCCACCGCGATGGCGCGCACGCTCGACTGGCTGCGCACCGATGGCGGCGACAAGCCGATGGCGATCATGGCGGTCAATCCGGGCATCGATCCGGTGCTCGCCGCGCGCTTTGCCTATCTTGGCTTCAAGGGCGGATCGGAGGCGGGGGTGATCGCGATGAACTTCCTGGTGCGGACCAAGGCCGGGCGATGGTTTGCCGTTACCGGCCATTGGAACGACACCGCGAAACCGGTCGAGAATCTGACCTTCGCCACGCTGATGAGCCGCGCGCTGGGGCTGGTGCCGCAAAACTAGGCGGGCTTGCGCCACTCGTCCTTGAGCAGGCCCCAGATATAGCTGTCGCGCACGCCGATATGGGTTTCCCATTCGGCGCGCAGACGCCCTTCGAGGATGAAGCCCAGCCGCCGCAGCAGCGCGTTCGATGCCTCGTTTTCGGGATCGGTATCGGCGAACAGGCGGCGGTGGCTCTCCGCATGGAACAGGTGATCGATCACCGCGGAGACCGCCTCGCGCGCGATGCCGCCGCCCCAATGATCGCGCGCCAGGATATAGCCGATCTCGCTGACGCCCTCACGGCGATTGCCGACCGACACCCAGCCGAGCGCCTGGTCGGCTCCCTTCCGCGTGATCGCCCAGCTGCGCCAGCGGCCTTCCTCGACGCGTGGGGTGATATAGTCGCGCGTCTCCTCGATGCTCGCATGCGGCGCACTCGACCACCAGGTCATCAGCGCGACATCGGACAGCGGCGCGTGCAGCGCCTCCGCATCCGACGCGCGAATCGGACGCAGCACCAGGCGGCGCGTTTCGAGAATAGGGGTGTCGGTCAGCGCGCGACCCGCGCCGGGCCGAAGCCATCCCTTTGACGGTCATTGCCGGTCAGCGCGCCGGCCAGTTCGAGATTGTGGCCGCGCGCCATTCCGGGAATGAGGAACGCATCGACCAACCACCAGATGCCGACGACGGCAAGCGGCACCGCGCCGATGACGATCCACACGGTCATCCAGCCCAGCACGAACAGCACCAGCTGGATCGCGCCGGAGACGATATGGCCAAGGTAGAAGCGATGCGCGCCGAACCCGCCGAGGAAGAACCACAGCAGATAGGCGGCGCCGACCGATTTGCGATTGGCGTCATACACCAGCTGGGTGCGCATAATTTCCGTGTGCTGCCTGTCCACGTCCAACCGCTCCGAACCATAGGTGTATTATATGAGCATAACAGTCGAGTCGTGACAAGAACTTACTCAACTACCCAGCGCCTCGACCAGCGCCTTTACCTTTTTCTGCCGCCATTGCGGTGTGGGGGCAGCCAGCCAGTAGCCCCGTCGCGCGGCACGCGGCTCACCGATCACGACGATCCTGCCCGATGCAATATCACCGCGCGCGATGAGTTCGGGCACCGTCGCGCGGCCAAGGCCGGCGGCGGCTGCATCGAGCGCGAGGCCGGCATCGGCCACCTGCAACGGCGCGCGGCCGTCCTCGATGCAGCCCGGCCAGCCGATCGCCAGATCGGGAACGGGGCCCGGCGCGGCGATGGTGACCATGCCGTCGCTCTCGATCGCCTCGCCCTCCAGCTCGCCTGGCCCTTCGCCCCACAGGATCGCGAGGTCGAGATTGGCCTCGGTGAAATCGGGCGGGATATCGGCGGACACCAGGCTGAAACGCAGATCGGTATCGGCGGCGGCGAGCTCGGTCAGGCGCGGCATCAGCCATTTGGCCTGGACGTCGCGCGGGGCGGCGATGGTCAGGTGCTTCGATGTCTGCCCGGCCTGGATCGCGCGCACCGCCTCCTCGAACTGGAGGAAGCCTTCGCGCAGTGCAACCAGCCCGGCCTCGCCCTCGGGGGTCAGTTCCAGTCCCTTGGTGGTGCGGCGGAACAGCACCGCGCCCAGCGTGTCCTCCAGCGCGCGGATCTGCTGGCCGACCGCGGCGGGTGTCACCGCCAGTTCGTCAGCCGCGCGGGTGAACGACAGATGGCGCGCCGCCGCGTCGAGCACGCGCAGGCCGTTAAGGGGGAGATGCGTCCGCTTCATCCCGCCCCCACCGGCGCGGTCAGCGCGAATTTGGGGATGGCGATGTCGAAGCCCTCGCCGTCTTCGCCGACGACGTGATAGGTGCCCTGCATCGATCCGGTCGGGGTCGAGAGCGGGCAGCCCGAGACATAGTCGTAGGAGCCGCCGGGCGCGATGAACGGCTGTTCGCCGACGACGCCTTCGCCCTCCACCGCGTGGCGCGCGCCGCGGCCGTCGGTGATGATCCAGTGGCGCGTCAGCAGCTGCACGCCCTGCGCGCCGTCATTCTCGATGCGGATATGATAGGCCCAGAACCAGCGCCCGCGCTGCGGTTCGGACTGCTCGGCGAGGAAGCTGACCGAAACACGCACGGTGATCCCCGCCGTCTCCGCGACATGGGGGAAGAAGGCTTTCACAGCCCGACCGCCTTGAGCGCGGAATCGAGATCGTCGATCACGTCGCGCGGATCTTCCAGACCTACATTCAATCTGAGCATGCCTTCGGAAACGCCCATTTCGATGCGCTTTTCTTCGGTGACGCCGGCATGCGTGGTCGATGCGGGATGAGTCATCAGCGACCGGGAATCACCGATATTGTTCGAGATATCGACGAGTTCGAGCGCATCGAGCAGGGCGTGCGCCTGGGTGCGGCCTTCGACCTCGAAGGCGAAGATCGGGCCGCAGGCGTCCATCTGGCTCATCGCCAGATTGTGCTGCGGGTGGCTCGCCAGGCCGGGATGGAGGATGCGCGGCACGCGGCCCTCCAGAAAGCGGCCGACGGTCAGCGCGTTTTCGGACTGGCGGTGGATGCGCAGATCGAGCGTCTCGAGCCCCTTGAGCACCACCCAGGCGTTGAACGGGCTCAATGTCGGCCCGGTGTTGCGGGTGAAGGCTAACAGCGTGTTGCTGATGAAATCCTCGGTCCCGCATACCGCGCCGGCCAGCACGCGGCCCTGCCCGTCCATCATCTTGGTGGCCGAATAGGCGGTGATGTCCGCGCCGAATTCCAGCGGACGCTGGAGGACGGGGGTGGCGAAGGCGTTGTCGACGATGCTGACGATACCGCGGGCGCGGGCGATGTCGCACACCGCCTTCAGGTCCACCACGTCCATCGTCGGATTGGCTGGGGTTTCGAAGAAGAACGCCTTGGTTTCCGGCCGGATCGCATCCTGGAACTGCTGCGGATCGCGCGCATCGACGATGGTCACGCCGATGCCGAATTTGGGCAACAGCGTATCGGTCAGCCAGCGGCACGATCCGAACGCCGCGCGGCCGGCGACGAGGTGATCGCCCTGTTCGAGCTGACACAGCAGCACCGCGGTCATCGCCGCCATGCCGGTGGCCATCGAGCGGCAGGCCTCCGCGCCCTCCAACAGCGCGATGCGCTCTTCGAGCATCTGCACCGTCGGGTTCTGCAGCCGCGAATAGGTCATGCCGGCCTGTTCACCGGCGAAGCGCGCCGCGGCGTCTCCGGCGCAGTCATAGGCATAGCCCGAGGTGAGGAACATCGCCTCGCTGGTCTCGCCCCATTCGGAGCGCGCGGTGCCGCCGCGCACCGCCTGCGTCGCGGGGCGCCATTTGCTGGTGATGCTGCGGTCCTGGCCGGTCTTGCGCTTCATGATGACGCTTTGCGCAAAGCGGGTGGCACAGGTCAAGCTGACATCGCCGCGTCACATGCCTAGAACAACCAGCTTCATGGCCTCTGCCCGTCTTTCGCCCAGCGTCACCGCCGCCCCGTTCGCCCTCGCCGCGCTGGTCCTGTTCGGCTGGCGGCTCGGGGTGCCGTCGGTCATGACCTTCGACGAGACATGGTATGTCCCGGCCGTGCGCAGCCTGCTGATGCTGGAGGGGCCGACCAATATCGAGCATCCGCTGTTCGCCAAGTCGCTGATCGCGGCGGGCGTCGCGCTGTTCGGCGACAATGCGATCGGTTGGCGCGCATCCTCGGTGGTGGCGGGTGCGCTGACCGTGGCGGGCATCTGGCGGCTGACATGGGCGATGTTCGGCCATGCCCGCGTCGCCAACTATGCAGCGCTGTTCGCGATGATCAACGGCATGCTGTTCATTCATGCCCGGCTGGGCATGCTCGATGCGTGGATGGGCGCGCTGCTGATCTGGGGGCTGGCGGTGCTGATCGACGCCGGGCGGATCGAGCGGCCGCAGTGGCGCGTGGCGCTGGCGGGACTGCTGTTCGGGCTCGCGATCGGTGCGAAGTGGAGCGCGGTGCCGGTCGTCGCGATTGCGGGCGTGACCATGATCGCGCTGCGCCTGCGGGACCGGGCTTCGTTCGGCGGGGCCAATCCGATCGTGCTGGCCGGGTTGCTCGGCGGGATCGCGGCGATCGCGTATCTCGCCACCTTTGCGCCGGCGTTCTTCTACGCGCGCGATCCGATGACGCTCGCCACGTTGATCCCCTTCCAGTTCGAGATGCTGGCGACCCAGGCCAATGTGCTGGCGCCGCACGCCTATCAGTCCGAATGGTGGCAATGGCCGCTGGCGCTGCGGCCGATCTGGTATTTCTACGAAATCGCGGACGGTGCGCAGCGGGGGATTTTTCTGGTCGGCAATCCGGCGATCCTGTGGGGCGGGCTGATCGGCGTCGGCGCCTGCCTGTGGGCGGGCATTCGCGAGCGCGAGTCCGCGCTGCTGCTCGCCGGCGGGCTATGGGCGGCGAGTTACCTGCCCTGGGCGCTGATCCCGAAATCGCCCGCCTTTTTCTATCATTATCATGTGTCGGCGCTGCTGCTGTGCCCCGCGCTGGCCGCCGCGCTGCACTTCAAGGGGCTGCCGCGCTGGGCGGCGCCCGCCTTCGCCGCGCTGGCGATCATAGTGTTCGCCTGGTTCTACCCGATCATCGCGGCGACGGCGCTGCCCGACAGGGGCGCGTTCCAGCGGTGGATCTGGTTCGACAACTGGCGTTAGTAGCGGCCCCATGTAAAGCGCGACGACAACGCGAAATTCCACACCGCGCCGACCAGGATGCCGGCGATGGCGGACAATGCCCAATAGCTCGCCTGCACCTCGTGCAGATAGGTCGCGATGCCGACATTGGCGATCAGCCCGACACCGCAGACCACGGCGAAGCTGAGCCAGCCGAGCAGCAGGCCCTTCGCACCCTTCAGCCGGCGGTCGCGATAGGTCAGCGCGTTGTTGAGGAAGAAGTTGAAGGTCAGCGCGCCCAGCGTCGCGACGATCTGCCCCGCGACGAAGCTGGTCCCCAAGCCCACGTAGAGCGCCGACAGGATCGCCATGTGCACGGCCACGCCCATCCCGCCGATTGCCGAGAACATGGCGAAGCGCACCGGCACGATCCGCCCGAAGGCGCGATCGTACAGCGCGATGAGATATTCCATGGCGACGACGTGATCGAGCTTGCTCTCGCCTTCCGTCCGGGTGCGAAACACGTAGGGCAGCTCCTTGAAATGCAGCGGCTTCGGTGCCGCCGTCATGATGTCGAGCAGGATCTTGAAGCCGATTCCGGAAAGGCCGGGGACAAGGCTGCGAACGACATCGGTGCGGATCATGAAGAAGCCGCTCATCGGATCGTTGAGGTCGGCTTCGAGCACACGGCGCGACAGGCGGGTGGCGAGCGCGGATTTGGCGACGCGGTCGTGATCCCATTCCCCCGTGCCGCCGCCATCGACGAAGCGCGAGCCGATGACGACGTCCAGCCGGGTATCCTCATCGAACGCGTCGAGCATTTCAGGGAGCAGGGTTTCGTCGTGCTGGCCGTCACCGTCGATCACCGCGACGAACGGCGCGGCGGTGGCGCACATCCCCTCGATGCACGCCGAGGACAGGCCGCGCCGGCCGATGCGCTGGATCACGCGGATGCGCGAATCGAGCCGTGCGATCTCGCGCACCGCATCCGCCGTGCCGTCGGCGCTGTCGTCATCGACGAAGATCGCTTCCCAGCGATGGCCCTTCAACGTGGCGTCGATCCGCGCGACCATCGTCGCGACGTTGCCGCGTTCGTTGAAGACGGGGATGACCACCGCGACGTCGAGCAGATCGGAACTCACGCAAGCGCCCCGATCACCGCGTCGCCCATCGCGCGGGTGGAGAGCGCGCCGCCGAGATCGCCGGTTCGCGCACCGCTCGCCAACGCCTTGGCCACCGCCGTCTCGATCCGGTCGGCCTCGCCCGCACGGTCGAGCGAATAGCGCAGCATCATCGCCGCGGAGAGGATGGTGGCGAGCGGATTGGCCTTGCCCTGCCCGGCGATGTCGGGCGCGGAGCCGTGGATCGGCTCGTAGAGCCCCTTCCCCGCGCTATCGAGCGAGGCCGAGGGGAGCATGCCGATCGATCCCGCGCACATGCTCGCCTGATCCGACAGGATGTCGCCGAACAGATTGCCGGTGACGATCACGTCGAATTGCCCGGGGTTGCGCACCAGCTGCATCGCGGCATTGTCCACATACATGTGGCTCAACGTCACCAGGGGATATTCGGGCGCAATCTCGCTGACGACATCGCGCCACAGCTGCGAGGTTTCGAGGACGTTGGCCTTGTCCACCGAGCACAGCTTGCGGTTGCGCGCCATCGCGGTGCGGAAGGCGACATGGGCGATGCGCGCCACCTCGTCCTCGTCATAGGACATGACGTCGTACCCCTCGCGCCGGCCGGACGCGGTGGTGCGCATGCCCTTCTCGCCAAAATAGACGTCGCCGTTGAGTTCGCGGACGATCACCATGTCGATCTGCGACGCGACCTCGGGCCGCAGCGCGGAGGCGTCAGCCAGCTCGGCGAACAGCTTCGCCGGGCGAAGATTGGCGAACAGCGCGAGTTCGCGGCGCAGGCCGAGGATCGCCTGTTCGGGGCGCAGATGGCGCTCCAGCCCGTCGCACGCCGGATCGCCGACCGCGCCGAACAGGATCGCGTCCGCTCGGCGTGCGAGATCGAGCGTCGCCGGGGGCAGCGGGTGGCCGCTCTCGCGGTATGCCGCCCCGCCGACCGCAGCCTGTTCGAAGCTCAGGCCGCAACCGGCGGCATCGAGTACACGGACGGCTTCGTCGATGACTTCTGGACCGATCCCGTCTCCGGGAAGCAATGCGATCAGGGGCAAGTATATTCTCCCATGCGGGGCACGACGGAGCGGGTGTGGAAACGCCTTGGAACGACCGGGCGGGCCCAAGTCTTTAGGGCATTGCCGCGCGCCGCCGCGTTACGCAACCGCCCTCTTGAGCCGGGCCAGCAGCCGCTCCCGCGCATCGAACGCATGGCCGCGTCCATCCGCGAACAGGTGACGGTGCAGGCCGGCCCCGCTGGCGTCGAGCGCGCGCAGCAGTTCGGGCCATGCGGCATCACCCGATGGCAGCGAGGCCGCGATCTCCGGCGCATAGCCCAGCTCGCGCAGCACCAGCGCCTCATAGCGCACCAGCGCCACCGCCCAGCCGCGCGCGGAAGGAGCCGCGCCGATCGCCTCCAGCAGCCCCTCCAGCGCGGCATGGAGCGGCGGATAGGGCTGGCCCTCGGGCAGCGACGCCGCGGTCAGCGCGCAGGCCCAGTCGATCGCCGCCGCCGCCAGCGGATCGGCATAGAGCGGGGCGCGGCTTGTCGTCAGCTCCAGCGTCAGGCTGCCGAGCTGATCGTCGGTGCGCGCGCGCCATTCTCCGATCACCATATTGCCCGGCTGGAGGATCGGGCGCAGCCGGGTCGATCGCCCGCCACGGACATAGCCCGCCTGCAGGCCGTGTTCGACGGTCAACGTGCGCACCACCGCGCCATGTTCGCCGTGCGCACGGATCGCAACGATGATGCCAGGCGCGCGGATGTGCATCGCGCCCATCTAGCACGGATCAGGCGCGGCGCAGCCTTTGCGTCAGCGGGCGGAGCGCGGGGATGGCGGCGGCGCGCCTGCCCAGCGCCATCGCCCGATCGAACCGATCCAGCGCGCCCAGCACCAGCCGATTGGCGAGCGTCGGGCGCAGTAGCAGCAGATCGACGCACGGCACGCCGTCCGTGGCGAAGGTCCGCTTGTGCTGGCCCTCGCCCGAGGTGAAATCCATGCGCGCGAAGCGGCCATCGGCCATGGCGTCGGCGAGCGCGGCGGCAAGCAGCACCACCCCCGGCGAGAGATCGTTATGCGCCGGGTCATGGCCCAGCAGATCATAGATCAGCGTGTCGCCATCCGCTGGGCAATAGAGATAGGCGATCGGCGCGCCGCGGAGGAACAGCAGCCAGCCGCGCACGCGGTCCGCCGCCGCCAGCTCGGCCATTTCCCGCAGGAAGGCCGTATCGCCGGGCAGGCCGGCGTCGAGCAGCTTTTCCTGATAGGTGGTCGCCGACACCTTGCGCGCCAGCGCGTGGAAATCGGCCAGCTCGGCGGGCGTGCGATAGGTGCGGATGTCGATAACGCCGCCGCCCGCCCCGGCCAGGCGGCGCTGCTTGCGCTTGAGGCCACTGCGCGTGTTGCCCGACAGGCCCGCCAGCCAGGCATCCCGGCCGATCGTCAGATCGACGAAATAGCGGGTATAGGCCTGACGGAGATGGACGATCAGCCCGTCCGCCTGCCGCCGTGCAGCGGCCAATCGCGGCACCGGCAGCGAGACCAGGCTGTAGCCGTCCTGCTCGGGCGTCAATGGGGGCAGATCGGGCAGATCGCCGGTGATCGCTGCGTCCAGCCCCTGCTCCACGCGCAGCAGCTTTCTGGGCACGCTTATCAGCGTCCGGGCGCCGACCTGGAAGCGGATCGGAGTCACGCGGCGCGCTCCTCGATCCAGTTGGACCAGAGCTGTTCGGCCTGACGCAGGCGCGTGCGCAGCGTGCTGGGGCCAAGCGGGCGATCCTTCCGGCCAAGTGCCAGCACCGGTCGATCGGCGAAATGCTGCGTCGGCAACACCTCGCGCCGCTCGGCGAGCAGCGCACACAGCGAATCGAAGCGGCTGCGGTGGACGCGGTTGACCCGCGTGCCGGCGCGGTTGGCGAGTTCGAAGCCATGGCTGACGACAACGACAGCCGCATGGCGCTCCACCTCCGCATGGCCGAGCGCCGCGCGCATTTCGGCGGCAGACAGCGCGCAGATCTGGAAATGGCGCAGATTGCC